>Ga0129307_1003399_pt1 | contig 10161 bp, 11 predicted proteins | sample P1105metagenome_FD_94437 | JGI IMG/M metagenome (GOLD analysis project Ga0129307, IMG submission 94437) | Capybara group fecal microbial communities from Wisconsin, USA - P1105 metagenome | ecosystem: Host-associated > Mammals > Digestive system > Large intestine > Fecal | place: USA: Wisconsin... | reverse complement strand
TATCCACGTGTTACTGAGCCGTACGCCACGAGCCTAAACTCGTTCGACTTGCATGGCTTAATCGAATCCCAATAGCAGTAACATCTGCCAGGATCAAACAGAATTGAACACATAACAGACATAATAAAGATATTATGAAGTACGCTAAAAAATATAGACGAGTGTAATACACTATAAAAATTTGATTTAAAAGCTTCTATAATCAAATTTCACCACATCTACAAAACTTACATCATACTCGAAAAACTCAAGTACTCACAAAAGCACATTCATGATATTAATAATTTAATTAATATAATAAACATGATAAAATATAGCTACATGCGGAAAAGCAGTCATCATAGTCATGATTGTCAATACAATAAGACTTAAACCAACGCCATAAAAACACATAGCACATCTATTAAACAGATGAATTTTATTAACAAAGTCAATTAAAAAATATTGCAAATAATATTAAATATTAATTTAAATAAAAAATAATTATTAAAATATAAAAATAAATAAATTTAATGATTTTAATTGATATAAAAATAATTAAAATTCCTAATTCAACGAATATTTTTTTGGATTTTATTTGGCAATAGACAAACAAACTAAGTATTACAAAAAATAAATAAAATAATACTATTGATTTTATTATATAGCCGATGCCCCAACAACATAAATTATATTTAAAACTTTCTATCCAATTCAAATAATAATTACTTTATATATTGCTTAACTAAAAATATTATTGGTGATAAAATATGAAGTTCGGTATAGAATTCGTACCTCAAATACCATTAGATGAAATTGTAAAATTAGTAAAATTAGCAGAAGATGTCGGTTTTGAATACGCATGGATCACAGACCACTACAACAATAAAAACGTATATGAAACCTTAGCATTACTTGCAGCAAACACTGAAACCATTAAAATGGGTCCTGGTGTAACCAACCCATACGTAAGAAGTCCTGCAATTTCTGCTTCCGCAATCGCAACTATTGACGAAATTTCAGAAGGAAGAGCTACCTTCGGTATTGGTCCTGGTGACAAAGCAACTTTCGATGCTTTAGGAATTGAATGGACTAAACCTGTAACAACTATTAAAGCAGCAATCGCTGACATTAACACTTTATTAGCTGGAGAAAAAACCGAAGGCGGAGCAGCTTTAGGCGGAGTTAAAAAAGTACAAGACCACATCCCTATTTACATGGGTGCACAAGGTCCTAAAATGTTAGAAACCGCTGGAGAAATCGCTGATGGTGTATTAATTAACGCTTCAAACCCTAAAGATTATGAAGCAGCAATGCCTATGATTAAAAAAGGAATTGGTGACCAAACCAAAGAATTCGATGTAGGTGCATACACTGCAACTTCAATCGGACCTGACTCTGACGCAGCTAAAAACGCAGCAAAAATCGTAGTTGCATTTATTGCAGCAGGATCCCCACCTCCAGTAATCGAAAGACACGGATTACCTGAAGGATTCAACGAACAAATGGGTGCATTCTTAGCTAAAGGTGACTTCGGTGGAGCTATCGGTGCTGTAACTGACGAAGCTCTCGACGCATTTTCCGTATGTGGTACACCTGATGAGTTCATCCCTAAAATTGAAGGCTTAGCTGAAATGGGCGTAACTCAATACGTAGCAGGTTCCCCTGTTGGTAAAAACGTAGAAGAATCCATTAAATTATTAGGAGACGTAATTGCAAGTTTCTAAACTTGCTTACTCTTTCTTTTTTTATTTTTTTAAACCATTATACACAACTTATTACCAGACTATTTTTAACAACAATTTTTAATTATCAAAAAATCCTAACTATATAATATTATAATTATATTATTGCAGGTATTATAATGGAAATTGAAAATTTATGTAAAGAAATCAGACAAAGGGCTTTTGAGCGAAAAGATCCGAAAACTCCAGATCAAGTTGGAGCCAGCTGGTATAATGATGATTTAACCTACGATGGCGTTTCAAAAACATTATTTATGATATTACCCACCCCAGGTTGTGCGTGGGCACTTGGAGATAGCGGCGGATGTACAATGTGCAGTTATGTATCAGACTGCACTCTAGAACCAATCGATACAGAAACCATACTAAGAATATTTAATGAACATCTCCAAAGACACCCAACAGCTGAAGAGGATAAGATTTCTGTAAAACTATTTGCATCCGGAAGTTTCCTGAATCCATATGAACTTCCAAAAGAAGCTCGTGATGAAATTTTAAAAACACTAGTCGACTTGGGCAACGTCACAGAAATTATCGTGGAGTCAAGACCGGAATATGTCAAAGAGGATGTTTTAGATGAAATCTTTGAAATAATCGGAGATACTCTATTTGAAGTTAGCATTGGACTTGAAACATCCAATGATTATACCCGCCTTAAAAAGATCAATAAAGGTTTCACATGCCAAGATTTTGAAGATGCCGTGAAATTGATGCAAAACCTTAATGAAACCAAAGGGTACAATTTGAAATCAAAGGCATATATCTTTGTAAAGCCTATTCTAGTGTCTGAAGCTCAAGCAATCACAGAATCAATAGAAACCGCAAGATACTGTGATTCGATTGGAGTAAACAGGCTTTCATTTTGTCCTGCAACAATCCATGGAGGAACTGTTATCGAAAGACTGTGGAGAAAAGGAGCATATCAACCGCCATGGATTTGGTCATGCATTGAAATCATAAATACAGTTAGAGATGAATTAGATGTGCCTGCACTTCTCGACACATCAGGATTCGGTTCAAGGCGTGGTCCCTATAATTGTAAAAAATGCAATAAAGATTTAAAACATATGATAATAGCTAACAACTTAACACAAAAGCCAATTGAGTATGAATGCGAGTGCAAAAACGAGTGGTTAGCTGAAAAAAATAATTCGGACATGAACAGTTCCACTGTTGAGATAAAGCATATCCCATTATATTAATATAATTAAAACTATTAATTAATAATAGGAGGAAAATATGAAAACTAAATTTGTTAGTTTACTGGCTATACTTCTTGGATTAATAATTATTACATTCCCATTATTTGGGCTTATTGGGGCAAGTTCCTTAATCGGCCTATCAGTATTGTTAATGTCTATTTATCTGCTTGTTGTTGGAGTAAGCATAATTGACTACAATACAAGTGGAGCGATACTGGATTTAATTTTAGGAATCCTGCTTTTGATGTTGAGTATTGGTTTAATCTTTAATCCTGCACTGCTCGGATTTTTAACTCAAATCACATTATATATTGCAGGAATAATGTTAATAATCGTTGCTGTCGCATCATTGATTAATAATCGTGCATCAAGATACGGTTTCTATATTGGGATTGTTGGAATCATACTCGGCGTATTATATATCATTATCGGAACTTATCTTTCAAATCCGATTATTCTCGGCATATTAATCGGAATATGGTTAGTAATAAGCGGTATTTTAAAATTAATGGATAGGTAATCTATCCCAATTCTCTTTTTTGGTGTTAATGTTGATTGGAATTAGTGCAGATTTTGACCCGGTGCATAAAGGTCATGAAAAATTAATCAGTGAAGCCCGCAAATTGGCTGATGAGGAAAATAAGAAGGTGGTCGTTTATCTCAATAAGGGTTTCAGTGCAAATCATGCTCCCTTTTTTGTTGATTTCGAAGCCCGTCGTGAAATGGCTTTGGCTCTGGGAGCTGATGAAGTAAAATCCTTTGAAGGCCTTCATCACAGATTGGTGCTGTCCTATAGCGTTCCAATCAGGCTGAAGCAGATGATTGACGATGGAGTGACTGACTACATTACCTCTGCAAGCATTCCCCTTTCAGAAATCAAATCAAAAGCGCAAAAGTTTATCGATGAGGGGAACTTTGTAGGAATGCCAAAAACATACAAAAACAGGAACGAAATCAGATGGTACGCCATAAATGAGTTTCTTGGATCCAAACTGAAATATCATGTTACTAAAGAGTTCAACAAAGAGAAGTACTCAGGACGCCTAATAAGGCAATCCATTATCGATAATGACATGACAATTACAAAAGACGTTGAAAGATTGCTTCCAAAGACTACTGTTGATATCCTGCAATCGGAAATTGATGCTGGAAGAGTTCCCGGCAAGAGAAATTGGAAAGACATCTATAAGCGAATGAACACCTACTCCAGGGGAAATCTTGAAAAAATAGCCTATCTTAACGGAAATACGATTAATGAGATAATTAAAAGAAGAGTTTATAGAGACCCTGAATCAATATGGGCTGCATTTAGAAGGTCAGATTATGGTCCCGTCATGACAAGACTTGCAATAAGTGCAATCGAGATGGAAGTTACAAAAAAAGAAGTAATGGATTTGATGAAAAGCTATGAAGCGCAAGGCGTAATTCCAGACAATCAGAAAGTTCAAAAGGTAATTGACAGAGCATGGTACGTTGCAAGCAAAGGAGATGAAGGCATCAGTGCTCGTGAAGCAAATGATAAATTTAGAAAAGAAAACATTGAGGTTAATGCACCCCTTGAAATAGAAGCCGGACTCAATTTAACAAAGTTCGAGACAAAGATTACAAAAGAAGGCATTCCAACAGATTTGTATGTTGACAAAAACGGCAAAATTTCCGTTCAATTCAAAAGCGAAGGCAAAAAAATCAAAACAAATCTAAGGCTTCCGGCTCTAGAGGTAACTTATCTAAGATACATTATGGATTCCCATTTCATTCCGGTCAGCGGAAGTATAAAAAAAGCTAAAAGAGGATTTAAGGTTAAGGTAATCATTGGCTGATTTTTTTTAATGCCGATTTTGCCATTGTTAAATCTTCATCTTTAAAATAATCTATTATTTCGCATAATTCTTCACTTTTTCTTTTAGAATTATATAAAGTGTTATTTATTCTTGAAAGTGACTTTTCTCTAAAATCATCACCTTCAGTCAATTTTAAGATATCAAAAAATTCATCTTCCAAATCATGGCTTTTTGCTATATGATATGATTCGATTAAAGCTGCAGATATCGTTTTGGTGTAACTGCTCCTAAGCAATTTCAAAATGGCCACATCCCCAACATTATCGCTTATCTTTTCTGTTTTGATAAAATCGTTTAAAAACAATAGCTCATCCGCCTTTTCACCAGCCAAATATAAAATCGGATTTTCAGAGTCGATTTTGCCAATTATTGCCCCATCCACCAGATTTTCAACATGACTGTTGATCTCCAAAGTGGTGTCAGGAGAGATGTTATTTAAATCAAGGAAAATTCCTTTTGCATATTTTCCATATGATTTTGCAACATCCAAAGCAGAATTAGGAGAATTTGCAGAAATTAGAATATCAGATTCAATAGCGACTTCTTTAAATGAATCCAAAACATCAATACCTGCTTTCTTAATGTTTTCAACTGTCTTAATGGAACGATTCTCAAAGGATGTGATGAATTGCACCTCATCCGAATCGACTAATTTAAAAAGATTTTTAGAGACTTTTCCAAAACCTATAAAACCTATAATCATAATATCCCTAAATCATTTCTTAAATAAAAGCATGTCCTGTAAATTTACGCCAATATCTCTTGAAATTGTATTGCATTTTGCACATAATAAAAAGTAAATCTCTTTTGTTGACAAATCAATTTCCGTTAAACCTTCATAATTTCCCATGCCTTTTGAAATGACAAACTTGTGACTGTTGAAGATTTCCCTAAATTCATCCGAGATTTTGCTGTCGACATACCCTACAGTTCCGGCACCTATCTCAACAATGCTTCCAAACTCATCAAGACCCGCATCCAGTGCTTCGGCCATGCAAGCATCATTCAATATAGGTTCCGATTTAACGGCAATGGTGATGTCCAAGCCATATTCCTTTATTTTTGAAAGCAATAACTTATCAAAAACTATTTCACCAGTATTGTCCACCAAATATAAAACCTTATCATTAGCTTTTAGGGAATTTTCAAACTCCACAATGTCCTTAATGGTCAAATCCTTTTTTAAAGAATTTTTAATGACGCTTTCAATATCATCATCTAATGTGAATGCTCCAAAATCGAGGATATTTCCAATAATGGCAATCTTAACATGATTTTCTAAGCTATCATCCTCTTCTAATATTTTTTTCACATCCGGAAGATATTTTAAAGCCAAATTATTGCTTTCAATTTTTTCCTTGTGATATGGATCTGCACAACCAGTTCTCTGTTTGATTAAAGCATGCATGGTGGAGCCTGTGCTATTTGAATTTGTGCCTGATTTGAAATTTTGGCTTAGATATTTGAAAATCTCCCCCATAATTTCCATTTTAAGATTTTCATCATCAGTTGACAAATCCAAAGCTTCTCTAGCTTGTCTTAAAAAGCAAGGCCCGCATTCATAACTTATCTTCACTTAACCACCATAAATAATTTGGACTAATTGTATCTCATCGCCATCCTCTATAATCATGTCTTCAATTACAAGCTCCCCATTTTGTTTAGAAACGATAGTTTGAGCTGATAATTCTAATTCATCAAGCAGGTCCTTAATGGAATAATTTTCATTTGGAATTTCTCTTTCTTCGTTTAAATTTTTATATTTCAAAATAAATGACACCATATCACACTCCTAATTCTTCTAAAAATGAACATGCCTTGCATAATTCATTTGCTGAAGGTTCTCCGCATCTAGCACATCGCCCATGGGAATAATCTTTTTTAAGCTCATCTTTCAAAACATTCTTTATCTTATCATATCCTCTAAGTGTCGAATATTTTATTGTAGGATGCTTTTCTGAAAGTTGATTAATTACCTCTGAAACTTCACCCCTAAATGATTGCATTGCATAAGGGCAACTGTCGAAATGAACTTCCAATTCCTTTGCAACAACATACAATCCTATTTCCCGTTCAGGAATTTCCCTTAACGGTTTAATTTTAACTGTGAATTCTTTTGCATTCGATACGGTTTTTGCACCTAGCTTTGTCAGGTTATCGGTGTTGCCCTCCAAATAATTCATCATTATAGCTTGAACCTCATCATCCAGATTATGTCCTGTTGCAATCTTAGTGGCACCCATTTCGCGAGCCGCCTTGTTTATAATTGTTCTTCTGAATACGCCACAGTAAGTGCAGGACCCCTTATGATTTTCCCTTTGCATTATCTCATCTAAAGTAATGCCATACTCTTCTTTAAGTGAAACAACCTTATGTTCAATCCCTAATCTTTCAGCATGACGTATGGCAATGTCAACACCGTCCTGGCGGTAGTTATCTATACCCTCATCAACCGTTACGGCACATATGTCTATGATATTCATCTGGCGAAAACTGTCCAATATCTCTAAAGTAGTAACACTGTCCTTGCCTCCGGAAAGTGCAACTAGGACCTTGTCTCCCTTATCAAGTAATTTTTCTTTTTTTATGGTTTTGATAACCTTTTTTTCTATTGATTCAATGAAACAATCCTTGCATAATATCTGACCGGATTGCTCTTTTTTGATAATTACCTTAGGATTACCACATTTTGTGCATTGCATAATATTACCTTATATCTGTTCTACAAATTGTGCCAACTGGTTTAATGTATTAACTTCAAATACCTTTGCGCCCGCCTCTTCATATAAAGACACACAACTGTCCACCACGTCCCACTTATTTCTATCTTCAGGATTTAAAATGATGAGCTTTTTTGAATCCCTCACCATTTCCTCAACCAAACCTACACTTGCAGGAACTCCATGAACTTTCGGACCAGCCCAATCCCTGCAATCGGATAAAATAATTATGTATGATTTGTTATTTATATTTGCCATTTCCTGGAACTTTCCGAATGCGGAATACATGTCTGATGTACCATGAACCATCATGTTTTTGACTCTCATATCTTTAACTTTTACAAAAGAATCTATGAGATATTCTTCCTTTAAAGCTTTGGTTGTTTCAATTACTTTATTGTCAAATTCAAACATTCTGGATCGTTTAAATGCAGTTTGTGCTGAAAACATTAACATGAAAAACCAGCTGCTAATCCACTCGCATGATCCGCTAATATCATTTAAGAACAAATGCTCATTTTTGTGAGGCCTTGGTTTTGCTTTTACTAAATCAACCGGCACCCCGCCATATTTCAGATTTGTTCTGATTGTTCTTCTCATGTCAATCTTATGGGAAGTGGATTTGACTTTTCTTCTTGAACGTTTGTTTGCAATCTTTTTACCTAATCTTTGGCAGATTTCAAGCATTCTAGGGTCGAACCTGTTTAATTTGGTCAAATCTTTATTCATCAATTCCCCGTCACGTTCAAGCTGTTTAACTTCTTCCAGAAGAGGTTGGCCAGAAAGCATTTTCAACTTTTCATTGTTGATCTTTTCCTTATTTACTTTTTGGAAGGCATTATTCTGTTTTTTAATGATGTATTTATTAGATTTAGGTCCCTTACCTCTATAGGCAGTTCCTTTTTCAAGCTCTTTAGCAACTTCCTTTTCGACTTCCGTTTTAAAAACTTCTTCGAAAACCTTGAGGAATTTGGGAATATCATACCTATCCTTAACATAAACTGCCATTAAAGCCGTTTTTAAAAGTTGCCTATCATCTTCGCCCAAATCCATATAAATTTTAACAGCCGCTTGCGTGCTTCTTACACTTACGGGCAAACCTTTTTCTCTAAGCTGAGCTGACAAATTTGCGATCTTTTTAATCATCTTATCGTTTATTCAAAATATCTTTAAGAACTCTTTTTTTATCGCTTTCAGTTTTGATAGCAACACCAATGCTGCTTTCTAAAGATTCATCGATGTTTTTAGTTCCCAAATTAGAAACTGATTTGACCCAGTCAACAGTACCTCTTACAGAAGGCTTTTTCATTAAGTTAAGATTACGTATGTTGTGAACCAATTTAACAACTTTGGACACGACCTCATCATCGGCTTCAGGGATTTTTGATTTGACAATTTCGATTTCCCTTTCAACACTTGGGTAAGGAATATATAAAAACAAGCATCTGTCTTTAGTTTCATCAAGAAGTGACCTTTGTGAATTTGAAGTCAAAATAACAATTAAATCATTTTGAAGATAGAAAGTTCCCAAATCATTAATGGTTATTTCTTTTTCTCCCAATGCCTGAAGTAAAAAACTTTCTACTTCCTCATCCGCCTTATCAATCTCATCTATCAACAATACGGAATCATTCTCATTTAAAAACGCTTTAAGCAAAGGTCTTTGAATAAAGTATTGCTCATCAAATATTTTTTCTTCGGTGTTTAGATCATTTCTGGCAGCTTCCAAATGTAGCAATTGCTTTTGATAATTCCATTCGCCAACGATTTGTTCGAATGTAATTCCCTCATAACATTGAATCCTAAAGAAATCTCTTTCAAACGATTCGGCAATTACTTTTGCAAGTTCTGTTTTTCCAACGCCAGGAGGACCTTCTATAAGCATTGGCCTTCCAAGAAGCAAAGATAAATATACAGTGGTGGATATTTCATTATTTGAAACATATTCTGCATTTAAAAGTAACTTATCAATATCTTTAATAGTAATATTTTCTGTTTGCAAAATACAACCTTCCATAAAAATTTGATTATTAAAATATGATTGATTATAAATTTATATAAATTTTATCTAATTAAGTATATATTGTTATACAATTAATATATTATTATTAATTATTCAAGGAGGTTAAGTAATATGGAAAAAGATAATGCAATTATCCTAGTATTATTAATTCTTATTGTATTAGCAGCACTTGTGTGTATAATAATTACTGGAACTGGATTTAAATTAGTAGATAACAATACCACAGTCGCAAATAATACAACAACCACAAATGATACTGACTTAAATAATAATACGGCGCCAACAAGTTCCGACAGTGATGCTGACTCCAGCTCATCAGGTTCAACTGGAAGTGGTAGCAGTAACAGTGGCGGTGGAAGCGGCGGACAAGGTTCCTCAAGTTCTTCAGGCGGAGGACAATCCGGCGGAGGAAACCAACCTAACGCAGGACAATCCGAAGACACACCTAATTCTGCCGATTTCGATTAAAACTAATTTTTAAATTCATCAGGATTTTTGAATAAATCAAAATCCTGAACATATTCTTTTCCAGTAATCATGGCTATTTCTGCTTTTTGAAGTTCTGATCCCAAATAAGCTGCGTGTTCCATTCTTGAAACTAATTTTTTTGTTATGATTTCCTCATATACTTCTTTAGCTGTCTGACCTATT
>Ga0129307_1003398_pt1 | contig 10162 bp, 5 predicted proteins | sample P1105metagenome_FD_94437 | JGI IMG/M metagenome (GOLD analysis project Ga0129307, IMG submission 94437) | Capybara group fecal microbial communities from Wisconsin, USA - P1105 metagenome | ecosystem: Host-associated > Mammals > Digestive system > Large intestine > Fecal | place: USA: Wisconsin... | reverse complement strand
TTCAGTTACTGCTTCAATTTTTGTGTTCTGCGTGTTAGACTTCATTTGAAATACCTCTTTGTTTAATAAGATTTTTACCAACCGCCAAGTCAGTAAATCTTATTCTACTCTGAGGTATTTTTTTCTTTTCAACGTCCACGCTTTAAACTATACAGGAAGCTCTTTGTTTTGTGAAAGCAGCTTGTAATTAATCTTGGCGATGTGTGAACTTTCGCTTCCTATTTTCCAATTCCTGCTCTGATTCTTCTGTTTTTATGACCTTATACACTTAGCCACCTTCGTCTACGTCAATAGCTTTTTCACTATCGGGAATACTATCATACATGCTGCTTATTTGATTTCTAGTTCTATCCAGTATATCACATAAACCATAATTGTCAGTTGGATATGATGTCTGCAGGGGCGAGATGTCAGTTTTTGACATCATAAAAGGCTGCCGTATTTTTATGGCAGCCTTTTATGGCTCTGTAATGATGTTCATTTCACCCTGCCTATGAAAGCAAATGGTTATTATACTGTTCCCTTCCACAAGACAAATGAAGTTTTACCGAATCCGAATGGATCATCTTCGGTTTCAGCAATCACCAGATCTTTTGTCATTGGTTTTAAATCTGAATAGCGCAGGACTTTCTTAAAATCATCAAGAGAAAAATACTCCTTCAGATATTCGTCAATCGCATTCTCTTTCGCTTCATCCCATGTTTCCGGGTCTTCAGACCTCCTATCCTGTGGCTTAAACTCATCTCTCCAAAACTCATATAATCCCTCAAGGAAATTGACGCGCTTGGATAGAAGGATTTCCCTTATCCTTTGCTGTAAATCTGAATCAAAAGCAAGGATTCTTCTATTTATATCCTCGTATCCAAAAATCAGATGATCACAGCCATCCCACTTACAATCAATACAGGCATTTTCTTTTCCGCAAAACGGACAAGTGTAATAATAGGTATATGAATCCTCATACTGCTCAATTGGAACTATTTTCATACGTGCCATTTCCTTTATACTCCGCTCACTTGAGCGGATCTTCTCCATGTATATGCCATTCGCAATCCTATTTTACGATAGCGTCAGGATACTCTTTAACCAACTGTGCCATTGCGTCTTTCCCTTTGAATAACTTCAGGCACTTCATTTCTCCGACAGAAAGCTTTACATCAAAATCTTCCAGGTCCTTTGTCTGTATGTTACCGTTTTGATATCTTCCCATGTAATGGTCTAGCCTGTCGATCGTTCCGGGATCTTCTGCACCCATCGACTGAGCCATCATGGCAAGACAGGAGATATCCTGCACATCATTAAATTTATCTGTTATCTCCATCAAGGTTTCACCGGAAAAGATATATAACTGTGGTCCAGCCCACCCGGCAATGCTAAAACATGCTGCGTACATTTCTGCCCCCTATTATTCTTCAGCTCTCTGCATTTTCTCATACTCTTCCGATGTGTATGCGTCGAGAATGGCAAGAAGGCAGTCTTTTGCCTCTTCTTCGCGATCACTGATCAGTACCGGGCGGGAAAACATATTTCCGTAAACAGAACCGCTTGACTCATATGTTTCATAGACCAAGTCCGTAAAGTTTCCATTTTCGTCCGGTTTATACATCAAACTATAATATGCCAGCCTGAACGCGGACGGGCCTGAGAATGTTTCATTTAACTCTTCCGGGATCCCTTTTCCTGTAAAAGTCATTCCGGGCTTCAATGCCCTTCCCCTCATGAGCATTTCCAGCTCGCCTGCTGCAGCAGAGGGAAGTTCACTGGGATTCAGATATTCATACCGCAGCCCCATCCCGGGGATCATAAAGAAACTTGAAAACTGCCGGCCGGCTTTCACAATGACGTTTATTCTATCAATGGTATTTGATTCGGCAAACCGGACAACAAGAATGCAGCTTAAAAACGGTATCCCATATTCTTCACATTCCAGCAAATCTACCGCAGCATGTTTGACCCAAATATCATTTCCGAAAAGGCGGCAGAGTAAGGCTTCCTCTGTCTCGTTTTCGTCTTCGCTGTCGTCGTCTTCATCCTCCTCGTCTTCTTCGCCTTCCTGCTCAGCTTCGTCCAGATCTTCATCATTCATGTCTTCGCCGTCATTTTCTTCGTAGTCCTCATCTAAGGACAATCCAAAGTCTCTGATCTCATATGTCCATGAAGCTGGTACTTTTTCGCCATCTACGATATGCACATAGTTGCGGCCGATCAAAACATCTTCTGAAATGGACTTACCCGTATATACTTTAAGCTCTTCAAATTCGCCGATATCCATATTTTCCTCCAGTATGTCTGCTGACTTTGGTCTTATTCTACAATGCAAGTCAGCTTCCGTGGTCGTTTCTGAAACGACACGGACGGATCAGCCGGACATGATTGGAGGCATCGACTTCAGATACAGAATATTGTTCACAACATCAATATCCCAAATCTCATTTCTAATACAATAATCTATGATTAGATCTCTCTGATTCGCAGGAGAAAGAGCGTAGCCTGCCAACCGGAGCAGTTTGGTTACCTGGGGCCGGCGAAGCTTAAGGGCAAGACAGCACGCAATCGCTGTCTCCTTCTTGGGCTGGTACTGAGGATTGTTTTTTATTGCTGAGAAAAGTTTCCTGTCCATCCAGGCAGCTTTATAGAATTCTGTATAGCTCATTCCTCGTTTGTTGATCATCTCAAGCAGTGCACTTTGAAATGATGCCTGCCAGTGTTCCATCAGCCAGTCATCGATCTCATCCGGCGGCGGTAAGCGAAACGAGTACTGAACCTGACTCCCAGAATGACTCTCAGAATCTTTCGGCTTTGGATGCTCCAGGGCTTCTATCTCCTTGAGCACAGCCTGATACCATTCGGGACGTTTAGCTATGTCATTTTCTCTTGCTGCATCAAACATCATGGTGTCCTCTTCTCATGCTATAATCATCAGAATAATTTTTATATTGCCTCAACAGGTTCTTTGCTTTTCCAAATCAGCTTATCGAGTTCCTGCGTTAGTCTGATCCGTTCATCGCTTCCGTTTGTAGCAAAGCGGATCAGCGGCAACCCATATACTTCCAGAATATGGTCCTTCTTTTTGTCCCGTGCTTTCTGCTTTTCGTCCTTAAAATGCTGAAATCCATCTACTTCAATTGCAAGGAGCGGCTGCTTGCTCACTTTGTTATAGATCAGGAAATCCAAATGGGATAAGCCTGTGTTTACAAATCTACGTTCTTCCTCGGTCATCCGGGACTGATCTCTGAACAAAAGCTGCAAAGGCTGATGGCAAATCACATCCAGGGCGATATCCTCTCGTTTCTCCAGCTCTTCCTGAATCAAACCATACATAAGATTCTCGGAATCATATTCCGAAATACGCTTCTGTTTTTTCAGATACTCATGCCTGCGCTCAGCATATTCCGCGTACAAATAGTCAAAGACTGAGCTGATAGCACTGTGTCTTATATCGCAGTTGTTGTAGCGAATATAGCCTATCAAGTCCCCAACATTGCTTCCTACCGGTTGATTCTTATCGGAAGCTACGATAATGAGTTTTTTCTTTGCACGTGATACGGCAACATTAAGCAGGTTCGGATCGTCTGAAAAGATGGTCACTATATCATCCACGATAGAGAAGATAATGACATCTTTTTCCCTTCCCTGAAACTTATGTACTGTTGCGATATCTATTTCCGGATTCGCTATATCTTTCACTAACTGCCCCACCTGGTCACGGTAGGGTGCTATGATTCCGATTTCACTCGCAGAGCAGTCCAGCTCCGGAAGGATCTCAGCGCGGATAACATCTATCTGCCGCTGATTAATATGGCCACGGCTATGGTTCCCTTCAACTGTAGTAACCAACTGTAAAGCATGCGCATTTTTTTGGTCCGTCATAATGACGAGATTCCCGTTATAGAATTTCTGATTGCAGAACCCGATTATCTGTGGATGACACCGATAATGCTCAAGCAAAGTGACCTGCGGAACCTGTTTTCCCAGCAAGATACAGACAGACTGCAGAAAACTATGCTCCGTATAGTCGTATGCATTTGGGATATTATGTTTCTGATATATGCTCGACAAAGGTCTCTTTTGTTTTTCAGTTACTACATTCGGAAGCTGTTTGGTATCCCCGACAATCACTGCGTTTCTCGCACAGGAAAGGGACAGCATGCCAGTTGCGACATCGATCTGTGATGCCTCATCCATGATCACATAATCAAACCTGGCATCTTTTCCAAGACTGCTTCTGGCCGTGTATGTCGTACTAAGTACAACGGGATATTCCGTAAGGAAAATCTCCGGATTTTTCCAGAGATCCTCCATCGTAAAGGTTTTCCGTGAGTTTTTATGCTGGTATCTCTTTACCATCTCATCACGGAAGTACTGAAGAGACATTTCTTTCAATTCAGCCATCAAAGCATCCGCATCAAGCTTGTCAAGCTTTTGCTCGATTGCCTTGATCTCTATCTGTATCTCTTCTGCTTTTGTGTTGTAGTAAAGGTACTGGATCCCGTTTACAACAGCATCTGTATCGCTTTTTAATAATGTCCTTACGCTGATTCCATGGGTAAAATAACGGATAATACGATATATAAGCCCCGCGTTCTTATTTCCATCCTGAATATCCTGATACTCCTGCCAGAACTCCATCAGCTTATCTGAAGACAACTTTTTTCCTGTGATGATCAAACTCTTTTCCGGAATCAGGCTTTCAAAATGTTCCTGCTCAAGGTGAACATCATATAACTCCTGGCGTAGCTTCGCTAACTGGTTTTTTTCTCGAAATACCCTTTGCAGCAAATGAGCTTTCTCCTGAAGAGACGAAAGAAACTCCTGAGGATCCTCGGTATCTAACTTCCATCCTTCTAATTCAGGATAGGCGCCACTCTGTGCAGAGATAAAATTCTGCTTCTTCTCTTCACGTCCTAAAGGGGCAACAATGAAATCCAGGCCATATTCTGGCGAGGCCATCTTTTCGATAACATTATCGACAGCCGAGTTATTATTGCTGACAACCTGAACTGTTTTTCCCTGCAGTACAAGATTCGCGATAATATTCAGGATCGTCTGAGTTTTCCCGGTGCCCGGGGGACCTTCTATAACACTGACACGGTTAGACAGCGCATTGGTTACGGCAATGTACTGACTTTCGTTACATCCAAACGGAAAAATAGGGGCAGTACTATCCAGGTCTGATTCAGATTTATATCGCTCAGGGTTCAGATAAACTGCTGCAACCGTTTCATCGTCAATATAATTTACTCTTTCATACTGCTTCAAAAGGATCGCCGTATCATCCTGAGTCTTGACGCTGATATATCCGGCCACCTCTTCCAGGTATTCGAATACTCGTCTTGCACCCGGATGAACCAATATGTTCTTTCTGATTTCAAAGTCATCAATGCAATAGTCACGCTCTTGTCCGTTGGTAAAGCAAATATGCCAGTATTCCTTCTCAGCACTTTTGAAACTATAAATGGCTGAGATACTGTTAAGACTTTTTCCGTTATGCCGTACCTGAAAATCCTGTAAATTTAGACTGACCGGATCTTTGATGAATGTTACATTCTCGGCATTGTATGAATATGTCCTTCCATTATTGAACGTAATATCCCACTTGTTTGTGCCGACATTGAACTTGCAGAATGATACTTTAGAGGTGACGAATTCGCCCTTGGCAATGATCATATTGACTCTAGGGTCCATACGTCTCCTCCTCTCCTGCGTAATTCAAAATGTTTTAAAGCTTTTCATCTTATTCAACGGATTCTCTTTATACTATCTAAGAAAAACATTATCATTTTTCCCATTACTGACGACCTGTCGAAAGCTAATCTCTACGTTTTATCTGAGAGATCAAAAAGGATCCTTCTTGTTTTTTATCTTAACGTTAATTCCCGATTAGTTAATTGATAAGATCCCGTCTTCTTCTTTGATGATGTTCTGTCTTTTCAGCAGTGCCAGCGCTTCTTCGTATCTGACATAAATGGCATCGCCTGTTCTGCTAAATCCCAGAAGGTTAGTTAAAGTCTTATATAGTCCATCCTTAGTAGCTGTCACATTCTGTTCAATCAAAGTATACAGTCCGTCGGCCAATTCTTCGATCGAGATATGCTTGATCTCTCTCCGATCTCCTGGAATACGAAGCTTCACCTTGTCCATTCCCTGTAAATAAAGGAAACCGTTTTTCCTGATGATTCCCATGTTTTCACAGCGATACATTTTGTGATTGTAATCGTTAAGAACAACTTTTGTTACTTTCTCTTTGCTGAAGAACCATACTATTCGTTTAAGTAATAATTCCTCAGAAAGCGGAGCTTCAGTCTCGAGGATTTCACGCACAGCACTTTGAAGTGAATACCGGTGCTTTTGAATTATCTGCATGGCATTGATCTGCCGGTACTGTGGAAATACAACCTGAGATTTCTTTTCTTCTATAACAAATTTAGTTTCGGCTTCTTCAGCTATATCAGTTGTTTTCTGGGGCATCTGGTTGACAGGATTTCTTTGAAGAACTGATGCCTTTGCAACGATTTCCTTTGCTGCATTAAGAAGCCTTTCCTTTTCGACTGTCTTATTTCTATACCAGTCGGTTGACCAGATTCGATAAAACTTCCACCCCATATTTTCGAGGACCCGTTGCCTTAGACTGTCACGATCACGAGCATTTTTAGAACTATGGTAGGTTGCTCCATCACACTCGATAGCCATTAAATAGTTAGAGCTGTCAGGCTGCCTGAGTCCAAGATCTATCTTATATCCAGAACAGCCAACCTGGGTATCGATCGTAAAACCATTATCCCGCATGAAATCACAGACTTCCTGTTCAAAATAAGAATCAAATTTATCTTCCTCAGAAACAGTGATCGCACGCTCCAGAGCTTCCTCTCCGTTTTGTGCATAGTCAAGATAGGCCCGAAGAAGTCTTACGCCTTCCGACCCGGTTGTACTTACATTTATATCCGTATAATGGATGGAGGCAACCAGCTGCACATTGTATTTTGCTCTTGTAACAGCGACATTTAATCTGCGTTCGCCACCCTCTCGATTCAACGGCCCGAAGTTCTGAATAAATCTGCCCTGACTGTCTTTAGCATATGCAACGCTAAAGATAATCGTATCTCTTTCATCTCCCTGAACAGTTTCAAGATTTTTGATAAAGAATGGCTCCGGGTTATCTGCTTTAAAGAAGTATTCAAATGAAGGATCTGCCTCGCGCCTTTTAGAAAGCAATTTGTCGATCAGGCTTTGCTGGGCAACAGAAAACGCAACAACACCAAGGCTTCGTTCAGGATATTCCTTAATGTTTTGATAGACGAGGTCAACGACATACTTTGCCTCAGCCAGATTAGTTTTACTCCTCCTGTCGAATGTCCCGTCCACATAGTAGTAGTCAACACCTATCCCCTTGTGGTCCTTTGATGAAGATGGGAACGTTACAAGCTTATTGTTATAGAAATTCATGTTTGAGAAGGCAATCAACTGCTCATAATGGCTTCGGTAATGCCATGCAAGCCTCTCAGTAGTAAAGACAGAACTGCAGATATCCAGTATCGATTCGAAATCATTGATGTCTCCGATTTCCTCATCATCTTCATCGATATCCACAGAAGCGTTGAAAAAATTACTGGGAGGCATCTGCCTGGAATCACCCACAACTATCAGCTGTTTTCCCCTATAAATAGCACCGATGGCATCCTGCGGGAAAATTTGGGATGCTTCATCGAAAACAATGGTGTCAAAACTCATTTTTCCGGATTCCAGAAATGTACTGACACTTAAAGGGGACATCAAAAAGCAGGGCTTAATAATCTGAACCAGAGAGCCTATTTCTGATAATAACTTTCGAATAGGCATCTGCTTGCGCTTCTTATTTCCTTCTCTGCGAAGAATTGCAACTGCACTGCCTCCCGCAACCATATCAAGATTCGGCCGTTTCTGAGATAATTCCGCCTTGATTTGTATTTTACTGATTTCATACTGTAATCCATCTTTTTTAACAAAGCTCTGTACGGCCTGATCCTGCTTTATTCTGGAAAATGAAGCCAGCTCCGGTACTGAGAAGATGATGCTTTCGATCCATTGTTTATAAAAGTTTTTCCTATAAGTGCCTGTTATTTTTTCAGGAGCGATCAAGTTCTCAATTACAAGATCAACAAAACCAGTCAGCTCAGCCTCCTCCAACTTCTTAAGCAGCTCCATGAAGCTGACCCAGTTTCCTAACTTGTCAAAATCCTTAAGGCAGCTCTCTATCTTCCTAATACAATAGGCATAACTATTCTTTTCAAGATTCAGCACGTCGGGAGAAAACTGTTTCTTTATCCGGTCTCTGACCTCTTCAATGTCCTCCATTTCAGAATTCAATTGATCAGAATCTGCCTTAAATGAATGCTGATACCCGGTAAAGCTTTCCATACTCATTTTCGGTATTGAACCGAACGCGGAGTTTTCCTCCTGGAAAAACTCTTTAAGCATTTCAACCGAGGACATTACTTGAGACCAGTCTGTCTCCGGTCCCCTATAGCAGCGTCCAATGCAGTTCTGTATTCTGTTTTCATGCTCCTCAAACGACTTTAATGCAGATTGCAGCTTAACCAGCTGATCAGCCAACTGCACTGCCTGCGGATACTTTATTTTTTCAGCGGTTTTTGAATGAAGCTGAATTCCTGCGATCAGTGTCTTGTATTCTCCACTGAATAATCTGGAGAAGAACGAGCTATATTGTCCCGTCAGTTTTGAATACAGTTCTTTTCCGTCCAGTTCGTGAATAATATCAGCGTTATAGTTTTCCAATAACTGATTTCTGACAGGAACAATGATCTCACTGCAGTCTTTCATAGCCGTTAAATACGGGTATGCGTTATTTATCGCTTCCTTAGAAAGAAGTGCCGGTGAAATTGCGTCTGATTCTGCGATAAACGCGAGAAAAGCCTGCCATTTTCTCGTATCCGAATAATTAAGTTCAGGAGCTTCATATTTCTCTTTGATCCTGGTAGTAGTTTCCTGCAGGCTCTGATACCCATGCAATAATGTTTCTAAATCATTTTTCAGAACAGAGCGCCCTTCATATCCGATCTGATCATTTGTAAAACCATACCAGCAGTTCTGACGATAATCCTGCCCTACTGAAGAAACATATTCCGAATACTGCTCCAACAAGCGTACAGCCAGAACCAGATAGTCCTGGCCCTTCATCGGAAGGTTTTTAATAATAAACGTAACATCCGGAGCATTTCTTTGAGAAGAGTACAGCTCAAACAACTGATATAAGGATTTATTAATAACCTCACGCTTCTTATGCAGTTCTGCTGCATAAGAGTCCAGTTTTGTCTGAGCTTCCTGCTTTTGTCGGATCTCTTCCTGAGCGCTTGATGAAACAGAGCTCTTTGGCATTTCAAGTGTACGGTTAAGCTCGTCTATTACTGCCTTCTTGTTCGCCTTATGGCTGTGAAGCTCCAGGCAAAAATCCGCAAGACCAGCCTTTTTCAGCTTATCAAATACAACATTAAGAGCCGCCTGCTTTTCTGAGACGAAGAGTACCTTTTTCCCATCATGAAGACACTCTGCAATAATATTTGTAATGGTTTGGCTTTTACCGGTACCGGGTGGTCCCTGTAATACAAAGCTTTTACCGCTTTTTGCCATTTCAATAGCTTCGATCTGGCTGGAATCCGCATCAACAACGGTATGAAGCTCGATCAAGGGATTTTCAATAAGGGATTCTGTTTCATCTCCGGCAAGGGACTCTTCCTCTGGCACACTATCACCAAGGAGGACTTGAACATTACTGTTTTCAAGGATCTGATCCGCGTTCTTTTTCAAATCCTCATACATATTGATTTTCAGAAACGAAAAAATCCCCAGCTTACAGTCGTCATGGATCTCCCAGCCCATCCCCCGTACTGTATCAGTAACCTTTGAATAGTAAGCTGTAAGGGTAGTGCCATCTTCATATTCAGGAAGAGACAGACCGTATTCAGCCTGAAGAAGATAATTAAAAGTCGGGTTTACAACAACATCATCGTCACTTATCTCAATCTTAACAGGATCTAAAATCGAGCCTAAAATGACATTTACATGTACCAAAAGAAGAGGAGCTCTATAGAAGATCTCCGAACCTTCCTTATCATTCCATTTCAAAAAACCAAATGCCAGATAGGCGACGTTAATTCCCGTCTCATCC
>Ga0129307_1003397_pt1 | contig 10166 bp, 5 predicted proteins | sample P1105metagenome_FD_94437 | JGI IMG/M metagenome (GOLD analysis project Ga0129307, IMG submission 94437) | Capybara group fecal microbial communities from Wisconsin, USA - P1105 metagenome | ecosystem: Host-associated > Mammals > Digestive system > Large intestine > Fecal | place: USA: Wisconsin... | reverse complement strand
TCGTTGAGAGAAAGGACCCTGCCAAGTTCTCCGTCAGCGCTCTTTGCCAGCACAGCTGCCTTTTTATTTGCGGCAGCGACAGCGGAGACAAGTGCTTCCTCATAAGCTTCATCATAGGTGCTTGCATAGAAGCGGAAGTTATCCACGTCGTTGATGCCCAGCTTGACGCATTCCGTGACGATGTCTCCCGCATCGTCAATGTCCTGATCGGTGACGGTCAGGGTCGTACGGACCTGATAGCCGGTGATCTTCGGCGTGTTGCCGTTGTAATCATACTGCGGGTAAAGGTTGTAGCCGGAAGTCTGTATGCTCTTTTCCTCGATGCCTCTTTCCTTCAGATGTGCAATGACTTTGTCGATGGTCTCCGCGTTCTCCTGCTGCGCCGCATTCGGCGTCTTTGCCTGGGTCGTTACGCCAAAGGAGATCTCTGCTTTATCCGGAACGGCTTTGGCGGTACCGGAGGCATTGACGGTGATGGTCCTCGGTTCTTTCATTTCTGCGCCTCCCTTTCCTCCGAGCGCTTCGCGGAATGCGTCGAGAGCGTCCTGCGCTGTTGCCGTTTTATCAGTTCCGGTGTTATCTGTCTCTTCGGTCTCTGCCGCAGCTGCAGGCTCCGGTGATCCCTTGGAGATCTTTGTGCCGGTAGCCGCATAGGCAGTGCTGCAGGCTGTCAGTGCCGCGCAGGCCAGAAGGCCAGCGGCCAGAGCTGTCCAGATTCGTCTGTTTTTCATAATAGTCCCTCCGATCTTTGCTGCTGATATTGGTGGATCCGGGATGCGTACGGCATCCGCCGGACCGGTATCATCGGCTGTTTTCAGATTCAATGTATCATATCAGTTCATAAATTACTTGAAGCAGTGCTTGCGAATTACTGAAGAATTTGTGACTATATAATTATTTAAGGAATCGTAAGAAAGCCTGCGTTGCTTTATTGTTTACAGGGGAGTATGATGACTGTACTAATCAAAACAGTACAGTATCGATGAGCAGCGCCGGGCACCGGTCATGGACCGGTACATTCCGGAGCGGGCGAAAGGGTCACAGAGATGCCTGATGTGAAGAATCCCGTGATCATGGTCCGGGATCTCAAAAAGATCTATAAGATCGGCGTCAACCGCGTTCACGCGCTGGACGGGGTCTCTTTTGACGTGCGGAAAGGAGAGTTTCTGGCGATCGTCGGTACGTCAGGCTCCGGCAAATCGACCTGCCTCAACATGCTGGCAGGGCTGGAGCATCCTACGTCGGGAACGATCAGCATCCTGGGAAAGCGGATCGATAAGATGAACGAGCATGAACTGGTCGCTTTCCGGAGGGATCATGTCGGTTTTATTTTCCAGAGCTACAACCTGATCGCATCGATGAACGCGGAAGAAAATGTGGCGATGCCGCTGGTCTTCCGCGGAACGCCGAAAGACGAGCGCATGGAGACAGCGCATAAATACATGAAGCTGATCGGGATCCTGGATCAGGCAAAACACATGCCTGGCCAGATGTCCGGCGGACAGCAGCAGCGAGTCGGCATTGCGAGGGCGCTGGTCATCGATCCGGATATCATCTTTGCCGACGAGCCGACCGGCAACCTGGATTCGGGAACGACGGCGGAAGTCCTCAGTCTGATGAGGAAGATCGTTTCGGAACAGCATAAGACACTGATCATGGTCACACACGACAGCAGCATTGCGGCAGCGGCGGACCGGCAGGTCTGCATCGTGGACGGACGGATCACGGAGATCATAGAATCGGGGAGACATTCGGATGAAGATAAACAGGAGTAAAAGCATGAGAAAGAGGATCGGAAGCCTGATCGCGGCAGCGGCGCTTCTCATGTCCGGTTTTCTGCCGGAAGCAGTGACGCCGGGCCTGATGGAAGCCCGGGCTGCCTATGTCAACACCAATCAGAATACCTTTATCCACGACGTGGAAGACATCCAGATGGGATATGTCGGCCAGGAGATGCAGTTCAGAGTCCGTGTCGGATACAACGGGATCAACGGGCTTTACGGACCCGGCACGGAGAAGATCACCGACGTTATCGTACGCATGTCCAATGATCCGAACTACATCAACCGCGTTACGGGGACGACCAAGGGCGAGGATATTTCCGACGCCAAGAACCCGTACGATCCCGACGACGTGGATGAGGTCGAGCTTTACAACGCCTGGAAGGAAGGCCGACGCAACGGTATTGCGCGTGCTTTCGGCGGAAGCATGACCTATCCGATCGACTCCGGTACCTATCCGTTCGAGATCAGCTCCGGACAGATGGCACAGGAGCATCGCTTTGATGAGCTTTATAAAGATCAGTACGAGGAGGTCACATTCCGCGTGCAGGTACGTGCGGACGTGGAGGAGGGATACTACGGCATCCCGATCTCCATCTATTACAATGTTCCGCCCAACACTTATCCCGACTATCAGGGCATGATGAAGGTCGAGTATGTCAATGTTTATGTAAGCAAGTCGGGCGAGGTCCAGATGCCCGGAACACTGACCGGCGACATGGCGTTTGCGATCGGCGAAGGCCAGATGACTCCGGCGGGCACGGCGCCCAATGTCATGGAATTCGGCGTGAATTTCCGCAACCAGAGCGGAAGGGCGCTTTATGATGTGATCGTACACATCAATCCGTCCGTTCCGGACGGCATGGCTGCGCAGCTGACGCACAGGGCAAAGCCGGAAGCGGTTACGGGATTCCCGTTTAATATCAATGAATCCAATTATGACAGGGTCTTTCAGTCCGTGCAGCCTGAAGAGACCGTGACTGCGCCGTATTCCATGGCTATTATGCCGAACACCGCCAGCGCGTTCTATCCCCTGAGCTTTACCGTCAGCTATAAGCTGACGCCGGAAGCTTCCGCGTCTTATAAGGAGGACTACATCAGTTTTGTCCGGATCGACAACCCCTCGATGGATGACAACTCCAGCAGTCTGGGCGAGTTCAATGTCAATGACCGTACCAAGGCACGTCTGATCGTGGCAGGTTTCCATACGGAGCCCGAGCAGGTATTTGCCGGACAGCGTTTTGACCTCGTCCTCAATATGAAGAATGCCTCGGACAGCATCGGTGCAAGCAACATCCTGTTTTCCCTGGAGTCGGATAAAGCAGACAACGTGACAGTGTTCTCCACGGAATCGGGAGCCAATTCATTTGTCGTCAATTCCCTGCGTGCAGGGGAAACTGCGGAGCTGAGAGTCACGATGGACGCTGCGCCGGGAGTGGATCCCCGGTCCTATGCCGTGACGATCAATGAAAAGTATGATTCTCCCGACTTCAAGAATGCGGAAGAAAAGGTAACGATCAACATCCCGGTCTATCAGGTCGCGAGAATGAGTGTTTCCAACTTTGAGCTTACTCCGGAAACGATCGAGGTCGGCAGAGAGTGCAACGTCATGTTCGGCATCAACAATACCGGCAAGGTCATGCTCTATAACGTGGAGGCGATCTTTGAAGCGGATTCGATCCGCAAGACGTCTTCCTATGTCGGCAATCTGAAGCCCGGTGAGACCGGCAATATCGATGTCATGATCACCGGCGTGGCACCGACGCAGGACGACGGTACGATCCCGATCCGGATCCGCTATGAGGATGTGAACGGAAACGAGGCTTTTACGGACCAGGAATGCACCCTGTTCGTTACGGAGCCGGTCACGGAAGATATGGATATGGGAGAATTTGTACCCGAAGACACAGATACCGGGGGATCCCCGCTTCAGAAAGCGCTTCCCGTTGCGGTGCCGTCAGGACTTGTCGTCCTGATCGCCGCGTCCGCGTTCATCAGGAACCACCGGAAAAAGAAGCGCCGCAAGGAACTTGAAGACGACTGAAAATGCGACTGACAGATCTGATAACAATGGCCATACGCAATCTCCTGCGCCGTAAGACACGAACCGTGCTTACGGTGCTTGGCGTGGTCATCGGCACGGCGTCGATCGTTGTCATGATGAGCCTCGGTCTCGGCATGAGCCGTTCCATGGTCGATCTGTATAAAAGCTACGGTTCCCTTACGACGATATCGGTCTACTCTTACGGATCGGATGACAATACAAAAGAACTGACCGACGAAGCGGTCAGCAGCTTTGAACGGATCCCGCATGTTACCGGCACGTCGCCTCTGCTGAGCGTGGGAGTGCTCGCAAAATGCGGGTCCGCGGAAGCCAATGTCCAGCTGTACGGCGTGACGCAGGACTACCTCAGGCAGATCAAGCTCGGATCCGGGTATCTTCCGAAGCCCGACCAGGCGGAACTGGAACTGGTCTACGGAAACCTGGCAGCGCGGATGTTTTACGAAACGACCGCGGCGGGCAGGAACAGGACGGAGCTCGGCGAGGAGGTATCGGTCGATCCTTCGAAAGATACGATCTTTTATACCTTCCCGGAAACGAGCGTGCAGCAGGGCAGCGGCAGTGCTTCGACGCAGAAGACCGGGACAGGCGCTTCCAAAAACAAGAAATATCTGCTGAAGACCGTAGGAATGGTCGAGGGGGATGCGGAGCAGTACAACGAGTTTTCGTGGGGTGTCTATTGTGATATCGATACGCTGAAGACATTTCTGAAAAAGATCTATAAGAAGAACCTGGTTCCTTATCCGAGGACCAATAAAAAAGGCAAACCGGTCGGATATTACGTCTATGATGAGGCATATATCTTCGTGGATGAAATGGAGAATGTCAGCACGGTCCAGTCCGTGATCAACGATATGGGTTTCCAGGCCAATTCCAATATGCAGTGGCTCGAGCAGTCCCAGCAGACGATGGGCATGGTGCAGGCAGTGCTTGGCGGGATCGGCGCGGTGTCGCTGCTGGTGGCTGCGATCGGCATCGTCAATACGATGATGATGTCCATCTACGAAAGGACCCGGGAGATCGGCATCATGAAGGTGCTGGGATGCGATATGAACGACATCCGAAATCTGTTTCTCGTGGAATCCGGCACGATCGGCTTTATCGGAGGCGTTGCCGGACTGGTCCTGAGCCAGGCCGCATCATTTGCGATCAACCACCTGGCGTCGGGCGCGGGGCAGGCGCTCACAGGGATGGCATCGACAGCCGGAATCTCCTATATCCCGCTGTGGCTGGCAGTCTTTGCGCAGGTCTTTGCGGTCGCGATCGGAACGGTCGCCGGGTATATTCCGGCGAAGCGCGCAATGAGATTAAGCCCGCTTGCCGCGATCAGGAATGAATAAAAAACGTCCGGCCCGCTTATGCGGCGCCGGATCGTTTTTTTTCTGCCTGTCTGTTGCCGGTGTGACGGCTTCCGGGAGAAGACTTCATAACACGGGCTTGTGCCGGCGGATCAGCATGAATTATAATAATATCGGGGTCGTATCGTGCGCGGTATCCACCGTGATCACACTGATTTTTACCCCGTCTCAAATAAAACTTACTGTCCGAAGCGGATCTGAATAAGGAAGAAAAATGGCGAAATACTATCTTGAAAACAGTGAAACAGTACTGCAGAATCTGAAGACCACGGAGCAGGGACTGGACTCGAAGGAGGCTGCCGTAAGGCTGCAGGAGCAGGGAAAAAACCGTCTGGCGGAGGAGGAAAAGCGGTCTGTCCTCAGAAAGTTCCTGGACTCTGTCACGGATCCCATGATCCTGATGCTGCTTGGCGCGGCGCTGGTGCAGGTCATCGTGACGATCCTGGAGACCCGCGGTTCGTTTTCCCTCGGCTCATTTACGGATGTTTTCGTTATTCTGGCGGTCATCGTCATCAATGCGGTCATGAGCCTTGTTCAGGAAAATAAGGCGGAAGCGGCAATGGATGCACTGATGCAGATGACGGCGGAAACCTCCAAAGTCATGCGGGACGGCAGGGTGATCACCGTGAAGAGCGAAGATCTCGTGGTCGGAGACGTCGTTTACTTCGAAGCCGGCGACACCGTGCCGGCTGACTGCCGCATTCTGGAAGCTCACAGCCTGAAGGCGGAAGAAGCCGCACTGACGGGCGAATCTCTGGCTGCAGAAAAACTGGCGGATGTTCTTATGTGCGCCGAGGGGCAGGACTCTGTACCGCTCGGCGACCGATCAAATATGCTTTACAGCGGCTCGACCGTGGTCTACGGCCGCGGAACGGGTGTTGTGACTGCCACCGGCATGAACACGGAGATGGGAAAGATCGCCGGAGTTCTCAGGCTGGCTGAAAATGAGCAGACCCCGCTGCAGAAACGTATGGCTGAGCTCTCCGTTTTTCTGACCAAGCTCGTTATCGGGATCTGCGTTGTTGTTTTTGGCGTCGGCTGTGTGCAGTCCGTAGTGCTGGCTGATATGCCTTTTTCCTGGAGCCTGCTGGGCACCAGCGCCGTCAACAGCCTCGTAGCGGCCATTGCACTGGCTGTGGCGGCCATACCGGAGGGACTGCCGGCTGTCGTGACGATCGTACTGTCTATCGGAGTGACCGATATGGCAAAGCATCAGGCTCTGATCCGCAAACTGACCGCGGTGGAGACCCTTGGCTGCACCCAGATCATCTGCTCGGACAAGACCGGAACCCTGACACAGAACAAAATGACCGTCGTTCAGGAATACACGGACGATTCAAAGCTGATGGCCAGCGCAATGGCGCTCTGCTCCGACGCCGAGATCCGTCCCGGGGAGAGCTCGTCCGTCGGTGAGCCAACGGAGGCAGCGCTGGTGAACTATGCGATGAAGATCGGATTTCCAAAATACGAGCTCGTATCCGCCCAACCGCGTGTCGCGGAAGCTCCCTTCGATTCGCTGCGAAAAATGATGTCTACGATCCATCGGACAGAGAACGGCTTCATTCAGTACACCAAGGGAGCATGCGATATGCTCTTTGAACACTGTACCGGATATTTAAAGGACGGCCGCGTCATTCCCATGACTGCGGATATCCTGGCGGAATTGCGCCGGGTCAACAAGTCTTATGCCGATCAGGCAATGCGTGTGCTGGCGGCGGCCTATAGAACCTATGACACGCTGCCGGAAGATACCCGGCCGGAAAGCCTGGAACAGTCTCTGATCCTGATCGGCCTCTACGGTATGATCGACCCCTGCCGGCCGGAAGTCTATGAGGCAATCGAAAAATGCCGTGCGGCCGGAATACGTCCCATCATGATCACAGGTGACCATAGGGATACTGCCGTAGCCATCGGCAAGGATCTCGGAATCATCCGCGATGAAAGAGAAGCTGCCCAGGGCTCGGAACTCGACCAGTATACCGACGAGGAGCTCATCGAAGTCGTCGAAAGGTTCTCCGTTTACGCGCGCGTACAGCCGGAGCACAAGACCCGCATCGTCAATGCCTGGCAGGCAAGGGGCAAGGTTACAGCCATGACAGGTGACGGCGTGAACGACGCACCCTCCATCAAAGCAGCGGACATCGGAATTGGCATGGGCATCACGGGCACGCCGGTTACCAAGAGCGCAGCCGATATGGTGCTTGCGGACGACAATTTCGCAACCATTGTCCGTGCGATCGAAGCCGGACGCAAGATCTATGATAATATCTGCAAGGTGCTTCAGTTCCAGCTTTCCACGAACCTTGCGGAAGTACTGATCATTTTCTTTGCTTCAATTCTGAACTTCACCATTCTGACCCCGGTACATCTGCTGTGGATCAACATGGTAACGGATACGCTTCCCGGGCTTGCACTGGGCATGGAACACGCGGAGGGCGAACTGATGAAGCGCAGGCCCCGCCCGAAGGATGAGAGTGTCTTTGCGAACGGAGCCGGCGCGAGCATGCTGTGGCAGGGCGCGTACCTTGCAGCGATCGAGATTGCCGCATATTACATAGGATACCATCTGGAAAACGGCTCCTTCTCAGGCATCACCAACGGAAGCTGGTGTGAGAATGCAGTAGTTATGGTGTTCCTCACAGTCAGCTTTGCGGAAATAATGTGTGCCCTGAACATGCGCTCGCGTACCGGATCGATCTTCCGGCGGGAGATGCTTCAGAACATCAACTGGTGGATGATAGCTGCGCTGATGATCGCCGTCGGTTTGACGCTGGCAGCGGCGTTTCTGCCGGGCTTCAGACAGCTGTTCGGAATTCATAAGACGCTTAAAACAAAGGAATTGCTGATCTCGATCGGTCTGGCGGTTTCCACACTGCCGGTATTTGAAGCGGGCAAAGCCATCCAGAGAGCGGGGAACAGAAAGGCTCAGACAGGAATAAGATAAAATACGCAGTGCGGCTGCAGCCGGATACGGCGGTTACGACAATATAAGATACGGAGAATTCTGATCCTGAAGTATGTGATAATAAACAAAGCACCTCCGAAGCCCAGGCCGGGGAGGTGCTTTTCTGATTTCAAAAGTCAAAGAAGGGAAGTGTCACATCTGATCAGCCGTGGTGAAACACAGGTAAAATGCAGCAGGATCAGCTGTACTGATCCTGGAGACTGTGGAGACGGTCGCGGATCATGTCCGTAACGTTTTCCGGTGCCGTTACCCGGACCCGGCCGCCCAGGGAAAAGATCCAGCCGATGAAATGGTCCGTGACGGCAACATTGATGTAAGCGCGGAAGCGGTCTTTGCCGAGCGGCAGCAGCCGGACGTCCGTACCGAAGTGGTCGATGATCACGCCTACCAGCTCCGCATCGCCTTCGAGGGTGACCCGCTGTTCTTTTCCGGCAAACATACTGAACATGCGCTGCGAGTAGGAAGCCATATCCAGAGTGGAAAAAGCTTCCTCTCCAAGGCGCTTTTCTTCGGTGGAGGAAAGCTTCAGCATCTTGTCGACCCTGTAATGTTTGATCCCGCCGCTTGCCGCGTCATATCCGATCAGGTAGTAATACTCGTCCGCCCATACGAGCGCCCAGGGACTGACCTGATAGAAAGCGCCGTCATGGCGCAGGACCATTTCTTTCCTGCTGTTCCAGTTGAAATACTGGAACCGGATCTGGACATTCCGGTTGATCGCGCTGTGGATGATGTCCACGTTATAATAGATGCTTTCGTTGACGGCTTTGGTGCTGCCCGAGAAGTAGATCTGACGGTGCAGTTCGCGCGCGTCATACTTGTTGGTCAGGCCTTCCAGCTTGCGGATGAGCGCCAGTGATTTTTTCTCGGTCATAAACTGGGCGGCCTGTACGGAGTCCACGAGGAGCTTGAGTTCGGCGAGCTCAAAAGGACGCTCGCCGATATGATAGTAGTGGTTCCGGCCGCGCTGCTCGGAAATCACGTCGATCCCGAAATGGCGCAGCTCCTCAAAGTCGTCGTACAGGGTCTTGCGGTCGGCATTGATATCATGATCCTTGAGACGCGCGGCGATCTCGGCAAGCGTCAGCCCGTTCGAGTCATTCGTTTCTTCCATAAGGATCTTTGAAAGATAGAGCAGTTTGAGTTTCTGATTATTACCCTTTGCCATGCCGGCTCCTCCAAGTTATACTGATATCAGTATTCTACTATATAATAATACCATCGTAAAAGCTGAAATGTTGATTAATTCGGCTTTATATGATACAAGAAATAAATATGGAAGAGAAAACACTGACCATACTGGAATATGACAAGATCATCGAACGGCTCTGCGGTTTTGCGTCCTCCGACGCCGGCAGGGCGTTTTGCGCCGGCGTAAAGCCCTCATCCAACTACCGGCATATAAAGACATGGCAGAAGAATACGAGCGACGCCTGTGACAGGATCCGTCTGAGCGGCAGCGCGCCGTCCTTTCGCGGCGTCCGGGAGATCGGCGATATCCTGAAGCGGCTTGAAGTCGCCGCGACGCTGTCAGTACAGGAACTTATGACGGTAAGCTCGGTGCTTACCGCGGCAGACAGAGTGTACCGCTACGGCAGCGGCCGGGATGAGGAACACGGGGAGGACTCCCTTTCCGAGATGTTCGGCATGATCGAGCCGCTGACAAATATGAACCGCGAGATCCAGCGCTGTATCATTTCGGAAGACGAGATCGCAGACGATGCTTCGGCGGGGCTTCTCAGCGTCAGGCGCAGGCTGAAACAGGCGGCTTCGGACATCCATGACGCCATGGCTTCCAAACTGAACGCCTACCGTGATTACCTGACAGACGCGGTCATTACGCAGAGGGACGGAAGGTACTGCCTGCCGGTCAAGGCAGAGTACAAATCAAAAGTACCGGGCATGGTCCATGATATGTCCTCCACGGGGATGACGCTGTTTATCGAACCGATGGCGGTCGTCAATCTCAACAACAGGATCCGCGAACTGATGAGCGAGGA
>Ga0129307_1003392_pt1 | contig 10183 bp, 7 predicted proteins | sample P1105metagenome_FD_94437 | JGI IMG/M metagenome (GOLD analysis project Ga0129307, IMG submission 94437) | Capybara group fecal microbial communities from Wisconsin, USA - P1105 metagenome | ecosystem: Host-associated > Mammals > Digestive system > Large intestine > Fecal | place: USA: Wisconsin... | reverse complement strand
TATCGGAGCTTTATCAGGACTTTCTCAAGCGGCAGGTATCCTTATCGGACGACGCCTTGGAAAACGTGATTACGACAAAGCCTACGAAGAATCCAAACAGCTGTGCCTCTACGGTTTGGTGGGTTCTTTGATATTATCGATTACCCTTATTGCCACCAAAGGCTTGTATATCGGACTTTACAATGTCGAAGCAGATGTTAGTCAAGTTGGCTCACAACTACTGGTAGCCTTTGCCATTCTAGCTCCAATCAAAGTGCAGAACATGATTTTAGGTGGTGGCATTATCCGAAGTGGCGGTAGAACCAAATACATCATGATTATCGACATACTAGGCACTTGGCTTATCGGCGTCCCCATCGGACTCCTCACAGGACTCGCCTTAAAACTACCAATCGTATGGGTCTATTTCCTCCTATCACAAGAAGAACTCTTCAGACTAATTATCTCTATCATCATGTTCCGCAGCAAAAAATGGATGAATACTATAAGATAAGGTGAGGTGAGGGGAGCGAAAAAGCCGTCATCGCTAAATTGGTGGCTTTTTTAGGTATGATATAGTAAAAATATTAGGGTAAGGGAGGATTTTTATGAAAATAGAAAAAGAAGAAAATTTCGAAGAAGAAAGAAGTTATTTAATCAATGAAAGAAATGTCGATGAAAACCTTATTTTAGAACTTGAAAAAGAAGTAATAAAAGAGGTTGAGAGGAAAGAACAAGCCAGAAAAATAAATCTTTTTAATACTAGGCACTCTAAGAAGATATTAGATAATTACAAATTAGTTCTTGTTTATTTTTACGATAGAAAATCAGATACTTTATATTTTAGAAATGTTGTCAAATATGATGCTGTAAATTACACGCGAAGCAATGTTATTCATCTATTTGTTGGAGGTATTGTTCTTTTACTGGGATTATATAGTAGATTACATAGTGGTGATATCAAGCAATTAAAAATAGTTATTTTTTTAGGCATATACGTTGTGTTGAGTGGTGCTCTATTTTTTATTGTTCATTGCTATAAAGATTTAAAGTATAGTAAGCTTGATAGAAAAAATTGGTTTGATGGTTTCTTTAAACCTTCGTTAGTTTTTACAAGATTAGCATATTTGGGATATTCTCTATGTTTTATTTTTTACCTTGTATTTCAGCTTTATATCTGGGTAGTATATTTTGAAGTTTATGGTGGTAAAGGAATTATAGGTTTCGCCTTCTATTTATATCTAATATATTTTGCTATAATTCTAATTAAATTATTTTTAAATATAATGCAGATGGATATTGTGTTAGCCATTTTAACGGTTCTATTTCCGTTGATTTTGGGAACTATAACGGATAAGAATTGGAACTTAGCGGCACTTTTTATTACTTTGATTTATTTGCTGATTTCAAAAGATATATGGCGATTGCAAGCTGGTCGAACAGAACCACATCTAAGATACAATTTGGATGATGAAGTCATTAAGAATAATATATATCGTTCAAAAGTGTTAATTTCCGTAATGAGTATTATTGTTTATTTAATCTTTAAATTATTAAATGTAGTAGAGGATTTTATTGGTGGGAGTATTTACCTGAAGATTATCCTTAAACTAACGGATACTCATATGCCGAAAGATGTATTTATTTTAACGCTATATTCTGGTTTAGATAAAATTTTTATATTGATGATACTAATCTCGATTAGTGCTATTATTGGCGATCGTATGAAGAAAAAATATCTAGCCCCAACCATAGAAGCTATTGTTAATAGTATCGAAAAGCAGATATATAAAGAAACTGAAACTAATGAAGCAGAAGAATTGACGAAGAAGTTAGATGATTGGAAAAAAGCAAGCAAAAGAAACCACAGAAAGAAAAAATAACTTGGAACTTATTATCCCTCAGAGATACAAAATAGAAGAATTGGAGAAAATGCTAAATGACAACCAAAGAGCAAGTAAAACAAATCGTTGACAAATATAATCAAAGTATTTCGTGCCTAACTAATAATGGAACGCACGAAGAGATAATCACAGTTTTCAAACACATCGCCGACCAAGCTAATAAACGCCAACGTCAACTAGTTGGATTGGAAGACTAATAAAAAATAAAATGATAATTCGCCTTGTCCAGTTAAATAAACCGCTTGATAAGGTGTTTTTTTACTACACTAAGATATTATTTTTTTGAATTTAAATGATATAATAGAGATAACGAAACGTTTTCAGGAGGAAGTTTTGGAAGAGAAATTAATAAAGTCAAAACATAGGGTGCAAAAGCACGGTGAAGTGTTCACTCCAGCGTGGATGGTACAAAAAATGTTGGATACACCTGGAGTGAAAGAAGCTTGTGAAAATGTTTCGGCAACTTTTTTAGAACCTGCAGCAGGCGATGGTAATTTCCTGCTTGCAATATTAGAAAGAAAATTACAAGCTGTTATTGACCAATACGACGAGCGAAATTGGAAAACGAAATCCTTGATTGCTTTAGCATCAATCTATGGGATTGAGTTTTTAGAAGATAATTTAGAAGTAGCTCGCTCAAGAATGTTTTTATATTATCTTGATTGGTACGAAAAATACTTTGGAACAAGGTTAAGCAGCAGAAGTGACGTTTATCAATCAGCACACTATTTAATTCATAAAAATATTATTAGAGGTAATACTCTCACTAAAAAACACCCTATAACGGGTGAGCCAATAATGTTTAATGAATGGCAAATTGTTAAAGGACACCCGAGTACGGTGAGAAAAATTCCATTTGCATTTGCTGAATTATTTGGTGAAGAAGTTGAACATGATAGTGGAGTTGTCGAAGGACAACTGAGTTTGTTTGATTTTGCTGACGAAGATGATGAATCTAAAGAAGAGATTAAAGAAATAAACATCCAGAAAGTTTATATGTTAGGAGATTAGGTTTATGAATGTGGAATCAAATTTTGGGTTTTTAACGATTGATTTGGATACTGCAGAACTTTTTACAACTGCTAATATGGCTGAGAAGAGTTATACTCAGGAAGATTATGAAACTACTTTGTTTAAGATTAGAAAAATCGCTGAAAACACAGCGTGGTTAATTGCTGACCGAGAATATATAGATATTCCTGAAAGAACTAACTTCAACGGTGTATTGAAAATTGTCAAAAGATATATTGACGATGACAATGTTGTTGATTATTTTTATAAAATAAAACAGCTTGGGAATGATTCTGCACATAATATCAATCCTAAAGAGGCAACGAAAGAAAATGCATTAGATTCTTTACATAATATCTTTTACATTTTAGTTTGGTTTGTGATTAAGTATGTTGATCCTGATGTTAGTTCGGACTGGTATGGTCAATTTCTAGAGCCGCAAGCACAAGAATTATATAGTACTGCTACTAGAAAATTTATCTATATCCAAACCGTAAAAAATGAAAATGGACTGTTTAATGCGTACGACGGTAGCCAAAAAATTGGAGAAGGTTCTATTCCAGAAGAAGATTTAGAAGCGGACTGGTCACCAAACAGTGATTTTTTACGAGAAGAAGCTCCAAAACGTATCAAGCAATACATGACAACTTCAGGTCTTCCTTACACACTTGGTTGGGTAGAACTTGCTTTTAAGAAATCAACTCAAACTTGGTTCCATGATAAAGATGTTCATAGGGTTTTAACACGTTCTGGAATTAACCATTCTAAATATCTTGAAGGAAGTGAATGGTTTGAAACGGATTTAGAAACTGCTAAAGAAGCTATTAAGGCTGTAAAAGAAGGTCGTGAATACCTTCAAAATATTGTCGAAGAAACACCAGAAGCTGAAACCAAAATTGAACTTCGTCCTGAACAAAAAGAAGCCGTTGCTAAAACACAAAAAGTCTTTAAAAAGAAAGATAAAATGCTTTGGAATGCCAAAATGCGTTTTGGTAAAACAATGACTTCTTTACAATTGATTAAGGAAGAACAGTTCCAAAAAGTACTTATCATGACACATCGTCCTGTTGTATCAGATTCTTGGTTTGAGGATTATCGTAAATTAAAAATGGACGAAGCAGGATATGAGTATGGTTCTATTGACAAAGGTGCTCACATCACTTCTTTGAAAAAAGGTGACAAACCATTTATTTATTTTGCTTCGATTCAGTTGCTACGTTATAATAACGGTGAAACAAATCTAAAAGATTTTGCAGATGTAGATTGGGACTTAATTATTATCGATGAAGCCCATGAAGGTACACAGACAGAACTTAGTGATATTGTTCTTAAACAGCTTGTTAAAGAACATACTAAGATTTTGGAGCTTTCTGGTACTCCGTTTAACCTTTTAGACCAATTTGACGAGGACCAAGTTTATACATGGGATTACACCATGGAACAACAAGCTAAGACAAAATGGAAATACGAACACCCTGACCAACCAAATCCATATGACAAATTACCAAAAGTACTTATGTACACTTTTGAAATGAAGAATAAGGCGAAATTTATGGATGAAAGTAAGTCCTTTAATTTCCGAGAATTCTTTAGAACAGATGATAAAGGTAATCTTGTCTATAAAAAAGATGTTCGTGCATTTCTAGATAATATCACTAATAAAGATAGCAAGACAAACTATCCATTTTCAACCCCTGCATATCGCAATGAGCTTCGCCACACACTCTGGATTATGCCAGGTATCAAAGAAGCCAATGCTTTTGAAGAGTTGCTGAAAGAACATCCTATCTTTGGTAAAGAGTATAAGATTGTCAATGTCGTTCGAGGAAGTACTACGGATAACGGTGAGACAAACGAAGCTGATATTGAAAAAGTTAGAAATGCTATCACAGATGACCCGACAGTAACCAAAACAATCACATTAACTGTTCGTAAATTAACAACAGGTGTCAATGTGCCACAATGGACAGCGGTTATGTTCTTGTCTAATACTAATAGCGCTATGAATTATCTTCAAGCAGCTTTCCGTGCCCAAACACCTTATTCACATGAGAAATTAGGTAAAAAAGAGCGTTGTTATATCTTTGACTTTGCGCCAGACCGTGCTTTGACAGTTATGGCAGAAAGTGCTCAAATCAATACAGGTGTTGGCAAGAAAAACACTTCTGACCAAAAACAAGCCAAGCCATGACTAATCTTCTGAACTTTTTGCCAATTCTTGGAAGTTCGGAAACAGGCATGAAAGATTACAACGTTGATAGCATGCTGACACAGCTTAAAAAGGTTTATGCCGAAAAAGCAGTACGTTCAGGTTTTGAAGATGATAGTTTGTATAACGATAATTTGTTAACTTTAACTGCTGAAGATGCTAGCATGTTTAATAAGTTGAATGCTATCGTTGGAAAAACACAAAAACAAAAAGTTCAAAATACTGTCACTATTAATGAAAACGGCTTGACTGATGAAGAGTATGAAGCTGGTGAAAAAGCTAAGAAAAAACCAGCTCGCAAGCGTACAGAAGAAGAAAAAGCTCTTATTGAAAAAATCAAAGAAGCTAAGAAAGACAGACAAAAACTTATTTCTATTCTTCGTGGGGTATCAATCCGTATTCCGATGATGATTTACGGAATGAAAGTTGATTTTGATAAAGATATCACTATTAAGGATTTTATTAATAAAGTCGATGATGAATCTTGGAAAGAATTCATGCCAAAAGGATTCACCAAAGGAATGTTTAGTGAAATTACTAAGTACTATGATGCTGAAGTCTTTATCGAAGCAGGACGCATTATTCGTCAACGTGCCAAATCTTTTGATTCGTTAGACTTTGTCGAACGTGCTGAAAGAATTGCTGAGTTGTTTGGTTCATTTAAAAATCCAGATAAAGAAACAGTTTTGACACCATGGCGCGTGGTTAATATGCAAACAGCAAAAAGTGTTGGTGGACTTAATTTCTACGATGATGATTTCACATCAACAACCAACGGAGCAACTTCAAATCTCCATTGGGTCGAAAAAGATATCACAAGTGAGATTTATCATCCAGATACCAAAATCCTAGATATCAACTCAAAAACAGGACTCTATCCGCTCCATGCAGCTATTAGCCTTTATTATCAAAAAGTCATGGCAAACGATGATAGTCACTTTGAAGCAGATAAAGTCTATCAAGATATCTTAGCTAATAATGTTTATGCTGTTGCGAAAACACCAATGGCAAAAACAATTACCGAACGCACACTAACAGGATATCGTGATTATAAAACTAACGTAAAATACATCGAAGACCTTACAGATACCCTTAAAAATGATATCGAAGAAGGTAAACAAAAAGTAGAGGAGGCATTCAACCAAGTGAAATTTGACGTCGTAATCGGAAACCCTCCGTATCAGGAAGAAACAATAGGAGAGAATTTAACATTTGCTCCACCAATTTACCATAAGTTTATGGAACTAGCTTATCAATTATCTGATAAGGTTATACTAATAACACCAGCTCGCTTCCTTTTTAACGCAGGGAGTACGCCGAAGGCGTGGAATAAAAAAATGTTAGAAGACAAACACTTGAAAGTTATTTATTTTGAGCAAAATTCTTCTAATATTTTTCCAAATACTGATATAAAAGGTGGAGTTGCTGTTACATACTATAATACTAAAGAGGATTTTGGTGCAATCGAAACCTTCACGCCGTTCGAAACCCTCAACAATATACTTCATAAGGTTACTCCGCTCACTGAATTTACGATGGACACTATTATTAGCGGTCGTGGAGTTTATAAACTTTCGAATCAAGCACTTATTGAATATCCTCAGATTGAGGATATTCAATCTAAGGGGCATAAGTTTGATGTTGGATCTGGTGCGTTTAAAATTTTATCGGATATCCTTTATTTTAATGAGAAACAGAATGAAAATGATATAAAAATTCTTGGTTTAGAAAATATGAATCGTACTTATAAGTGGATTAATAAGAATTACTTAAATCCTCCAGAAAGTTTTTACAAGTACAAAGTATTTTTCCCACAGGCGAATGGTAGTGGTCAATTTGGAGAGCTCATTTCAACTCCTTTGATTGCTGATCCATTAGTAGGTGCGACTGAAACATTTTTATCAATAGGTGGTTTTGATACAAAAAATGAAGCAGATGCATGTTTGCAATATATAAAAACTAAGTTTGCTCGTGCTATGCTTGGAGTTTTAAAAATTACTCAAGCAACAACAAGAGATAAGTGGGCTAAAGTTCCTTTGCAAGATTTCACGTCAAATTCTGACATTGATTGGTCACAATCAATAGCCGAGATTGACCAGCAACTATACAAAAAATACGGACTTTCAGAAGAAGAAATCCAATTTATTGAAAGCAAAGTTAAAGAGATGGAGTAGGAAAAAAGCTTTAATCTAGCCTATTTCTCATTATTACAATTCTAGTTAGGAGTACAAATGGCAACAATTAATAGAGGTTCAGAATTTAGAAAGTGGGATTTGCATTTACATTCACTATATTCAATATTGAATAATCAATATCCAAGAGAATCTGACGGTAGTCCGAAAATTCAAGATTTTATTGATAAAATAAAGGAAGAAGAGATTGAAGTTGTTGGTTTAACTAATTATTTTAATTTTACTGATAATGATTTTAAATTAAAAAAAGAACTAGAAAAATCAGGTATTACAGTATTTTTTAACTTAGAAGTCAGATTATCGAATATTAATAAAAGAGATGAATTATTTGATTATCATATTATTTTTGATAATAAACTAGATGATCAAATTGTAAAAAATTTACTAGCTGAGCTAAAAGCAAACGTAGGTAGTACTGAAAAGTCCTTTAACATGCTTACAAAAGAAGAAATCGAAAAAAGTGCTAATATTGATTTCGAATCATTAATTCAAACGTTAAAGAAATCGGAAGATTTATCTGGTAGATTTTTAAAAGCTTTCTTATCGAGAGGTCATGGTAGCGCTACTAGTGATAGCGATCGCAAAAATGCGGCAGTGTATGAGAATGTATGCAGAAAATCTGATTTAGTATTGCATTCAAGCCACAAAGAAAATAATTTAATAACAGATAGGCAGCATTGGCTGAAACGTTCTCCTTATGTAAGACCACTTTTGCAGTCATCAGATGCTCACTCATTAGATGGAATTGGAAAATACTATTCATGGATAAAAGCCGACAAGACTTTTGAAGGTTTAAAACAGATTATGTTTGAGCCGGAGTATAGGATTTCTTTAGAAAAAGAAAAACCTGAACTAATTCGGAAAGAATTGATTATAGATAAATTAGTTTATAAGAATAAAGAGATTTATTTATCGGAAAATCTAAACGCTATCATAGGAGGACGTTCTAATGGTAAGTCAACATTGTTAAATTCTATAGCAAAGAAATTGAATCAACCTGTTGAAGAAGATGTGTATGTTTTTCCTAATTTAGACGAAGATTTCAAAGTTATTTGGAAAGATAAAAAAGAAGACAATAACAGAGAAATTGAATATATACCTCAGGAATACATGATTGATTTAGCAAGAAATGATGATAAATTAAAAACTCTTATAAATGATATAATCAAAAATAAAGGTGAGGACGATCTAATTTCTGAATATGAATCAGAATGTCGAAAAATAAATAGTGTAATTCAGGATCTATTGCTTAAGTACGTAAATATCTTATCTGAGTTAGATTCTTTAAAACAGCCAGAAGTTGAAGAAGATGCATTGAATCAACGATTGAAAGATTTTAATGAAAAACGTGAAAGAATACTTGGTAAGCTCCAAATTAGTTCAGAAGAACAAGAACAGTTAGAAGGACTTAGAGAAGATTATCAAAAAACTTCGGAAGAATTGACCACTTTAAGTAATAAGCTTAATGGGTTGGAAACAGCTAAGCTTGAAAAGATTAAATTAAATAATGAATGGTTACTTGAGGATATCAATGAACTTAAGGTTGTTCTTGAAAAAATATCTAGTAAGGCGAATCAAGAATTCGATAGCGAAGTAGCTCGACTTAAAAATGATTTCAACTCACAACTCAAAGATAAACAGCAAAAGTTATCTCAAATTGAAAATCATGCTATTTATAAAAAAGGTATAGAGTTATCAAAAAATAATAATGTACTTGAAAATTTGGATAAAGAAATTGAAAATGAAACAAAAGCATTAAACGATTTGAGACAATATACCTCGAATAAAAGCAGATTGGAAAAAGAGCTAAGAGAAATTGAAACAGAGTTAAAAGTAAATTATAGAAAATATGAGACCGCTAGAGGTACTTTAAAAGAGGAATTTAAAATCTCAGAAGATGACTTATCGATATCAATCAAGTTTACCTCTAAAAATTTTGAAGATGAATTCGATTATATTGATAATCGTGGTAAAAATAAGAGCAACTTTATTGAGAAACTTGAAAATAATTTTGATTCAGTAATAGATAACATTTTCAAAGATGATGAGCTTAAATTTATAAAAAATAAAAACAAGTTAGAACATATCAAAAATTTTTTTAGTAATCACTATTATACGTATCATTTTGAAATAGAATATCAAAATGATAGTTTTAAACAAATGTCGCCAGGGAAGAAAGCATTCGTTATCCTGAAACTAATTTTAGATTTTTCAGATAGTAAAAAACCTGTTCTTATTGATCAACCTGAAGATAGCTTAGATAACAGAGCTATTTATAAAGATTTAACATCTTATATCAAGAAAACTAAAATGCGGAGACAGATAATTGTTGTAACACACAATCCCAATATTGTAGTAGGAGGAGATTGCGAAAACGTTATTATAGCTAACCAGTCTTCTGATGATAATCCAAATAAAGATGGTCAACAGTTTGATTATAAGAATGGTTCACTAGAAAATGATAGTAGTACATCGAATAGTGGTTATATCTTAGAAAGATATAGTATAAAAGAACATGTTTGTGATATTCTTGAGGGTGGAAAAGAAGCTTTTGAGAAACGAGAAAGAAAATATAATATTCAATAATTTTAACTTGCTTCATTTAAACAGGTACTAACTTAATAGTTAGTACCTGTTTTTCTATATCATTCACTCTAATTTCCCAGCGCTAGCTTATTTTCTTCTCAATCTAAAAAATCCTTGAACAAAGTTTGCTATACTCGATTAACTTCACAGCTCCGCTATTTTCCAAAAGAAATAATCTCCACTAAAAACTTCGGCAAAAATATGTTAAAATAAAGCAAGGTTATTTAGAACAGAACGGGAGTAGGTTATGGTTCCAGCGTATATTAGAATTCATGATGCGATTAAGAAAGAGATTGATGGGG
>Ga0129307_1003390_pt1 | contig 10185 bp, 8 predicted proteins | sample P1105metagenome_FD_94437 | JGI IMG/M metagenome (GOLD analysis project Ga0129307, IMG submission 94437) | Capybara group fecal microbial communities from Wisconsin, USA - P1105 metagenome | ecosystem: Host-associated > Mammals > Digestive system > Large intestine > Fecal | place: USA: Wisconsin... | reverse complement strand
GTGCGTGCGTACTAATAATAACTCATTTTTAATAATCCGTTATGCATGATTGGTTAAATATTAGTGTGTTTTTTGATGCTCGATTAGCTAAATACAATCTGTGTTCCGGTATCGATTTTCTTTGAAAACTTGCTGATCATGATAATTACATAAAAACAGCTCCATTCCGGTTGATCCGTAATGGGGCTGTTAATTTTGGTATTATAAGATTTTCATCAACGGGATGCTTTAAATGTTGTGGCGTTTCTTAAAGAGACCCGTGAATGAAAGTGCCAGACTAGACAGACCAAGTCCAAAGACAGCCAGGATACCGGCAGATTTTTGGTTACCGGTTTGTGGCAACTTCTTTTGTCCAGTAGTCGTATCGACAGCAGTCTTGTTGCTGGTGTTGACAGGAACAGCCGGTTGAACGGCAGTTGGCTGTGATGGAGCGGCTGGCGTTATCGGAGTAGAAGGCCGGTCCGGAGTCGTCGGTGTGTCCGGTGTTGACGGCGTGTCTGGAGTAACCGGATCAGTATGGTAGGTAACCGTAACTTCAGAGTCAGCAGTGTTTTCATCAACTGTCATCGCAGCGACCGTAGCCGTATCAGGCGTCATGTTGGCGATGGCAGGCGAGGCAACGCTGGCAAATTGTGCTTGATTCCAAACCGTCGTACTGTTGCCGGTAACCAGATCAGTCGACTTGGTGCCGGTTAAGGTTACGGTTTGAGTTACATCATCGGCAACCGAATTACCTTGTTCGTCAACAAAGTGAATGGTCCGCTGCACGGTCTTTTTAATGGCTTCTTCTTTCATGTTGTGGCTGTAGGTAACCGTAACTTCAGAGTCAGCAGTATTTTCATCAACCGCCAAAGCAGCGACCGCAGCCGTATCAGGAGTCATATTGGCAACAGCAGGTGAGTCCACACTAGCAAATGTATCACCATTAACTGCTTCCCAAGTAAATACGATTCCGGCAGCATCAGTTGGCGTTCCGTAGTAGGTCAGTGATTGCACGACATCACCTGCGACGGCTTGATTGTTGTTGTCGCCATCGACGTAATGAATCGTCCGCGTAATCGTTTTGACAGCCTGCACGATAACTTGCGCGGTTGCCGTTACGGTATCTTGATCATTGATTTGGTAGATGTAGGTAACGTTGTAGATACCTGGCGTGGTTAAGTTGCCATCAGCATCCAGCGGCAGGTTGGACGTGTCGACTTGGTAGGTTCCGGCGCCCTCAGTCGTGCTGTAGGTCAGTTCCTTTTGCTCGGTAACGGTCATTGAGGATTGATTGGTGAACTTGACGCTTGGATTCTGCTGCAGGTTCAGCGCTTGATTCCAGCTGCTGCCGCTTGGTAAGGTAACGTCCTGCAGCAAGAAGACTGGCTGCACTTCTACATACAGCTTGGTTGCGGAACCATCCGGATGAGTTGTGCCGAAAGAAAAGTAGTTGTAAGTCTGCCAAAGATCGTGGCCGTTGGGAGCAATATTGGTCGTGTAGCCAAGATCCTTGACCGCGTTAAAGATATTAACGGCATTGATTCTAAAGTAGCCATCGGTAAACAGAGTGTCTTCCGCGCTGCCATTGGTAAAGTTGGTTACGGTAACATCGCTTGGTGAAACGTTAGGCATGGCCGCTTGGATCTCAGCTGGCGCGTCTTGATAGCGACCGTTGGCATTCTTAATAACGGCGTGGTAGCTGCCATTGATGTTTTGGATGGCGCTGATCGTATCGGTTGCTGGTACGGCCAGCCGCATGTTTAGCGAATGAATGTCATCAGAATAGAAATTACCGTCCGCATCCCAGTAGTAGAAATATTCATCAAACGTCATGTTGCGTGCGGCCAGGTCTTGTTCGAGCGCTTTGTCGGCAGTACCATCCGCCAGTGCTGCCAGCTGCTTTTTCATTTGTTCCAGGTTGGCAATCTTCATTGGAACGGTGGCCGTCAGCGACTGATCAGCCTGCAGAGTAGCAACGAATTGAATCTCAACGACTTGATCCCAAGAGAAATCAGCATTCTGCATTAATACATCCAGTGTTTCAAAGTCGCCGGCCGTGATGGCATAGTAGACCTCCAAATCGGTTGGCATAGAGCCGGTAGAGGAGGTGAATTGAATACCGCTGCCGATCTTGTCAGCATCGATAACCGGCTTGATCATGTTGACGTCGGTTGAGTTGTTGGTAGTAAAAGTCGGCAGCAGGACGATTTCTTCAACTTTGCGGCTGCTAGAATTGTTGTTGGTAACGACCGTGTTGACATCGAAAGTACCATCGGATTGATTGGCATTTAAAATTGAGCTGCCGTTGTATCCAGTCGTCTGATTGTTGGCCGTAATGTTGATGCCGTGTTGAATGTTATCCGTTGCAGGCGCCTGGGCACTGTTTTGCTTGGAGTTGATAATCGTTTGATCAGCCTCAGTGTTTTGAGCAGTCGAACTGTTCGTGCTTGTCGCGGTGTTGGCAGAATCAGTCGCGGTTGATGCCTGATCCTTGGCATTGTCAGCAGTGGTTGACTGAGCAGCGGAATCAGAGGCGGCTGCTGACTGAGTCAAAGCGTCGGCAACAGTAGTTGATTGATCCGTTGAATTGGCTGTTAAGACAGTCGTTGTCGTGGATCCATCACTGGTATCGGCGTGGACCGTCATGGCACTGCTGCCGATAAAGAACAGGCTGGCGATGGCTACCGAGGCAATCCCGGTACCGAATTTGCGCAGTGAAAACCGCAATTGGCGATCGCTGGCTTGTTTGATTTTCAAATTGTGATTGTTTTTACTAAGCATGGTGTAATCATCCCCTTACGTTTGGTAAAAAGTATCATACATGTGATAACTAGATCAAGGAGAAAATTACTTTTATAGAAACGATTCGCATTGTCGCAAGCAGTGACAATCAATTATTTATAATTAGATATGATAATTTTATCATGGCTTATAAATGCCAATATATCAACGTTTGTTAGCTAAACTAAACAAATGATTGATTTAATAAATTAAATATATTTTTATTTATCCAACGAATTGTCAAGTGTGAATTTATTGACATAATAATGACTTTGGAGCGGATGCGGGGGCTGTAGAGAGGCGACTGGCGCGATAAAAATTATCAGTGACCACTGTATCCGGTTATAAATACAGTGGCGGGTTCGGATGCGTCAATGACTGAGAATAGCATAAGCAAGCTCGCGACGGCATTCAGCACGGAACCGATCATAAACGCCTAATCAATCAGTGTGGTGACGCATTGATCAATGAATCAGTGTCGGAAAAGCGTCTGCAATTGTTCTCGGTACGAGTTATGCAAAAAAACATGCATAAAACATATGACGAAACCATCATTACCTACTTTTGCAAAAATCAATGTATAAGTAGGTAAAAATTAATGTATATTGAGTTAGGGGCGCCTAACATTACCTACTATTTGATAAAAAACGCGCAATCGTAGGTAAATCACAAAGTCGGTCTGACCCAATCAGCTCTAAAATATACAATTTTACCTACTATTCCGGAAAAACGAGCTGTAAGTAGGTAAAGTTAAGCAAATCGAATATTCACTTACCTGCTTTTGCTAAAAAAACCGCGCGAAGTAGGTAAACTTACGGCCCACAGCCAGTCTAAACCAGATATTCTTCACAAGCCTGACGATCCAACAGTCGCAGCTGTCATTTAAGCATACTGACTTAACACAAAATCGCTACGGTCGACGCACTGCTAGGAAATCGAATCTATCGTTTAAGCATACTGACTTAACTGATCCAGGTATGAGTGCTCGCAGCATTAACGGATTTGAATGTAAATGTTGCTGAAAGCTGATAGCAGCAATGAGGCGAGCAGGATCTGGATGCTTTTGCTGACAGATTGAGCCGGCAATCATACCATTGCTGTAATGTGACATGACATGTGATGGATGCTTTTGCTGACAGATTGAGTCGGCAATCATGCTGTTACTGTAATGTGGTAGGGCCCGGATATAGATGTTGGGGGCCTGGATGGCGGATATCTAGTTGTAAGGCCGCGTTTTGGTTATATCTTGCGCTTGGCTCCAAGAACGTGGGTGTGTTTCAGATACTGATATTCTAGTTGCAAGGGTACGTTTAGGTTATATTCTGGCGTTAATTGATAAAACAATGACGTCAAATGATGTTCTAAATTCATGCTGTAGCCGTTAAGATAATGACATCGAATAGCTAATAACATGATTTAAAAGAAAGAAGGACATTAATATGACTTACAAGACGACGAACCCATATACTGGCGAGGTACTGAAGACGTTTGACGACTTAACGGACGCTCAATTGGAAGCAAAATTGCAAAAAGCGCAGTCTGCATATGAAAAGTGGAGCAAAACTTCATTTGAAGAACGGGCAGCGGTTTTAAAGCGGGCCGCTGAACTGATGACGGAACGCCGGGAGAAGTATGGCGCTATCAACACGATTGAAACTGGCAAGCCGCTTCAGATCGCCGTTTGGGAAAATAATCTCTGTGCTGACATCATGAACTACTATGCTGATAATGCCAAGGAGCTGCTGAAACCTCACTTTATCAAAACAGATGACAAGATGGCTGGCAACGCGGTCGGCATCTATCAGCCACTGGGAATCATTTATGAAATCGAGCCATGGAACGTTCCATTTTTCCAGATGACGCGTCCAACGGCAGCTCAACTGATGGCCGGCAACGTGGTTGTTCTCAAGCATGCCTCCAATTGCCCGCAAAGTGCTCTGGCCATGGAACAGCTGTTAAAAGACGCTGGTCTGCCTGAAAGATGCTTCCAAAATCTGTTTATCAGCTACGAGCAGTCTGACCGCTTGATTGAAGACGAACGCATTTGCGGCGTAACGATCACTGGCAGTACCGAGGTTGGTCGCGGAGTTGCTTCTAATTCGGGCCGGGCATTGAAGAAGCATGTGATGGAACTTGGCGGCTCGGATGCCATGATCGTGCTGCCGGATGCCGACCTGCAAAAAGCCGTTCAAGGTGCGATGCTGGGACGTTTGACGATCTCAGGACAGGTCTGTGCCAGCAACAAGCGGATGTTTGTGCATGAATCACTTTATGATGCTTTCATTGGCGGAGTAACGCAGGCAGCATCTCAGCTGAAAGCCGGCGATCCGCTTGATCAAACGACGACTTTTGGCCCTCTGAGTTCGATGAAGGCTGCCAACAAGGTCAAAGCTCAGATTGAACTGGCAGTTGCTAATGGTGCCAAGGCAGTTGAGATTGGTCCTGAAGTTCCGGCAGACAGTGCTTTTGTTCGGCCAACCCTGCTGCTTGACGTGACAGCTGACAATCCAGTCTTCCAGCAGGAAATCTTTGGGCCGGTAATGATGATCTTTAGCTGGAACGATGAAAAAGAAGCTTTGAAACTGGCCAATGGTACGTCATTTGGTCTGGGCGGCTCAGTCTACAGTGAAAACGTGGCCGATGCGGCTCGAGTAGCAGCGGGAATTGAAGCCGGAGCCATTTCAATCAATCAGCCAACGATGGCCTCACCAGCAATTCCATTTGGCGGGATCAAAGAATCTGGCTATGGTCGCGAGCTGGGCGCAGAAGGTATTCGCGAGTTTACCAACCAAAAATACATTAACAGTGCCAACCTTGACATGGATCAGCTGTTTGCACAGTTCTAGGATCAAACGGTTTGCTGCTAAAATTTGGTCAGTCGGTCAATAAAAAGGTCTGCTTAGATTGATCAGCAATAAGTGGATATTTGAAGATGGAAGATAATAAGAAGGTTTGGCGCAATTGTTGCTCGTCATGGCTTGCGATGCGGAGTAAAATAAAGACAAAGCATAAATCAAAAGCCAATTGAAAAAGGAAGTGTCGATCATGAAAAAGACATTATATGACGGCGAACATTTTCAAGTAGTTCTGGAAAGCAAAAAGCCCCTGGTTAAAGGCGTTAAGACGGACCTTCACAAAATGGCTGGTGTCATGCTGGCAGCTGGGGCGGCATGGCTGTTGATCAAGAAGCATTAAATAGAAGAACCGTTCGACTGGCCGCGGCTGGTTGAGCGGTTTTTGAGTTCTGCGGATTTTTAAAGGGGCAGGGGTGGCTGAGCAGCAACCTTTAAGGAAATTAGCTGTTGAACGCCGGCTGGCAAATTGTTGACGGGCAGTCACGTTATTAAAGAATAGTTTTGAAAATTAATTAAGTAGTTTTTAAGACTATGTAAAGCGTTGCCAAATCAGTGTTAATTGTGGTATGATTGCCCCAAGTTATTGGATTAAAGGAGAGATTTTTCATGCCATTGGTACACATTGATCTGTTGGAAGGTCGCACTGAAGAACAATTAAAGGCCCTGGTTAAGGACGTTACGGCAGCCATTTCTAAGGATGCCAATGTTCCTGAAGAACGCATCCATATCGTTTTAAACGAAATGCGCAAGGATCGCTACAGTGTGGCTGGCAAGATGGTCAGCGATAAGTAAACGATTAGCCGCTGAATGGCCTTGGGTCGCCAGCGGTTTTTTTGCGTCATGAAGCGGTGCTGAAATTAAGTTGGGGAGTTTTCCAACCAGCATATCCAGACAGGCTGGCCAGCTTAGTGATTTGGCGAACGCTTGGGAATGGCTGGCATGCTGGGGAAGCTTACGAATGGGCAGCACCCAGGCAAGCTGCGCAATGCTCATAACGGAAAGGATTGAAATTCATGAGTGACGAACAATATATAATGGCAATTGATCAAGGAACGACCAGCTCGCGGGCAATCATCTTTGATCACCAAGGACATGAAATTGCAATGGCTCAGCAGGAGTTTCCGCAATACTTCCCTAATCCAGGCTGGGTTGAACATGATGCCATGGAAATCTGGGATAGCGTTCAATCGGTAATTTCCGATGTCATGATCAAGTCGCAGATCAAGCCGTATCGAATTGCCGCGATTGGGATTACCAACCAGCGGGAAACAACGGTCATCTGGGATCGGCACACTGGTAAGCCAATCTACCATGCGATCGTCTGGCAGTCTAAGCAGACCAGCGACATTGCCGAACAGCTGATCAAGGATGGCTATAAAGATCTGATTCACGAAAAAACCGGTCTGGTAGTCGACTCTTACTTCTCCGCGACTAAGATCAAATGGATTTTGGATCATGTGCCGGGCGCGCGGGAAAAAGCAGCTAATGGCGATCTGCTGTTTGGGACGATTGATACTTGGCTGCTGTGGAATCTGACGGGCGGCCGCGTGCATGCCACGGACGTTACCAATGCCAGTCGGACGATGCTGTTTAACATCCACACGCGCCAATGGGATGAAGATATTTTGCAGCTGCTGGACATTCCAAGGCAAATGCTGCCAGCCGTGCGCTCCAATTCAGAAGTGTACGGCTATACGGGCGACTACCACTTCTTCGGGGTCGAGATCCCGATTGCGGGGATGGCCGGTGATCAGCAGGCGGCTTTGTTTGGTCAGGCTGCCTATGAAAAAGGATCCGTCAAGAATACTTACGGTACTGGCGCCTTTATCGTGATGAATACCGGTACCGAGGCCACGCTGTCGAAAAATGGTCTGCTGACGACGATTGCCTATGAGCTGAACGGGAAATTGAACTATGCTTTGGAAGGCTCAATCTTTGTAGCGGGATCGGCAATTCAATGGCTGCGCGATGGGCTGCAGTTCTTTACCAAGGCCAGCGAGTCAGAAAAAATGGCCGTTGAAGCCGGCTCAACTGGTGGCGTTTATGTGGTACCGTCATTTACCGGGCTGGGCGCGCCATACTGGGATCAAGAGGTGCGTGGCGCGATGTTTGGCTTGACGCGGGGATCCAATCGTCAAAGCATTACGCGGGCTACTTTGGAATCGATCGCCTACCAGACGCGGGATGTCGTTGATACGATGGTAAAAGACACCGACTTGCCGTTAAAGGCGCTGACGGTCAACGGCGGGGCTTCTCGCAATGACTTTTTGATGCAGTTCCAGGCCGATATTCTGCAAACGCCGATTGAACGAGCACAAATGGAAGAAACTACGGCACTGGGCGCGGCCTTCCTGGCTGGTTTAGCTGTTGGCTTTTGGAACGATCAAGAGGAGCTTAAGGAACTTTCCAAACTGGGCGATGAGTTTATGCCGGTCATGAAGCATGAAGAGGCCGAACAGCTTTGCCAAGGCTGGCAGCGAGCAATTAAAGCCGCTCAGTTCTTCAGCCACGGAGAATAAAGCGTTAGGAATGATTAAGCGGTGTCCTAGGAAGAATGCTGCTCTTTGAGACAACGATTTTGCTTGAACGGCAATATTGATTATTCTTAGCAGCAAAATAATAATTGGTAAAACGCCTTGTCTGGTCTGGCAAGGCGTTTTCAAATTGCAATACTGACTGAAATCAGCTATAATTATGACGTAAACAAAAAGGCTAACGTGCTGGAACACGTTAGCCCGAACGTCCTTGAAAATCGACAGTGCTTACACTTCAAATTGATTAAAGTTTCACACCATCTTTACGAGTTGCAGCTCTAAGATGGTTTTTTCTTTTTGGTCAGAAATGACTGACCATGTAGCAGCCGGCAATAAGGGAAGCAATCACAATGATTACGACCGTGGCCAAGGCTGCGTACTGAACGCCAATTGGTAAGCCATGCAGTTCGTGCAGAACAGCGGCAAGACCTTTTAAGTCGGCGCCATCTTGATGTCGGTTTGACACTTATGGATCCCTTTCATAGTGATGGGAAGCGTCGTGCGTTTTTTCAACTCCTTCATTGGCATCGCTCCCTTCGAAAAGCGAAGCACCGCCAATGTTCTTGGACAAAAATATTATACCATAATCGAGTCAGCGGCTAACTGGCTCGATTTTTTAGTACATTTTAATAATTACCTCTCAGAAGAAACGTAATGGATAATTACCCGTCTGATTGAATTGTCATTTAGTAAAGAATAGCAGCGAGTTGTTCAGTGGATCGTCATGCCGGCCGGGTAATTATCCAGCGTTGGACTTGGCTGGCATTTTGTCGGAAATTGTTTCTAGGTTATAATATTTCTAGAATCGATTTGAAAGAAGGGATGACGATGCAAGAGAAAAAGGTATTTCACGTCAATGGCTATCTGGGATTGATCGTTGCCATTGCGGTTGCGGTTTTAGGAGTGTGGCTGTGCTATCGCGGACGCTGGTCAGCAGCATGGAGAACTGGCAGTCGGGGGCGTCTTGATCCTGCTGTCTGCACTGTGCGCTTCAGCATTGACGATCGTACAGCCTAATGAAGCTAAAGTGCTGACTTTTTTCGGTAACTATATTGGAACGATTCGCGATGCCGGCCTGTTTATGACGGTGCCGCTAACCGACAAAGAGAGCATTTCCCTGCGAGTGCGCAATTTTAATTCTGAGATTTTGAAGGTTAATGACTCAAAAGGGAACCCAGTTGAAATCGCGGCCGTAGTAGTTTTTAAAGTCGTTGATACGGCGCAGGCTCTGTTCAACGTTGATGATTATGAGGAATTCGTTGAGATTCAAAGCGAGTCTGCCGTGCGTCACGTTGCCAGCGAATATCCGTATGACACATTTGATGAGCAGGATAAACTGACGCTGCGTGGGAATCCAACTGAAGTTTCCGACCGCTTGACACAAGAACTGCAGGAACGGCTTAACGTGGCCGGCGTGCAGATTTTGGAAACGCGGCTGACGCACTTGGCATATGCCACGGAAATTGCCAGTGCGATGCTGCAAAGACAACAGTCCGCGGCGATTTTGTCGGCATGAAAGATTATCGTTGAAGGCGCTGTTTCAATCACGGAAGATGCCATGGAACGATTGGCTAAAGAAACGGATTTGAATCTAACTGATGAGCAGCGTTTGCAGGTCATTAACAATATAATGGTAGCAATCATTAGTGAACGTGGCACACAGCCGGTAATCAATACTGGAAAATAACTGAATTTATCTTAGAATGTTTAGTCGCGCTCTAGCTGTCAAAGGCAGGGCGCGCGTTTTTTGAATGGGAACGAGGCTTTTTACCGTACTACCGGTTGTTGGTTAATTTAACTAGTTCAGGTCTGGAAAGTGAGATCACTAGAGTAGTGGTCGGAAATAGGGGAGAAGTCTAGGGGCAGTTTGGCAGGGATGGCGTCGATTTACTTGGGAATGCTGAAAATGAGTTAGTGAGCATTGCAAAACGGCTAACTTAGTGAAGAAAATCAGGCTTTGACCAGCTGAGACCCTTGCAATTACCTACTATTCGCTGATTTTGAGCCAGAAGTAGGTAAGTGTATATTCAATT
>Ga0129307_1003389_pt1 | contig 10186 bp, 10 predicted proteins | sample P1105metagenome_FD_94437 | JGI IMG/M metagenome (GOLD analysis project Ga0129307, IMG submission 94437) | Capybara group fecal microbial communities from Wisconsin, USA - P1105 metagenome | ecosystem: Host-associated > Mammals > Digestive system > Large intestine > Fecal | place: USA: Wisconsin... | reverse complement strand
CACCTGCAAGCGCGCCCGGTCTCGACATGGAATAAGCCGCGATCACGACCGCCAGTACGACAAGTACCGGCATAACAAGGCGGGAGACCCGCTCTATGCCGTTTTCCACGCCCCGGAAAATGACGAAAAGCGTAAGGAACGCAAAAACACAGAACCACAGCACCTGCTGCCCTGCACTGCCGATGAACGCACCGAAAAAAGCGTCCTCGGCCAGTTCAGCCTCATGTCCCGCGAGATATTCAAAAAGGTATTTGCATACCCAGCCGCCGATGACCGAGTAATACGGCACGATCAGCATCGGGATGATCGCATTGATCCATCCGCCGAAACGGTTGCCTGCAGTCCTGCCGAAGCGTTCGAATGCGCCGACCGGGCTCTTTCCGGTCATGCGTCCGAGCGCTGTTTCGGATATGATCATCGTGTAGCCGAAAGTCAGTGCCAGCACGATATAGACGAGCAGGAAAATGCCGCCGCCGTACCGCGCCGCAAGATACGGAAATCTCCAGATATTGCCGAGTCCGACCGAAGCGCCGGCTGCCGACAGGATGAAGCCCATCTTGTTTGAAAACGTGCTCCTGTTTTTATGTTCCATACATATTTCCCCTTTAACAAAAAGACACTCCGATATCGGAACCAAGATCCCGTACCGAAGTATCTTTGCAAGTTTAAAGGATGCCGTCGGGTTTGTCAACCGCATCTTGCCTCTGATATTGTTTGTTTGACTATAAAACCAGCTTTTTGATCACATCAGATCCGTTTCCTTCCATTCCGGAGTGTCTGAGTGACTGTGCTCATGGATCCCTGTCTCATCTCCTACTTCCATGACCGCGTCGAGCAGTTCCCGTGTATACGCTTCCTTCGGGTGTGAGATCACCTCCAGGCAATCCCCGTGCTCCACGACACGTCCGTTCTTCATGACCATTACTTCGTCGCAGAGCTGGCTGACGACACCGAGGTCGTGAGAGACGAAGATCATCGAGATCGCATACTCTTCTTTCAGTTCCTTCAGAAGTTCTATGACCTGTGCCTGCGACGCCACGTCAAGGGCGCTCGTTGCCTCGTCACAAAGCAGGATCCGGGCACCTGAGTAGACCGCGCGGACGATCGACATACGCTGGCATTGACCGCCGCTCAGGGAACCCGGGTAACGCTTCAGAAAGCTTTCGTCGAGGTGGACTTTCTCCAGCAGATTCCTGAGAAGTGCCGGATCATCTTCCGCCTTCTTACCGCCGTTGCCCTTCCTGCCGTTCCGTCCTTCCCGGATGCTTTTGGCGAAACACATTTTCGGATCGAAAGAGCCGTAAGCATCCTGAAAGATCATCTGCATATACCGTCCGGCAAAAGCCGCGTTCATTCCGGTATACTCCTGTCCGCAGCAGAACAGCTGTCCCTCATCGGGTTTTTCCAGACAGGCGATATGCCTAATCAGGGTGGATTTGCCGCTTCCGCTCTCGCCGACGACGCCCAGGATCTTTCCCGGCATCAGCCTGACGGAGACATGATCCAGTGCCCTGATCTCCCTGTCCTTACTGTGGAAGGTCCGCACAAGATCGCGGGCTTCAAGAACGGGCACATCATTTGTACTGCTCATGATACCGCCTCCCTTCTGATCTTCGGGATCTTCTCCAGGAGCATCCTGGTATAGCTGTCTTCCGGATGGTAAAGTACCTTGCTGACCGGGCCGTACTCCACAACTTCTCCGTGGTTCATGACCGCCACGGTGTCGGCGATCCGGTCTGCGATGCCCAGATGGTGCGTGACCATCAGGATCGCCGCGTTGGAGTGCGCCGCATAACTCTCCACCTCATGGATGACCATCTTGCCGCTCGTCACGTCCAGCGCGCTCGTGATCTCGTCGCAAAGCAGGACCTTCGGCTGCAGCAGCAGCGAAAACACGATCGCCACTCTCTGGTTCATACCGCCCGAGAGTTCGAACGGGCGGCTCGAGATGAGCTTGTCCCCGTCCGGGAGTCCCATGGAATCCATCAGCCGCACCATTTCAGTCCGGTCAAACTTCATCCCATGGCTCTCCATCGTCTCCTTCATCTGTCTTCCGAAGCTTCGCAGCGGGTTAAAGGAACCCTGCGGATTCTGCGGGATCAGTCCGATGCCGGTACCCATCATCCGCCGCCGCCCCGGAGCGGGCATGCCGAGGATGGACTTCCCTTCATAGACGATGTCTCCCGCGGTAACATTGATCGCGTCCATACCGTGGATCGCTTTCAGAAGCGTCGACTTGCCGCATCCGCTCTCCCCGGCGATACACAGGATCTCGCCCGCTTTGACGGACAGGTTGACGTTTCTGACAATGTCATCATCCCCGTAAGAAAGCGAGAGGTCCCTGATCTCGAGAACATTTTCAGCCATCAGTTCCTCCTTTCCGCTTTTCTCAGATCCATCACGGCGTCACCAAGATAGTTGAAAAACATGATCGTAATAACTGTCGCCAGGGCAGGATAAAGTACAGCCCAGGGCGCGAGCTGGATGTAGGCACGGGATTCGTTGATCATGGAGCCCCACTCCGCCTGCGGCGGGATGACGCCGAGTCCCAGGAATGAAAGTCCCGAGATGCCGATCATGGTCGTACCGATCTGCGTCAGGGCGTTTGTCACCAGCGGGAAAAGCGTATTGGGCAGGATATGGAAACAGATGATCTGCCAGCCCCTGAGACCCGCGAGCTTTGCAGCCGCGATGTAATTCTCATTTTTAACGCTGAGCGTGTGGCTGCGCGCAATCTTGGCGTAGCCGGTCCAGGCAGTCGCGCCGAGAGCGATCAGCGCCGCTTTCAGGCCGCCGCCGAGTATGCCCGCCACCGCGATCGCGACGACCATCTGCGGAAATGCAAGGAAGAGCTCGGTCACACGCATGATCAGTGTGTCGGCAAGACCCCCGTAGTAACCGCTGATGATGCCGAGCACAGTCCCGATGACAAAGGTCACCGCGACCAGCACTGTCGTTGCGAAGATCGTCGTCCCGGCACCCGCGAGGACCCTCGAGAGCACACAGCGTCCGTAACTGTCCGTTCCGAAAGGATACTCCTTTGAAGGAGGCCGGCGGATCAGAAGCGCGCTGGTGACGTTCGGGTCATGCGGGGAAAGCTGCTTTGCGAATATGGCGATCAGGACCAGCAGCACGCAGAGCGCCCCGATGACGTAAACGCGCCGCCGGGCTTTTTTTATAATAATCTTGTTAGATATGACTTTTTTCACGATGTGATCTCCGTTCTCGGATCCAGCGTTACAAAGATCAGATCTGTCACCAGACCGATGACCAGGTACATCACGCCCATGATCAGGACAAAGCCCTGCACCACCGGGTAGTCCCTGGCCGTGATGGAATCCATGACCAGTTTGCCGATGCCGGACCAGCGGAAGATCGTCTCAATGACGACGCTGCCGCCCATCAGTGTGCCAATGGAAAGGCCGGCGATCGTGATCATATGGCCGAGCGCGTTATAAAGTACATTGCGGAACAGCACGACCGTCTCTCTGACGCCCCTTGCGCGGATGCCGGTAACAAAATCCTGCTCCAGCTGGCTGATGATCTCTGCCCGGAACTGCCGGATAAAGCGTCCTGTCATCGGGATCGCGAGGGAGATCACGGGAAGGAAAAGTCCGCTGAAAGAATCCCCGGCGATGACCGGAAAGATCTTCATCCGGATGCAGAACATAAACATCAGCAGCACCGAGATCAGGAAGTTCGGGACAGAGTTGCCCGCGAAGGAAAGGATGCGGAAAGCATTGTCAAAGAAGGAGTCCTGCCTGACAGCGCAGATCACGCTGACCGGGATCGATATGAGGAGCGACAGGACAAGGCTCGAGACTGCGAGCTGGCAGGTCTTTCCAAGCCCGTCCATCAGTTTCCCCATGACCGGGAAGCCGTCCTTGTAGGAGACCCCGAGGTCTCCGCGGAGCGCGCCGAAAAGCCACGCAAAGTAACGGGTCAGGAACGGGCGGTCAAGTCCCATCCGGATCCGTTCGGCCTCGATCACTTCTTTGGTTACGGCAATGCCCTGCGCTGCCAGCTTTTTTTCGGCAGGATCACCCGGTGCCATATCCAGCAGCAGGAAGCTGAAAAAGCTCAGGATAAGCAGCAGGGGGATCAGGGATATCAGGCGTTTTATTACATATTTTTTCATAAGACAGCACCCGATAAAGCCGGACATGCCGCCCCTTTAAAAAAAGGAAGCGGCACTGTCCGTATTTGGGAGTATGCATACAAGTTTGATCACTGCTTGTTCGTCTTCGCATCTACACCGTAGAAGTCGAACGGGATATCCTCAGCAAATCCGCTGACGCCCGGCTTCAGGACGGTCGTCTGGTTGAAGAGCCCCACATATCCGAAAGCATTGTCATCGATCGCGATCTGGATACACTTGTTGGCAAGCTCGGCACGCTTTGCGGGATCCGGCTCGATGCGCAGCTGTTCTATCGCGGCCTGGCATTCGTCATCATCGAAGCCGCCGCAATCATAGTAAGCACCTTCCGCAAGTGTGGAATCAATGAAGTACAGCGGATCACCCGCCTTATCGGAGATCATGCAGTAGAGGGCAATATCGAAATCTCCGGTCGCGATGTAGGTAGCGTCCGGGTCTTCCTCAACAGTCAGCTCCGTCTCAATGCCGCAGTTATTGAGCTGTTCCTGCATCAGGATCGCAATGGCGTCCAGATTACGTGCCGCATAGTAGCAGATGTTGAGATGAAGCTTTGCACCGTCCTTCTCATAAAAACCGTCAGAACCGAGCGTGTAGCCATCCTCCTCGAGGAGCGCTTTTGCCTTATCGGTATCGACTGCAGGTACTTTGACCTGGCCATACGCAGCGGACGGAAGGAACGGACCGACTGCCGGAGAGACCGTGCCCTCCTGGTAAGCCGCGATCGTGTCCTTATCCACGATCAGGTTGATCGCTTCACGGACCTTGTCGTCCAGGCGGTTTTCATTAAGGATATAGAACTGCAGACGGGTACCGGCGATCTGAACCACTTTGTAGGAAGCCGGATCGGAAAGATAGATCTGCAGGGAGGCGGAGTCGATACTGTTGTAGCAGTCAAGCTCGCCGGACTGCATTGCCAGCAGCTTCGGCTGGTCTTCCTGCATGTAGTAGAACACTGCGCCGTCAAGAATAACATCGCCGCCCCAGTAGTTTTCGTTGCGCGTGACCGTTACGTCACCGGACGGGATGAACTCACTGATGACGAATGGGCCTGTGCAGACCGGATCCAGATCAAAGTCGGTCGTTGCGTCCAGATCGATCATGCCGCACTCCGGGCTCGCCAGGTCGTTCTTCAGCGTCGGATAGGGATTCTTGGTATCTATGGTCAGGGTCTTGTCGTCGACTGCTTCATAGTCGAAATCGCCGAGGAAGGCGAAACGCGGATTGACCTCTGCCAGTCTCTGCAGGTTCCGGATGACCATGTCCGCGGTCAGCGGGTTCCCATTAGAAAATGCCGCCGCATCCTGCAGTTTGATCGTCATGACAGTTCCGTCGGTCTCAGCGGACTCCGCCAGGCATGGAACCAGTCCCATGTCCGGGCCGATCTTGAAGAGGGCCTCTGAAAGACCGTAGATCGAGGTGTACCATCCATAGTACTCCGTGTGTACGTCGAGGCTCGGATAAGCGAAAGAGGCAGCCGTTTTAAGGATCTTCTCGCCGGTTGCTTCGCTCACTTCAGCAGCAGGCTGGGGCTGTGTTTCCGCCGGAGCCGCTTCGGTCGCTGTCGCTTCCGTTGCCGCAGCGGTTTCTGCCGCTGCCGCCGTTGTCTGCGCAGGCCGGCTTGAACCGCCGCAGGCGGCAAGGGATAATACCAGCATTGAAGCTGTCAGTCCTGCTAATAATCTTCTTTTCATAAGAATTACCTCCTAAACAAGCATTCCCCGGATGAAAACATGACCTGTTTCAACCCTTAAATACATTTATACATATGGTTTATATGCCGCAATGCAAAAGATCGGCACAGGGTTATAGAACTCATCCTTTTCCCGGTAGATCCTTCTCCATACACCTGTGTCAATACTGATCCGCTCAAACCCGGCATCCTTTAAAAGGCCGAAGTCCCACTCGGGGCGGATCCCCTGTTTGTCTTTCATAACATGCGTAATGGCATCATTTTCCTCATTAAGCTCCTGCGGTATATTCTTATGGGCATGATTTTCGGGAAGATCCTTCTGCGGCGCTGCATGGCAGTAATCCGCATCAAAATTGATCAGCACACCGCCCGGGACAAGCAGACGGTACCAGCCGCGATAGGTTTCCGCCAGGTTGGGCAGGACCCACGTCAGGTTGCGGGTCACCAGCACATCAAAGCTTTCATCCTCAAAATCGGGATGCTCCGCATCCATCACATAAAACTCTGCCGGAATCCCGAGATATTCTGCCGTCTCCTTTGCTTCGGAGATCATCTTTTCGGTAAGGTCGATCCCGGTGACCCTGTTGCCCTTTTCCGTCAGAAGAAAGGTGAAAAAGCCGGTTCCGGTCCCGAGATCGAGGATCTTTAAGTTCCTGCCCATCGGAAAATGCTTTGCCATCTCTGCCCACCAGTAAGAACGCAAAGGGCTCCTAAGCTCACGTATCCTCAGCGCAGCAAAATCTTCCGCCCGCTTTGTCCAGTAATTTGTCACTCTTTCCTTAAATGCATCCATATGTTTATTCTCCTGCGATCAGATCCTTTTCACGGCTTCCACCAGAAACTGCGGTGTGGATGCGTAATTGATCTTCTCCTCCTCGGACCAGACCGCCTGCCAGACCAGTTCGTCTGTATATACATCAAAGCCGAGGTCCCCCAGTATCAGCGCATCCCAGGCAGGACGCAACACGCGGGAAAGAGGAACGCGCCTTGCGATGTCCTCCATGACATCGAAGTTCTCTCCGATATTGCCGTCATCGAAACCGCTGTCCGCAGTATTTCGCCGGTCATCCTCAAAGCCCTTCCGTGCCCGGTCGTCGAACAGATACATGTACCAGTTGGCATCAAAATTGAGCAGCAGCCCGCCGGGCTTTAAGACCCTGTGCCATTCCCTGTAGGCATCCCCCGGATGAGGAAGGTTCCAGGTCAGGTTGCGGCTGATGACTACGTCAAAGCATTCTCCGGCAAACTGCAGTGCCTCTGCGTTCATTTCCCGGAAATCGATCCTCGATGCCAGCGGACCGGCATTTTGTCTTGCCTCATCCAGCATGGCAGGCGTCAGGTCGATGGCTGTAACATCATAGCCCGCTTCTGCGAGGATGATCGCGAAAAATCCCGGACCAGTGCCTGCTTCCAAGATCCGGATCTCATGCCTCGGCACGCCCGGAAACGCGCGTCTGATCCTGCGGCTGATCTCCTGAAGCCAAAGGCTTCTTTGCCCGGTCGCAAGTTCTTTCCGGTTCACCTCGGAATAGCCTGAAGCCCTTCCGGTCCAGTAGCTGCGGTTTTCAAGTATGATCGATTCCATCATTTATCTCCTGTCGGTTTACATAAATAAAGCATGCGGACATCTGCTGACGCCCACATGCCTTCATGACACTTCAATATAATGCTGATCATCCTTATGAATGATCCGATCAGACGGGACCCTGGTCCTCTGCTTCTGCAGACCCTGCCGGCTTCTGCCGGTCTGTTTTCTTAATAGCCCTGTCGGTCTGAAACTGTGCCAATTTTAGCATTAAAAAATCCCCCGCGGAAGCCTCCACGGGGGATAAAACAATGCAATTTATTGATCTGATGATGCGCTTTGACTTCAGCCTTTTACTGCAGCGATCTCTTTCATAAGGAGCGCCTCAAGCTCGTCAAGGCCTTCCCCTGTCCTGGCGGAAACGGGCAGGATGACTGCCGATGAATTCAGCTGATAGATCCGCTCTTTCGCAGCCTCCATGTCAAAGTTGAAATACGGCGCGGTATCTGTCTTCGTGATCAGCACGATATCGCTGACAGAGAACATCAGCGGATACTTGAGAGGCTTGTCGTCTCCTTCCGGCACGGAAAGGAGCATCATGTTCTTATGCGCGCCCGTGTCAAACTCTGCCGGACAGACCAGGTTGCCGATGTTCTCCAGGATCAGAAGATCCGTGTCGTCCACACTGAATTCCTTTAAGGCACGCGCCGTCATGTCTGCGTCGATATGGCAGAGCCCGCCGTTATGGATCTGGATCGCACGGACACCCGTAGCGTCCGCAACGCGCTGCGCATCGAGGGTCGAAGCAATATCCACATCCATCTCCGCAATCTTTACCTTTTCCTTCATCCGGTTGATAAGCGCTGTCAGCAGCGTTGTCTTGCCGGATCCCGGACTTGACATGACATTGATGAAAAACACGCCTTTTTCCGTCAGCATCCGGCGGGTCGCTTCCGCAGTCCGGTCGTTTGCGGCAGTAATATTCTCATGAATCTGTATGGTCCTGACCTCACCCATTACGCATTACACTCCTTTACACGTTCCACAAGATAATCCGCCAGTTCCGGGATGCCCTCGCCGGTCAGAGCGGATACATAAAAGATCTTCATATCCGGATTACGCTCAAAGACGGCGCGCTCCATCCGCTCACGGTCAAAGTCAAAGACCGGAAGCGTATCGATCTTGTTGACGACCATGATATCCGCCACCTCATACATCAGCGGATACTTCACGGGCTTGTCGTCTCCTTCCGGAACGGAAAGGATCGTCATGTTAACAGCAGCACCGGTATCAAATTCCGCAGGGCAGACCAGATTGCCGATATTCTCAAGGAAGATCAGATCGAGGTCGTCCCTGTCAAAGGACCTCAGACCCTGTCTCGTCATATCCGCATCCAGGTGACACATACCGCCGGTATGCAGCTGGATGGACGGCACGCCCGCCTCCTTCAGCCGGATGGCGTCCACGTCGGAGTCAATGTCGGCCTCCATAACTCCCCAGCTTATCCTGTCCTTAAAGCAGTCCTTCAGCGCCAGCAGGGTCGTGGTCTTGCCCGAGCCCGGCCCGCTCATCAGATTAATAAGGCAGGTCTTCTTACTTTTCAGCTCGTCTCGCAGAACCTGCGCGTCTTTATCATTATCTTCAAGGATCGATTCCTTGAGCTCGATGATCCTGATCTCTTCCATATAGTTCTCCTTGCCCGCATCACGGCACAAAAACATCGATGCCTTAAGCACCGTAAAGCGCATTATAACAGTTAATCCGGATAAAGAAAAGCCCCCATAGGGCTTGTCTCGGAAAAATAATTCATTTATACTTGGAAAGAATAAGCTGAAAGGATCGAGCGAAATGAGTAAAACGAACAAGCCGGCATCCGGGCACGACATCGCATCCGCACAGGAACATATTCATGAACACGGGCATTACCACTCACCCGAACATAAGCGCAAAGTCGTAAACCGTCTTTCCCGCGCGATCGGCCACCTGGAGCGTGTCAAAAGCATGGTTGAAGAAGACCGTGACTGTGCCGACGTTCTGATCCAGCTCGCCGCGGTCGAAGCCGCGCTCAAGAGCACCAGCAAAGTCATCATCAACGAGCATATCGACCACTGCATCTATCATGCCATAGAAGACAATGACATGGAGCTGCTTTCCGAGTTCAGGGAAGCGATCACCAAATACCTTTGAATTATCAATGCCGCCGGCTGAACCGGCGGCATTTTTTGTGCCCGCAATGAGGAAAAGCGACGTACGCTTGCGTACGGAGATTTGACGAATGCGTACAATCCCGGTATGCGGCATTATGCCGCTTCCGGTGATTATTTCATTTCATATCAATGAATGTCCGTGATCAGCATCGCGTCTCCGAAGGAGAAAAAGCGATAGCGTTCGCATACCGCCGCCTCATAAGCCGCCATCACGTGCTCCCTTCCCGCCAGCGCCGAAACCAGCATGATCAGCGTGGACTGCGGCAGATGGAAGTTCGTGATCAGGCTCTGTACCAGCTTCCATTCATAACCGGGATAAATGAAGATCGATGTCCAGCTCCCGCCTGCCTTGAGGATGTACTTCGGAACATAGCTTCCGTCCGTTTTTCTAAGCATCCGGAGCCCCCTGACATTCACTTCTTCAAAGCCGTCTCCTTCATGGTTTTCCGTCATCGTTTCATACTCCGGATTCAGCACCGCTGCCGATTCCATGGTCCTCGTGGAGGTCGTGCCGACGGAAAAGATCCGGTGTCCCGCCGCGAGGGTCTCATTGACTGTCTTTGCAGTCTCCTCACTCACTTCATAGTATTCCGAATGCATGTGATGAT
>Ga0129307_1003386_pt1 | contig 10193 bp, 9 predicted proteins | sample P1105metagenome_FD_94437 | JGI IMG/M metagenome (GOLD analysis project Ga0129307, IMG submission 94437) | Capybara group fecal microbial communities from Wisconsin, USA - P1105 metagenome | ecosystem: Host-associated > Mammals > Digestive system > Large intestine > Fecal | place: USA: Wisconsin... | reverse complement strand
GGCAGTCCATAGTGATTGCCCTCCCTCTGTAGAAGTTGTGTGGTAACTTCATTCTACCACGGGGAGAAAAATCACTATGGATTTTTTACTCAAGTGTCCAACTTGATTTTACAATCAACCTTGGAAGTTTCGGATAGATCTGCATGCTAAATTCTCCATCCGGTGTGCGATACATTGTTATCTTCTCCAGCACGATCTTCCATAGGCTATTCTTTTCCGCCACTGATAAGTGGGGATAACTGTCCAGAATCTTCTGGGTAGCAGGGATAATCTCCGCTTCTGCTCTTTGGACGCCTTTCTTGGATTCCCTTCGCTGCAACAAATCAGATTCTGATGCTTGCAGTTTGTGAAGTTCTTTTGTCAGCGCCTCATTTCGTCTCGTAAACATTTCAACGGTATAGATGCCTTTTTCCAAATACTCGCAAATGTTATCCTGCTGAAAATGTAGCATGGGTGCGGGAGACCTTCGGATTGTCCACCACATAGCTGCAGTTGATCCGGCCCACCGTGAAGGTCTGGGCCGTCAGTGCCACCCTGCGGCCGCCGTGGAGAAGCGCTGCTCCCAGGCTGGCGGCAGAGTCAATGAACTCCGTGGCGCCCTGTTCCGCCAGCTGCACGGTGCCGCTCCACTGGCCGCCATAGTACGGCTCCGGTGCGGGGACGTTGGAGGCAGGAGCGGCGGCACCCACGGGAACAGGCGCGGGGCTGGCCGGTGTAGGCACGGGAATGGCAGAGGAGACCATGTGGGCCTCCTTGTCCATGTCCACCTTTCCCTCTTTCTTCCGGCCCAGCAGGCTGAAGGATTTTTTCTCCGGTTTTTCTTTTTTCTTGCCCACAGGCTTTGGAGCAGCACCGGGAATCTGTACCCCCGCCATACCGGGGATGGCAAAGCCCGCAGGTGCTGGGGGAGCCTCCTTCGGCTCCTCTTTCTTCCGGCCTGGCAGGTCGAACTTCCTGCCGAACAGCTCCGGCTTCTTCTCCGCCGCCGGAGCAGGGGCCTCTGCCTTCGCCGGCGCGGCAGGCGGCGCGGCAGGCTGCACCGGTGCCCGGAAAGCGGGCTGCGCCGGCTCCCGACGGGGCTCCGGCATCTCTGCGGCGGAAGGCGTCACCAGCGCGGCAAAGCTCTCCAGCGTAAAATCAGGCTTGATCACCGCGGCGATCAGCTCTGCCACCTTCGGGGTGGGAGTGCCGCCGTACTCGCCCAGCAGAGCGGTGAGATAGCTCCGCAGCAGGGGATTGCTGTCCTGCGGGTCGCTCTCCATCGGCACCAACGGCAGGAAAACGCCTCCCTGCCCGTCGGCAAAGGCGCACTCCGGCTCCAGAAGGCACTGGCCGGAGCGCAGGAAATACTCCGGCAACCCCTGTAAGGTCCGGATCAGAGAGGACAGCAGCATCAGCAGCTGCTTCTCCCCCGCCTCCCGCAGCACGTCCTGCAGACGGCGCTTGCCGGAAATATCAAAGTACAGTGCCGTTTCTCCATCATCGATCTGCTGGTGCATGGGCAGCAGGCCGGGAATCCGGTTACGCTCCGCCATGCGGACGCAGAACTCCACGGGTTCCACGCCGGATTCCAATCCTATCACCAGGTATGTACGGGGCTCCGCTACCGCGTAAGTTATCGAACGAACACCAGTTTTCATTTTGGCTCCCTCCAGTTCCAGTTATATCAGCGCCCCGAACAGCAAAAACGGGGCCAAGGGCATCTCTGAATGGACCGTCACCTTTTTTCGCGCCAGCTGCACAACGCTGACCAGCGCCATGGCCGCCAGGCCCCGGGCCAGCACATAAATGACGCCGGGAAATCCGGCGGCCAGGCCGCAGACTGCCAGCAGCAGCACATCCCCCCCGCCAATGGCGACAGACCGCAGCAGATGGGGCAGTCCCAGGATCAGTGCTCCGGCGGCAGCCCCCAGCAGCGCGTTGATACAGACCGGCAGGCTCATTCCGGACGCCTGATAGGCCAGCAGCGCCACGGCATAGACTGCCATGCTGCGCGGATTGATTTCCCGGCTGTCCAGGTCTGTCAGGCTGGCAGACAGCAGCGCGCCGGAGAGCAGCAGCATTCCCCAGAAGTCCCGGTCCAGCGCGCCGCAGATCCAGATCTCATAGCAGCCGAATACCGCGCCCAGCGCCGTGGCCGCTCCGGTCCCCTTTCGGCGCCAGCCCTTTCCATAGGCCAGCCCGGCAGAGAACAGGCCGTTCAGCGCCCCGAGGACGCCTCCGGTAAGATACAGCATTCCCATGGTCACCCCACCAGCTTTCCCCGCAGCCCCGGCGTTTTGCCGCCGATCCACGGGTGGACCACTACCTGCTGCTCCATGGCAAAGCCCTCGGTAAAGATGGAGAACATGGGATCGTTATAGCAGTAGGCTGCCTTCAGGATCAGGTCATTGGTGGAATTGTCAATGTACAGCGCATACTGGATGTCCCCGGACAGCAGGTTCCGGTTCACCTTCATCTGGTCCAGATAATCTTCCACCATGGACTCGACGATCATGCCGCCGCCCGTCTCGCCCGCAGTGGTCAGCAGATAGCTCACCAGGTCATCGCCCTTTACCGCCTTCAGCTTATTGGCCAGATTGGTGGTAGCGCTGGCGAAATTCTTTCCGTTGCTGATCAGTTCCTCCAATTTGTCGATCGTAATGCCATCGTCAAAGGTGCTCATGGCCTTCTGGGTGGCGCTGTTGAAGGACTCCATGGCCGCGCCGATGTCAGAGAATTTTCCCTGTGTCTGCTCGCTGACAGAGAACTTGTCCATGCCGATGGTCTGATCCACCGCGTAGCAATACTGGGCCAGGACCGATCCGGCGTTGTTCAGACCGTACTGCACCGCTTGATGGAGGTAGTAGATATTCATGAAATTGGCCAGAAACAACAGTAGCAGGATATAAAACGGCAGCACAATCGTGGCTTCCACCGTCATGGAGCCCCGTGCCTTTTTCATGCCGGTTCCTCCTTCCATCAGTATCCGAGATTGGTGTAAACCTTGAATTTCAGACGGCCGTCCCGCTGCATGGATGCCGGCAGGAAGCCGCTGCCCATCATCAGGTAGTTCACAGAACCCTCCATGCTGGCGGAAACCGTCACAAAGGAGCCCTCCATGGAGAAGTCCTCCTGCTTTCCGCAGCGCAGGTTGGCCTGCACCAGGCTTTGGATGTGCTGGACCTTGGTGGTGTTGTCCATGAACAGCAGGAAGATCCGCATGTAGTCCATATAGTCCATCTTCACATCGAATTTCCCGGTGTTGGACCCGGTGTTCTGCACCTGACCCTCCGGCAGCACCTTGGCCAGCGCGCTGGTGACCGCCTTAGTCACCTTCTCCTGGATCTGAGCGCCCAGCTTGTCCACGCCGTCCTGCATGTTCTTGCTGGTGTTGCGCACTGTCTGGTTCACCAGGGCCAGAGCCTGGTCTTTCGCGTCCGTCAGGGTGTTATTGATGGCATTCCGGGCGGTGTCCGTTACGCCGGTGGTGGCGTTATTCAGTACCGCCGACGCTTCCGGCACCTGACTGGAGATCTCCTGCCCCCATTGCTGCATGCTGCTCTGGGCGGCGCTTACGGCCGCGTCCGCACCGGAAGAGAGTTTTTGATAGGCATCATAGACCGCCTTGTTGGCCGCCTGCTGCACGGCGGCAGCGGCGTCGCTGATGGCGTTGTTGGCAGCGGTGGTCACTTCCTCGGTCACATACTCGGCAGCGGCCCCGACCGCTTCCTTGACCAGTCCGCCTGCGGAGATGAACCAGTTGGAGCCCTGCTTGAACACCAGGACCTCCTCGCCCTCCTGCAGCTTCAGAACGTCAAACGTGGATTCCGCCAGGGCCCAAGCAATCAGCAGGCCCGTGGCCACCAGCGGCGCGAAGGGGCCGGAAATGGCCGCCGCCATGGTGTTGGCCTGGGCGATCTTGGCACTGTCGGTGAAAATGGCAGCAGTATTCAGCACCATGCGGATTCCCAGCAGGCGGGCTGCCACATCCAGCACCGCCTCGCCGGCGTTGCTGTTGCCGGAAATGATATACTCCAATTCTGCCTGAGAGGCCAGGTAAGGCACATAGTAACTGTTGGATTCCGGGGACAGATACTTGTTGTCGGCCTCCGTGGCGATGGCCTTATCCACCGCCCGGTAGTGCTGGACGTAATTGGGGAAATAGGCAATGGCGTACTCGTTGATGTACAGGCTGTCCCGGGCGCCCTCCAGCACCTCTCCCAGCTTCCGGATAAAGTCCAGGCCGCCCTGCAGGATCTGGCTGACATTCTCAGAATCCACACTGGTATTCAATTCGTGGTCCCAATCCACGGTCTGGCTGGTCTCATAGGAAACGCTCAGGTCTTTGGTGTTGAACGCCCGCAGGCCGTCCACCTCCGGAGTGGTCTTTTCCTTGCTGGTTTTGCCGTCGCTGGAGACCGTCTTCACCTTCGCGGCCTTGGCCTCTTCAAAATCCCGGGCAAAGACATTGAGGGCGTCCAGATTTCTTTTTGTTTCGGCCAGCAGGGTTTTACAGCCGGGTGCATAGGGGCCGGTCTCGTTTTCGATCATGTCCATCATATACTGGCTGTATTCCGGTTCTTCCTCATTGCTGTTCTGGCCGTTATCCAACCCTCTCTGATAGGCGTCTTTTACCTGGTTCCCCACGCTGTTGAACATCATTTCATACTCCGCCATGCTGTTGAAGATGTTCAGCGTATACTGCCGGCCCATGAGGACCAGATCCATATTTTTCAGGATCTCGCCGCAGGTGCTCTCCGCCAGTTCGATCTCCGGCAGGTAGTCCACGCACTCCTGCCACCTGCTGTTGAGGTACAGGGCGTAGGTCTGCTGCCGGTCCGCGTCCACCCGGTCCGGGAACAGGGCGCGAGCCTGGTCCAGCGCCGCCTCCGCGGCAGCATAGTCGGCGGTATAGAGGCCGCTGGCCTGCTCCAGCAGGGCGGTGTAGGCGTCCGCCTTCTCTTGAGCCATCATCTTTTGGCCCGTGACCATCAAGCCCACGGAGGCCGCCAGCATGACGGCGATGACGGCAACCCGGGCCCGCTTGGCGTTCTGGTATTTCTTCCAGGCCTTGTCGAACTTGTAGATGTGGTCCAGGTCCTCCAGCAGCTCGTCCACGTTCTGATAGCGGTCCGTCGGTTCCGGCCGAACGCACTTGTCCAATATGTATTCGATGCCGTGGGACAGCTCCGGCGCCAGCTGCCGCACCGGCACGAACTGGTAGGGCGGCTCGTAGGGGCTCTTGCCCGTCAGCAGGTGGTACATGGTGACGCCCAGGGCGTAGATGTCGGTGCGGGCATCGGTCTGGGCCTTGCCGAACTGCTCCGGCGCGGCGTAGCCTTTGGTTCCGATGTAGGTGGTGTCGGCGCTGGAGTCCTGCTTGTACTCCCGGGCAATGCCGAAGTCGATGAGTTTCAGACTGCCGTCAGGCTGGAGCATCACGTTGGAGGGCTTCATGTCCCGGTAGATGATGGGGTGGGGCTGCTGGGTGTGGAGATAGCGCAGCACGCCGCACAGTTCCCGGAACCACTGGAGGCCCTGGGCCTCGTCCACCCGCTTCTGGCGGCGCAGCAGGTCCTCCAGGGTGATGCCCTCCACGAAGTCCTCCACGATGAAGATGCGCTCCGGGTCCTCGAAAATGTCCACAATCCGGGGCAGCATGGGGTGCTGAAGCCGCTTGAGGATGTTGGACTCCGCCAGGAAGTCGAACCGGGCCGTCTGCTGCTTGCGGACCTCCTTCACCGCCCAGCGGGTGTGGAGCCGCTTGTGCTCAGCCAGATAGACGGCGGACATGCCGCCCTTGCCGATGAGGGATTTGATTTCGTAGGTATCGTTGAAGGTCGTTGTCATATGTCTGCCCCCTGCCTGATGTCCTTATTCGTCCTGCTCCCCGGCCACGTCGTAGTGGTGGAAGCCCCCGTAGCTGCCATCCGCGTTCCAGATATATTCCACATAGTAGCTCAGGTACAGCTGGCCGTTTTCATCCGGGTTATAGCTGCTGCCCTTTTGCCGGACGCCGTCAGCGTCGTACTCGATGACAAAGCGGTACTCCAGTTCCCCGTCCCCGGTGTATTCGTCATGGGTCTCCGTCCGGGCCTGCTCGTCGTAGGAGATCAGGCTATAGTAGGTATCTCCGGCCTGATCTACCCTGTCCTCCCGGATCCGTCTGCCCTGGGCGTCGTAGGTATAGGCCTCCGTGGAGCTGCCGCCATGGCTATCGGTCGTGACGCTGCTGATCTCCTGCCCCTGTTCGTTGAAGGTGGACTCCTCCGTGTATTCCCATGTGCCGTCCGCCATATAGCAGGTCGTCTTTACGTTGTTGCCCGCCTCGTCGTATTCATACAGCCAGTACTGCACCAGCTCCCCGTTCTCATAGTAGCAGCTCTTCCGGGTCTTGCCGGAGGCGTCGGCGAAGGTGCCCGCCTCCATCTCCGCGATCTTCCCGGCGATGGATTTGTCGTTCCCGGTCTTGTCCAGAGCTGCCCGCAGAATCTCCAGCGCCTTGTCGTACTCGCCCATGCGGATGTACACGTCCGCCAGACCCAGGTACGCCTCCGGGTTCGTCTCGTCCAGGGTCACGGCCTGCTCATAGTCCGCCAGGGCTGCCGCCAGGTTCTCCGCCGTCTCGCCGCTGCCGATGTAGGCGCCGCCTCGCCCAATGTAGGCCTCAGCCCGTTTCGGGTCGATCTCAATGGCCGCCGTAAAAGCGATGATGGCCTCCTGGTAATTGCCCTCGGACAGGTATTTCACGCCCAGGTCATACTGCTCCTGCCACTTGCTCTGTCCGCAGGCCGCAAGGCCCAGGATCAGCACCAGCGTCAAAAATAAACTGCAAATCCGTTTCATTCCATCTTCCTCCGTTCTCCGGTCAAATCTCCAGAATATCGCCGATCTCCACAAACTGTTCTTCGGGTTCATCCGCGTAGTAACCGGGCAATTCCTCCAATGGCGACAGATCCGCGATGTCATTGGCCCAGAAGCACGCATGGTTCAGCTGCTTCATCTCCCGCAGAACCGAGATGTCCGTCACATGGTTTGCCAGGATCATGACGCTGCTCAGGTTCCGGAAATACCGCAGCGCGTCCACGTTGGTGATGCCGCCCCGCTGGGTGAACTCCTGGCCGTCCTCCCCGTCACGCTCCACTCCATAGTAGGCGAACAGCTCTCCGCCGCCGGTGGTGCCCCACAAATACCGATAGCCCATGCCGTCGTCATCCTCGTTGACAAAAGTGAACTGGTCTCCGTAGATGTACAGACGCTCCACCGCGTCCAGGTCCCGGACATACACAGGGCCGTCGGGCAGGCCCAGCGCCGCCCGCACCAGCTGTTCAAAGACCGGGTCCGTCCAGACTACCTCGTCGGAGCCGGCCACGCCCAGCGCCTGCCGGCGGGCCAGCAATTCCGCGTCCCCGGTGGCCTCATAGCCCTGCTCCAGGATGGCGATGGCGCTGTCCTCGTCGCCCAGCGCCAGGTAGATGTCCGCCGCCTTGCCGTACACGGCGGCAAGCAGATTGTCCAGCCCGATGGCCTCCAGATAGTCCGCCAGGGCGCTCTCACAGGCCCCGCGGCTCTCCTCCGGCAGCTCCGCGGCAGCGGCGGACAAATCCACCGTGCCCACATAGGCGTCGCCCCGGCCCACAAAGGCTTCCGCCCGCTTGGGGTCGATCTCAATAGCCGCGGTGAAGGCGATGATGGCCTCCTGGTAATTGCCCTCGGATAAGTATTTCACACCCAGGTCATACTGCTCCTGCCAGGTGGGGGCCTTCTGAGCGCAGGCACACAGCCCCAGCACCAGGGCCAGGGTCAAAAGCAAACTGCAAATCCGTTTCATCGTTTTCTCCCGCTCTCTCAATTCTGGACGGTAGACTGGGTCAGGTTGCCCGCTCCGTCGTAGCGTTCCTCGCCGATCCGCTGTCCCTGCTCGTTATACACATAGACTGTTTTGCTGCGCAGGGTGCCGTCGCCGTTATAGGAATAATAAGCCGCCTCTCCATATTCGTTGTACTCTGTCACAGAATAATCTTGCAGGGTTCCGTCGCTGTTATAATAACGGCTTTCCGTATGCCTGCCCTGCTCATCCCACTCGTCCTCCTGATAGTGGGTCAGGGAACCATCCGCGCCGAAGTACATGCGCTTGACGCAGTTGCCTGCGGCGTTGTATTCCAAAACGTCGTAGTTGCGGAGGGCTCCATCCGGGCCAAAGGTTTCCATCCGGGTACAGTTGCCGGCGGCATCATGGGTAAAGACGGTATACTGGCTGATCTCGCCCGCCGCAGTATAATGGGTGGACTTGACGCAGTTGCCGCTGCCATCGAATTCCCGGAGGTCCTGGCTGACTACACCGCTATCCGTGTTCAGTGATACCATTGCGGTCTGGTTGCCATTGCCGTCATGGGCCGCGTAGGCATAGCCGGTCTGGTTGCCCGCGGCGTCATAGGAGGTGACCTCGTAAGATTTTCCTTCCGGATACCCATAAATGCGGTACCAGATCAGGTTTCCCTCTCCGTCATAGCTGCTCTCCCTTCGCTTTTTGCCGGAGGAGTCGGTGATGGTGCCGCCTTCGATCTCCGCGATCTTGCCGGCGATGGATGGGTCGTTCCCCGTCTTTTCCAGGCCGGTGCGCAGCACCTCCAGCGCCTTGTCATAATCTCTCTGCCGGATGTACACGTCCGCCAGCCCCAGCCAGGCCTCAGCAAGGGTCTCGTCCAGCTCCAGAGCGGCCTCGAAGTCCGCCAGAGCGGCGGCCAGATTCTCCGCCGTTTCGCCGGAGAGCACATAGGCCCGGCCACGTCCGCTGTACAGCGGCGCCTGCTTGGGGTCGATCTCAATGGCCGCGGTGAAGGCGATGATGGCCTCCTGGTAATTGCCCTCGGATAAGTATTTCACGCCCAGGTCATACTGCTCCTGCCACGCGGGCGCTTTCTGCCCGCAGGCGCAAAGGCCCAGCACCAGGGCCAGGGTCAAAAGCAAACTGCAAATTCGTTTCATCCCATCTTCCTCCGTTTTCGGTCACATCTCCAGAATGTCGCCGATCTCCACAAACTGTTCGTAGTTGTCTGTACGGGCATCCGGCACGACATCCAGCGGCGACAGATCCGAGATGTCATTGGCCCAGAAGCACACATCTTCCAGCTGGTCCAGCTCCCGCAGGACCGAGATGTCCGTCACATGGTTTGCCACGATCCGGACGCTGCGCAGGTTCCGGAAGTACCGCAGGGCGTCCACGTTGGTGATGCCGCCCCGCTGGGTGTAAAACGACTCGTCGGCCCGCTCCCCATAGTAGGCGAATAGCTCCCCGTCCATGAACGCGTACCGCCAGGCCATGCCGTCGTCATCGGCGTTGACAAAGACGAACTGGTCTCCGTAGATGCACAGTTTTTCCACCGCGTCCAGATCCCGGGCATACACAGGGCCGTCGGGCAGGCCCAGCTCCGCCCGCACCAGCTGCTCAAAGACCGGGTCCGTCCAGACCACCTCGTCGGAGCCGGCCACGCCCAGCGCCTGCCGGCGGGCGAGCAGGCTCTCGTCCCCGGTAGCCTCATAGCCCTGCTCCAGGATGGCGATGGCGCTGTCCTCGTCGCCCAGGGCCAGGTAGATGTCCGCCGCCTTGCCGTACACGGCGGCAAGCAGCTTGTCCAGCCCGATGGCCTCCAGATAGTCCGCCAAGGCGCTCTCACAGCCCCCCCGGCTCTCCGCCGTCAGCTCCGCGGCAGCGGCGGACAGGTCCGCCGTGCCCACATAGGCGTCGCCCCGGCCCACAAAGGCCTCGGCCCGCTTCGGGTCGATCTCAATAGCCGCCGTGAAGGCGATGATGGCCTCCTGATAGTTCCCCTCGCTCAGGTATTTCACACCCAGGTCATACTGCTCCTCCCAGGTGGGAGCCTTCTGCCCGCAGGCGCAAAGGCCCAGCACCAGGGCCAGGGTCAAAAGTAAACCGCAAATCCGTTTCATCCCACGTTCCCCTTTACCCGTTTTGCATAATGGTTCCGGCCAGCGTACCGTCTCCGTCGTACTCCTCATAGCCCAGGTAGTTTCCCTGCTCATCATAGAGATAAACGTGATACCAGATTCTCTCTCCGTTTTCATCGTAGTCCGTGTACACCGAGACATGTCCATCCTCGTTGTACTCCCAGGTCTGGTAATAGTTCAGGGAGCCGTCGGTGTCATAATTGGACCGTTTTATCCGCCTACCCTGTCCGTCATATTCATAG
>Ga0129307_1003385_pt1 | contig 10196 bp, 6 predicted proteins | sample P1105metagenome_FD_94437 | JGI IMG/M metagenome (GOLD analysis project Ga0129307, IMG submission 94437) | Capybara group fecal microbial communities from Wisconsin, USA - P1105 metagenome | ecosystem: Host-associated > Mammals > Digestive system > Large intestine > Fecal | place: USA: Wisconsin... | reverse complement strand
TGGGCGGGCACCACGAGGTAGCGCGACTTATAGCCGGGGTCGTCGAAGCTGACATAGTGCTTGCCGGGGACGGCATTCTCGCCATCGGGAGAGGGCACCTGGCGCAGCTCGAACTGACGGTCGTGGTCGGCGGGGAATCCCATGGTGTTGAGGGTCACCCAGACGGTGTCTTGCTTGATGTCTCCGTAGTAGACGAAGGAGTAGCTGATGAGCGAGTCGGAGTGGCTGTAATTATATTTGAAGTTCAAGCGTGCCTGCTGGCTGTCGTAGAGTGGCAGGTCTTCCTCGCAGGAGCAGAGTACTGACAACAGTACGAGTATACTTGACAAAAATACTATTTTCTTCATAATCATCCGTGTTTTTAGTTTTATGTTATGCATTCGGATCGTACTCTGTGTCGGGCAGCGGAACGATGTACTCGTCCTCTGTCATCTCGTCGGCATTCCACAGCATGGTGCTCATGCCGTTGCGCTTGTAGGTGTAGAACATGACACCCTCGGCGTAGAACTCGCGGCGGTACTCGTCGACAATGAGGCTGCGCACCTCGTCGAGGCTCTCGAAGTCGGTGGTGATGTTCACATTGTGAGAAGCCATGTAGTCTTTATACAGAGTGTTGGCCTCGGCCAGGTCGGTGGTGGTCTCCATCAGGATGAGGTAGATTTCCGAGAGGCGGATGAGGGGCATGCACTGCTTGTAGAGGGTGATGCCCACGGCAGCGGAAGTGCTGGTCTCGCTACGGGCATCGTAGTAGTACTTACGGATGTTGGGGCGCACGATACCCTGCATGTTGACGGCGTTGCGGTTCCAAAGCGTCAGGTAGCGGTTGTTGCTGGCCGTATACTGGTTGGCGAACAGCTGGCGCTCGAACATGGCCTGGGTGATGTAGTGCATGCTCTCGCCTGTCTGTGCGGTGGGATTGCCGCCCAGCACGCTCACGGAGTAGTTGACGAGGCTGACGTTGTGGAGGGCGAACAGGCACTCATTGGGCAGGGCGAAATACTCGTTGTCGAGGTCGTGGATGCCCGAGAGCGAGATGACGGGCTCACCGTTGATCTTGGCATTGAGGACGCTCTTGGCCTCGGCATAGGCCTTGCTGTTCTGTCCGGTGTAGAGATAGAAGCGGGCCTTGAGGGCTTTCACAGCCCAGTAGTTGAGGCGGTAGCGGCGGTACATCATGAAGTCGTCGTCGAGGTCGGCGGGGTCGCTGCCCGAGCCGTTCAGCTGGTAGAAGGTGTACTTCAGCACGGGGTCGGACTGCTGGAGCAGGCTCTCGGCCTCGTTGAGGTCGCTCTCGAGGCGGCTCAAAAAGTCGTTGTAGTTGTAATAGGATGCCTGCTCGTGGATGCTGCTCTTATAGGAATAGGGCAGCGACACCTGGCGCGAGGGGTCCTTGGGCATCTGGCCGAAGAGGCGCAGCACGTCGAAATGGCAGAAGGCACGGATGGCCAGGGCCTCGCCCTGAATGACGTTGCGTGCATCCTTGCTGGTTATGTTCTGTCCGTCCTCCTCCATGTGGTTGAGGATGAAGTTGGCCTGGGCAATGGTGGTGTACAGGGTGGAATAGATGCTCTTGATGGCCGAGATGGAGTACGAGTTGTCGTACTGGTGGTGCATCAGGTAGTATTGCGTGGGGAGGTTGGTCGAACCGACCTCTGCCCAGAGGCATGCCAGGTCCTCGATGTCGGTCATGGTGAGTTTCTCGCCATAGGCATCGCGGCTGGCCATGGTGGTGTAGCAGCCTGCCAGTGCCTCTTTGAATCCGTCGTAGTTTTCGAAGAGATTCTTCTCGCGTGCCACGGTGTCAGACTTCACATCCAGCCAGTCGCTGCAACTCGACAGAAAGAGAGAGCATGATGCCAGGATAAGAAGACAGTAGAAAGCCTTAGCCGGCAGTTTCTTATATGATTGATTTGTTCTCATAATTCTCATATTTCTTGTTTTCGGTTTAGAATGTTAAAGTAATCGTACCCTGTACGTTGCGGGCATAGGGATAGCTGGTACCACGCTCGTACTTCACCGACGACCAGTAGAACAAATCGTTGGCGTTGATGGCAAAGACAATGCTCTCGAGCTTCGTCATGTTGCGCAGCCAGTTGGTGTTCCAGCGATACTGCAGACTGACCGACTGGAGCTCAAGCACCCGGTCGTTGAAGACGTAGCGCGAGGTGGCTTTCATGTCGCTCGTGAGGTCTTTGAAGTTGCGGAAGAAGGTGTTGTCGCCCGGCTGCATCCAGCGCGATGACAGCACACGTGCATCTACGTTCTTTTCGGCAATCTGCATGGGTGAGAGCTCTACACGGTCGCGAAGGGTCGAGTTGTAGAGTTTGCCGCCCCAGTGATAGGCAAACGAGACGTTGAGCGTGAAGTTCTTCCACATGATCATGTTGCGGAGGTTGCCGCGCCACAGGGGTTGCGACGAGCCCAGGTAGACCTTGTCGGAGGCATTCCAGTTGGCGGTCACGTCGCCGTCCTTGTTGATGAACACCTCTTTTCCGGTACTCGGGTCGATGCCTGCCGAGCGCACGGCGTAGATGGAGTTCATGGGACGGCCCACATAGAAGAGGTTGCTCACATCGACATTTTGCTCCAGGTACTGGCGGTTCTGCTCGATGATGGCATCAGAGAGCTTGCTGATCTCGTTCCAGTTGTAGACCAGCTGGCCGCCAATCATCCAGTTGAACTGCTTCTCGTAGTCGCGCACGAGGTAGGCGTTGAGCGAGGCCTCCACACCGTGGTTCTTCAGCTCACCGACGTTGGCGATGTAGCTGGCGAAACCAGAGCTCAGGGGGATATCCATCTCGGAGAGCAGGTTGCTGGTGGTCTTAGAGAACCAGTTGATCTCTCCGTTGATGCGGTTCTTCAGGATGCCGAACTCCAGGCCGAGGTTCACTTCCTTGGTCTTCTGCCAGGTGAGGTCGGGGTTGCCGATGCCCATCACGTTGGCTGCCGACCAGTTCAGGTAGCGGCCGTCGGCTGTATATCTATAAGAGGTGTAGACACTCTCGGTGGAGAAGTCCTGCGAACCGGTGACACCGTAGGAGGCCTTGACACGCAGGTTGTTGAAGAGAGTCTGGTCCTTCATGAACTTCTCGTTGTGGATGTTCCAACCAATACCTACGCTCCAGAAGGGTGCGAAGCGCTTGTTGCTGCCGAACTTCGAGCTGCCGTCGATACGGTAGGAGAGGTCGACGTAGTAGCGGTTGTCGTAGGTGTAGTTGGCGTTGCCGGTGAAACCTACCAGGCGTACGGTGGTGCGGTCGCCGGTGGGAGTGCCGTTCTGCATGTACTGCAGGGCGTTGGGCATGAAGTTGAGGTTGTCGTTGGAGAAACCCTCGGCCACGAAGGTGAGGTTCTTGTATTTCTCCTCGGAGATGGAGTAGTCGGCACCCACATAGACCTGGTGCTTGTCGTTGAAGGTCTTGGTGTAGCTCATGGTGAGGTTGCCGCTGAGCAGGTCGCTGTCGCCGGTTCCATAGGTGTATCTGCCTCGGCGCATGAGTCCGCTGATGCTCTGGAACTCACTGGTGGTGAACATCGAGTGGCTGGCGGGATAGAACAGGTCTGAGCTGCTCTTGTGGGTGGTGACACCCATCTTGGCGCGCAGGCGCAGGCCTTCGGTGATGAGCCATTCCACCGAGAAGTTGTTGGTGAACTCGAAGTAGTCAGACTTGTTGATGGTGTTCAGCGAAGCGTCCCACAGCGGGTTACCTATTCCGGTGGATGTGTTGAGGCTGAAGAAGGTCTTCACCAGGTTGCCTTCCTCGTCGTACGGGTTGTCGTAGGGCTCCATATTGACATAGTTCTGGAACGAGCCGTATTTGCTCTCCTTGGCTTTGTTGGAGGTGACGCTGGTGTAGTTGCGGAAGATGAGGTTCTTCACCGAGTAGAGCAGGGTGATGTCGCCCGTCAGGGTGTTACGCTCAGAGCCTTTCATGGCACCAGCAATATTATTGTATCCCACTGAGGCGCCCCAGCGGAACTCGCCCGAGCCGCCATCGAGCTGAATGTTGTAGCGCTGGCCCACGCCGTTGCGCAGGGGCTTGCTCATCCAGTCGATGTCTGTTCCCTCGAGGATGGCCTTATAGCGGTTATTGTAATATTCCTGATAGTTAATCTGGCTGGCAGGCGTTCTCTGGTCGTACAGGCCGATTCTGCGCTCCAGCTCCAGCTTCTCGGCCGCATTCAGCAGGTCGTAAGAGCTGAGGTCGGGAATCTCCAGGCTGATACCGGCCTTGGCGGTGACGCGCAGCTTGCCCTCCTTGGGAGTCTTGGTCACCACGACGATGACACCATTGGCGCCTCGCGAACCGTAGATGGCGGTGGCAGCGGCGTCCTTCAGGATGTTGATGCTCTCAATCTGCTCGTCGTTGTAGTCCATCAGCTTCTGCAGCGAAATCTCGAAGCCGTCGAGGATGATGAGCGGCGTGTTCACCGTCTGTGCGGCATTCGAGTTGAACTCCTCGACACTCATCGGGAGCGACGAGCTGCCGCGGATGTTCAGGTTGGGCAGCACGTTGGGGTTGCTACCGGCCACGTTGTTGATGGGGAAGTTGATGGAGGCGTCGATATTCTTCAGCGTCTGTATGAGGTTGGTACCGCGGTACAGGTCGAGTTGCTCTCTGTCGATGGTCGAGACGGCTCCCGTATAGCTCTCTTTGGCCTTGCGGAAGATACCGGTGACAACCACCTCGCCCAGGGCCTTGGTGTCCGACTTCATGCGGATGATCATTTCTTTCTTCACCGGCACGGTGACGGTCTGCATACCAACGTATGACACCTGTATCTGCGAGTTGGCAGGAACCAGATATTCAAAGTTGAAAGCTCCGTTGATGTCGGTCACGGCAATGAGCTTGGTGCCCACCACTCGTACCTGCGCACCGATGACGGGCTCGTTGTGCTCGTCTAACACATATCCGCCGATGGTCTTATAACCTTCAGGGCGCGCACCTGTAGAAGCTGGCCGCTTGGCTCCGTCCTTCAGGGTGATGTTGATGAACTTACCCTGCACGCTGTACTCCAGGGGTGTGTCCTTGAGCACAAACTTCAGGATATCGAAGAAAGGCGCATTGCGCATTTTACCTGTAACGGTATAGGAGTCCACATCGTCGTAGGTGTAGAGAAATTTGTAGGGCGACGACGACTCCAGCCGCAGGAACACCTGCGAGAGAGGCTCGTTGTTGAACGACATGGTGAGCTTGACGCTTTGGTCGGCCACTTGTGCCGAGGCCGTCTGCGCCATGAACGTTGCAACGAAGAGCAGCATTAGAATAAGTGTTCTTCTCATAAGCAAATATTTATTAAAGTTTTGATGTATTATTTATCCCTAATACGAACAAAACAAAAAATAGGTTACGATTTGCAAACAATTTTCGAAAAAAAATTATAACTTTGTAGCCGACAATGACTGAGAGAACCGATTTTGACCGTATTTTCCGCCTCTACTACGAAAAGCTATACTACTTTGCACTGCAGTATATAGCCGATGAGGAGGAGTGCCACGACATCGTGAGCGAGGCTTACGAGGACGTGTGGCGCAACTTTGCCCAGATTGAGGCAGAGACGGCAAGGCAGTATCTCTATGTCAGCGTGCGCAACAAATGCATCGACTACCTGCGCAGGCAGAGCCGCCAGCTGCGCTACGCGGAGTTTGTGGCCAACACCAGCAGCACATATGTCAGCGAGAGCCGATACCTGGAACAAGAAGACAATGAGCGCATCATCAGTCAGGTGCTTGACACACTAAAACCGCCTACCCGCGAGATTCTGGAGGCCTGCTATCTGGAGGAAAAGAAGTATCGAGAGGTAGCCGAAGAAATGAAAATCAGCATCAGCACAGTGAAGAAACACATGGTGAAAGCGCTTAAAATGATTCGTGAACTGAAAAAAAACATTAAAAACATAACCTAAATTGAAAGTTTAGCGTATAAAGATTAAAAGAAGCAAGAAACAAGAGGCAAAAAGCAAGAACAAACAACTCTTCAACTTGTCAACTAAAAAAATGAGCAACGAATATAAAAACATAGACGACCTGATGGACTTAGCCACCGAGCTGAACCAGGAAGAGATTCAGACGATGATGGATGTCCGTACCGTCTACCGCAAGCGTAAAATGCAGCCGGTAGACGTAGAGGAGCGTCTGCGTAGGTTCCACGAGACTCATGACAATGAGAAAGAAAAAGAGACTCATGACAATGAGAAAAGAAAAGGAGCAGCCCTACGTACCTATATATATTATGCACTGGCTGCTGCCGCCGTGTTCATCGGTGCACTGTTCCTGCTGCACAAGCCTGCCATTGACACGCAGACAGAAGGTACCGTGTTTGTGGCCGACCATGAGCAGAGCGGCATCTCACTGACCAACGAACAGGGTGAGCAGGTGATGCTCAGCAAGGCAACAAAGCAAAACTCATCCATCTCGCTGGAGGACTTCCGCAAAGTGTTCAGCAACGAAGAGAACATAGAGCGCGTGACGCTGAATGTGCCCTTCGGCAAATCCACCGACATTACCCTGCCCGACGGCAGCATCGTCTATCTACACCCGGGCTCAAAACTGGCGTTCCCCACTTCGTTCGAGGGTGACAAGCGTGTGGTCATGCTCGACGGAGAGGCATATTTTAAGGTGACCAAGGATGCCACCCGACCGTTTGTGGTGATGACCGATGAGACGGAGACTACCGTACTCGGCACTGAGTTTAATGTGAAGACTGGAACAGAAGCTAGGACTGAGATCACACTGATTACGGGCAGTGTGGCTCTGCGACTGAACCACCGCAAGCCTATCATTGCAGGCGAGGACGGTCAGGAGATGATTATTCTGAAGCCAGGCCAGCAGGCTGTACATGACGCACAGAATGTAGATTTACGCATCAACGAGGTCGATGTGCAACCCTATGAGTTCTGGCGCGACGGTTATCTCTATTATGATAATGTAGAACTGAAGGACATTATGGAGGCCATCGGCAAGAACTTCAACATGACGGTAGAGTTCCGCAATACAGAGGCCATGCATTACAAGATGCGTTTCATCACAGAGCGCAACCACGGTGTTGACGCAGCCATCGACATGATGAACCGCATGAAGAAGGTCGCCGTGCGCAAAGAAGGAAACAAAATCGTGGTAGATTGAAGACCCTACCCAGCCTCCCCTATGAGGGGAGTGGTAATTACTTTTTCTTACTGAGTTTCCTATCGGATTGCTCTGAATTTTTTCTAGCTTCAGGGGTAATCCAGCTCTCCCCCTTGGGGGAGATGGAGGGGGCTTCCTTTAAGTGACAAGTGATAAGTGTGATTACCACTCCGGCTTGAGTGCTCCAGCTTCAGGGGTAATAAGTTCCTCCCCTTAGGGGAGGTTAGGAGGGATCTTTCTCTCCCCCTTGGGGGAGATGGAGGGGGCTTCCTATAGAATGGAAAATTGATAATTGATAATTGCCTGCCGGCTTAAAGCCCCCTCCGGCTCCCCCAAGAGGGAGAGGCCTGCCGGCTTGAGTGCTCAAGTTTGTTTTCCAACTTCAGAGGTAATCGCCCCTCCCCTCATAGGGGAGGTTGGGTAGGGTCTTTAGGGGAAGGCTAGGTAGGGTCTTTCTCTCCTATATCAAATAGTTCTGTGGAGAGATAGCGCTCGCCCGTGTCGGGCAGGAGCACGACGATGGTCTTCCCTTCGTTTTCGGGGCGGAGGGCCAACTGGGCGGCGGCAAAGGCGGCGGCTCCCGAGGAGATGCCTACGAGCAGTCCTTCTTTCCTGGCCAGTTCGCGGCCAGTGCGGATGGCATCGTCGTTGCTCACATCCACCACTTCGTCTACGATGCCGGCATCGAAGGTGTCGGGAACAAACCCGGCACCAATGCCTTGTATCTTGTGTGGGCCGGCCTCTCCGCCATTCAATACGGGCGATGCCGATGGCTCAACGGCTACGATTTTTATGTGTGGGTTCAGTTCTTTCAGTTTTCTGCCCGTGCCCGAGATGGTTCCTCCGGTGCCCACGCCCGCCACGAAGATGTCAATCTCACCTCCGGTTTGGCGCCATATTTCCTCGCCAGTGGTGAGATAGTGGCACTTGGGGTTAGCCGTATTCTCAAACTGTTGCAGAATAATGCTGCCAGGAATGCTGTCGCGCAGAGCCTCGGCAGCTCTGATGGCACCTTTCATGCCCTCTTTGCCACTGGTCAGGCGCACCTCGGCTCCATAGGCTTTCACCAGGTTCCGTCGTTCTATGCTCATGGTTTCGGGCATCGTGAGAATCAGATGATAGCCTTTCACGGCCGATACGAGCGCCAGTCCTACACCCGTGTTGCCACTGGTAGGTTCGATAATGGTTGCTCCGGGCTTCAGAATGCCACGCTGTTCTGCATCCTCGATCATTGCCAGAGCGATGCGGTCTTTCACACTGCCGCCAGGATTGAAAAATTCAACTTTGGCAATGACGGGCGTCTCTATGCCTTTTGTTTGTGAGAACTTGCCAAGCTCAAGCAGCGGGGTGTTGCCGATGAGCTCGGTCAACTGTGTTACAATCTTAGCCATAAAGGATTATTTTTTTGTATTACTCAATGTCTTAATTCTCTTTCACGATGGGATAGAGTTCGATGAACTCCCCCTGATGGTTCTGCCCATCGTTGATGAGCTCGGCCGTTTTGCAGCCCACCGTCTCAATGTCGTGGAACCCTGGCAGCGCCATGTTGCCGTTCAGGTCGGTGGTGGTGGGCCCCGGATGCACGGAGAAGATTTCCACTGGTGTGTTGTTCTGCTCGAACTCGGTGGCCATCACCCCCATCATGGCATTTTGTGCGGCCTTACTGGCCACGTAGGCCAGCGGATGCCAGTAGGGGCTGATTTCTGTAGGTACGGCGATGTTGACGATTCTTCCGTTGTTCCGTTCGAGCAATGGCAGCAGGGCCTTGGTCAGCGCAAAGGTGCCAATGAAGTTCACTTCGATGGTTTCCCTGATGTCGCCGATTTTCGTGTTCAGGCTGTCCACGCTCATGTCACCCGGTATGCCGGCATTGTTGACCAGCAATGACAGTCCCTGGAATCTCTCGCCCACCTCCCTGGCAGCCTGTTCCAGGCTGTCGTGGTCGGTCAGCTCAATGTGGATCCAGCCCATAGCGTCAACTCCTGCTGAGGCTAATTCGCCGATGGCTTTCTCCGCGCGCTCCCTGTTGCGTGCGCCGATAATCACTTTCCATCCGCTCAGTCCGAGGTGTTTTGCAATGCCGAAACCTATTCCTTTGTTGGCACCTGTCACCAGTGCAATTTTTTCTTTCATCCCAATTGTTCTTTTATTTAATCCTATTATTTGTTATCTGTCTTCTCTTTCGCGAGCAAAAGTGCGAAGTAGACTCGAATGATGAATTATATTTTGTCGAATGCCTGTTTCAGGTCGTCGATGATGTCGTCGATGTGCTCAGTGCCGATGCTCAGGCGGACAGTTGAAGGCGTGATGTGCTGACTGGCCAGCTCGTCGGGCGACATCTGCGAGTGGGTGGTGGTGTAGGGATGGATGACGAGGCTTTTCACGTCGGCGACATTGGCCAGCAGCGAGAAGATGTGCAATGCGTCGATGAAGCGCCATGCCTCCTCTTGTCCGCCCTTAATCTCGAAGGTGAAGATGCTGCCTCCGCCCTGCGGGAAGTAGCGTTGGTAGAGCGCGTGGTCGGGGTGGCTCTCGACGGCGGGGTGGTTGACCTTGGCCACCTTGGGATGGTGCTGCAGGAACTGGACCACCTTGAGTGCATTCTCGACATGACGCTCGACGCGCAGGCTGAGCGTCTCGAGACCCTGTAATAAGATAAACGCATTAAAGGGTGAAATTGTTGCCCCAGTGTCGCGCAAAATGACGGCACGGATGCGGGTGACGAAGGCCGCGGGTCCTGCCACGTCGGCAAAGACGGCACCGTGGTAGCTGGGGTCGGGCTTGGCCAGCGAGGGGAATTTGTCGGCATTGCCCTTCCAGTCGAAGGTGCCTCCGTCGACGATGACGCCACCCAGGGAACTGCCGTGGCCGCCAATGAACTTGGTGGCGGAATGGACCACCACATCGGCGCCATGCTCAATGGGACGGATGAGGTAGGGAGTGCCGAAGGTGTTGTCGATGATGAGGGGAATGTGGTGGCGGTGGGCTACGACAGCGACGGCCTCGATGTCGGTGACGTCGGAGTTGGGATTGCCGAAGGTCTCGGCGTATATGACTTTTGTGTTGGGAC
>Ga0129307_1003379_pt1 | contig 10220 bp, 11 predicted proteins | sample P1105metagenome_FD_94437 | JGI IMG/M metagenome (GOLD analysis project Ga0129307, IMG submission 94437) | Capybara group fecal microbial communities from Wisconsin, USA - P1105 metagenome | ecosystem: Host-associated > Mammals > Digestive system > Large intestine > Fecal | place: USA: Wisconsin... | reverse complement strand
GTCCATAGTGATTGCCCTCCCTCTGTAGAAGTTGTGTGGTAACTTCATTCTACCACGGGGAGAAAAATCACTATGGATTTTTTACTCAAGTGTCCAACTTGATTTTACAATCAACCAAATTTTTTACTTTTTATTTTTCCGCATTTTTCCAAGCATATTCAGCAGGTCTTCTCTTGAAAAATGCTGTTTTCTATCACAAAACCGGCAGGTCAGATCCGCCTCCTCCTGTTCATCAATCAGGTTTTGCAGCTCCTCGGGCCCCAGGCTGATAAGAGCCCGCTCCATCCGTTCCCGGCTGCAGGTGCAGCGATATTCCACCGGGGATTTCTCCAGAATCTCCACCTGAAAATCCGACAGCAGCGTGCGCAGCATGGCCTCTGGGTCATCATTCTTCGCCAGAATACTGGTGACGGAACCAGCGGCCAGGACGCCGCCCTCCACCTTGCCGATGACATCCTCTCCAGCGCCGGGCAGCAGCTGAATCAGATAGCCGCCGGCGGCCTTGACGCTCTGATCCCGGTCCACCAGCACTCCCAGTCCCACCGCCGAGGGGATCTGCTCAGACTCCACGAAATAAGAGGCCAGATCATCTGCGATCTCGCCTGACAGCAGGGCCACACTTCCCACATAGGGATCTTTCATATTCAGGTCCCGAATGACCGTCAGCGTGCCGTCAGTGCCCACAGCGGCGCCCACATTCAGCTTTCCGTCCTCCCGCAGGGGAAGATCCACCATAGGCATATCCACCGTACCCCGAACATTACCCTGGTTGTCGGACACCGCCAGCAGCGTTCCCAGCGGCCCGCCGCCCTTAACCTGCAAACTGACGCTGGCCCCGTTGTCCTTCAGGGCGTTGCCCATCATAGAGGCCGCCGCCAGCAGCCGTCCCAGGGCAGCCGTGGCCACCGGCAGAGTCTTGTGGATCTGCCGGGCCCGCTCTGTCAGATATCTGGTGGAAACCGCCGTGGCCTGTACCATCCCGTCGGCGGTAATCGCACGCACTAATTGGTCGCTCATGGTTTTTGCTCCTCAGTTAAAGATTTTTCGCAGAAGAAGATCCACCGATCCTCTTCCGGTCCCGGTGGGGCGTCAGTCATATCACCGGTGACAGTAATCCGCCCAAAGCCCGCCTCAGTGAGCCACTGCCGCAGCTCCGACTCCTCCCAGGCCCGCTCCCGGTGCTTCTCGCTGCCGCGGCTCCAGCTGCCGTCCCGACGGTGGCGGAACAGGTCTACCCAATAGGTGCAGACCTTTGTCCGCTGGGAAAACTCTGTTCGCCAGACACAGTAGACATTCTCTATCTCGTCCAGCCAGACCTGGCCGTCCATCCGCTGCAGCTTATAGGGCGTGTTCACGTCGAAAATGAACCGTCCGCCCGGAACCAGATACTTGGCCACACGGCGAAAGGTCTCCTGGATATCCGAGGGCCGGGTCAAGTAGTTCAAAGAGTCCAGCGTGGACACCACGGCGTCCACCGGTCCCATCAACCGCAGCTTCGGCATATCCTGATGCAGCAGGAACGGCGGCTTTTCCAGAGACAGGGTAGCCGCTTTCTGGGCCGCCTCCGTCAGCATCTCCACGGAGCCGTCGATAGCGGTAACAGCGTAACCCCGCTCCGCCAGCAGACAGGCAATGGAGCCGGTGCCGCAGGCCAGATCCAGCACGTTGTGAACCGGAATCCGGCTCTTTTGGAACTGCCGGACCAAATAGTCTGCCCGGCGGCGGTACTGAACGTCCTCCGTCAGGACATCATAAGCCCCTGCCAGTGCCTCGTAGCTATTCACGGCTTTTCAGTCTCCTGCTCTTTCCGCCGGGCGAAGATTTTGGCATAGGTTCCGGTGCCATAGCTCAAGGAGCGGTTGACCCGGCTGATGGTGGCGCTGGAAGCCCCTGTGCGCTCCAGAATGTCGTTGTAGATCATCCCCTGATCCAACAGAGAGGCCACTTCAAACCGCTGTTCCATGGCCCGCAGCTCGGAAACCGTACACAGGTCCTGGAAGAAATCATAGCACTCCTGCTCGTCCTTCAGCATCAGGATAGCCTTGTAGAGCTCGTCGCTTTTTTCCTTTTTACCGATTTTAACCATATAAATCCCCCATTCTGCCGCCGTAAGCGGCAAAAATAGAAACTGAACCCTCTCCGGCCGAGCCGGAGATCTCCGCCGCTGCCGCCGGCCCCAAAGCCGGGCGGCAGACGGTTGTAACAATCAGGAAGCCTTTGATGCGATACACATGTCGGGAGTTTCATTCTTCACTCTGTAAAAGTTTACAGCATCATATTAGCATCTTGCTTTAGGAAAGTAAAGGCCTGTTTCAACTTTTTCCCGCAAAGATTTTTCCGCACGCTTCCGCCGGCCCGGCATAGGCTGAAATAGAATCTTTTGCGGAGGTGGCTGTCCCATGGAGGACCGTTTGCAGGGCCTGGAAACCGAGATTTTCACGGCGGAGCGGGAGTGGAGCGTGGAGGACATCCCCGTCCTGACGGCCACGGTCTCCCTCCCCCGGCCCGTGGACCGTGCAAGCCGAACCGCCCGGCGTATTGACCGGTTTTACCAGCTGCAGGCCCGCTCCTATTTCCGCTACTGCGAGAACTGGCTGTTCCCCAGAGCCGCCGCGGAGTACCGTCAGGCTCTGACGGACAGCAGTCCTCTCCCACACTGTACCGCCTGTCTGACCCATCAGATCACCTGCAATGAACACGGCATCTGGAGCCTTCACACCGATACCCGGGAGTGTCTGGGCGGGCGGGCGGAGGTCCTGCGCAGGGGCGATACCTGGGATCTGCGCACCGGATATCCCATCCCTCTGTCCGCCTTTTTTCCCCGGCGGGCGCCGGTGCGGAAGCTCCTGCTCCAGACAGCGGCGGAGGAAATCCAGCGGCAGGAGGCGGCGGGAGTAGCCCGGTACCACGAGAAATGGCGTCAGGAGCTACGCAGGACGTTCAGCCGGGAGCACTATTTTGTGACACCTGGCGGCATTCGCTTTTTTTGGCAGATGTACGCCATCGCTCCCCGGACGGAGGGGATTCCCACCTTTTCCCTGCCCTTTGGACAGCAGGGCTGCCAGTGGCCTCTCCCGGAGCTTCCCCAGGCATAACCGGCAAAAAGACAGCGCCGCGAATCTGCGGCGCTGTAAATATTCCGGTCAGTCCGGTCCAGCCTCCCATTTGCTGGACCGGATTTTTTTCCGCCGCAGCCGTTCCACCACCAGCTGCCGGAACAGCGCGTAGAGCACGGAGCACAGCGGGATGAAAAATAGCATCCCGGCGATGCCAAACAGCTTGCCGCCCAGTGTGACGGCAGCCAGTACCCAGATAGAGGGCAGGCCCACAGATGAGCCCACCACATGGGGATAGATCAGATTCCCTTCCACCTGCTGCAGCACCAGAAACAGCAAAATGAACAGCAGGGCCTTCCAAGGGTCTGTCACAGCGATCAGCAGCGCGCCCACGGCGCAGCCGATAAAAGCGCCCACAATGGGGATCAGCGCCGTCAGGGCAATCAGCACACCCACCAGCAAGGCGTAAGGCATCTGGAAAATGGTCATGGCGATCACGAACATGGTGCCCAGAATGCAGGCCTCCAGACACTGTCCGGACAGGAAGCTGCTGAAGGTCCGGTTGGCCAGGCGCAGAATCTCCAGGATCCGGTCCGCCCCTCGCTCCGGCAGCAGGGCATACAGCACCTGACGGCCCTGACGGGCAAGCTTTTCCTTTTGCAGCAGGATGTAAAAGGAGAAGATCAGGCCGATAACAAAATTGCTGACCACGCTGACCACGCTGACCATGAGTCCGCCGCCAGTGGACAGCAGCCCGGTTCCCATGGCCTGTGCCCAGGACATGACCCTCTTGGACAGCTCGCTCCAGTTAATGTTCAGTTCTCCCACCATGGACTGCAGCTGGGGCAGATAGACCTCCAGGGCCATCAGCTGCTTCTCCAGCCGCTCCAGGGCCATCGGAATTTGGCTGGCGATGGACTTGATGGCGTCTTTTATGCCGGGGCCGATGACGAAGGCGGCCAGCACCAGGACACCGATGACCGCCAGCAGCGTCAGCACCAGCGCCAGGGGGCGCCGCAGCTTCCCGCCCCGCTTTGCCTTGGTGAACAGGTGCCCCTCAATCACCCGCATGGGCACATTCAGCACAAAGGCGATGGCTCCACCCAGCAAAAATGGGCCCAGGATGCCGAGAAGCCATCCAACGGCGGCGAGTACCGCATCCAGGTGTTCCAGCCCGCAGTAAAAGGCCACACCGCCGCAGACAATCAGCAAAAGACTCCGGATATTCTGTTTATTCCATTCCATAGCATCAGGTTCCTTTCGTTTTATCCCCCACCAGACGCTTTTGTTTCCAGACGCCCCCGCGGAACCGCAGTGTAAACAGGAAACCCCGCAGGCATTCGTCGCAGGCCATGGCAATCCAAATGCCCACAAGGCCCAGCCCCAGGCCATGGCCCAGCAGCCAGCCGCCCAGCACCGACACCGTCCACATGCTGAAAATACCAACTCCCACGGGAAACCACACATCCCCGGCGGTAGTCAGGCAGCGGACCATGGCGATATTGACGGATCGGCCGATCTCAAGGACAAACTCCACCAAAAGGATCTGTCGGCCCAGTGCGTGGATGGCGGGATCATCCGTAAAAAGGCTGTAGATCGGGTCGCAGAACACATAGATCAGCAGGGTCAGCAGTTCGGACACCACAATGGCGATGCGGACAGTGGACCACACACGGCTGGAGACCTCCTCCGTCTTTCGGGCTCCCAGCAGATATCCGATCAAAATCTGGGTGGCTTGGGATACGGCGATGGAGTAGACATAGGCTACATTGGCCAGCATACTGGCATAGACCTTGGTGGCGATGACCGTGGTACCCATCAGGTTGATAAACCGCAGGATGAAGATCTGAGACACGTTATAGGACAGGGATTCCCCTCCGGAGGGCATGGCGATGCCCAGCAGGCGCTTCAGGGTCTCCACCGGGAAAGGACGCAGATACCGGAGGGAAAACCGGACGCTGCACTTTCGCCGCAGGGTCCAGATGACCAAAATCAGACCGATGGACTTGCTGACACAGGTGGACACGGCAGCACCGGCCACACCCATCCGGGGCATTCCCAGCCAGCCATTGATGAGAATGGCGTTTCCAAAAACATTCAGCAGGTTCATCACCACGGAGACCGTTACGACTTCCTTCAGCAGGGTATAGCTCCGCAGAATGGCGCAAAGCTCAATATACAGTCCCTGAACCATCACCGTGCCGCCCACGATGCGGGTGTAGAGGCAGGCGCCGCCAAAGGACTCCGCTGGGGTCCGCAGCAGGTTGAATACCACCTGGGGCGCGCACAGCAGGAACAGTCCCATCCCCATACTGAAAACGGCGATGACCGCCGCGCCCACAGTGGCGATTTCATTGCACTTCTCCCCCTCCTGTCCGGCGCCAATATGCTGGGTCAGGAGAATGGTGGTGGCGGTACTCATAGTCTCCAGCACAATGACCACCACATTCATCACCTGATTGCCGTTGCCGATGGAGGCGACGGCGGCTGAACCAAAGTGGGAGATCATAAACTGGTCTACATTGCCCACCAGCAGCTGCAGCAGCAGCTCGGCAAAAATGGGCAGCGAGAGATGGAATACCCGCCGCGTCTGGGCGGAGAATCGCAGTGTCATGGAAACTGGCTCCTTTTTGGTTAATCGTTTTATTCGGGTGCCAGTATATCCACACTTTCACTGGGTTTCAAGTGTCAAAATCACGAAGAAGCCGGGTGAAAACCGCCTTTTCTTGGAATGTTTATCCCTGATTTTCCCGGTACCACCGGGACATATCCAGATACTCCTCCTTGGAGGCCACGTTCTCCCGGATCTCCGCCTCCGTCAGCGGGCGGATGACCTTGGCCGGGCTGCCCAGCACCAGGGACCCATCAGGGATCACCATCTTGCCGGTTACCATGGCACCAGCGCCGATGAGACAGTCTCTGCCCACCACCGCTCCGGTGAGGATGATGGCGCCCATGCCCACCAGCGTGTTGTCACCGATGGTGCAGCCGTGGACAATGGCGCCGTGTCCGATGGTGCAGCCGCTGCCCACTGTCGTTCCCTCGTGCAGCACGGCGCACTCCTGGATATTGGTGTCCTCTCCCACGGTGATGGCGCCCTGGTCGCCCCGGATCACCGCGTTATACCAGACGCTGACGCCCTTTGCCAGGGTCACGTCGCCCACCACGGCGGCGCCCTCGGCGATCAGCACGTCCTCGTCCGTTGTTCTCAGTTTGTAAGCCACGGGTATTTCCCTCTTTCTCTCGTTCTGCGCGCGTGGGCCGGCTTTCTCTCAGCAGGGAGTCCGGTCCCCGGCGGGTCAAATAGCGAAATTGCCGTTCACGAACACCGGGATCTCCCGGCCGTCGTGGGTGGTGCCCACGATGCTCAGATCGGCAGTGCCCACCATGAAGTCCACATGAGTAATGGAGTCGTTGAGGCCGTGGGCCTTCAGCTCCTCCTTGCTCATCTGCTGACCGCCCTTCAGACAGGGATAGGCCTCGCCGAAGGCGATGTGGCAGGCGGCGTTCTCATCGAACAGGGTGTTGTAGTACAGGATCTTCTGGTTGGAAATGGGAGAATCATAGGGCACCAGGGCCACCTCTCCGAAGTAGCTGGCCCCCTCGTCCACAGAGATGGCGGCTTTCAGGGCCTCCTCGCCTTTTTCCGCGTGAACTTCCACGATTTTGCCGTCCTTCACCACAAAGTGGAACTTGTCGATGATATTTCCGTCATTCACCAAGGGCATGGCGGAGTAGACCACACCATTGACGCCGGTTTTCAGCGGAGCGGTGAACAGTTCCTCCGTGGGGATGTTGGCAATATACTCCTGGCCGGACAGGGTAACGTCGTTGCCCGCCTCCCAGATGTGGCCCTCCGGCAGCTCCACCGTCAAATCGGTGCCCAGGGAGTTGGTGTAGTGCAGGGACTTGAAGTTCAGGGCGTTCATCTTCTCCAGCCGCTCGCCCAGCGTGGCGATATGAGTCTGCCACTTCTCCACGCATTTTCCGTCTCCGCTGATGCGGACGGCGGCGAAGATGGCGTCCCACAGCTTCTCCATGGCCCGGTCCTCCGGGCAGTCCGGGAACACCACCTTGGCCCAGCTGGGGATGGGGATGGAGGCGATGCACCAGGGGAAGCCGCCGCACATCTGCAGACGGTCAAAATCCTTCAGCGCCTTTCCGCTGGCCTGCTGGGCCCGGACAATGCGGCCGGAGTCCACCCCCTTGAAATTTTCCGGGTCGGAGGCGGAGATCGCCAGATAGGCCGCCCCCTCCAGGGCATAGTCATTGAAGAAGTGACGGCGCCACAGGGGCACCTCGTCAAAGATGGCACCGTCGGCCTTCAAATATTTCATCCGGGCCAGGGCGTCGTCGTGCCAATTCATGACCACCTCCCGACAACCCCGGTGATAGGCCTCCTCGGCGCACATCCGGGCAAACCAGGCGCACTCCACCGGAGAGGAGATCACCAGAGTCTGACCCTTCTGGACGTTCAGGCCGATGTCGATCAGCAATTGGGCGTATTCATGGAGCTTTTCTTCCATATTGTTCATAGCAAAATCGTCCTTTCCATTGATTCTATATAATATGTGTTATTTTAGAGCATTTTACCGGCGATGTAAAGAAAAGGAAGCAAGGGTTCAAAAAAGGTTTACGTTTGGCTCGCCAAAGGCCGGGCTTCCGCCCGGCCTTTTCAGTCACTGTATTCATCTTTTCGGATGCTCATCAGCGTTCCGTTCAGCTCCGCGCCCATGATGAGGATGGCGGCGCTCATATACAGCCAGATCAGCAGCACGATCACCGTTCCGATGGAGCCGTACAGCATGGAGTAGTTGGCGATATTGTCCACATAAAAAGAGTACAGCCAGCTGAGGGACACCCAGGCCGCCAGGGCCCCCACCGTCCCCGGCCAGATGTTCCGCCAGGGCTGCCGGCTGTCCTGGGCCAGGGCGTACAGGAAGTACAGGGCGAAATAGCCCACCACCGCCACCGCTGGGAACCGCAGCTTTGTCCACAGCTCCGCTGCGAATACCGGCAGGTGAAAATGCCGGACCGCATAGGCCAGAACCCGGTCGCCGATGGTCATCAGGGCCACCGTCACCGCGATGGTGACAATCAGCATCACCGTATACAGAAGCGTTTTCAGCCGGTGCAGAACTGCGCCCTTGGGCGGGCCCAGATGGTAAGCCGTCCGCACGGAGCGCATCAGGGAATTGGTGGCCCGCATGGGGAAATAGATAGAAAACACCAGGCCGAACACCAGCAGCTTCGGGCTGGGGGTCTCGCTGACATAGGTCAGGTACATCTCCAGAAATTCAATAATCTCCTTCGGCAGGAAATCTCCCAGTGCCAGAAGGATCGCCGCCACATTCAAATCCAGCAGGCCCAGCAGGGCACTGATGAAGATCAGGAAAGGAAAGATCATAAACAGCAGATAAAAGGCCAGAGCCGCGCTTTGAATTCCCACATTGTGGCGTAGATACCGCCGGAGCATGAGATACCCGCCCCGCAGCAGCCGGTTTTTCGGCAGGGAGCGCTCCCCGGTCTTGTTCTCCATATCCACGGCAATTCCCCCTCTCCCGGCTTCCCGGTTAGTATATGCAAAAATTCCCGTCAGTGCCGGCCGGCCAGCCGGGCCATGGTATCCTTCAGAGCCGCGCAGCCCTCCTCCGGGTCGTCGATGTTCAGCACCGCTGTCTCCATGGGGCACAGGCCGGTGCCGGTGCGGTTGATGATGCGCTCCGTCAGCGTCCCGTACTCCGCCGGGATTCCGTGTACGGACAGGTAATCCCGCGCCGCCGCGCTCATGGTCAGGCCGCAGACTCCCGCAGCACCGCCCAGCACCGCCAGCATGGCGGCAGCCTTGCCCACTATCTTATCCACGATTACCGTACCCCGGAGCAGCTCCGGTTCTTCTTCCCAGGCGTCGATCAGAGGCCGGACGCCGGTACCGGTGCCATTTTTCATAATGATGCCATCCCGCACAAAGACGCAGGGAACGTCCTCCGTCTCAATGCGGCGGACCGCCTCCCGCAGAATCTCCTCACGCAGCAATTTCGATGTCATATCGGTTCTCCTTTTGCCTGAATCTGTTTTCGCTGTTCATCATAGCATCCTTCCCGGAAAAACACAAGCATAGAGCCTCCGATCTCCGTTGGAACCGCCGGAAGGCACGTCCATCAAAGCCGCCCGCGCTTCCCGGGAAGCGCGGGCGGCTTTCCCTTCTTCTGTTATCCCAGCAGCACGTCCAGCAACATCATCACCAGGAAGCCCGCCATCACGCTGCCGGTGCCCACATGGGAGTGCTCTCCCAGATGAGCCTCCGGGATCAGCTCTTCCACCACCACATAGAGCATGGCTCCGGCGGCAAAGGATAAAATCCAGGGCATGATGCCAGCCACGCTGCCCGCCACCAGCACGGTGAGCAAGCCGAACACCGGCTCCACCACGCCGGACAGGGCGCCGCAGACAAAGGACTTCCAATTCCCCGTGCCCTGGGATTTCAGGGGCAGAGAGATGGCGGCGCCCTCCGGGAAGTTCTGCAGCGCCATGCCGATGGCCAGAGCCACGGCGGCGGGCAGCGCCCCCTCCCGGGCCGCCACGGAGAAGCTCAGGCCCACGGCCATGCCCTCCGGGATATTGTGCAGTGTCACCGCCAGGACGATCATGGTGGTGCGCTTCAGATGGGCCGGTAGGCCCTCTGCCTCGTCGCTGCCGATGTGCAGGTGGGGCATCAGACGGTCCAGCACCATGAGGAACAGTCCGCCCAGAACAAAGCCGCCGCCCACCGCCAGCGGCACGGAGGTGCCGTTTTCCTCCGCCATCTCCATGGCGGGCATCAGCAGCGACCACACCGACGCGGCCACCATCACGCCGGCAGCAAAGCCCAAAAATACTCTCTGGGTGTTCTGCCCAATATCCCGTCGGAAGAAAAACACCGTGCCCGCGCCCAGCACCGTGGCCAGACAGGTGAAGCCTGTGCCCATCAGCGCGTACAGTAATTCTTTCTGAAGCAATTCCCGTTCCCCCTCTTTTTTGCTGCCTGCATCATATCACAAATTCTTTGGTTGATTGTAAAATCAAGTTGGACACTTGAGTAAAAAATCCATAGTGATTTTTCTCCCCGTGGTAGAATGAAGTTACCACACAACTTCTACAGAGGGAGGGCAATCACTATGGACT
>Ga0129307_1003378_pt1 | contig 10221 bp, 14 predicted proteins | sample P1105metagenome_FD_94437 | JGI IMG/M metagenome (GOLD analysis project Ga0129307, IMG submission 94437) | Capybara group fecal microbial communities from Wisconsin, USA - P1105 metagenome | ecosystem: Host-associated > Mammals > Digestive system > Large intestine > Fecal | place: USA: Wisconsin... | reverse complement strand
CTACTGGAAACATCCCGGCTGTGTTCCACCGGAAAAACGGGACCAGCTGGAAGGTGACTATGGGAGCCGATGACTGGTTTCGGCTCTACCGGGAATGGGAAGCGGGCGGGAAGCCATGAACGCTGCAGATATCAAAAAGCAGGAGACCAGAATCAAGAAGCGCTGTACCGGATGCCGATGGGCAAGCCCAAAGGAGTTCCAGCGCTATGAAAGGCTTTGGCCGTTTGTAACCTGTGGTGCCAGCGCTGGGCAGAAATGTCTTAACCTGGCTGTTTGCCCCTTGTAACTGAGATACAGAAGAGCCGGAAAACAGGAAGGAAAAGGTGTGAGAGACGTGGACAATATTTTATATTTCCCCAGAGGAATCGAAGTAAAGATCACCCCGCGTTCTGAGGTGACTGACGAATTCAGGCAGCAGATCCGAAACTCGTTCCGCGATTATACCGCAGGGACGGCTGAGGACTACCGGGGCCAGGACAAACTGGCATTCATCGATCTGATCCGGGAGCAAAATTTCCAGGTGGATCCAGACGTTATTATTAACGAATACATCCGGGAAGAGCTGGAAAGAGAGGGTGCAGTAGAACTTGCGGATCTGGCGAATCTTGAGGAGATCAGCAATCTTATGGACGAAGCAGTCCATAGGTACAAAAGAGGCTGGCATCACTGGAGCGGTGATAACCATCTTGACGAACCGGCCTGCAAATTTGTAGAAGCTGCCATCGAAGAAGTTATGGCCTATGGAAAGGAAAATGGAAAATGACGGAACAGGTAAAAATCAAACTGATGCCCGGCGGACGTATGCCGGAAAAGAAAACGGCGGGGGCTGCTGCCTGGGACTGTTATGCCAGGGTTGATTACCTTCTCTGGATGTTCCCAGGGGAAAAAGGGATAAAGGTTCCCCTGGGGTTTGCCATTGAGCTGCCAGAAGGATATCACGCCGAAATATTACTTCGTAGCTCTATGGGAATCAAAACGGGCCTGCGGGTTTCCAACGGTACCGGACTAATCGACTCTGACTATAGGGGAGAGGTCAACATCATCCTAGACAATGTGCGCAATGCCATGGAAAGAAGAACTGGCGTGGAATGGATAGCTGACGGCGATCGGATCGCCCAGATGCTCATTGTGAAGGATCCAGACGTGGAACTGGTCCAGGCAGAAAAGCTCAGTGAAACCGAACGGGGAACTGGCGGCTTTGGCAGTACAGGAAAACGGTGATGCAGGATGAAGGATAAGGAGAAGGAACGAAGGGTGAAGCGGTGCATGGGCTGCCGATGGATAGAGCCAAAGGAATTCGCCCACTATTGGAGACTATGGTAATTCTTGAACTGCCGGGCCTGCCGGAAGCCGGTGCACACCCTGGCAGCCTGCCCGGTGACCCCGGACAGACGACCGTAATAAAAAAGGAGAAGAAAATGAGAGCCATTAGCGAAAATACGAAAGTGTTCAAAGGCATTGTATTTAATCGGACTTATAGAATAAGTGATTCTTGTAAAGCTCCTTTTCCACTGAAGTCCGGTGATAGAGTCATTGTGATAGGCTACAACACAATGGATGATGACCTGGATATCCAAGTTCGCAGCTCTCTCTATGGGGTGAAGTGGCTGAACCACAAATGCCTTGAGCCCACCATTCAACTTGTGGATGACCAGGAGGAAACGAAATCTGTGAAGATCAGCAAAATCCTAGATCAAGATGGATCGGACATGATCAAACACCCGGATCATTACACCTTCCGGGGTACGGAAGCCATCGAGGCTGTGAAAATCATGACAGCCACGGCCATCGGAGTGGAGGCTTACCTGCTGGGCTGTGCGGTCAAATATCTGTACCGGTACCCCAAGAAGAACGGGGACCAGGACCTGGCCAAGGCAGAACAGTGCATCCATATGCTGCGAGAGTACCTGGCGAAAAGGGAAGCCAAATGAGCCGACTGTGGAAGTGGGGGCCCATGATCTTGCTGGCGGGGCTTGTGATGTTTTCCCTGCGGCTCCTGGTCATGGAGGTGGCAGCCCTTTATCTGCTGCTAGGAGGACGGATCGGCTAGACAAAGCGAAATGAAGGAGGCATCAGAGTGGTTAAGGGACGAGACGTGGAAAATCAGACGAAGAAGAAGGTGCTGCATCTGCTGACTCATTATGATGAGCTGCCGGTATGGGCCGAGAACCTGAAGAGCGACATAGATATGCTGCGGGAAGAACTGCAGGAAGAGCCGGCTCCCAAGACTACCCAGTGGAGGGAGAGCCCCGGTGGAGGAGGCGGCTTTGAAAAGCCTTCTCCCGAAGAGGCCGCCCTAGAAAGGAAGGAGAGGCTGCTGCAACATCTGGACCGAAAGGAAGAGAAATACAATCGGCTGACTACGGACATGGAAAAGCTGGACAGATCCCTGAAAGGACTTTGGGAGAGTGAACGGTACGTTGTAGAGCTCTGTACCATCCGCCGCAGAGGCATGACTTGGCAGCAGGTAGCAGTGAAGCTAGGGTACAGCCCGGACGCAGAAAGCGCATGCAGGAGGAGGTTTTGGCGGGCTATAGATCACCTGGTCTTGATGTTTGAAGGTGGAGATGTCCAGAGAAGCCTTTTTCTGTGAAAAGACCGTTTTTTGCGCGGAAAGTGCGCGGAAAGTGTGCGGAAAGTGTGCGGAAAAGCGACAGAAAACGCCGAAAGTGGGCCGTTTCAAACACATTTTCTGTTTTATAATATAGATGTGGTTGAAAGAAATCAAAACCACCCCACATCCAATGCCTCCTGAGAGATTCCTAACCGACCAGAGGAAAGGCCCCCAACTTTGAGTAGGGAGCCTTTTTTCTTTAGGACGCAATAGCTTATTGGGGGGACTCTGAAAAGAGACCCCAATTTTAGTATTTTTTCATTGCTTAATACGTATACACGTGTTATAATGAATTTAACAAGGGAGGTATGGCGGAATGAAGGACAAAGACTTACTGAAATTACTTTTGAAGAATGGATGGCAAGACGTAAGACAGAGAGGAAGCCATCACAGGCTTATCAAAGGTAATGCGGTAGAAGTTATCGCTGTTCATGGCAAAGATATGCCAATTGGACTGCTAAACGCCATACTAAAAAGGACGGGGCTGAAATAAGCTTTGGAGGGCATTAAAGGAGGTAATGACAATGTTATTTATTTATCCGGCCATTATACATGAAGACACCGATGGAATCTGGGCAGAATTCCCTGATTTGGAAGGGTGCACTACATACGGCGATTCGATGGAGGAAATTCTATCAGGTGCTACTGAAGCGATGGAATTATATATTTTAGGATTACTGGAAGACGGAGTGCAACCGCCTACTGCAACTGATGTTAGAGAGCTAAAAGGATTGGGTGAAAATACTTTTGCTACGTTGATTAGATCTGATGTAGACTTAGCTAAAAATACCAAATCTGTCAAAAAGACTTTAACAATTCCGGCATGGCTTAACCAGCGGGCTTTGGATAAAGGCTTGAACTTTTCTAAAGTGTTGCAGGAAGCACTAGTAGCCAAAACGGTATAATTAAAAACAGAGCTAGGGCGTTGCGTAGGCGGCGTCCTTTTCTTTTTGATATCTCTTATGGGAAAAGGGTAATCATCCACGGGGGATTATAATCAATCAGGAAAACTAAAATATTATTTTAGAAGGCAGGCCATGCGGTCTGCTATTTTTATGCGAAAGGAGGAGGGGGAGTGGCAAAGACGGGCCGACCAAAAATCCAGATAGATAAGAAGCGGTTTGAATTACTGTGCATTATGCAATGCACAGAGGCAGAAATATGTGCTGTGCTAGGAGGCTCTAATGGGGCACTTAGCCCTCATACTCTGAATCGCTGGTGTAAAGAAACGTACGGTAAGAATCAGACTTTTTGCAAAGTATTTGAACAAAAGAAAGAAGCAGGAAAAGTATCATTACGCCGTATTCAATGGGTTCTTGCTCAAAAGTCAGTCTCCATGGCCATTTTTTTAGGCAAGAACTATCTTGGACAATCTGATGATCCCAACAAAGTGGAAACGTCCAGCGATGGGCCAGTAATTATTACAGGAGAGGATGAAATTCAGCCATGAATACAATAGTTTGTCTTCCCGAGGTGGTGGGAAGCCATTATGGTGAGTTCTGGCGGTTCCGGGGCCGGTACAGGATCGTTAAGGGGAGCCGTGCCAGTAAGAAGAGCAAGACAGCAGCAATCTGGTATATTTATAACCTCATGAAGTACCCCGACGCCAATCTGCTGGTGGTACGGAAGGTTTATAGAACTTTGCAAAACAGTTGCTTTTCAGATCTGTGTTGGGCCATCAGACGGCTGAGGGTGGAAAAGTATTGGAAGGTCACCAAAAGCCCTCTGGAACTGGTTTACATTCCCACGGGGCAGAAAATCCTTTTCGTTGGTCTGGACGACCCGCTGAAGATTACGTCAATCAGTGTTCCCAAAGGCGTGTTGTGTTGGCTGTGGCTCGAAGAAGCCTACGAAGTGACCAGCGAGGAAGCGTTTGACAGGCTGGATGAATCAATTCGTGGGCAGCTTCCTCCGGGGCTTTTTACCCAGTTGACGCTGACGTTCAACCCGTGGTCTGACAAGTGCTGGATTAAGAAACGGTTCTTCGATGTGAAGGACCCGAACGTGCTGGCGATCACGACCAACTACATGATGAACGAATTCTTGTCCGAGTCCGACCATGCGTTGTTCGAGCAGATGAAGAAGAACCCAAGACGGTTCAGGGTAGCTGGCCTGGGGGACTGGGGCGTGGTTGATGGTCTGGTGTATGACAGCTACGAAGAGAAGGTGTTCGACATCGACGAAGTTCGGAAGCGGAAAGGTGTGAGGTCTGCATTCGGGCTTGACTTCGGCTATACCAACGACCCTACAGCCTTGTTCTGCGGTCTGGTAGACAAGGGAAGCCGGTGCATCTACGTGTTCGATGAGATGTACGAGCGAGGGCTGACCAACGCCAGAATTGCCGAGAAAATCATGGGCATGGGGTATTCCAAGGAAAGGATTCTCGCAGATTCTGCCGAGCCAAAAAGCATTGCCGAACTGCGGGAAGCAGGGCTGTACAGGATTCACCCGAGCCGGAAGGGCAAGGACAGCATCAACAATGGGATCCAGAGGATACAGGATTACCACATTATCGTCCATCCTCGGTGTGTTAATTTCTTAATGGAGATTTCCACCTACTGCTGGGACAGGGACAAGCAGACAGACCAGCTCATCAACAAGCCGGTTGACTATAACAACCATCTGATGGATGCCATGCGTTATGCGGTCATGGATGCTGTCCGGGACGATGGTTTTTCTTTCGATTGAGGTGATAGAGTGTTTTTAACGGGGGCAATCAACGCTTTCTGGGACGGGCTTATTAAGCAGGGGGCCCAGAGCGGCATGAACGAGACGGAATTCCTGGAAGAGGAACTGCGCCGATGGCTGACCAGCAAGAAACGGGCTGATATGCTTACAGGCATGGCCTACTACGGTGACCGGCAGGACATCGAAAGGAAAGAGCGAATGATGATCGGGCCGGATGGGGGCAGGGTGCCTGTCCACAATCTGCCGAATTTCAAAATCATGGATAACCAGTACGGGATCCTGGTGGACCAGAAAAACAACTATCTGCTGGGGAAGCCTGTCGAATTAAAAACCGAAGGCCAGGATGACCGATACACCGCCGAGCTGGATAAGATTTTCGACGAGGAATACGCCGAAACACTCCAGGCGACCGGGGAAAATGCTTTGAACTGTGGGATTTCCTGGCAGTTCGTTTATATCGATGCGGAAGGGCAGTTGAGGGTTCGGATGCTACGTGGTGACCGGGTTCTGGCCTTTTGGAGAGACGATGAGCATAAGCAACTCGATGCCGCCCTTTACGTATATCCTGTGACCGTTTACCGGGGGAGAACCCCGGATACGGTCATTAAGGTTGAGTATTATACGACCAATGGGGTTCGGTACTTTGTGTTCGACAACGACAAGTTACTTCCGGACAACGACAAGACTGATGCGGCATATATGACCATCGAGGGGAAGCCCATGAATTGGTCCAGGGTGCCGCTGATTGCCTTTAAACGGGACCGCCATGAACAGCCACTGATCTGTAAAGTTAAATGCTTGCAGGATGCCCTTAATCAGCTGACGAGCTGGTTCGCTGACACTACGAGCGAAGATATTCGCAGTACCATCCTGGTGCTGTATAACTACGATGGAGAGAAGCTGAGCGATTTCCGGCGAAATCTGATGGCCTATGGTGCTATCAAGATTATACGGGACGACGGGCGGAACGGTGGCGTGGAAGCCCTGCACATCGAAGTGAATCCCCAGAACTTCGAACTGATTCAGAAACTTCTCAAGAGGGCAATCATCGAGAATGGACGTGGGTTCGATGCCAAGGACGAAAGATTCACCTCTGGGGACGCAAACAAAATGAACATCCAGGCGGCCTACAGTGACATTGATCTGGATGCCAACCAGATGGAGGTCCAGTTCAAGGTTTCCCTGCGGAATTTGATGTGGTTCGTCAACACCTATCTGCAGACCATTAAAGGGGTGGCACCCACTTCCGATGTTACCTTTGTTTTCAATCGGGATATGCTGACCAACGAGAGTGAGACAATTAACAACTGCCGCAACTCCGTGGGGATTATCAGCAACGAAACGATTGTAGCCAACCACCCGTGGACAGAGGACACCCAGCAGGAGTTGGAACGGCTGAAAAAGGAAAAACAGGAAGCCATGGACGACTTGATGGGTGGTGACTATGCCGCACCACCTGGCCAAGATAAGCCGCCCCAGGGTGAATGATCATGAGCTATTGGGAAAAGCGCTTCGAGCGAATGAAAGTCCTTGAAATGCAAAAGGCCGATGTTTGCAAGGCGGATTTGAAGAAGGTCTACGAAGAAGCCCTACAAAAGTGCTTGAAAGACGTTGAATCGTGGTATCAGAGATATGCGGACGAGAACGGAATCAGCTATGCTGATGCCCAGAAGATTCTCAACGCCAGGGAGCTGAAAGCCTTTAAGATGGATCTCCGTGAATATCGAAAGCTGGCCAAACAGGAGGGACTTTCAAAAGAGGTTCAGAAGATGTTAGACCAGGCGTCCATCCGGGCCAGGCTGACAAAGGCCCAGGAACTGCTGATAAAAACGCAGATGTACTGTGAGAGGGTGGCAAAGGCCCAGGAAATTAATATCAGTGATACTTTGAGAGATGTGTACGAGGATTCAAATTACCGTGCGGCGTATGAGATTCAGCTGATGAAGGGTAAATTCGAAACCTTCTCGGCTGTTCCGGAAACCCAGATTGAAAAGGCCATCAACACACGCTGGGCGGCTGATGGAAAGGATTTTTCTTCCAGGATATGGGAGAATAAGGGCAAGCTGGTAAACACGCTCAGAAACGAAATTTCGAGGTCGTTGCTACTGAAAGAAGGTACAGAGCCAATGGCTGAGAGGATTTCCAAGCAGTTCAATGTGTCGTATCACAATGCGGAACGCCTGGTGGAAACAGAAACGGCCTATGTGCAGGAATCGGCTATGCTGGATACTTACGACCGACTGGGGGTTGATAAATACGAAATCGTGGCAACTCTGGACACCCGAACGTCAGAAATCTGCCGCCACATGGACGGAAAGGTTTTTGACCGGAAAGGGGCAAAGCCTGGGGTGACCATGCCCCCGTTTCACTGCTATTGCAGGTCTACCACGGTCCCATACATCGATGGAGTGACCGACGAGGAAGAAAAGGGAACCAGAGCGGCAAGGAAAAAAGGAACCGGTAAAACGGTTTTTGTTCATGGAAATCTGACCTATCAAAAGTGGTTTGATAAATACGTAAAACCGCACAAGAAATGAATGCAGGTTTGTAGAGCAGGTTCTTCGAACCTGCTTCTTTCATGCCTTTCCAGTACCGCAGGCGAAAAAGAACGGGACTGCAAACGCCAGGTGTGGCTGGCGAAAATCAAGCGAAGCGAGAAGAAAGGACAACGAAAATGACCAAAGAAGAACTGAAAGCATTGGGGATTCCGGATGATGTGGCCGACCGGATTGTCGAGGACTATGGCAAAAATTACGTCAGCAAGGCCCAGTTCAATACGAAGCTGGAAGAACTGAAAGCGGCAAAGGCCGAAAGAGAAGCCATGGTCAAGGAAGTGGATGGGCTGAGAAAATCCAACAAAGACAACGAAGCCCTGGCCGCTCAAATCGATGAGATGAAGAAGGCCGCAAAAGAACGGGAAAAACAGTACCAGGACAGCATGAACCAATTCAAGCTGGATTCCGCCATCGAAATGGCGCTGACTACTGCAAAAGCCCGTAACCCGAAAGCCGCCCGGGCCTTGCTTGATGGTGGGAAGCTGAAAATCAACGAGGACGGGACTGTCAGTGGCCTGGATGAACAAATCAAGGCTCTGAAAGAGTCTGATGCTTATATCTTCGAAGATGGCACCGCCAAAGCCGGGGGAATTGAACCTGGAAACCCTGGCGGAAAAGACGATGCTGGAACCGGGGACGAAGCCAGTATTGCGAAGGAATTCGGCGCCGCCCTCGGCCTGTAAGAAAGGAGCATTAAATGCCTATTAACACGCTTGAAATGACGAAAATCTTCCAGACGAAACTGGACGAACAGATGCAGGTAGGAGCCACCTCCGGCTGGATGGAAGCCAATGCCGGGAAGGTTGTCTATAACGGCGGCGATACCGTCAAGATGCCTGAAATCAGCACTAGTGGCCTGGCTAACTACGACCGGGACAAAGGCTTCGTGCAGGGTGCTGTAACTCTGAAATACAGAGATTACAAGATGACCCAGGACCGGGGCCGTACTTTCCACCTGGATGCTATGGATGTGAACGAATCCAACTTCATCGCATCTGCTGGCAACGTTATGGGGAGATTCCAGCGTGACAGCGTTATCCCCGAAGTGGACGCTTATCGGTATTCCAAGATCGCCGCACTGCTGAAAGGTGCCGGGCAAGTGAAGGATGCTTTCACCCCGACTGCTTCCACCATCCTGGCCGAGCTGGATGCAGAAATCGATGAAGTGGAAGACATTATCGGTGAAAACCGGGGCCTGGTTATTATCATGTCCCCGAAACTCCGCACCATCCTGGATAATGCAGACGGCATTGAAAAGAGAATCGATGTCGGCAACTTTACGGCTGGCAAAATTGAAACCCGGGTGAAAATTTACAACGAACTGCCCATTCTGCCCGTTCCCAGCGCCCGTATGAAAACGGAATACGTGATCAAGGATGGCACTAGCAGTGGGCAGGAAGCTGGTGGGTTTGCCCCTGCGGAAACTGCAAAGCTGATCAACTGGATCATCATCCCCACCAGTGTTCCCATCGCTATTTCCAAGACCGATAAGATCCGCATTTTCGAACCGAACGTGAACCAGGGTGCGGATGCCTGGAAGCTGGATTACAGAAAATTCCACGACCTGTGGATTCCTTACAATCAGCTGGGTTCCGGCTTCGTGAACATCGGAGCATAAGGGGGCGAGGGTATGATCGCACTGCGAAATCTGAACGTGTTCCGGATTGTCGAAAGCGAGGAACAGGCGGTGGAACTGGAACAGCAGGGGTACGAAAGGATCCCCGACTACGGAAAGAAGGAAGAAGCCGCAGAGAAAGCCCCTGCGTCAAAGAAAACCGCCGCCAAGAAGGAATAGGAGGAGGCCATGACCGATGACATTAAGGCTTTGATCAGTTTGGCCATAGGCTATACAGTCACCGATGATGATGCCGCCCTAGTGGAAATCCTCTACAAGGCTGAGGTCCGGCACGTGCTGAATTTCTGCAACGTGAATGAGATGCCACAGGAGTTGGCGGAAGAGGTGGACAAGGTGGTGGCCGGGAAATTCCTGCAAGCCAGGAAAGCAGCTGTATTGGGGGATGCATCGGTATCTGTGGCAACGTCTATCAAAGAGGGGGATACCGAGGTTCAACTGGGTGGAAACACTCCGGAGGAACGGCTGGATTCCCTCATCGCTGTATGGACCGAGGAGCGTGATCTTACATGTTTCAGACGCATTCGGTGGTGAGGACGGCCCTGGAAGATCTCTACCAGGACACTGCCGTGATCATCACGCAAGAAACAGAAGCCGATAAGGATACGGGAATCGTGACCACGAAAGAGGTCAAGACAGATCCCGTTCCCTGTCGGCTTTCTTATTCCAGCTTCCCGGCTACGGAAAATGACGGGGTTCCTAAGATGGAGCAAACCACGAAACTCTTTCTG
>Ga0129307_1003377_pt1 | contig 10226 bp, 9 predicted proteins | sample P1105metagenome_FD_94437 | JGI IMG/M metagenome (GOLD analysis project Ga0129307, IMG submission 94437) | Capybara group fecal microbial communities from Wisconsin, USA - P1105 metagenome | ecosystem: Host-associated > Mammals > Digestive system > Large intestine > Fecal | place: USA: Wisconsin... | reverse complement strand
GGAATCGAAATAGTAAAGAAACCGTGTCGCGGGGGCGGCGCGGTAAAGGGGTTTACATGAAGCGGATTGGGGTTTTATTCGGTGGCCGTTCCGGGGAGCATGAGGTTTCGTTGCTCTCGGCGCGGACGGTGATCGATGCGTTAAAACAAGAAAAGGAATATGAAGTCGTGCCCATCGGGATCACCCGGGACGGTAGCTGGTATATTTATTCCGGTGATTCCAAACGGATCGCCGATGGCAGTTGGGAGCGGGACGCGGCGCGGCTGTTGCCCAGCCAGATGAAGGAGCGGATCGATTTCGCGTTTCCGGTCATTCACGGCAGCTATGGGGAAGATGGCACACTGCAGGGCCTTTTAGAGATGCTGGACATTCCCTACGCGGGCAGCGGGGTCATGTCCTCCGCGATCTGCATGGACAAAGCAGCGGCGAAGGACGTTTTCGTCCACAGCGGCATCCCGACCTGTCCATATGTGCTGGTGCTGGCGGAAGACGCCGAGCGGGATCCGGGCGGCGTGGCGGCGCAGATTGCTGGGACCTTTCCGGGTCCGGTCTTTGTGAAGCCGGCGAATATGGGTTCCAGCATCGGTATCTCGAAAGCGATCGGCCGCCGGGAGATCCAGGCGGCGATCGAAAAGGCCATCCGCTATAACCGGCGGGTGATCGTGGAAAAAGCGATCGTCGGCCGCGAGTTCGAGGTAGCTTTGCTCGGTAACGGCGAACCGGAGGCGACCGTCCCCGGCGAGATCGTGACCGGGACCGAATACTACGATTACGAGGCTAAATACAGCGGCAGCGGCACGGCGCGCGTGGAAATCCCCGCGGAGCTGCCGCTGGAGACCGCGGAAAAACTGCAGGGCTTGGCCCGGGCGGCTTTCCGGGCTGCCGATTGCGCCGGTTACGCCAGAGCGGACTTCTTTGTGGAAGAACATACGGGCCGCGTTTATATCAATGAGATCAATACGATTCCCGGGTTTACGGCATATAGCATGTTCCCCATGCTGTGGCGTCATGAAGGTGTGGAACCCGGAGAACTGCTGCGGAGGATCATCAGACTTGGCGAAGAAAGATATCACGATAAAAATAACCGGCAGACGGTATGTCGGTGACAATATGGAAGACGAGATGGAGTTCATCAGCGACGGCACGATGTTCGATCGGAACGGCGCGCTCTATTTCGTTTACGACGAGAGTGAGTTTTCCGGCTTCCCGGGATGCAAGACCAGCCTGAAGCTGACGGAAGATACGCTGCGCATGAAGCGGATCGGCAGCGAGGCTTCCGGTTACGGCACGGAGCTCGTCTTCAAAAAAGGCATGCGTTTTACCAGCCGGTACAATACCCCTTACGGGCATTTTGACATGGAGGTTCTGACGACGGACGTGAAAACGGACCTGTCAGAAGAGGGATTCGGCAATATCCGCCTGGACTACGACGTCTGTTTCCAGGGCATCGCGGAGGGGCGGAATACGATCGATATCGAGATCATGCAGTAAAGAAGCTGCGGCAAGGGCCTGCGGCAGGAGCGCTTTGATGAGGAGGAGACATGGGCAAAGTCGGTTTTGATGCGGAAAAATACATTGAAGAACAGTCGCGGTTCATTCTGGAACGCATCAACGAAGGAGACGGCGAACGGTTATACCTGGAGTTCGGGGGCAAGCTCGTGCACGATAAACACGCCGCGCGCGTGCTGCCGGGCTTTGATGAAAACGCCAAGATCAAACTGTTGCAGCGCATGAAGGATCAGGCGGAGATCATCATCTGTATCTATTCCGGCGACATCACCACCAGCAAGACGCGCCACGATTTCGGCATCACTTATGACCTGGAGGTGCTCCGGCTGATCGATACGTTCCGGCATTACGGGCTCACCATCAACAGCGTCGTCGTGACGCGCTACCAGGACGTGCCGGCAGTCAATCTGTTCATCAGCAAGCTCGAACGCCGCGGCATCAAAACCTATAAGACCTATTTCACGAAAGGCTATCCGACTGACGTGGACACCATTGTCAGCGAGGAAGGCTATGGGGTCAACCCCTATATCGAAGTGACCAAGCCGCTCGTCGTCGTTACCGCGCCGGGTGGCGGCAGCGGCAAACTCGCCACCTGCCTGTCCCAGCTTTATCATGAATATATGCAGGGCCGGAAAGCGCGTTACGCGAAATTCGAGACCTTCCCGGTCTGGAACCTGCCGCTCAAGCATCCGGTCAACCTGGCTTATGAAGCCGCGACGGTCGACCTGAAGGACGTCAATATGATCGACTCCTTCCATCTGGAAGCCTACGGGCAGGGCGCGGTCAATTACAACCGCGACCTGGAAGTCTTCCCGGTCATCAAGCGGATCCTGGAGAAGATCACCGGCGAGGAGTCGGAATACAAATCACCGACGGATATGGGCGTGAACCGCGTGGGCTTCTGCATCACCGATGACGAGGTCTGCCGCGAGGCGTCTTGCCAGGAGATCATCCGGCGTTACCTGATCGCGCAGGTGGACTATAAAAAGGGCAAGATCAGTGCCGAGCTCATGGAGCGCGCGGAACTGATCATGAAGGAAGTAGGCTGCAGCGTCAGCGACCGCAAGGTCGTGCAGGTGGCCCGTGACTACGCGGAATACAAGCGCAGTCTGGATGAGAAGTACGTGAATTGCGTAACGATGGCCATCGAAATGCCCGACGGATCGTTTGTGACCGGCCGTTCTTCCCGCCGCATGGTCGCGGCGGCGGCCATGGTCTTGAACGCCATCAAGAAGCTTTCGCACATCGATGACGATATGCTGCTCATCACGCCCTTCGTCCTGGAAACGACCCAGAAGCTGAAGGTGGAGACGCTGCAATACGAGCGGACTTCGCTGAACTGCGAAGAGATTCTGATGGCCCTGGCGATCTCCGGGACCAATAACCCGTCCGCGTCCGTCGCCGTCAGCAAGCTGCCGTTGCTGCGCGGCTGCCGCGCGCACTGCACCGCCATCTTAAGCGATCGCGACGAGCAGACGCTTCCGGCGCTCGGCATCGACGTTACCTGCGATCCCGAATACGTGACCACCAACTTGTATACGAACTAGGAATGAACCGCCAGCTCCGGTTATAGAATGAAAAACGCGCCTTGAGGGCGCGTTTTTGTCGATTTCATAGGAACCGGCTTTATTTGATCCCGAGGATGTAGTTCGCTGTGGCGTCACTGACGGAAGCCGGGCCACCGAAGATGGTGGCCTTTCCGGTCTTGGCGGCCTTCGTATAGGTGCGGATCTTCTGATTGACGGCAGAGGATCCGTCGGTCAGGAGAAGCGGGCCGCCCAGTTTTGCGGCCAAGGGGCCGCCACAGAGCGCGTCCGGGAAGTTCCTTCCGTCGGCCAGATTGATATGGACCTGCGTGCCCGGGAAGAATTTTTTCGCGATCTGGATCGACCGGTCGTAGATCGTCGTCCCGGCTAAACGCGTCGTCGGCGCGTAGGTCTTCAGTTCCGCTTCAATAGACGCGGCCACGTCCTTCGTCGTCCCGACGATGGTAAAGCTCTTAGCGTGGATGGTTTTCAGATAGGCTTTCTGGTCCGCGGTCAACTTATTCCCCGCAACGAGCAGAACCGGTTTTCCGGTCGCGGACGCGGAAAGCGCATCCGCGAATTGGGCCCCGGTACAGACGATGAAGTCGGTTCCGGCTTTCACGTTTGCCGCTTTCAGGATGGAAAGGTTCGAGCCGTAACGATTGGCCCCCCAGAGCCGCTGGACCTTATAACCGGCTTTTTTCAGGGTCGTTTCCACGATCTCCGGAACTGAGCCGGGACCGCCGAGGATGTAGACGGTCTTTCCCTTTGGCAGATTGGCTTTAATGTAATTGATCGTAGCCATCGATTTATCGCCGGTCGGAGCCGCCTGATGAACGACCAGGATGGGCGCTTTCTTTTGGGACGCGAAATAGGCGCCGGCCAGGGCATCCGGGAAGTTCTGTCCGTCCGCCACACAGACGGCGTTCAGCTTGCTGACACCGAGCTCCTTCTTAAACGCCGTCGCGATCTCCCGGCTGGTCGCGTAGCGGTCGGCGCCGGCGAGGCGCACCGGGGATGCCGGCGGCTGCGCGGTCGCTTCTTCTTTAACGGCTGTATACCAGCCGGGGTAATTCTTGTCATAGTGATACAGATTGTCGATCGTCGGCCCGCTCGCGGCGGTTCCGTTCAGCAATCTGGTCCGCTTCCAGGCCCCGGGATCCGGCGCGGCGTACAGGAACAAGGCACGGGCCGCGGTCTTAGGTCCCAACGCGATCTCCTGCAGCTTGTCGCTGTGCGTGAGCGCGAAACTGGAGCTGTTCACCATGCTGGTATCAAAGCTGGAAACGTTCAGGCTCTTCAGGTTGGTGCACTCCCCGCAGATCCGGTCCATGCCGAAGACTTTCGACGTATTGAACATGCTGAGGTCCAGCTTGGTAAGGCTGCTGCACTGATAGAACATCTCGCCCATATATAGGGCATTACTGGTGTTAAAACTCTTTAAGTTCAGGCTCTTGAGGCTGCTGCAGCCGGAAAACATGCCGGAGAGATTTTCCGCTTTCGCCGTGTTAAAGCTTAATAAGTTCAGGGAGGTAAGGCTGCTGCATTTTTCAAACATGCAGGCCATGGTTTCGGCGCTGCCGGTATCAAAGCCGCTGACGTCCAGCGTGCGAAGCTTGCTGCAGCCGGAAAAGAGGAAAGCCAGGTCGTTGACCGCTCCCGTACGGAAACCGCTGCCAAAGGTAAGGCTCTGCAGATTGCCGCAGCCGGCGAACAGGCGGTTCATGCCGGTGACCTGGCTCGTTTCGAAGCCGGTCAGATTCGCTTTCGTCATGGCGGTACAATTGCTAAACATGCCGTTCATGAGACCGGTACCGACTACCTTTCCCTCAAACCGGACGCTTTTAATGGAAGCCCGGTAGCCTTCCCAGGGGTAAAGGCCGTATTGCCGGAAACCGCCGGCCTCGAAGGTAGACGTGGTGCCTTTCTGGCCGATGACCAGTTCATAAGTGGCCGTGATCCGCCAGGGGACGCCGTGATAGGTGCCGCTGGCGACATCGCCGGCAGCAAAGGCATACGTTGGGAGAAGCGCAAGTACCATCAATGCGCAGAGAAGAATGATATGTAATTTCTTCAGCATGCTGTCCCGCCTTTCTTTGAGTAGTACCGCTCCGGTCCTTACCGGTCCGAGGCGCCGGATTCCACCGGGCCCTGGTAATCGCGGATGCCACCCATTTCATTGATATTGACGTAGCCGAACGACTTTAAAGCGGCCTTCGCCCGTTTGGAGCGGGGTCCGGCCAGACAGTAGACGAAGACCGGCGTGTCCGGATAGCGGATCAGGGCGGCGGCGCTTTCCTTGGTCAGCGCGGAAAGGGGCAGGTTCTGGCTGCCCGGAAGATGCTTGACCGCGTACTCTTCGGCTTCCCGCACATCCAAAAGCACCGCGTCCGGTATCGCCTGGAAACGTTCGTATTCCAGATTGATATTCGGCGTCCGAAAATAGTCGATGATCTTAGAAAATAGTCCCATACACACCTCCCGGTTCTCCGTCGCCTTTTGTAGACCGTTTACTGAGGTCAGCGCAAGTGCGCTGGTCCCTACAGCGGTTTGCCGTCCGGCGTGAAGAGGGGCAGCTTCTCCAGATAGGTGATATCTTCGCGTTCGGCGGCTTCGCCTTCGGCGAGGACGGTCATCTTGCCGACAATCTCACAACCGACCTGGTTGAGGAGGGCTTCGATGGCAAGCAGCGAACCGCCGGTGCTGATGACGTCGTCGACGATGAGAATGCGCTTGCCGTGGATCTGTTCGATCTCGATCGCTCCCAGGCAAAGCGTCTGCACGTGCGCGGTGGTGATGGAATCGACGGCCGTCTTGATGACGTCGACCATATAGAGCTTGGGCTCCTTGCGCAGGACGACGTATTGCTTGCCGGAAAGACGGGCCATCTCATAAGCGAGCGGGATGCCCTTGCTCTCGGCGGTGACGATGACGTCGAAGTCCGGCGCCTTAGCGAGCAGCGCCTTGGCCGCGGCTTCGGTGACCGGCACGTTGCCGAACATGACGAAACCGGCGATGGAGAGGTTCTCATTCAGTGGGCAGACTGGGAGCTGGCACTTGACGCCGGCGATCTCCATCTCATAGAAAAGCTGTTTGTTCTCAGTGGACATATGATCCTCGCTTTCTGACTTCCGTACTACTTTTGTGTACTAATATTGATATACTGCGCTTTGATCTTGCTGTAAAGCATTTTTTGACTGGAATAGAGGCCGCTGTAGCCGGAGAGCACGTAGCTCAGCGTGCAGACGACGGCGAAATAGAGCAGGCCCTGTCCGCCGAAGAGCTCCGCGGCCAGGAAGATCGAGGCCAGCGGGCAGTTCACGGCGCTGCAGAAGACCGCGACCAGGCCCAGCGCGGCGGCGAACCCGGCGGGGAGGCCCAGGAGCGGGCCAACGGCACAGCCGAAGGTCGCGCCGACGAAGAAGGAGGGGACCACTTCACCGCCTTTGAATTCCGCGCCCAGCGTGATGGCCGTGAAGAGGATCTTCAGCAGGAAGGCGTAGGGCATTGCCTGCCCGTTTTCTACCGCGTTGATGATGACGGCCATACCGGCGCCGTTATAGTCGCGCGTGCCGAGCAGCAGGGTGAGCGCGACGATCACCGCGCCGCCGGTAAAGGCGCGCAGCCAGGTGTTCGGCAGGATCTTCTCCATGAAAGCTTCCGTGAAGTGGATGCCGCGGCAGAAGAGGATGGTGACGAAGGCGCAGAGCATGCCCAGGATGCCGACCCGGATGAAAGTGAGCACGTCCATTTCCGGGATCGCGACGTGGAAACGCGTCGGTTCCACGCCCATGAGCAGGGAGATCCAAAACGCGGCGATGGACGAGAGCAGGCAGGGAAGCAGCGCCGCGTAATAGACTAATCCGACGCTGATGACGGCCATGGCGAAGACGGCAGCCGCCAGCGGCGTTCCGAACAAAGCGGCGAAGAAAGCGGCCATCCCGGCCATGGTGGCCGTGCGCATATCCTTATCATCAAAGCGGAACAGCTTCCCGCAGCTGTAGCCGATGGTGCCGCCCATCTGCAGCGCCGCGCCTTCACGGCCGGCGGAACCGCCGCAGAGGTGGGTCAGAATAGTCGAGCAGAAGATGGCGGGGAGGAGGGCCGGTTTCAACCCCTTTCCGGAGTGGACTTCCGAGATCACCGCGTTCGTATTCTGCCCTTCCAGGTGGAAAAGCTGATAGATGCCGACGATGGCCAGGCCCGCTACCGGCAGGAAATAGAGCAGGAAGGGATATTCTTCCCGGAATCCGGTCGCAAAGGAGACCCCGATGTGGAAGGCCGAACCGATGATGCCGCAGAGGGTGCCGACGATGAGCGAGAGCACCCCCCATTTAATTAATGCTTTTATGTATTCTTTACGACTTTCCATGCCTGGCTTAAGAGCTACTCCTGAATGGGATCCGCGAAGGACTTCATCGCTTCCAGCGTACGGTCGAGGAGCTCATCCAGTTCCCAACCCAGCATCTCGGCACCGGTTTGGATGACACTGCGGTCGCAGCCGGCGGCGAAGCGTTTATCTTTAAACTTCTTTTTCAGGGATTTCAGTTCCATATCCGCGCAGCTCTTGCTCGGACGCATGAGGGCGGCGGCGCCGATCAGGCCGGTCAGTTCATCGGTCGCGAACAGCACCTTCTCCATCTCGTGTTCCGGCTTGATATCGCAGCAGAGGCCGTAGCCGTGCGAGCAGACGGAATGGATGACCTCTTCGGAAACTCCTGCCTCGCGCAGGAGTTCCGGCGCTTTCTGGCAGTGTTCTTCCGGCCATTTTTCAAAATCGATGTCGTGGAGGATGCCCACGACTTCCCAATAAGCGGGGTCGTAGCCGAGTTTCTCCGCGAAATACTTCATGGTCTTGCCGACGGTCTCGCCGTGCTGGAGATGGAATTCTTCCTGATTATATTTTTTCAGGAGTTCCAGGGCTTCATCTCTGGTCATAATACACTCTTCCTTTCTATTGTTTCGTGGCCAGCCGCTCTTCTTTGGAAGGCAGCTGGGCGATGATGACAGCGGCAAAGATGACGATGCAGCCGAGCAGTTCAAAAACGGTCATCTTCTCATGCAGGATGATGGCGCCGGTGATCACGGCAAAGACCGATTCCAGGCTCATGATGAGGGAGGCCGACGCGGGTTCCGCGTGCTGCTGGGCAATGATCTGTAAGGTATAACCCATGCCGGAGGAAAGGATACCGGCATAGAGGATCGGGAACCAAAGCGCGAGGATCGCGTCGATCCGCGGCGTTTCAAAGATGAACATGCAGATGATACCGATACCGCCCGCGACCAGGAACTGGATGCAGGACATCTTAACGGCGTCCGCGCGCGGCGAAAAATGGTCAATGGTCAGGATGTGGAGCGAGAAGCAGATGGCGCCGAGGAGCAGGATGAAATCGCCGAGGCGGAGGTGGAAGCCTTCGCCTTTTCCGGCCATCGTCAGCAGATAGAAGCCGGCGGCGCCGATGGCGACACAGAGCCAGATCACGGGGCGGATCTTCTTCCCGATCAGGATGCCGATGACCGGCACCAGGACGATATAGAGGGCGGTGATAAATCCGGCTTTGCCGGCGTCGGTATCAAAGAACATGCCGAACTGCTGCAGGCTGGAAGCGGCAAAGAGCACGACCCCGCAGGCCAGGCCGCCGAGCCAGGTGTTGCGGTCGCGCGCGGCCTTCTCAGCGTTACTGAGTCCGGAAAGATCTCCGGACGTGATCCTGGACAGGAAGGGAACGAGCGGCAACAGGACCAGGCCGCCAATGAAGGTGCGGATGCCGTTATAGGTAAAGGGCTCCAGCTGCGTGCCGACCTTTTGGGCGACGAAAGCCGAACCCCAGATGATGGCGGTGATCAGAAGGAGGATATTGCTGATGGCTCTCTTACTCATGTCTACCTCGTAAATGCGTGTATTTCAGAAGCCGGCGCGCGTCCGGCATAGATACTTTCATTATATGCACGGGAGGCGGTTTTTACAAGGATAGAAATCGGCAAGGCTTGACAAAGGGCGGAGGTCTACTAAAATAAGTAGGTAGACTAAAGGAGACGAAGATGGAAATGACAGCGGAAAAATACCTGAAGAAGACGATCGCCGCCATTCAGCCGGCGGATCAGGAAGCCATGCGTAAGGCCCGGGAGCGGCAGGACTATCTGGCGAAGGTGCCGGGGAGCCTCGGCAGGCTGGAGGAGATCAGCGTGCGTATCGCCGGCATGACCGGCAAGGTCACGGGGAATTCCGCGAAAAACCAGGGAATCATCGTCTGTTGCGCGGATAACGGCGTGGTGGCGGAAGGTGTCGCTTCCGCGCCGCAGAGCGTGACCCAAATGCAGACCATCAATTTCACCCGGCGCATCACCGGGATGGGTTCGCAGGCGGCTTATTTCGGCATCGACGTCCTGGATATCGACGTTGGGGTGAAACTGCCGATCCCGCCAGAGCTCTATACGGAGCGGATGATCGATGAGAACGGCCGCATCGCGCGGCTCATCGTCAACCGGCGCATCTTAAACGGCACCCGCAATCTGGCGCAAGAGCCGGCGATGACGCGCGAAGAAGCCCTGCGGGCCTTCGTGGTCGGGATCGAAGCCGCGGAAGCGATGAAAAAGGCCGGCAAGGATATCATCGGTGTCGGCGAAATGGGCATCGGGAATTCCACCACCGGCGCCAATCTGATCTGCGCCTATACCGGTGCGGACCCGGTGACGGCGATCGGCCGCGGCGGCGGCCTGAGCAACGACGGCCTGGCCAAGAAGGCGCGCGTCGTGCAGGACGCGGTCGCGCGCTATAAGAGTGAAGATCCGGTCGAGACGGCCCGCGGTATGGGCGGCCTGGATATCTGCGCCATGGCCGGCGCTTATTTAGGGGCGGCGAGCCTCCGCATGCCGGCGGTCGTGGACGGCTATATTTCCATCGCCGCGGCCCTGCTGGCGCAGGCGCTTTGCCCGACCGTCACGGATTATCTCTTCACTTCGCATCTCTCCCAGGAGCCGGGCTATCAGGCGGCGGCAAAGAAGCTGGGGATCAAGCCCTTCTTCAGTCTCGACATGAAGCTCGGCGAAGCCAGCGGCTGCCCGATCGCTTTCCAGATCATTGAAGCGGGCCTGGCGGTGATGAACGGCATGAAGACTTTGGCGGAGGCCTCGATCGACGCCGACTACCTCGATGAGTTCCGGGAGGAAGGCCTGTTCTGATGCTGGTTT
>Ga0129307_1003375_pt1 | contig 10232 bp, 5 predicted proteins | sample P1105metagenome_FD_94437 | JGI IMG/M metagenome (GOLD analysis project Ga0129307, IMG submission 94437) | Capybara group fecal microbial communities from Wisconsin, USA - P1105 metagenome | ecosystem: Host-associated > Mammals > Digestive system > Large intestine > Fecal | place: USA: Wisconsin... | reverse complement strand
AGCCCGAATCGAAATAGTAGGAATCGGCCGAAGCGTAGTCACCGGTTTGGCGCGGAGTTTCATAGTAGTAACCGCTGCTGTAACTGGTGCCGATAGTCGGAGTGACAGTAGACTTGGTTGTCTTGCTACTTTGTTTGGGAGCGTAAAGGTCGTCGTCGTAGTAACTTTGCGCAGTCATAGCCGACACGCCAAGCGTACCCACAAGAACTAATGAAAAAAATCTCTTTGCTTCCATTTTCATTCAAATTTTAAGCGTTAATACGTTTTGTTATAGTTTTCTTTTACGCCTTTGACCTTGCCAGACGAAAAAAGTTTAATATATTTTCCACAAATTTAATACTATTTGCGGTTAATTCGCATAAAAAGGAGAGAAATCGGACAACATTTCCGAATTTTTAACAAACGGAGTAATCGACGCAGGTGCGCGACTCTATCATCGGCTTGATGATTCCGACGGCCGCCACGTGGGCGGGGTGCGCCGAATAGGCGGCGACATCGGCAAGCGTTTCGGCCTCGGCGATAAGCGCCATGTCGAACGATTCGGCGGGATTCATGTTTATACCGACTTCGACTTTTTTCAGTACGTCAATCACTTCGGGCAAAGCCTCGATTGCCTCTTTGAATTTCTCGGCGGCGGCTTTGCGCTCGGCTTCGTCGCCCCGCAGACGGAATGTAACAACGTGTCGTATCATTTCTCAATATTTATATGTTTCACCAACAAAGGTAGTAATAATTCGATTATAGTACAAAAAAAACGGCGTCTTATGTGGATTTATCCCCCGAAAGCAGTATCTTTGCGGTGCGAGCCGTTGTGGATGCTCGCCTGAATACAATGATTTATCCCGACACATTCGAATCGAAAGTGGGCTTCGACGCCGTGCGACAGGAAATCGCGCAGCGTTGTCATTCGTCGCTCGGCACTGCCGCCGCAGGTAAGATGCGCTTCGCCCGCGACTTCCGCACCGTTGCCGACAACCTTAACGAAACAGCCGAAATGCTCTCCCTCATCACCTCCGAGGAGGCGTTTCCGCTCGAAGGGCTGACCGACACCACCGAGCAGTTGCGGCGTTTGGCAGTGGCGGGAAGTGTGCTGACGGCGGAGGAAATCCACCGTCTTCGTTCGTCGCTGCAAACGGGAGTGAACATAGCCTCTTTCTTCCGACGCCTGCGCACGGAGGAGACCGTCCCCTACCCCATACTCGACGCCCGCGCCGCCTCGCTCATCACTTTCCCCGACATAATAGCCCTCATCGACAATGTTATCGACCGTTTCGGCGAAGTCAAAGACAACGCCTCGCCTGCGCTGAAGGAAATCCGCGACGACATCCGCCAAGCCACAGGTTCAATCAACGGGATTGTGCGCCGCATCATAGCCCATTGCCGTCAAGAAGGTATCGTCGATGACGACACCGCCGCCGTAATCCGCGACGGCCGACTTGTCGTGCCTGTGCCTTCTCGCGACAAACGACGCATCAACGGCATCATCCACGACATTTCTTCGACTGGCCAGACGGTATTTATCGAGCCTGCCGAAGCCGTCGAAGCCAACAACCGCATACGCCAACTTCAATTCGACGAGCAACGTGAAATCGCGCGTATCCTCGCCGCACTCACCGACGATATCCGCCCCCATGCCGACGAAATCCTGTCGTCGAACGACGCTCTCGGACATCTCGACTTCGTTCACGCGAAAGCCCGCTATGCCCGCGACGTTGACGGGCGTTTGCCAGTGGTCGAGCAACGGCGCGAACTCGAGTGGTACCACGCCGTTCATCCTGGGTTGAAAGCGTCGCTTGCACGACAAGGCAAAGAGCCTGTTCCACTGAACATCACACTTACAAGCCAAGAACGCATCCTCGTCATTTCCGGCCCTAATGCCGGCGGCAAATCGGTGTGTTTGAAAACCGTCGGGCTTATTCAATATATGATTCAATGCGGAGTGTTGCCCACGGTATATGAGAACTCCCACATCGGCGTTTTCTCCAATATATTCATCGATATAGGCGACGACCAGTCGATTGACAATGACCTTTCGACCTATTCGTCGCACCTGATGAACATGAAGGCGTTTCTCCGTTACGGCGACCGAGCCACACTTATCCTTATCGACGAAATGGGCTCGGGTACCGAACCGCAAATCGGCGGTGCTATCGCCCAAGCCACCCTGCAGGAATTCAACAACAAGAAGATGTGGGGCGTCGTCACCACGCACTACCAAAATCTGAAGAATTCCGCCCATGACACCGCCGGGCTCGTCAACGGTTCAATGCTCTACGACCGACAGGCGATGCGTCCACTGTTCCAACTCTCCATCGGCAACCCGGGCAGTTCGTTCGCCATCGAAATCGCCCGAAAAACTGGAATGCCTTCCGACATTCTTGCCGTGGCCGAAGAAATCGTCGGCAGCGAATATGTCAGCATCGACCGCTACCTGCTCGACATCAACCGCGACAAAAAATATTGGGAAAACAAACGCGCGGAAATTAAGGCGAAAGAGAAAAAACTCGACAGCCTGCTCGAACGCTATGAGGCCGACGCCGACGAACTCCGCGAGAAACGCAACGCCATTCTCCGCGAAGCGAAGGAGGAGGCGAAGGGCATCATCGAAAAGAGCAACGCCGCCATCGAGCGCACAATCCACGAAATCCGTACAGCCCAGGCCGAACGCGAGCGCACCCTCGAAGCGCGCCGACGCCTCGCCGAAGAGCATCGCGACATAGCCAACCCCGATACGATGCCCGAAAACGAGATTCTCAAAAAAGCGCCGAAACCCAAAAAGAAAGCGGCAAAAAAACCGACATCGCCGACAGTTGTCGCCGTCGGCGCGTTTGTGCGTCTTGACGGCAAAGGCACCATAGGCAAGGTGATTTCCATCGAAGGGAAGAAAGCGACCGTCGAATTCGGAGCGTTGTCGACCACCGTCGCCATCGACCGACTGACACCCACCGATGACCGACCGACAGTATCGGCAGGACAAGCGGCATCGTTTGTCAGCGCCACCACCCGCGACAACCTGCGCCAACGACAACTCGAATTCCGCGACGAAATCGACGTGCGCGGCATGCGTGCCGACGAGGCTATTCAAGCCGTCACGTATTTCATCGACGACGCACTGCAATTCAACGTCAAGAAAGTGCGCATCCTTCACGGCACAGGCACTGGAGCCCTCCGCCAGTCAATCCGCCAATACCTGCGGACAGTGGCGGGCGTGGAGAAATTCCACGACGAGCATGTCCAATTCGGCGGCGCAGGAATCACCGTCGTCGAACTCTAATTCACGATTTGTCTAAATCAACAAACAAAAAGGCCGCGGAAAGCGACCTTTTTTGTTTCTATTGTGGAGCGAAAATTGTTTTTATTTGGGGAGAACAAGGCGCAAGCCGATATCGGACCTATAGCCAGACGGACCAATGTTGGAGCGGGCAGAAACACGGCATGCCGTAGAACCGAAGTCATAACTGCCTCCGCGGATTACATGATTCGAACCAGATGACGGTCCTGTCGGATTGGTTTGCGGTGTCGAGGGGTATGAGCCGTACGGGTCGCTGCACCATTCCCAAACGTTGCCACTCATATCGTAAATTCCCAACTCGTTGGGTAATTTTTGCCCGACGACATGGGTTTTTTCACCGCTATTGGCGTGATTCCATGCTACTTCGTCGACGATATTGCTACCTGAGTACTTGTACTTTTTGCTATTTTTACCACCACGGGCGGCGTATTCCCACTCCGCTTCAGTAGGCAAACGGTAATTCTTACCCGACTTCTGATTCAGTTTGGTGATGAACGTCTGGCAGTCGGCCCAACTAATATTCTCTACAGGCAGGTCGTCGCCTTTGAATTTACTCGGGTTACTGCCCATAACTACTCTCCACAACGCCTGCGTGACCTCAAATTTGCCGATAGAGAAAGTGGAAAGTGTCACATTATGAGCGGGTTTCTCTATGTCTGAGGCATCTCCTCCTTGCTCGTCGGTCGCACCCATTGTGAAAGTGCCGCCTTCGACAAGCACCATCTCATAAGAATCGAAAATTCCCTTTTGCTCAATCTTGAAAGTGGCTTTCACACTCGGGCAGAATTTTACCTTGACTGTTATTGTGGCGGTTCTGTCCGATGCTGATGTATTCACATTGGCTTTACATTTCAGTTTCGCCTTCCCTGTCGAGTCGATATTTCCGTCAATTGCGCATGAAGCCCAACTGGCCGAAGATGAAATCTCTATCTGAGAAGCCTCCACATTCGTTTCCAACGTGTTCTCTTTCTCTGTTTCGTACGCCTTAAACGTCATCGAAGTGCTTGACACGGCAACGACAGGAGCCGCCTGCTCAATCTTGAAAGAGACGGTAGCGGCCGGATAATCCTTTACCTTAACGGTAATCGTGGCAACCCTTAATGTCCCTGCCGAGTTGGCATCGACATGACATTTCAATTTAGCCTTGCCAGTCGAAATATCGACGTTCCCGTCAATCTCGCACTTAGCCCACGTTGCGGATGATGTCACTTCAATCCGAGAGGCATCGACATTCGTTCCCAATTCGTTGTATTCTGTGGCCTCAGATGCCAAAAACTTCATCAAGGCGTTGGAAACGGTAACATAAGGCGGTTGTTGTTTTTTCTGAATCAGTTTATATGTGGCCTTTGTCGACGAATTTTTGTCTTGAATAGTAATTGACGCGGTGCGGTCGTCGTAGCCTGTATTCTCGGTCATTGTCACAACCAGATAATACGTTGATAACGCGGAATTCACGGCTTTCGTCGTGTGATATTGTTTTGACACTTCCGCCGTACACCAGTCGGCCGAACTCGTCACTTCAAGATTATTTAAATCGATATTTGTTTGAAGTGTAGTCGCAGTAACGGTTTTGGCCGTATTGTCCGACTCTCCCTGTGTTGCCGAAAGAGTGATTACGGGATTGGGATTAGGCGAAGGCTCGTCGCCGCCACAAGATGTGACAGCAAACAGTCCCGCGAAAAGTGTCAGTAACGCGAATGATTTCTTTTTCATCGTTTATCTGTGTTTATTGTTTTTTTCCTTTTGCAAAATTAAAAAACATTTTCTAAAAAAAACAAATTGTCGCCGTAAATCGGCCTAAAACTATGAGTGTAAAAAAATAAAAAGGCCGCCGAAAGCGACCTTTTTTGCAGTGATTCGGGCGGAATTCAAAACATCAACAACAACTAGCTAATAAACAGTTGATTATGTTGAGACGTGTTTGTTTTTATGTACTAAATATGTACAAAATTAAAAAATGCCACCGATTCACATCGGTGACACATTTATGTTTAATATCAAATCTTTACGATTCGACACACAAAATTAGTAATTATTTTTTATTTGACAAAGAATGGTTGCCACATTCTATGTTAAAAACAAAAAGCGTATTAAATAATTCTGTTGTTTTAACCGAACACTATTATTAGCCAAACAACGTCGGTCACGTCAATTGGCTCTAAATCTTTATCAACTTGACATCCTCAACGTCTGGGGAACACGGACAAAATGCGGTCGGCATCGTTCCGTGCCAACTCGAAAAATCGCACTCTCACGTTAATGGCGCAAGGATTTCGCCTGATTTCCGTGACGATGTGTGGCGTTTCTGTCTGTTTCCGTGAACGAGGCAAAACACGGCATTTTCGGGTATATACGGAACAACTGCGGTGCATCCCAATGGGGCGGCAGGGGATGATGGGGGCATCGCCATGAGGGGTGGGTTGCGGATTTATCACAAACGCATTTATTTGGACCCACAGCAGCCCGAGGCTGCTATGCGAGCTCCAGCGCAATCAGGGCCACAAACACGACGAGTAGATAAACGTCATCATGCGGGTGGTCGACCAGAAGAGGGGCGACAACGGCAAAATCTATAGTTTTCGACTATGACTTCGCTTGGCATCTTTGGCAAATTCTACGAATGATAAGCCTCGGAATTGTAATCCGAGGCTTAATTGATTGGGATGGTTTGATGCTGTTATAACATATTAATCATTGTTTATTTCTTGATAAACTTCTTGTAAACAATTCCATGATTGGTGACGATGCATGCCAAATATGTTCCTGCATCTAAGTGGTAAACATCAACGCCGTCATGGTATGGTTCATCAATCATTAGTTTGCCGTTAATGCTAAGAATTTTCACTCTTTCCACATTATCCACATCCCCATTAATATAGAGGCGGTCAACGACAGGAATAGGATAAATAGAGTAATTTGTATCAACTCCATATACTTGATCTACATTCACGAAATTGTTCAGATATAAATCAAAAGGTTCAATAACATTGCCGTAAGTTGAATTGCCAAAAGTGAGCGTATTTGTAACAAGTATTGTTTCTCCAGTAGCATTGTCCAATGCCTTGAATACGACTGTATCATAAAAACCGTCGTTGCCATGAATGAGCAAGTACAGACGGTCATCAATCCACTGACCAACACCACGGCATTCACTTCCCACGAAAGCGCCAATGGTATAAGCACCAGCTGGCATCTCTGTGCCTGTATCATCCAGCAATCGTCCTACTATGGTCATATTGTCTTGGTAAGCATGAGCTTCGACCGGCCAAGGATTGTCCAATGCATTCGAAAGACGCAACTGATGAGAAGATTGTGGTTCAAGTTCATATACGCGGGTTACAGGATAAGTAAAGCTGAAATCTTGACTGGAATAGTACAAATATCCTTCGCCAGGACGCATATAACTCAATGTGCCGTGCCACTTGCCATTGTTGAAGATAGCAAATTCGTCAAACCCCTTTATCACATCGTTCTCCGAAGGAGTAACATTGGCTAATGCCTTTTCAATCGGATTTTCACCGATGGGCAAGTAGCCGATGTTGTTCCAACCATTGCGTATGGCAAGAGGTGTATCTTCAGGGCGGCAAGCTATGCCACTCCATGCGTGCTGAAGGTCTTCGTTTACCTTAATCCAATAACCTAATCGCGGATTAATGGAATTCAGGTTCCCCGTCAATGCTCCATTCTCTTGCGATAAGACAACATTGCCATCTGTAAAAGTCTCTACCGATGATGCGATGGGATTGAGGAATGTCGTCGCATTCTGCATATTGGGCGACATAAAACTGGATGACACCCAATTCCAGCCTTTTGCCAAGTCCCACGACAAATCAAGATTGTCAGTCACTTGCACACGATAGCTGAGCGACGGCGGAGATTCGCATTTGCCGTTGTTTGTACACACATAGTAAACGCCATCCTCAGTCGGAGTGAATGACTGGCTTGTAGCGCCCTCTATTGGTGTGCCGTCATCCTTATACCACTGGTTGCCAGTTGCCGCCGATGAGACGAGCGTACTTGTCCCCTCGACTGTCACCAGCGGTGCTTCGAGTTGGGGCAGGACATGAATCTGTAGCACGGTAACACTGTCGCACATATAATCATTGCCTTTGCGATAATAGAATGTGCCGGATTTGTCATAGATAACGCCGTTAAACTCAAACACATCGCCATCACATAGATTGACAGTCAATGTATCGGGTTTGGGGTGTTCCAACACATATTGCATTTTCAGAGTGAAAGGTTTTGCAAAGGTCATGCCACCTTCATCGGTGCTACTGATACGCACATTGTAAATACTGTCATCGGCACACTTGAGTGCATATTTAAGTTGCAGTTGGTCGCCGGAGATTTGGAACAGGTCGTTGTGGATTGCGCCTTCGCCCTCAGCGAGAGAATAGATAAACTTCGTTTCATCTTCCGAGTCGATTGAAGCAAGTGTTCCGATGTAGCTGCCATCCTCTAAGTCATCGGAGAACACCGAATTGCTTAGGATGATGTCGGAAGGAGCTTGGTTGAAGTTCAAGATAACGTCCGGCTCCATTTTTGCCGGCTCGCGGTTGCCGGTGTTGTCAACGGCAATGGAGTAAAGCTTATACTGCTTGCCCGGCTCGGTCGAGAAAGCCAATACGGTATCTATCGCCACGGTGTCAATCTCCTCGTAGATGCCGTTGTGGTTAGCGAGGTAGAGTAAGAGGTGACGAACACCCGAGCCGCCTATGTCATCTTTTCCGGTAAATGTCAGGTTAAAGACATTGGCAAGCGACGGGTGAGGTTGGGCTTTCACCTTGCTCTCGGGCATTCCCGCGTCAATCTTGTTGCACCAGCGGTTGGTGGGAATGGTGTCGTTTTGGTCAAAAACGATACTGGCTTGTACGCTGATGGTGTCGCCGGTCATCAGCCCCTCGTAGGGCTTCAGTTGAAACGTCACCATTCCCTCGCCCGAATGGTCCTCATCGTTGATGGGGAGCAGCCCCATATCGGTTTGCCAAGGAGCGAAACCTGTTGCGGGGTCAATGGTCTCAAAAGTCCAAAAACCCTGTTGTTTTGCCACGTCAAGGCCGCCTATCACATCGACGAAGTAACCGAGCGGGTCCTTCAAGTTGATGCGTTGCTGATAGGCGTTTGGCCAGTTGTTCACGGGGTAGGACATGTTGGCAAAGCTGTAGCTGCCGATACCGAAACCCTTCATCCATGCCTTGTCGGCAAAGCCAAAGCGAACATCAACCCGCTGAGCCGCAGCAGTAGCGAAGTTCGAGTCATTCTCGAACATAATGGTGTAGCGCAACACATCGTTGATGCTCACCCATCTCACCGAATCATAGCCCTCCGGTCCGATAATCTCATTCGGGTCATATGACCTTTTCAGCGTCGATGATGCATCAGCCACCTGCACCTTGACGGAGTCGTTTTGACGAGGAGATTTTTGGTCTCCTTGATTACACTTGACCTGTGCATTCACTGCCGTGAGGCAGATTAATATGGATATAAATACTAATAGTCTTTTCATATCTGTCAATATTATGCAAACATTGTCACTTTTTTCTTTAGTTGTTCTATTTCTTATTTCTCGGTGTGGCTCACGAAAGTGTTGAAATTATGTTTTTTATCTCCGTTGCGAATTCCGCAAGCGCAGGAACTATGTTTTTTCCCTCGGCGTAACTTCCGCAAGCACTAAACCACACAGGAACTATTATTTTTAGATGTTTCCTAATGCCTTTTGCAAATAATATTCATCTGCTCCCATTTGCTTTTTCTTCCGAACATTATTCCAACCTTCTATTACAGTCTTTGTTGTGCCAGGATTCTTTTTTTCTTCATTTTCCCAGAAGTCAAGTGCAGAAACCACAGACCCAAGTCCGCCTGCTAATGAATACCAAACATTTTTTACGACATCGGTCAAAGAGAATGTTGATTTTATATTTTCGCAAGGGTTCTTTTTGTTGTTTCTCTCTTTTTCTAATCTATTATATTCTTTTCTAACTCGTTCAGCCCAATCTTGGCAATTATTCTTTTTGCCCTTTTGGAAAGGATTCCACATCAACTTGTACTCTCCGTCTTCTACATTATTTAAAGCCTCACGTAATAAAGCATCATCATAATATTTATTATCTCTTCTTCTATAACCTTGTGGATTTAGTTCAGAAAAACGTCCGTTTGGGCCAAAACCAATATTTCCACCATCAGCATCTTCGAAAAAGATATGTTCGTGTGAAATCTCTGTATTTGTAATATCATCTAGCCAATTCAAAGAGAGTGGTCCTAACCATGGGGCCTTTTGAAGAGGGCGACTTGCAAAATATGCATATCCATATGGATCAATATTATTGATTGAATTATTATTTGAGTAAAAAAAATCATTCATGCCGTTAATGTACATTCGCGGGTCGTGCTGCATAAATCGTCCGAGAGAAGGATGCATCGAACGAGCGCGATAGTAGTATGCTTCGCTCTCAACATCATATTCGCGACCGGTGAACAGAATATTATTGCCAACCGATGATTGAGCCAATATGTTTCCTGAAGCATCAAGGAATATCGGCTGACCGTATGCATCGTAATCCATACGTTCAATAACCGCTCCAGCAAAATCAGTGAGTGCCATCGTAGAACCGAGGTGGTTGGTATGGTAATAATAGGTCGCAGAACCTTGCTTCATCTGCAAGGCTTCATCAATCTCGTTACCATAGAGGTAGGATGTCACCGACCCAGCAGTTACTTCTTCCACCATTTGGTCGCCAACATAGTAGTACTCGGTGTCGTTTTTTGCGATGCGGCGACCGAGAGCGTCATATTTGTAATAGCCGTTGGTTCCGTCAACGTTGACGAGTTTATTATTAAAGTCATAGGCGTAGTTATGCTTGTCGTCATTCAATAGATTGCCATTCCCATCATATTGTGGCGTGAAATTCAATCTACCTGTAATAGTAGTATAGGCATT
>Ga0129307_1003373_pt1 | contig 10240 bp, 10 predicted proteins | sample P1105metagenome_FD_94437 | JGI IMG/M metagenome (GOLD analysis project Ga0129307, IMG submission 94437) | Capybara group fecal microbial communities from Wisconsin, USA - P1105 metagenome | ecosystem: Host-associated > Mammals > Digestive system > Large intestine > Fecal | place: USA: Wisconsin... | reverse complement strand
TCTTACAGGTTCATGCCGCGTTGGCTGCGGGTCCTCTTTTCATCCCATCATGGAATCGCCGCTGACGGCGGTCTGCCGGCGGTGCCTTTATTCTGCGAACAGCCGGCGGACGTTGTCGATCATTTCCATTGCGTTCTGCAGCGTCAGATCGGAGATGTTAAGACCAGCGATGAGGCGGGCCACTTCGCCGGCTTTCTCGTGATCGGAGAGCTGGGTGATGGTCGTGTATGTACTGCTGTCATCAGAGGTCTTGCTGATACGGTAGTTGTGGTCGCCGTAGGCAGCAATCTGCGGCAGGTGGGTGATGGTGATGATCTGGCGCGTTTCGCCGAGCTGTTTGATCGCCTTGCCGACGAGGACCGCGGTTTCGCCGCTGATGCCAGCATCGATCTCGTCGAAGATCATGGTCGGGATATTATCGAAGTCCGCAATGATCATCTTGAAGGCGAGCATAATACGGCTCATTTCACCGCCGGATGCGATCTTGTTCAGCGGCTTGAGGCGTTCGCCCTTATTTGTGCTGATCAGGAATTCAACATCATCGCGGCCGTCCGGCGAGTATTCTTTCTTCTCTTTGAAATCAACAGCTACGACGACGTCGCTGAAGTTCAGATTGAACAGTTCCTGCTGGATCTTGTTCTCCAGCGTGGAAGCGGAGGTGCGCCGCAGGTTGGTGAGGCGGAGCGATTCTTCTTCCAGAAGGCTCTCGACGGTCTTCTTTTCAAGCGCTACACTCTCGATGTCACTCTCCAGAGACTGCAGCTGACGCAGTTCTTTTTCGAGGTTTTCCTTGTGCTCCAGGATGGCTTCGATGGTGTCGCCGTACTTTTTCTTCATCTGACGGATCAGATACAGGCGGTCGTTGGCTTCGTCCAGTGCAGCCGTGGAGATCGTGCAGCCGTCTCTGGCTTCGCGCAGTCTGCTGCACAGATCGTCAAACCGGTAGTAGATGTCGGAGAATTCATCCTCGAACATCGCCGCATCCTTGGAGAGGTGAGAGGCCTGCTTGACGTCGCGGACAACGTTCATGATGGCATCCGCAGCGTTGAATTCCGTCTCTCTGGCATTGTTGTACGCCAGCGCCAGCGCCGAGTAGATCTCCTCGCGGTGCTGCATCTCAACGATGGTGTCTTCGAGTTTGGCATCCTCGCCGGGGATCAGGTTGGCTTCGCTGATCTCGAAGATCTGGAACTGCATATAGTCCTTGCGGCGTTCGTTGTCGATCGTCATCTCCTCGAGTTCCTGCAGACGTCTTGAGACCTCCATATACTGCTGGTAGAGTTCGGCAACTTTCTCTTTGCTCTGCCGGATCAGATTGGCTTCGTAACTGTCGATCAGCTTGATGTGGTTTGCAGTGTGAAGCAGGTACTGGTTGTCATACTGCCCGTGAATGTCGGCAATTTTTCTGGCGAGTTTGTTGAGTTCGCCAAGAGAGACGATCTCGCCGTCGATCTTGGCCAGGCTTTTGCCGTTGGCATAGACCTCGCGGGTGATGAGAACGTCGCGGTTGTTGACTTCTGCGATCATCTGAATGACGGCTTTCTCGCAGCCGGTGCGGACGTAGGAGGTATCTGCTCTTGCACCAAGTGCCAGGCTGATCGCGCCGATGACAACGGATTTGCCTGCACCGGTCTCGCCGGTGATGATGTTCAGTCCGTTATGAAAATCGACCTCGATGGTGTCTATGGTCGCGTAGTCTTTGATCAGTACGTGGGATATCATTCGTGTTCTCCTGTTATTTCATCATTTCGTCAAACGCAGCCATGACAGCCGGGATGTGGGACTCCATGTCGACCACGAGCAGCAGGGTATTGTCGCCTGCGATGCTGCCGACGATATGCGGGAAGTCCACGGAATCGATGGCTTCGCCCGCAGCACTTGCACACCCGGACAGGGTGTTGACAACGATCAGGTTGCCTGCGGGAGTGATCTTCGTGATGGTCTCACGGAAGATCTTGACAAAGCGCTCACTGATAAAGCCGGTGCCCTTGAGCTGGGAGTATTTGTACCTGCCGTCAGCATCCAGCGTCTTGATGAGCTGCAGTTCTTTGATATCGCGGGAGACGGTTGCCTGCGTGACGTCATAGCCGGCGTCCTTGAGCAGCTGGCAGAGCTGTTCCTGCGTCTCGACCGTATTTGTCGTGATAAGTTCTAAAATTTTGTTCTGTCTGGAATATCTCATTCGTGGCCCCCGTTGTTTCTCGGATACTTATGCACATTAAAGTATACCATTGCAGACAGATTCCGTCCATGTAAATCCTGTGAAGATTGTTCTGCCATCCCGCAGCCGAATGTGCGCAAAGGGTTGCATTTATCGGTCCGGGAGCGTTTACAAACATATGTTCTTATGTTATACTTTCTATGCGCGGAATCGCTTTGCAGCCGGTTTCCAGGCTGACTGTATTCCGGGCGGAGGGTTTTATGCGGATATTGGGACTGGATCCCGGCTACGCCATCCTTGGATGGGGCGTACTGGATTTTAATAAAGGTAAGTTCAGACCGGTCGCGTACGGTTCGGTGACCACGGAAGCGGGGGAGCCGATGCCGGCAAGGCTCGGTAAGCTTTACGCGTCTGTCATGGAGATTATTGCAGAATATGAGCCGGAAGTGGTGGCGATCGAAGAGCTGTTCTTCAACCGCAATGTCACGACGGCCATTATGGTCGGAGAGGCGCGCGGCGTCGCGATCCTGGCCTGCAACAACTCCGGCATCGACATCGCCGAATACACGCCGGGGCAGATCAAGCAGGCGGTCACGGGATACGGCAAAGCCGAGAAAAAGCAGGTCCAGTTCATGGTCAAGTCGCTGCTGGGGCTCAAGGAAGTCCCCAAGCCGGACGATACGGCGGATGCGGTGGCGGCAGCAATCTGTCACGGATTCAGCGCGCAGGGCGCGGCGAACAGCCGTCTGGCGGAGCTGATTGCAAAGGCGAAGTAGCAGCGCGGATTCCCGCGGCTGTTAGCATACATTTGTTTTACTGAGGAAGAGAATATGATACGCTATCTGAAAGGTATACTGGCTGCACGCAGCGAGAACGCAGCCATCATCGATGTGAACGGCATCGGGTACCGGGTCTTCATCCCGTCCAACAGCAGTCTGTATCTGCATCAGACAGGCGATGACGTCACCGTCTATACACACATGGCAGTCAGAGAAGACGACATGTCGCTGTTCGGATTTGGCAGCGAGGGTGAACTCGAGCTGTTCGAGCAGCTGATCACCGTCAACAGCGTCGGCAGTAAGGCGGCCATGGCGATCCTTTCGGCGATGCCTGTCTCAGAGGTCAAGAAGGCCATCATGTTCGAGGATGTCGACATGATCACCCGCGCCAACGGCATCGGCAAGAAGACTGCACAGAAGATCGTCTTTGAGCTCAAAGACAAGATCGGCACGGTCGTCGCAGAAGAGCAGGGCTACCAGTTAAACGAGATCCTGCCGGAGGCTGGCAGCAACAAAGACAGCGCCATCGAAGCGCTCATGGGGCTCGGATTCTCCCGCGCGGAGGCGGCCGAGTCGCTGAAGGGCGTGACAGACGAGGATCTGTCCGTCGAGGACTATATCAAACAGGCACTGAAGAACCGCGGCTGAGTAAGCCGCTGAAGGAAAGCATATGGAAATCGGAGAACGCATCACATCCATGGAGCTGGAGACCGGCGAAGAAATGCAGGAAGTCGGCCTCCGCCCGCAGACACTGGATGACTATATCGGACAGCAGACCGTCACAGACAATCTGAAGGTCTTCATCGAGGCCGCCAAGCGGCGCGGGGAGCCTTTGGATCATCTGCTCTTTTACGGTCCGCCGGGACTGGGCAAGACGACGCTCGCCGGCATTATTGCAAAGGAGATGGGCGTCGACATCCGCATCACGAGCGGCCCTGCCATCGAGCGGGCGGGGGATCTGGCGGCCATCCTGACCAACCTGAACGAGAACGATGTCCTGTTCATCGACGAGATCCACAGGCTCAACCGCAGCGTTGAGGAAGTCCTGTATTCGGCGATGGAGGACTATGCGCTGGACATCATCATCGGCAAAGGACCGTCGGCGCGGTCCATCCGCCTGGATCTGTCCAAGTTCACCCTGGTCGGCGCCACGACAAGAGCGGGCAGCCTGTCCGCGCCGCTGCGCGACCGCTTTGGCGTGGTCTGCAAGTTCGAGATCTACACGGTGGAAGAGCTCAAGCAGATCATCCGCCGCTCAGCCGTGATCCTGGGCGTGGACATCGATGAGCAGTCGCTGACGGAGATCGCGATGCGCTCCCGCGGGACCCCGCGTATCGCCAACCGCCTGCTGAAGCGCGTCCGCGACTTCAGCCAGGTCAAGGGCAACGGCACTATCAACATGGAGATCACGCAGATGGCGCTCGATGCGATGGGCGTCGACAAGCGCGGCCTGGAGAACTTGGACCGCGAGATCCTGCAGGTCATCATCGACCGTTTCCACGGCGGTCCGGTCGGCATCGACACGATCGCGGCGGCCATCGGCGAAGAGCGTGTGACGATCGAGGATGTGTACGAGCCGTATCTGATCCAGACCGGATTCCTCTACAGGACCAAGCAGGGGCGCGTGGTATCCGAGCTCGGCTACCAGCACCTGGGACTGACCTCGCTGCCGATCGCGCAGCAGTATGAAGATTGAGAATGAGACTATGGATGTAAAAGATTTTGATTACGAACTGCCGGAAGAACTGATCGCACAGACGCCGGCGGACAAAAGAGACAGCTCCAGGCTGATGATCCTGGACAGAAAAGCGGGCACCATCGAGCATGCCCACTTTTATGATATCGTGAACGAACTCGGGCCAGGGGACGTGCTGGTCATGAACGACAGCCGTGTCATCCCCGCACGCATTTTCGGCACCAAGCGCGGCACAGGCGCGCACATCGAGTTCCTCCTGACGAAGGACCTCGGCGGCGATCTGTGGCAGACGATGGTGCGGCCCGGCAGACGTCTGCACCCGGGCGATATCGTAGACTTTGCGGAAGGCCTGTCCGCGGAGATCATCGAGACGATGGACGGCGGCACGCGGAAGGTGCGATTCCACTATGAAGGCATTTTCATGGAAACGCTCAGCAAGGTTGGCAGCATGCCGCTGCCTCCCTACATCCGCCGTGAAGCAGGAGATACAGACAAGGAACGCTATCAGACCGTCTATTCGAAGATCGACGGCTCCGTGGCAGCGCCGACAGCCGGTCTGCATTTCACGAAGGAGTTACTGAAAGAGATCGAAGCAAAGGGCGTCAAACTGGCATACGTGACACTGCATGTCGGCATCGGCACGTTCCGGCCGGTCAAGGCTGAGAAGGTCGAAGACCACCACATGCACTTTGAGGAATACTTCATCGACGAAGAAACGGCCCGCGCGATCAATGAGGCAAAGGCAAACGGCGGGCGGATCATCTCGGTCGGCACGACGTCCACGAGAACGCTCGAGAGCAGTGCGGATGAGAACGGCATGATCCATGCCGGCCATGGGAACACGGACATCTTCATCTACCCGGGCTACAAGTTCAAAGTGGTGGATGCGCTGATCACGAACTTCCATCTGCCCAAGTCGACGCTGATGATGCTGATCTCGGCGCTGTACGACCGGGAGAAGATCCTCGAGGCGTACAAGGAAGCCGTAAAGGAACGGTACCGGTTCTTCAGCTACGGCGACGCGATGTTCATCAAATAACCGCTGATACACAAGAACAACGGAGAGCAAGTATGGCAAGCGCTGTATTATATAAACTGATTAAAAAAGATGGCCGCGCAAGACGCGGGGAGATCAAAACGCCGCACGGCACGATCCAGACGCCGGTCTTCATGCCGGTGGGCACTGCCGGTGCGGTGAAGGCGATGAAGCCGGAAGACGTGAAGAAGTTGGGGGCGGAGATCATCCTCGGCAACACCTATCATCTTTACCTGCGTCCGGGCCACGAACTCGTCCGCGAGGCGGGCGGCCTGCACAAATTCATGAACTGGGACCGCGCGATCCTGACGGACAGCGGCGGTTTTCAGGTGTTCTCGCTGGGGCAGCTCCGCAAGATCACCGAGGAAGGCGTCGAGTTCCGCAGCCACATCGACGGGGCGAAGCATTTCATCTCGCCGGAGAAGTCCATTGAGATCCAGACATCGCTCGGCTCGGACATCATGATGGCGTTCGATGAGTGCGCACCGTATCCCGCGGACCGCAGCTATGTCGAGGAATCGATGCAGATGACGGCACGCTGGCTGGCGCGCTGCAAGGAGGCCTGGAAGGACAGAGAAAACCAGGCGCTCTTCGGCATCATGCAGGGCGGCATGTACAAGGACCTGCGGCGCGAGAGCGCCAAAATGACCGTCGAGATGGATCTCCCGGGCTATGCGATCGGCGGACTGTCTGTCGGGGAGCCCAAGGAAATGATGATCGACGTGCTGGATGACTGCGCGGAACTTCTGCCGGAAGACAAGCCGCGGTATCTGATGGGCGTCGGCACACCGGACTATCTGTTTGAGGCGGTCGAACACGGCATTGACATGTGCGACTGCGTCGAGCCGACCCGCATTGCGCGACACGGCATGGCGACCACCAGTCACGGGCGCATCAACATCAAGAATGCGAAGTTTGAACGCGACTTTGGACCGCTCGATCCGGAGTGCGACTGCTATACCTGCCGCCACTACAGCAGGGCGTATCTGCGCCACATGTTCAAGGCGGGAGAGATCATGTCCTCGATGCTGCTGTCGGAGCACAACCTGCACTTCCTTGTGAAGACGATGGAGAATATCCGCAAGGCCATCGAGGAGGAGCGATTCCTCGAGTATAAAAAGGAATTCTACGAAAAGTATGGATACGAACAGGCCGAGTGAGCAGCCGTATGCCGGTGAGGTGAGGGACGCCTCTGCACCGCTTTCCCGCCGGCAGAAATATGCGCTTCTTGTCGGCATTCTCGGTTCTTTTTACCCCGGTTTTGCCGGCAGCGCCCTCAATCTGGCGATCCCCCAGATGGGGGCGGATTTTGGTATGGGCGCGGCGGCCGTCGGCTGGATCGTCACGGTCTATATGCTGGGGGTTGCAGCCACTGTCGTGCCGTTCGGCAAGATCGCTGACACGACGGGAAGGCGCCGGATCCTGCTGCTCGGGACGTCCATCTTCTGTCTGACCTCCGCGCTGGCGGTCTTCGCGACGAAAGGCTGGATGATCCTCGCGGTCCGTTCGCTGCAAGGGATTGGCTCTGCAATGAACATGGCGACCTGCATGCCCATCGCGATCAGCGCGCTTCCGGCGAGCCGGCGCGGCCAGGCGATTGGCATCGTCACGGGCGGCGTCTATGCGGGACTCGCACTGGGGCCTGCGCTCGGGGGATTCTTAACCTCTGCCTTCAGCTGGCGGGGAATCTTTGTATTTACGACTGTGCTCAGTCTGGTCGCATTGTTCGCGGCGATCCGCGGCGTGAAAAAGGATACGCCGGAGATCGGGATGGATACCTTTGATCTGCCCGGCAACGTCCTGTTCATGCTGTCGATCGGTGCGGTTATCTACGGTCTGACGGCCTTCAACCAGAGCGCTGCCGGCAAGGCGGTGCTGGCGGCCGGTCTGATCCTGCTGGTTGTCTTCGTCCTGCAGGAAAGACGGGCGAAGGAGCCGATGATGGACCTGACGCTGTTCACCTCCGATGCGGCCTTTACGCTGTCCAACCTAACGGCGCTGTTCAACTACGCCGGCACCTTTGCGGTCGGCTATATGACGTCGATCTATCTGCAGGTCGTGGACGGCTATTCGGCGCAGACGGCGGGTGTGCTGCTGATCACGCAGCCGCTCTTCATGACGCTGCTGTCGCCCGTGATGGGGCGTCTTTCGGACCGCATCGCGCCGTACAAGCTCGCTTCGCTCGGCATGGCGCTATGCGCAGCGGCGCTGCTGTTTTTCGCACTGCTCCGGCCAGGCACACCCATCTTTGCGATCGTCCTGGCGCTGGCGGTGACAGGCGCGGGCGTGGCGATGTTCTCGCCGCCCAATACCAACATCATCATGAGCTGCGTGCCGCCGGCCAAATTCGGGATCGCCAACTCGATCCTGTCGACGATGCGCACCGTCGGGCAGTCGGCGGGGATGGCGGTCGTCACGCTGGTGACAAGCGCTATTGTCGGCAACATCTCGCTGTACGACGCCGATCCGGCGAAGCTGCTCAGCACCATCCACATCGCATTTGCTATCTTCTGCGCGACCAGCGCGGCGGGGATCTTCATGTCCCTGAAAAGAAGAAACGTATAACCTTGCACAGGGAGGCATCTTTTGAAAAAACGAGAAGAAGAGAGAATCGCAAATCTGCGCGATCCCAAGGCACAGAACCTGTGTCCGCACCGCGAGTTCTGCGGCGGCTGCATCTACCAGGGCGTGCCGTATGAGACGCAGCTTGCCGACAAGGAGCAGCAGGCGCTGGATCTTTTTAAAACCGCCGGCATTAAGCCTGCGCACTATGAGCCCATCGTGCCGAGTCCAGAGCGGTATCATTACCGCAACAAGATGGAGTACACCTTTGGCGATCTCGTCAAGGACGGTGAGATGACCCTTGGCATGCACCGCAGGGGGAGTTTCCTGTCGATCGTCACGGTCGACCAGTGCCAGCTCGTGCACGAGGATTTCAACAGAATCCTGTCGGCGACGCTGGCGTTCTGCAAGGACTACACCAAGTACAATAAAAAGCAGCACAAAGGGCTCATGCGCAACCTCGTCATCCGCTGCGGCATCAACACGAACAAGATCCTGATCGCTATCGTGACGACGAGCGAGGAAGGCTTTGATGCAGACGGATATACAAATATGCTGCAGGCGCTGCCAATCGACCACGAGATCGCCGGCATCCTGCATATCATCAACGATAATGTGGCCGATGCGCTCAAATGCGATGAACTGCGTGTGCTCGCCGGCAGAACGTATTACAACGAGACCATTCTGGGGCTGAAGTTCCAGGTGGACATCTTCTCGTTCTTCCAGACTAATGTGCATGCCGTGGAGCGTCTTTACACAGACGCGATCAGCTGCATCAGCGATTACGCTGACAAAAAGGTCTTCGACCTCTTCTGCGGCACAGGCACCATCACGCAGGCGGTCGCCCAGAAGGCAAGGGAAGCCGTTGGTGTGGAGATCGTCCCGGAAGCGGTCGCCATGGCGAAAGAAAGTGCGGCCCTCAACGGCATTGATAACTGCACGTTCCTGGAAGGCGATGTCTTCCAGGTGCTCGACAGCCTCGAGGCATCACCGGACGCCATCATCGTAGATCCGCCGCGTGCAGGCATTTCTCCCGATGCGCTCAAACGCATTGCAGGGTATGGCGTAGAGGAGATGGTGTACGTGTCCTGCAACTACAAGTCGCTGGTGCGTGACCTGGTGGTGCTGGAGTCGTACGGATACAAAGCGGAGCATCTGCGATTCTACGATAATTTCCCGTTTACCAAGCATGTGGAGTGCGTCTGCCTTTTGAGCAACAAAAATGCTGAGTAAGTGGCACCTTTTGCCTGGATTCGCCATCTGTGAGGAATACAAAGCACTTTCTCTGTGATAGGTTGATGACATCAGATAAGGAGGTGCACAGATATGGATCAATACAAAATTGGCAGATTTATAGCTGAAAAAAGAAAGCAGAAGAACATGACGCAGGAAGCGTTGGGCGAAAAGGTCGGCGTGACCAACAAGACCATCTCAAGATGGGAGACCGGAAGATACATGCCGGATCTGGATACGATCCCGGTACTCTGTGAAGAGCTTGGGATCACGGTCAACGAACTTCTATGCGGTGAGAAACTGGATGAAAACTACAAAGAACAGGCGGACGAGAATATCCTGGATGTCTTTGCAGTAAACAAAAGCATAAACAAAAGAAAACTGCTCTGTGACAGTCTGACCGGCGCAGGAGCAGGACTCATTCTTGGTGTGGTATATGCTCCGGATACAACAAAGAAAGCGATATGTGTCGGTTTTGGATTGGCACTGCTGTGTGTAGGCTGGTTCTTGCGATATAAATTGGATAAGGACGTTATCGGAAGATAAATAGATATAAGGTAATACTATGGGAATAGAACTTGTCCCGCTGGCTCCGGATGACCGTGAGCAGTTCATCCTCGATAATCAGGAAGCGTTCAGGTACGGAGCCTTGGAAGAATTCGGCCCGAGAGATGATCATTTTGAGGAAGATGGTGAAATCATCTCACGCGGAACGATCGAACAGTCCATTGATAGCGGAGAGGCTTACCGGATCATGCAGGCAGGGCAGCCGG
>Ga0129307_1003372_pt1 | contig 10240 bp, 9 predicted proteins | sample P1105metagenome_FD_94437 | JGI IMG/M metagenome (GOLD analysis project Ga0129307, IMG submission 94437) | Capybara group fecal microbial communities from Wisconsin, USA - P1105 metagenome | ecosystem: Host-associated > Mammals > Digestive system > Large intestine > Fecal | place: USA: Wisconsin... | reverse complement strand
TAGAATTATGATTTGTAAAGGTCTTATTACATCAAAAAGAGCTAACGCATAATTACGTTAACTCTGGTTAAATTCTTTATCAACTTTTTGGGTTCCACCCACTATTTGACAAAGAACCTTTTTAATCAATACTTTTTGCTTTAAATCTTCAAGATACTCATCTTCAGCAAGTTGAGCATCAAATCTTAAAGAACATGCTTTTCTATCATAACCTTGTTCTTCATACACCTTAGATTTTTCAAATAAATATAAAGCTCTTAAAGAATTAAAAGAACGCATATTTCTGTTTTCCTTCATTACCTCTTCTAAATAAGTCTTAACATATTCAGGTCTTGGAACAATCTCAATATGATCAGTATATTTAACCTCAGGAACATATTCCCCTAATAAAATTTCAAACCAAGCTGCAACAATATGTCTATGACAAAACTCCGTATTTGGTTCATAGCAAAGTAAAACAGAACCATCCAATTTATTAAAAACATCTAAAGGATCTAACTTAGATAAAACCTGTTCCCAATACGAACGAATATAGAATTTCGTATTATCTTCAAAAGACATCTTATCCTTATTATTCTCCCATTCATACCAAAAACCTATCTTAGGCGCTAAAGCAGGAAAGCATCCACCATTATAACCAACATCTACTCCACGATTGCCTGAAATAGAATATTTCAAATAAAACTTATTTTTAAAATTATTATAACTACTTGTACAAATCATAAAATCACCCACAAAATAATAAAAATATTATACATAAAGTATAATATTAAAGTCAATAAAAATTGGTGCAAGAAAAGGGATTTGAACCCTCATAGGCAAATGCCCACTACCCCCTCAAAGTAGCGCGTCTACCAATTCCGCCATTCTTGCATAAAAGCTAATTAAGATTAGCTTAATCATCAAACCTTTTAGAAATAATAGGCTTTAAAACCTCCATTAATAAAAATGCAATTAAATTTAAAACAACAATAACAAAAACCTCATTAAATCCTAAATTAACGATATGTAATACACCACTAATAGGAGTTAAAAAAATAATAAACTGAACTAAAATCAAAGAAATAATTCCTATATTCATAACCTTATTACTAAATAAACCATTACTTATAATAGGTTCTTTTAAATTTCGACAGTTATAAGCAAAAACCATTTCCTGAACAATCAAACATAAAAATGCCATACTCTGAGCACTAACCTCACCAAAATACTTATGACCAATCATATAAACAATAAAGATTAAAGCACACTCTAGAATAGCCGAAACACCTAAAAAACAAGTCATAAAAGGAGTAAAGAAATGACCACTAGACTTATGAGGAGGCACATTCATAATATTCTTTCCACCCTTTTCAAAAGCCATGCAAATAGAAAGAATTGCATCAGTAAATAAATCAATAAATAAAATCTGAATAGGGAGCAATATATTAATACCCATAAGCATACCAATAATAACAATAAATAACTCGGCAAAATTACTAGATAAAGAATATAAAATAACACCTCTTATATTATTAAATATTCTTCTACCTTCTCTAACAGCACTAACAATAGTATTAAAACAATCATCAAGTAATAACACATCAGCAACACTTTTAGTAACCTCGGTTCCACCCTTACCCATACCAATACCAATATGAGCAAGCTTTATACTAGGAGCATCATTAACACCGTCGCCTGTCATCGCAACAACTTTACCATTCTTTTGCCAAGCACGAACAATTCGAACCTTATCAAAAGGACTAACACGAGCATAAACCCTATACTTCTTAACTAAATTAACCATATCACTATCAGTATAATTAACTAAATCCTTACCTTCAATACCTTCACTATCACTAGAACATAACCCAATATTCTTTCCAATAGCTAAAGCAGTATTTAAACTGTCCCCAGTAATCATAATAGGAACAATACCAGCACTCTTGCATTCACGAATACTATCTACTACTCCATCTCTTTCAGGATCAATCATTCCAACCATACCAACAAAAGTAAGATTACATTCCAAATCCATATTATCATCATCAATATCAGATTCTTTCACATTCCTGTAAGCAAAACCAATAACCCTCAAAGCATCACTAGAAAAATCCTTTTCAATTGAAAACAATTCTTCACGTTTACTCTTACTTAACTTAATAACCTTACCATCAACGATATAACTAGTACAAGCATTCAAAATAGACTCCAAACTACCCTTAACAAACATACAAAGACCATCATCATAACTATTAATAGTACTCATCATCTTCCTTTCAGAATCAAAAGGAACCTCAACAATACGTCTATACTTAGAAACAATTTCACTCGCACCACTTACATAATCCATTAAAGCAGTTTCTGTAGGATCCCCAATAAACTTACCATTAGAATACTCAGAATCATTACACAAAACCATAATATTAGATAATAACTCACTACAATTACCAATAGAATCATCAGAATAACATCTAACAACACTCATCATGTTTTTAGTAATAGTACCAGTCTTATCAGAACAAATAACATCTACTGCCCCCAAAGTCTCAACAGAAGATAAAGTTCGAACCAAAGCATTCTTCTTTGCCATCTCCTTAACACCCAAAGATAAAGAAATAGAAATAACAGCAGGTAATCCCTCAGGAACTGCAGAAACCATCAAAGAAATTGAAAGCATAACAATATCCAAAATATCATTCTTTAAAAACATTAAATTATAAACAAAAACAAACCCAATAATAAAAATAACAATAATAGATAAATTACGGCTAATCTCACTAATCTTTAACTGTAAAGGAGTTGGTACATCCTTCTTACCACCTAAACTAGAAGCAATATTACCAAGTTCAGTATTCATACCAGTAGAACAAACAATACCAACAATCTTACCATTAATTAAACTACACCCAGAATAAACCATATTAAACCTATCATTAATAATAACATCATCAGTTATAACATCACTACTCTTACTAACACTAACACTCTCGCCAGTAAGAACAGACTCATCAGCCATCGCACTATAACTCTCAATAACACGAATATCACATGGAATCTTATCACCAGCTTCAAGAATAACAATATCACCAACAACGAGCGAAGTAGAATCAACTAAAAAAATCTCATTATCCCTCTTAACCTTAACACGACAACTATTAAACTTGCTTAAAGAACTAATAGACGCCTCAGCCTTTGCCTCCTGAAAATACCCCATCAAAGCATTTAAAAACACAATAAAAACAATCAAAATACTATCAGTATAAGACTCATTCATAAAATAAGAATAAAAGAAAGAAATAATAGAAACAATCAAAAGCATTATAATCATCGCATCTTGAAACTGCTTCAAAAACAAGGATAAACGACTTACCTTCTTTCCATCATCAATCTTATTTAAACCATTCTCCTTTAAACGCCTAGAAGCCTCATCACTAGATAAACCCTCAAGACTTGAATCCAAAGAAGAAATAACCTCATCTACATTTTTTTTATAAAACATTTAGAACTCTCCTTACTATAATCTTTAAGTAATCCCTCATAAACAATATTATTATCCATATTCATAAAATCAAGAGGATGAACAATATCAGGAATCATTGAAACATCAATATCTGATAAACTAAGAACATGTCGAACAAACTCAGAACAATAAAACTTATTATCAGACTTCAAACAAATATTAAAAGCTGCCATAAAAAGGCCTAGTAAATTATACTTATACTTATCGCTACTATCAATCATATCACCAATATTAGAGCACAACAAATCATATTGTGAATCACTAACACCAATACGAATTACACGGCACATAGTATCCTGAAACTTCAAAAACGTACCCTTATTAATACCCTCGACAACAAAAACACCAATAAAAGGATTATTAGGACACCTTCTTCCAAAAGAATACATCCGCTCCAAACTATCATCCAAGGATAAAGAAATATGATTAAATTTCTTATTAGTAACTAACTTAATAGTACGAGACAAAACCGTACCAGTTTGAGACAAAACTAAATAAATATACTTCATACACATCTACCATAATAATTTTACCACAAAGAAAAAAGAAGAACTAGTCTTCTTTAACATTCTTTACAAAATTATACGCGTCCCTACACATATCCTCAATATCTAAAGTAGCCTTCCAACCTAAAATATCTAAAGCCTTAGAAGAATCTGCATAACAAGCATCAATATCACCTGGACGTCTATCTACAATCTTATAATTAACATTAACATCATTAACACGCATAAAAGTATTAACTAAATCCAAAACACTATAACCATGTCCTGTACCTAAATTATATGCATCAACACCACGACTATTTAAAATATGTTCAATAGCCTTAATATGACCACGAGCCAAATCAACAACATGGATATAATCCCTAACTCCAGTACCATCAGGAGTATCATAATCATTTCCAAATACACTAAGACACTCTAATTCGCCAGTTGCCACCTTAACAATATAAGGCATTAAATTATTAGGAATATCATTAGGATTCTCACCAATCAAACCACTCTTATGAGCACCAATTGGATTAAAATATCTTAAAATCGCAATACTCCACTCATTATCAGAAACATATAAATCCCTTAAAATATCCTCAATCATTAACTTAGTAGAACCATAAGGATTAGTAGTAGATAAACTAAATCCCTCCCTTATAGGTAAACTTTCAGGTTTACCATAAACAGTCGCACTAGAAGAAAATACTAACCTTTTACAACCAAACTCATTCATAACTTCTAATAAGCTAAGAGTAGAATCAATATTATTTCTATAATACATTAAAGGCTTTGCTACACTCTCGCCAACAGCCTTATAACCAGCAAAATGAATAACCGATCCAATCTCATTCTCACTAAAAATTTTATTTAATAATGTCTTATCACAAACATCACCCTCATAAAATTTAAAATCACGACCAGTAATCTTTTTAATCTTATCAACAACTTCAGGCTTAGAATTAGAAAAATTATCAATAACAACAATATCATAACCTGCATCTAATAATTCACAGCACGTATGACTTCCAATATAACCTGTACCACCTGTAACTAAAATCTTCATAAAAATCCCTCCAAAAAATATTATACAAAATTAATTAAATACTATCAATATAATCCCTTATCATTTTATTAAATTTATAATTATTAGATTTATATTCCCTAGGTTCAAAATCACGAACCTCATCAATCAATTTAACTATTTCATCAATCTGACCAGTAAGAATATAACCACATTTATAAAACTCATCAATAATTTCAACCTGATGATCATTGACATGTTCCTGATACATTTTCAATCTTGGAAAAGCTATAATTTTCTTCCCATGTTTTAAACCATCAAGAATAGTACCAACCCCACCATGAGTAATCAAAATATCACAAGAAGAAATATTCTTATTAAACATATCCATAGGCATCAAATCAACAATATCCATATTATCACTAGAATACTTTGTATACCCAGACTGAACAACAACCTTATCACGAATATTACCTAAACTAATCTCCTCATCAAGTTTTTTTAACAACCTATCAAAACTCTTATCATTCGTACCTAAACTAACAAAAATCAAAATATCCAACCTCCATATACTGCATTAGGATAAAGCTTAAGCATGCTTTCCCATTGAACAATAAACATATCAGCTATAGGATAAACAAGTTTACCACTCATAGACTTAGTATGAATATTCGCAAAAGTCTCAATATAAATTACCTTTTTCCTAAATAACTTCGCAATATAACACATAAAAACACCAGTATGAGCTCCCGTTGTAACAACAACACTAGGCCTAATCCTTAAAAAATAAATAAGACTTAAAATACAATTAAAAGGAAAAATATAAATATAACTCAAATGAGACTTAGTACCATACTTCAAAAAACTAATATTTTTAAACTCCTTCTTTAACCCAATAGTTGACTTAGTCTTCTCAGTAATAAGATAAGAATCATACTTTTTCATAGTCTTCTTTAACTGTAATAATTCATTTAAATGTCCACCTGTACTAGATATAAAAAGTACCTTTTTCATAACCCACCTACTTTAAAATTTTAATCCATTTTTCTTTAACTTCTTCTAAAGAATACTTATTAGCCTTATCGAGCGCATTCTGACCCATAACATACCTTCTACCATAATTTTGAATCATCCTGCAAACTCTCTTAGCCATCTCTTCAGTATTTCTATCTTTAATCAAATATCCATCCCAATTATTAGTAATAATCTCATTAGCCCCCTCAGCACTATCGAACGCAACACATGGAACGCCATAACTAAAAGCCTCTAATAATACAATACCAAAAGACTCAGTAAAAGAAGTCATAACATAAATAGAAGAACGAGATAAAATACGACCAACATTTTCTTTATCTAAAAATCCATGCATAACAACACTATCAGATAAACCATACTTATTAATCCTACTAATAATCTTATCCTTTTCCTCACCATCACCAATAATATTTAACTTCCAATCAGGACAAACCATGTGAACCAAAGCAAAAACATCAATTAAATCTATAAATCCCTTTTCCTTTGATAATCTACCAACACTAACAATATTTTTACTCTTCAAATCAGAAACCTTATCAGCCTTAGATACCAAATTAGGAATATAAATACACTTAGGTTTTACACGTGTCTTATAAAACTCAGTTAAATCCTTTGATACCAATACAAAATAATCCAAGTTTTCACAACTTTTAATGATTTTATTCGCATACTTCATATTACCATGATGATGATTATGTTCCCAACCTATTTTCAAAACATTTTCCTTACCATACAAACCTAACCAAGTATTATGAATATCCCTAGTAGAAATAATAATATCAGAATCACAACCTTTAATAAAATCAATCATTAAAGACTTCTTTAACTTAAGAATCTTGATACTCTTAATACCTTCCCTAAAAGCACTTATAAGTCTTAACCTTTTTAAAGCACTCTTAAACTCTTTCTTATTCGGCTTTAAATCACTTAAATAAGTAACTAAAACACGTCTATCCAATTTATTAACAGGTTCATCATAAACCTTATAAGTAGAAACAACTTCTACGATATAATCATTAACCAAACTATTAGCCAAATCAGTAATAGCTCTCTCAATACCACCATATCCAAGGTGTAAAGCCAAAATTGTAACTTTTTTCATTCAAACCCTTAAGGGTACTCACCTCTTTCTAACTAACCCCTATAATAATTATAAGATAATTAAAAAAAATAGTAAAGTAAATTACTATTTAAAATTGACATTCTCCATCTTGACTAATTAAATTATAACTTGTTATACCCTTAATCTTATTTAAATCATCGACTAATAATTCTAAACTCTTACAAGATAATTCAAATACAACATCAGTACTTCCTTTAGTAACGTTTCTTGACTTAACCTTATACTTAACGCTATTAACAATTAAAGTATCAACAATCTTATCATAAACATTATTATCACTTATATTAACAACCAATAAATAAGGAATCTTATTACTTGGTAATAAATCAAAAACTAATAATCCAATAGTTAAAACAATAGCCATAATAAATACTAAAGAATATACTCCAGCACCTATTATAATACCATTACTAATTGACCAAAATAAGAATAATAAATCTCTTGGTTCCTTAACAGCAGTTCTAAATCTAACAATAGAAAGTGCTCCTACCATACCAAGCGATACAACAATATTTGCCTGCATTGATAAAACAACACCAGCAGTAATAATACTTATTAAAGACATAGTAACATTAAAATTCTTTGAATAGATAGTATTTTTACTAGTTAACTTATAAACATAAAACACAATCAAAGAAAAAACTAAAGCAAATAATAAAGTAATAATAACCATTTGGATACTAATAGTACCAGTAAAATTCTCTAAAAAATTCTTTTTAAAAATATCTGAAAAACTCATAAACAACCTCCAACACAATTTTTAATTGCAAGTCTTCCATTACCATACTTAGAAAAACTTGTCCTATACAACTCATTCAATTGTAAAGAAAATCTTATATAATCAGGAATAAAATCATTATATTTTACCTCTAATATAGTACTTCCCTCTTCCATTAAAGGAATTCTCAAAATATCATTATCAAACAATTTATCAAAATCATAACTACAAGATAAATTATAATCAAAAGTAACCCTAACACATCCAGCATCATAAACATAAGGAATTCTATCATAATCAATAATAACAACAGGTCTAAACCCACGAGTCTTAATCATTAAATAAAACTCATTTAACAGCTTATCATTATCCTTAGAAATATTAATATTACCACTTAATATATCTAATACCTGTTCCTTACTAATCTGACAACTAGTCTTATGAGTCATATTGTTAATCTTATACTTCTTCTCTAAAACAATATATTCAGTATTACCATTATAAAATCTAATTCGATATTTATACCTCTCACTAATACCATTTATAACCTGTTTCAAACAAGTATCATTATAATCATCAAAATATAAACTCCTAATACTATAATAAGACTTACCAGATAAAATAGGATCCAATTTCATTATAGGAGAAAGTCTATGTTTTAACTGTTCAACTTGTAAATTATTTAAAATATACTTTTTTTCAAATCTAAACATAACTACCTCCATATAAAAACAATAGTATTATACCATTGTTTTAAATTTTATAAAATAGATTTGAATAATTTTATTAATAAACTATTTATAAAGAATACTTATATCGACATAGCCATCAATGCCATTTAAAATACCATCAGATCTATACTGCCACATATCATATGTACCATTATATGTACAATTATAATCATTATATTGGGCAATCCAAGTAATATTGTTCTTTAAATATGGTGTATTCAATACATTTTCAGCAAAATATTTATAAGTATATAAATGAGAAAAAGAAGAATAACCATTTCTACCAAGATTATCTAAAAAACCTCTCGCATGCTCTTCAAATTGAAAAGTAGAAAAATTGTTTGTAATTCTATTACCCTCTATATCAAGATAAATACCTAAAGTTGGATTCATATCATATTTATTAATTACCCTAATAGCTTCATTAGCATAATCGACACCCTCAGAATAACTCGAACCATATGTATACATATAAATACCATAAGGAATACCTAATCTTTGTAAAGATGATATATTATAAGATAATAAAGGATCTTCTACACCTAAATCATACCTAGCATCATTGATTCTAATAATAACACCATCAATATCCCCTGTTTTATTAACAACGTCCCAATTAATATATCCATTATGAACAGATACATCTAATATTTTTTTAACGTTTTTTCCTAACATAACACCATCTATATTAAAGAAATACTTTGTTTGACCAATAGTAGTCCAATCAATAGCCTTTGTCCCATCCTCGTAATAATAATATGTATTGCCATTCATTGTAACAAAATTACTCTTCATTCTACCATCATTATAAAAATAATATTTTCTTCCATCAATTGTTTTATTTCCAATCACATATCTACCATTTTCAAAATAATAAATATAAGAATTAATTTCTCTAAAACCTGACGCAACAATACCTGTGTCACTATCAAGATAATAAAGAATATTTGTTTCAGGATCAGTAAACCAACCTTTCATAACCTTCTTTGTTTTAATTCCAAAAAAATATTTATTCCCATCTACTTCATTCCACCCAGTGTAAAGATGTCCAGTTTCTGGATCAGCATAATAAGAAAGACCATCATAATTAATCCAACCCCTTTGTACTAAACCATACTTTATTCCTAAAAAATAATAATCCCCATCAATTTTAGTAACCCCCTTAGCACGTGCTTTAGTTTCTGGATTATAATAATATAAATTACCATCAATAGTTATCCATCCATCTTGCAATACACCAGATTCAGGATCAGCATAATAATAATTATCATTATAAAAGATAAGACCATATTGTTTTTTCCCATACTTTATTCCATAAAAATAACTTTTACCATCAATTTCAGTTATAAAACTAGCCCTTTCTTTTGTAATAGGATCAAAATAATATTCACTACCATCAATTATAGATAAACCTGACACAGCTTTAAAACTATCAGGATCGAAATAATACCACTTACCATCTATATTTTGAAATCCACTCTGCAAAACGCCTGATAAATCAGTATAATATTTATCACCATTATAATCAGTTATTAGACCATACATCATTTTATTAGTTTTAATTCCAAAAAAATATGATTTGTCCTCTACCTTAGTAACACCACTTGATAAAATAC
>Ga0129307_1003371_pt1 | contig 10243 bp, 5 predicted proteins | sample P1105metagenome_FD_94437 | JGI IMG/M metagenome (GOLD analysis project Ga0129307, IMG submission 94437) | Capybara group fecal microbial communities from Wisconsin, USA - P1105 metagenome | ecosystem: Host-associated > Mammals > Digestive system > Large intestine > Fecal | place: USA: Wisconsin... | reverse complement strand
TTCGAAAGTGATGCTCTCATTGTCGGTTGCGGTCATCAGCGGAGTGATGTATAGCGGGTTGGCTCCGGAACCTTGCAGGTAATAGTTCTTGGTATTGCCGGAACCCTCCGAACTGATGTATGTGTTGTAGCGCACCGACCCTTGTGGGTAGGAGGCATTTCCAGCTCCGTCGTCGAAGGTGATGAAATTCTTCGATGGGTCGAGCACGGTGCCGGTGACAGCCAACGTGTAGGTGGCCATGGACTTTCCGAAATTGGTGTACTCGATGGTCAGGTTACCGGAAAAGATGCCTGGCGTGGTGGCGGGAAGGGTGATGGCAATCTGTTTCTTCTCGCCTCCTAAGACAGTGAACTCACTTGTGGGAGCATCGCTGGTGAAGTCCTCGGGCAAGGTGAAGCTGTTGATGACCAAAGGAGCAGAACCCGCGTTGTAAATCTCATAATTGAGCGTTGTGGATGCGGTGACCTTGCCAAAAGCTATAGGCTTGTTTGTAGGCGACGGATTGGAATAATAGCTTGTGCCAGAAACATCGAAGATGAACTTGGAAGCATATTCCTTCACTTCGCAATAACGCCATGAATTAGACGTATTACCCGACACGTTTTCCCTGATATAAAAATAGGTGTAACCATTACTGGTGATGGTTGCAGGAACGGTGAATTCCACTTCAATGATTTTGGTCTCACCTGCTGCAAGGTTCACTGGAATGTCGAAAGGTGCATCTTCGAAATAAGTGGTGACGCTTGTTTCCGTGCCTTGTGCCAAAGTCAGCGTGTAGTTTTCTGTAACTCCCGCCACGAAATCCACGTTTCCGGTGTTCTCAAGCTTTGCTTTCAATGTGACCACGGTATTCCCGTCTGGTCCTTGGTAGAACGTAGGGTTGGTGCCCGTCGTTCCTGTCTGTCCGTTGGAATTCATCACACCTGCCACTTTCATCGTGGTCTGTGGAACGATTACCGCCGAAGAAGCAGTGAAATTGTCGAAATACACCTCGCTTGCCCGAATGCCGATGCGCTGTGACGTGGTGAAAGTGATGGTCAGCGGATACCAGTCCCAATCTTCAGAATTGGGCTTGCTTGCGAAATTGGTGGAGGCTAACAATTCTCCCCTCGTGGTACCAGACTCATCCATGGAATAGAATTCCAAGAAAGCCGAGTCGTTATACCACCTTCCCAAAGGTTTCACATAAAGGGTCACTGTGCCTGAGACGAGGGGTGTGACCAACAAGTCATAGGCGTTTTTGCTCTTTTGGTTGGTGTAGGTTCTCAGCGCCCCACTGCCATTCACGCCACCGTCGGACACGTAGGTGTAACTCACGTTGGTGTTTACCACATGCCCCCAGTTGGGAGCAACGGCAAAATCACCATCTGTAGTGATGGTAGTGTTGAAGTCCACCTCATACGGCGACACCGTCTCTGCTTGCGCCGTGTTCCATCCGACCACGGCGAGCAATGTCATTAGAAATCTTGTAATTGTTTTCATATACGATTGGTTTAAAATGTTGTTCATTCCACCATGAATATCAATAATCTTGTGTTCGAGAGGTACAAAAAGTTGCAGAGCTCCCTTGTATTTTGAAATCCATTTGTCTCTTGGTGAATCCATCTCAAAAAGGTAAAAACTTCAAAGGCATGGCAAAATTACCAAAAAAGTGAAAAAAAAGTTGCATTTGGTGTGCTATTTTTTTGCTATGTTCCAAATCCTTGGTTGAAAAGAACAGAGCTGCTATCACCGAGCATCCTGAAAAATTCGCGAGCCGCTCTTTTCACATAGGCATTTTTCAGTTGGTGGATGCATCCATGCATTTGTTTCTCTGGCGTGTCGGTATCGGTGATGGGTATGGCTTTCAACCCATGTTCTGCCACCACCGTACTTTCGCTGAGCAAGGTGACATAATTGGACTCCCTTATCAGTCTGAAGAGCAGATAGACGGTGTTCATCTCAACCTTGATGCGGAAGCTGTAGTCGTTTTGCGCTATGGCCCGTTCAAAAGCACTGCGGGCCTGAGTTCCCTTTTTTGTTAGTGCCAGGTCATAGTTTTGCAGTTCTTCGAGGGTGATGGCATTTCTGCTGGCAAGTGCGTGCCGGTCGTTCACGATGGCTGCCAGTCGGTGATGGAACAGCACCTGACTGTCAATCTTGGGATTGGGAGAGGTGGGTTTGAAGGCAAGCACGAAGTCGAGTTCATGGTTTTCAAGTCGCGCGATGAGGTCAGCCATTGTCGATTGTGTGACGTTCATCTTGACATGTGGGTGCTTCCTCAAGAATGCGGTGACAGTCTCGGCCATAATGCTAGCGAACGAGAAAGTGACCCCGATGTTCAGTTCCCCACCTATAAGGTTCTTCAGTTCTTCAAGTCTTTGCACACAGTTGTCGGCAGAATGAAGCGTATCCTTGGCAAGAGGCAATAGTTCCTGCCCCGCCTCGGTGAGTATTACCTCATGGCTGTTTCTCTGAAACAAGGGCTGCTGCAAATCATTTTCCAGTTGTAGGATTTGATGCGACAGGGTGCTCTGGCTGATGAACAGTTCCTTGGAAGCCGTTGAGAAATTGAGTGTCTCAGCCAGTTTGACGAAATATTTCAGTTGTCTTAGTTCCATATTGGGTTCAAAGTAACTACAATTCTCTTGAAAAACAAAATGTCCGTCCTTATTTTATTCATACTGGCAATCATCTGCCGCCACCTCCTCCGCCACCGGAAAAGCCTCCGCCTCCTCCGCTTGAGGAAATGCTGGAGAAGCCAGAGGAAGAAGTAGAGCGTTCGGCCATTCGCTCAATGGCGTTGGTGGTAGCAGTGTAAATGGAGTCACTGAACATATATACAACTGCCCCATCTGTTGACACCTCAAGGCTCTTGGTGATGTTGGAGATCCGAAGATACTCCGGACATATTCTCTCCATATCCTTTCTGACCTGGTCGGCCAATCCGAAGAACTCGGCGTAAACCAGATACTGGTCCCAAAGCCCCACCTCCATTGTTTCGCGCTCGTTGAGCAAGGTGAAGTCCTGCAAGAAAGCTTTTAGTCCGTAGATTTGTGCGGCATTCTGGCTGATGTATTCCTTGTCAGGCTTTCCCTCCAACATCTTCATGAAGTTTTGAATGTCGGTTTTATTTTTCTTCTGCCTGCACCACTTATCAAATTCGTTGGGCTGCAGCACCAAGTCATCGCCCGAGGCCAGTGTGAGCAGCTTCAGCACATGGGCAGCCAAACGGTCATCCCCTTTGGCATTCTGGTCCATCTCTTGCCATGGATGGACAATTTTCAGCATCTCCCTTTCCTTCTTCTTGTATTCCTCGCGAACAATGGTCACATCACCTTTAGCCATGAGTTTCAACAGCAAAGCTCCGATGACGTTCTGGTTGCTCATACCGTAGAAGTAAGACAATTCGTCTATCACCATCTTGTTCTTCACCAGCGTCCAGTCTTTTTTCACTTCGCGGAAGTAATTTCCTTTCACAATGCCGAGTTTCTTGCGTTTATTCCATTTGCGCAGTGGTGCGAGCGACACCACCCACCAAACTGCACATAGCAACAGCCACATCAAGGAAAGCACCAGCGTAGCTATCAAATTGACAAAAAAATACGAAAATATTGAGAGCAAGACAACGATGCCAAACAAGACCCAGTCCCAAAAGCTCATATCCTCTTCCTCGCCATTGTCTTGCAGGAAATCGCTGCCTTCGAGTGCCCTTTGCTTACGGCTCTCCCAACTCTCGGCAGCAGTAGAGGCTGGTTGGAAGACATCCTTGTCGAACTCGAGCATGATGATCATTCGCTTGCCATTGCCTATCGAGCCGTTAGGGGTTGCCACAATGCTGTCGCCCTCGAACTCAATTATCCCCTCGTAGCCAAATGCCCAGCGGCGGGTGTTGTCCTCGGAGAGCATGATGCCGTCAGCAGCAGTAATGACAACCCGTGCCTGCTCCACGGTGCAATCCATGTCAACAAAGCAGTGGTTGAATCCATCGTTCGTGTCGTAGCTCTTCACCAAGTTTGTCAACTGGTAGCGCACGATGTACTCATGCTCCCCCCCAGTCGCCAAAGCCCCAGCACACCTCCTGGTCGTTGTTGGCAAGGCCACACTTTCCAGTCTTCTCCTTACGGCTGGCATTTACATCCCACTCGCTGAGCGTTTCAAACTGCACAAGCCCGGCATGCCCCGGCATATATCCCTCGACCGTCAGATTTTGCAGGTGTATTCCGTCGATGCTTCGATGGGTCACATACCACTCCGTTTTTGCGTCGCTATTATCCAAGTCGATGAGCCAGCGTTCCTCTATGGCAGCCGTACCATCCTTTTGAAGAACGGCCTTGACGTCAATCCTCTTTACAGTGCTGGCCATACACCCTGCAGAAGGAAGTACAGCCAGAAGGGACAGCAATGCTATCCAAGTTTTCTTTATTCTCATTTAAACCCTTATTTTACAACCATTTATGTGAATGATTTGCATAAGTTCCCGAACAACTAAAAGTGTGTTCTATTCATTCTGATTATTTCACTTCCCTTCGTGCAGCCATTCAGGACAGGTGAAATCGTCTATGAGTTGGCAAAGGTAATCATAAATTCCGAGAAAAGCGCTCCATTTCGGTGGTATATTCAATGAAACTCTAAAATTCCACAGAAAGTAGCCAAGCTTCATTTTTCGTTTTTTGGCACCCGAAAATGCAAATACCAAATAATTGCACTATGCTGCTATCGAAATAATCGATAGCAGCGTTTCGTTTTTCTTGTGGTGCAGGATGCTGAACAATTCATTACCATTGGTTGCAAATACCCTCAAACAGGAGTACCTTTGCACCGTCAAAACAAACCATTTCATCATGCGAAAGCGAAAGAGCTTGCTCATTCTGCGGAGCGTGAAAATGGTAGCATAAAATACAACATTATAAACTTTAAAACAACAAGGAATATGAACGCAACAGCAATCATCACTATCGTGGCAATGAGTTTAGTAGGTTGTCTTTTCTGTGTCTGGATGGCCCGTCACGACAACCTGGAAGTCAAATAGACTGCATCTTTTACCCTACGGCATCCATGCCGCGCACATACACATAGAGCATCACCCTCCGGGGGAACACGACTCTTCTTTCTCCACACTCCCAAACGCTGGGAATGTGGATTTTTTGTGCAAAAAATCTTCGTAGCAGTTTCAAACACTCCTTGTGCTTGGAACTTTGCTTTCAATTGAAACATTTTTATGTTTTCAATATTTTTGGAATTGGTAAGAATAATGAAATAGCTAAAGTTTCCTTCCTTTTTTATCACGAATTTGAGAATTAAAGAATTTTCCATCAGATGGAATTTATAGGAATTTGAGATGAAATGACAAGTCATTTCCTATACTCTATTCAAGTTTCGCAAGTTAACAAAGCCGATTTAGCAATGACCTGCAAGGCCAACAGTCTTCGGCACAGACAATGCCGGATATGAGGCAAGTGTAGCAAACGCCTTGAAAGGACAAAAGAATGGTTTTGGTAAGGCTTTTGCCCTTTCAGGGCGACTGTCGCACATCACGGATTCCCAGGGCGTTGCCCTGGGCTGATATCTCGTTGGCCTTACAGGCCGCTTTTTACCCGACTTGCAACTTGAGAAACTTGAATAAATTTTTCCAGTTTCAGCTCCTTATAAATTCATTCTTACTTTTTGGATATGGGATTTGACATCCTCCCAATGGTAATAAGGTGTTATATCGGATTTTAGAGCAGGGATGGATGTTTCGTTTTCATTGAGGAGGAATTTGACCAGAATATCATCGGAATTGTTTTTACGATAGAAAACGATTTGTATATTTGCCGCCATAGGTATGATTTTGTCGATGGAAATATGCTTGTAGAGTGAAGACAAGTTTTCCGTAGCCCCCATGGCCTCTTTTAGTCCGAGGAAATAAGCCAAGGGGAGAACAGAACTGTTATGACTGAACCGCAATGTAAGTTTGGACTTTCCCTCTTTTATCACTCTGTCGGCATTGGCCACGATGCTGTCCACCACCTCGTCTATAATATGGTAATAGGGTGCGCTTCCGGGAACAAGCCCCGTATCTATCAGCCACGACATATTGTAGCCTTGCCACATATTGAAAAGTTCGTCGGGCGTGAAAATCTCAATGAGCGAGATGTTCAGTTCTGGCACGTTCTGCAAGTCTTGAGCCACATTGTACAAAGCCTCCATCAGTATTCTCCCACTAAACGAAAGTGAGACCCGAGACGTGTCAGTCAACAACGAAGCCATCAACCTTCTGGGGTCATGAGCCCGTTCGAACCATTCCCCAGCCAGTTTCCACAAGGCATCACTTTGTGGTGTGGGTTTTGGTTTGCGCGACAAATCCTCCACCACGAACTTCATATCGCGCTTGCTGGCATCCATTTGAATATCGAGCGACGGATTAAGCGACTGTAATTCCGTGCAAAAATTGAACATGCTCAACATGCAGCGTCGAGAGGTAGATGATTTGGCATCAACATACAATGGTTGTGAGAGCAGCGTGTTGAAACGCTTCATCATACGCTGTGCAATCTCCCTATGCTGCCTTCCTCCGAGTGCTGTCAGGTCTCCATCCCTGTGCCAGGCATCGGCATATCCTATGCGCAGCTTCCCCAACACCTCGTTTCCCTTTTCGGAGAGCAGTCCCACATTTTTCGCACTGTCAAGCATATTGATGGCCGTCTCATAATAGCTGTTGTTCGACATGTATCGTGACCCATGCCTTGCGTAATGGAAAATGTAAAAAGGCTTATACCCCTTTGGTGAGGGAGTCAGATTTTGTTGGCGTGGTTCCGGGTATGCGAAATAATTGGATCCCGTGCGGTAGATGTCCTTGCGCATCTCATTCCGTGTGGTCTGTGCGGATGCGTCCAAAGTCATCACAACCGAGAAGGCCACGAGAAGTAACTTATTTATTTTCATTGAGATTCTTTTTATAGGTGATATTAGCATTTCTCAGCATGGTGCGGTAATAATTCGCCACGTTTTTCCAGTGATAGAAAGGATAGATGTCTGTTGTTATGGGGATGGATGTTTCGTTTTCATTGAGTAAGAGTTTCACGAGGACATCGTCGTTTCCCGGTTTTCGGTAAAACACCCACTGCACGTTTCCCGCCATGGGTATGAGCCTGTAGATTGCGAAAGAATGATGCAGATTTTCCATATCGTCAGTCGCATGAATGGCCTCTCTCAACCCGAGGATATAAGTGAATGGCAACAACACGCTGTCGTGCCCAAAACGCAATCTCACCCCGGACTTTCCAGAATCCACCATCTCGATAGCTTCGTCAAGGAAGTTTTTCAGCAGCGGGAAGATGGCATAGTAACTGGGTTGCGCTCCAGGCATGAGCCCCTCCCATAGACACCAACTGGCATTGTATGTTCTGAATCCATCGATCAGTTCGTCTTCGGTGAACAAGTCATTGAATGTCAAGCCCAATTCTGGCAGGCATTGCATGTCCGACGTGACGTTCCACAGATGGTCTGCCAATGTAGTAGGGTCGATAAATTCCCTTGCCTTGACAGTGTCGTTGAAGATGAGTGTCATCTGATGCCGTCCGTTGAGCATCTTGTGTCGGAACTCAGACAGCCGGTCGTAGAGTTCGCCGTCTTTTTCCGAATTAGGGATTTCAATACTGTCGTTGGGTGTGAGATAATACATATCGTGCTCACTGGAATTCATGTTGACGATGAGTTGTGGGTTCATCGATTTGAGTTCCATGCAGAAATTTGCCATGCTGAGCATGCATCTCCTGACGGTAGAGGAATTGGCCTTGACTGTCAGATGCTGTGTCATGAGCGATGGATAATTGACGCACATGCGGTGAGCGATGGCTCTGTGCTGTCGTGCTCCCAGCAAGGTCAAATCCCCATCTCGGAGGCAAGCGTTAGCCTGTGCTGTTTTCAATCTTCGCAAGGCATCCTCGCCAAGGGTGGTGAGCAATCCTATGTCTTTGGCGGAATCCAGTTTGGTGACGAGATACTTATATGCGTCATCATCGGTCATATAGCGCGCCCCGTGACGGCCATAGTGGGTGATATAGAATGGTTCGTAACCATCAGGTGGCAGTGTGACATTACCTGTAGGATTAGGATAATTGCAATAATTGCCGCTTGCCAGTTCGAGATGCGACAGCAATTCAGTTCTGGAAGTCTGAGCCCATATTATGAGCGACCATCCAACAGTTAGGAAAGCAAGTGAGATTATTCTATGTCTCATATTTGACAAGATGAATTTAAGAGTTTCCAATTTTTCCGCGAAAATAGCATAAAAAGGGAAAAATTGCAAATTTTAGCCAGAATATATGTGATTTTTTCGTAAGGAAGAAAAGATTCAACGAATGGCTTGATTCATTCAGTGGAATCTCAAGAGTGGAAAAATTTGTAAAGCAAATGTGAGCACCAAACTTTTGTTATTAGAGGAAAAACACTTACCTTTGCACCTCAATTCGCGGCGGGCTTTCCAACACGCCCTCCTATAAAATTAGACAAGATGAAAAAAACAATCATGATGTCAGTTGCCATGATGATGTTCACATGCCAACTGCTTGCTCAGGAGTTCACAACACCAGGTGAAGGAAAGGCCTATTCATTTCAGGCCCTGTCAGCCATATCCGAAAGCGGGGTCACGTTTACCGACGGGGCGTTCATAGTGAATGGCTTGGTGACCATCGCACCAGAAGACGAGTTTGTCATCGACCCCGGGGTGACCGTGAGTTTCACCAACGAAGGAGAGCTTGTCATCAAGGGAAAGGCCGATCTCAGAGCCACCACCCCCACCCGTCTCTGTGCCTCTGGCGAAACCTCCACCAGCCTTGGCTTGAACGTTCAAAGCGAGGAACTGGTGGAAGTGAGCAACCTCACTTTCGAGCAAGTGGGCCTGCGTGGAGGTGTGAAGGCAGGCATGAACGTGAGCGACTGCACCTTCCTCAAGCACAACGGTAGTGCTTCAAGCGCCCTCTTCTTAGGAGGCGACGGAGCCTCGTTCAAGGTGGTGAACTGCACCTTTGAGAATTGCCAAAAGGCGGCCATCGGCGGCGCTGCCAACTATTTATGTCCGCTCATCGTGGAAAACTGTGTTTTCAAGCGCAATTCACAAGCCAACGGCAATGTCCCACAGCTCAACCTCACCGCCGCCAAGGAGATCAGCATCAGCAACTGCGTGGTGGAGGGCGACACCACACTCACCATGGTGGGCGGGATAGGCGTCGCCAACTGGTTTGGCACGGAAGGCCTCCATGTGAGCATTTCAGGATGCGAAATCACCAACAACCGTTACGGCATCACCACCATGGGCGTGCTGGACGTTGACATCAACGGCAACACCCTCTCCAACAACAGGTTTGAAGTCAATCCCAACAATGGTGGAAGCGGCATCAGCCTCTACGACCCCTATTACAAACAGAAAGCCAAAGTGACAGGCAACATCATAGAGAAAAACCTTTGGGGCATCACCGTCATCGGATGTGGCGATGTCAACTTGGGAAAAACGGAAGTGGAGGTCACGTCACCCGACTACAACCCGGGCGGCAACATATTCCACGACAACGGCAACAACGGACAGCCCTACGACCTTTACAACAACTCGGCGAACACCGTTTACGCACAAGGCAATTTCTGGAGTGTCAACACCCAGGACAAGGAAAGCATCGAGACTGTGGTCTTCCACAAGAACGACAACCCCTCATTGGGCGAAGTAGTCTTCATGCCAGCCGGGACAACGCAAGGGGTGGAACTGAAAATGCTAAAAGGCCAAGAAAACATGGTGATATATGACTTGCGAGGGATGAAGGTGGATGCCAAGAACTTAAGAAAAGGCCTTTATATCATCAATGGGAAGAAAGTGGCCTTGAAATGACGAGGGAGGCGGGGGAGGCTGCGGCGGAGCCGCAGCTTGCGGTGAAAGGTTTCCCTGATGGGGAAAGTTACATGACGGCTTGAAATGCGTCTTTAGTGAAAGACCAACAAGCAACGATATGACATCACCCGCAATGAACACCCGGTTGGTGGTGCGGCCCATCGTGGGCTGCCTCACCCACACCCATTTTTGGGAAGGCCCCTGCCGTGCCGGCCACGCCGCCGACATGACCCCCGAGGCCGAGGCCCTTGCCGCCCAGTCCGCCTTTGAATCCGCCTGCGAACTGTTACGCGGTGCCACCCCAGAGATAGAATTCCTCCCTCCCTTTGACGCCCGTTACTACGAAACCTTCGTAATGAGACCTGAGGTGTATGCACAGATAGAGGAAGAACTCGAGCGCGT
>Ga0129307_1003370_pt1 | contig 10247 bp, 9 predicted proteins | sample P1105metagenome_FD_94437 | JGI IMG/M metagenome (GOLD analysis project Ga0129307, IMG submission 94437) | Capybara group fecal microbial communities from Wisconsin, USA - P1105 metagenome | ecosystem: Host-associated > Mammals > Digestive system > Large intestine > Fecal | place: USA: Wisconsin... | reverse complement strand
GGCAGTCCATAGTGATTGCCCTCCCTCTGTAGAAGTTGTGTGGTAACTTCATTCTACCACGGGGAGAAAAATCACTATGGATTTTTTACTCAAGTGTCCAACTTGATTTTACAATCAACCTATTTTTTCGGGAGGTTTTAAAGTGAAGAAGTTAATTGCACTGGCTCTTGCACTCGTGATGGCGATGTCTCTGGCAGCCTGCGGAAGCAGCAGTAGCGGCGGTTCCTCTGCGGCGGCGCCCAGCGGCGGTTCCTCCGCGGCGGCATCCAGCTCCAGCGAGGAGGGCAAGGTCTACAACGTCTGCAACCTGGTCAACGGCAACCTGGGCGACAAGTCCTTCTTTGACTCCGCCGAGGCCGGCCTGGAGCAGCTGAAGGCTGACGGTCGTATCACCCTGACCACTATCGAGATGGGCGGTACCGATGAGGATCAGCCCAAGTGGCTGGAGACTCTGTATGAGGTTTCCGAGTCCGGCGAGTACGATCTGATCATCTGCGGTACATACCAGATGCCCGACTATCTGAAGGAGGTTGCCACCCAGTATCCCGATCAGAAGTATCTGATCTATGATGACAACACCTATGTGGGCGACAACGATAATGTGGTCAACATGACTTTCAAGCAGAACGACCTGGGCTATCTGATGGGCGTGTTTGCTGCTTGCATGACCACCGATACCAGCATTGAGAACATGAATGAGGACGCCGTCCTGGGCTTCGTCGGCGGTGTGGACAGCCCTGTTATCAACGACTTCCTGTATGGCTTTATCCTGGGTGCCCAGAGCATCAATCCCGACATCAAGATTGATACCCGCTATACCAATGACTATGTGGATACCGCCATCGCCAAGGAGTACGGCCTGTCCATGATCAACGACAACAAGTGCGACATCATCTGGGGCGTGGCCGGTAACGCCGGCAACGGCGCTGCTGAGGCCGCTCTGGAGACCGGAAAGGGCTGGTTCCTGGGCGTGGACTCCGACCAGGAGCAGACTTTCTCCTCTGACCTGGCTGCCATCACCCTGACCTCCGGTCTGAAGAACATCGGCGACGGTCTGATCTGGTTCTTTGACCAGTGGGATGAGGGCAACGAGTTCTGGGGCCAGGAGATCAACCTGGGTATCGCCGAGGGCGGCGTTGGCCTGGTGACTGACAAGAACTATGACAAGTATGCCTCTGCCGATACCAAGGCCGCCGTTGAGGCCGCCCAGGAGTCCATCCTGAGTGGCAGCGTTGAGGTTCCCAGCGCCATCGGTGATACCTCCGGTACTGTCGAGGCTCTGCGGGATTCTGTCCGTCCGTAATCGAAAAACGCAACTGAACTCATCGTGAGTTTCCCGCAAAGAGGGGGCTGAATCCAGCCCCCTCTTTGCCCCATATGCAAAGACTGAGCTGCCCGGCAGCTCTGGTTCCATAGAATAATGAGACGGGAGGGAACCCCATATGGCAGAGGAATATGTGGTCCAAATGAAGGGGATCACAAAAGTCTATCCAAATGGCATCGCAGCTAACCAGGATGTGGACCTGTTTGTCCGAAAGGGCGAGATCCACGCGCTGATGGGTGAAAACGGTGCCGGCAAATCGACTCTGATGAAAATGCTCTTTGGCCTGGAGCAGCCCACCTCCGGTGAGATCTGGGTAAATGGTGAAAAGGTCAATCTGACTTCCCCCACGGTGGCTATCTCCAAGGGAATTGGAATGGTGCATCAGCATTTCATGCTGGTACCGAGCCTGACTGTGGCGGAAAATATGGTGCTGGGCATGGTGCCCAAAAAGACCGGTATGTTTATCGACCGGAAGCGCGCGGTGGAAATCACGGAGGAGTTCTCCAAAAAGTTCAACCTGTATGTGGATCCCAACGCCAAGGTCATGGATATCCCCGTCGGCATGAAGCAGAAGGTGGAGATCCTGAAGGCGTTGGTCCGGGGCGCCAAGATCTTGATCTTGGACGAACCCACCGCCGTGCTGACAACACAGGAAACAAGTGAGCTCTTTAAGGAGCTTATGAGCCTGAAGGATCAGGGATATACGATTATTTTTATCTCCCACAAGCTCAATGAGATCATGCAGATCACAGACCGCATGACCATCCTCCGGGGCGGCAAGTCCATGGGTGTCTACGACACGAAGGATGAGAACCCGGAAAAGATCTCCCGCCTGATGGTGGGTCGAGATGTGGTTTTGAAGGTTCAGAAGGAGAGAGCCACGCCCACAGACGAGGTGTTGCGCATCCGGGATCTGGAGTATGTCAACGAGTGGGGCAAAAAGATGCTGGATAAGCTGTCCCTCTCTGTCCGCAAGGGCGAGATTCTGGGCATCGCCGGCGTGGAGGGCAACGGGCAGAAAGAGCTGGTGGATATGCTCTTCCAGCTGAACACTCCAAACGCCGGCACGATTGAGGTTAATGGTCAGAACGTTCTGGGCCTGTCCCAACGGAGGATCCGGGAGCTGGGTGTGTCCCTGGTGCCTGAGGACCGGATGCTCTACGGCATTGCCGGCGCCGCTACCATCGAGGAGAACCTGATTTCCGACCGCTGCGGCAGCAAGCGGCTGAACAATGGGCCGCTGTTTAATATGAAGGCCATTCACGCCGAGGCGGATCAGCTGATCGAGGACTACACCGTTTTGTGCAAATCCGGTGCGCAGAAGGTGGAGAACCTGTCCGGCGGCAATATCCAAAAGGTGGTCGTGGCCCGGGAGTTCTCCAACAACCCCTGTCTGATCATCGCCGACCAGCCCACCCGCGGCATCGACGTGGGCGCCACGGAGTTCATCCGCAAGAAGCTGGTGGAGCTGTCCCGTTCCGGCATTGCGGTGCTGCTGGTGTCCGCCGACCTCAATGAGGTCATGGAGCTGTCCGACAGCCTGATCGTCATGTACGGCGGGCGGATTGCGGCCTACTTCGAGGACACCGACGATCTGAATGACGAGATCATGGGCGAGTATATGCTGGGCCTGAAGCAGCAAGATCCCCAGCAGGTCAGGAGGGTTTGCCATGAGTAAAAAGAGAAGCCTGATCTTCAGTATCGTCCGCGGTTTGGCGGCCATCTTCATCGCCCTGGCCGTGGCCACGCTGCTGATCTTCATCTGTTCCGAGGGCGCCACACTGGGTGAAAAGGTCAGCCAGACCCTCAGCGCCCTGCGGCAGCTGCTCATCGGCCCCGCGTTCAAAAACAAGGGCGGCATCAGCACCAAGAACCTGTGCGACGTGCTGGCGGCTATGATTCCCATCATCTTCACCGGCCTGGCCACTTGCGTTATGTTCTCCGCCAATCAGTTCAACCTGGGCGCTGAGGGCGGCATCATGCTGGGTGCGTTCATCACCGCCCTGATGGCTATTTACGCCCCTCTGCCCGCCGGTGTTCTGCCGGTAGCGGCGGTTCTGGTGGGCGCCGCAGCCGTGGGCGTTATGATGCTGATTCCCGCGCTGCTGAAGGTGAAGCTGGGCGTCAGCGAGATGGTCTGCTCGCTGATGCTGAACTATGTGGTCATGTATCTCGTCAAATACCTGCTGAACAGTCATCTGGCGGACAAGAGCAAAGGACAGATCATGACCCATGACTTCCAGTCTCAGTCCGCTATCCCCCAGCTGATTCAGAACGGTTCCAAGCTGTCTTGGGGCTTTATCGTGGCCCTGATTTTCGTGGTCATCATCGCCCTGTTCATGTACCGGACCCGCTGGGGCTATGCCATCCGCATGATCGGAATCAATCAGGACTTCGCTATGTACTCCGGCATGAAGGTAGGCGCAGTCATCGTGCTGTCCCAGGTGCTGGGCGGCCTGCTGGCCGGCATGGGCGGCGGCATTGAGATGCTGGGCCGTTATACCAATTACTCCTGGACCGCCCTCCCCGGCTACGGTTGGACGGGCATCACCGTGGCTATCCTGGCAGGCAACAACCCCATCTTTGTTCCCTTTGCCGCGTTCTTTATCGCCTACTTAAATAAGGGCTGCAGTCTGATGTCCACCTACTGCAATGTCCCCTCTCAGCTCATCGATATCATCCAGGCAGTGATCTTCCTGTTCTTCGCGGCGGAACAGTTCCTGTCCCGTTATCGCCAGAAGCTGGTGGTCAAGAGTACCCAGGAGGAATTGAAGCTGAAAACCTCCAGAGAAGCTGAACCGGAAGGGAGTGTGAAGTAAGATGCTGAAACTGATCTTTACCTCCGATTTCTTCTTCTCCATCCTCCGCATCACCGCACCCATTCTGTTTGCCACACTGGGCGCAGTGGTGGGCGAGAAGGCCGGTGTCTCCAATATCGGCCTGGAGGGCACCATGATGATCTCCGCCCTGTTCGGTTCCCTCACTGCCTATTGGTCCGGCTCTTGGTCCGTGGGCGTGCTGGTGGCCGTGGTTATCGGTATCCTGGTGGCTCTGTTGATGGGATTTTTTGCTTTCAATCTGAAGACGGATATCATCCTGACCGGTATCGCCGTCAACATGGTGGGTTCCGGCGGCACATTGTTCCTGGTGAAGGTCATCACCCAGATGACCGAGGGCAAGGCCATGGCCTCTACCACCTCTCTCATCACAAAGAACCTGCAGGTCCCCTCCTGGGATATCCCCATTTTGAAGAATATCCCCATTCTGGGCGACGTGCTCTCCGGCCACTGCATCCTGACCTACCTGGCCTTTTTGTTGGTGTTTTTGACTTGGGTGCTGCTGTATAAGACGCCTTTGGGCCTGAACATCCGCTCCGTGGGCGAGAATCCCAATGCCGCCTCCTCCGTGGGTGTCAGCGTCATCCGGATCAAATACATTGCCATCGGCTTCTCTGGAGCCATGGCTGGCTTTGGCGGTGCGTTTATGTCCATGTACTATGCCATGGGCTGGTCTCAGGACATGGTTTCCGGCCGTGGCTTCATTGCCCTGGCCGCCCAGGCCATGGGCGCCGGCGAGCCCCTGGGCGCCATGCTGTCCGCTCTGGTCTTCGGCTTCGCTCAGGCGCTGGGCATCAAGATCTCCTCCACCGGCACCGACTCCAACCTGGTCTCCCCCATCCCCTATTTGGTGACGATTCTGGGTCTGGTTGTGTTCGCCTTGGTGGCCCGCTGGAAGGTTAAGCGCCAGCACTCTGCGGCCGCACTGAAAGAGGCTGCCAAGTAAGGATATAACCACAGGCATTTGCCGCCCTTTTCCGGGCGGCAAATGTTTTCAGACATCAAATTTTACGGAGAGGAAGAAGCTTTGTGGATGATATCAAAAAAATCCCTTTGATTCTGGACGGCGATCCCGGCCATGATGACGCCATTGCCTGGATGCTGGCCAAAGCCAGTCCGGAGCTGGATATCCGGGCGGTGACCTCCTGCGCCGGAAACCAGACCATTGAAAAAACCACCTATAACGCCCAGCGGGTGTGCACCCTCCTGGGCATTGATGCTCCCATTGCTATGGGCCGTCCCCGTCCTTTGCTGTCAGACCCCATCACCGCCGGCAACATCCACGGCCAGACGGGGCTGGATGGCCCCGCCCTGCCGGCGCCGTCCATGGAGCTCTCCCCGCTGGGCGCTGTGGAGCTGATGGCGGAGGTGCTGCGGAGCAGTGAGACCCCGGTGACCATCGTGTCCACAGGCCCCCAGACCAATGTGGCGGCGCTGCTGATGGCCCACCCGGAGCTGAAGGAAAAAATCGGCCGCATTTCCCTCATGGGCGGCGGAATTGCCTACGGCAACTGGACACCGGCGGCGGAGTTCAATATTCTGGTGGATCCGGAGGCAGCCCAGGTGGTGTTCTCCTCCGGCATCCCGGTTCAGATGGCGGGGCTGGACGTGACAGAAAAGGCTCTGATCTTCCCGGAGGACTTTGAGCGCATTCGGGCAGTAGGCAACCAAGTGGCCAAGGTGGTGGCGGATTGGCTGGAGTTTTTCTACCGGTTCCACCGTTCCATTGGTTATGCCGGCGCGCCGGTTCACGATCCCTGCGCCGTTGCCTCCCTGCTCCATCCGGAGCTGTTTACGATTCAGGAGATGTATGTGGAGGTGGAGACTGCCGGTGAGTACTGCCGGGGTGCCACTGTGGGCGACATCAAGGGCCGGCTGGGCCGTACGCCCAACACCCGGTGCCTGATGGATGTGGACCGGCAGGGCTTTGCGGACCTGCTGGTAGAGGCTGTCCGGGCCTATGACGGATGGGAGGTGCGCGTATGAGCAGGATTCCGGTGTGGTTTGACACGGATATCGGCGTGGATGACGCCGCGGCGCTGCTGGTGCTGGGCAAACTGGAGCAGGTGGAGGTCGTGGGTATCTCCGCCGTGGCGGGTAATGTGCCCCTGTGCCGCACTTACGATAACGCCCGGAAGGTCTCCCAACTGATTGGTATGTCTGTTCCGGTGTACAGAGGCGCCGAAAAGCCGCTGTTCAAAGAGCTGAAGGCTGCCGTCAATGTCCACGGTGAGGACGGCCTGGGCGGCGCGGAACTGCCACCCTCCCAGGCGTCGGAACCCTCCGGCGCAGCCTGGGACGCACTGTACCGGGCGGCTGTGGAAGCCAAGGGGGAACTGGAGGTGGTGGCTGTTGGCCCGCTGACCAACCTGGCTATTGCTATCGGGAAATATCCCCATCTGAAGACGCTGATCCGCCGTATTCTCATCATGGGCGGCGCCGCGAAGGGCGGCAATGTGACCCCGTCGGCCGAGTTCAATATCTATGTGGATCCTCACGCCGCCCAGATGGTGTTCAAGTCCGGCATTCCCGTGGTGATGTGCGGGTTGGATGTCACCCATCGGGCCTATCTCACGGCGGAAGAGCTGGCGGAGATCGGCAATCACGACACGCCGGTCTGCCGCTTCTTCCGGGACAGCACCCGGGATCTGCTGCTCTTCCATGAGCAATGGGGAGAGCCGGGGATTATCCTCCACGACATCTGCCCGGTGCTGTTCCTGACACACCCCGAGATCTACCAGGGCCAGGAGGCTGGGGTCTTTGTGGAGACCCAGGGCACCATTACCAACGGCAAGACGGTGACTGATCTGTGGAGCGACAAGGAATTCCCGGTCAAAAACACCTTTGTGGTGCTGGATGTGGACCGGCCGGCCTTTGTTTCCTTAGTGCGGGACGCCATTATAAGCTACTGACACAGACGGAAAAAGCACTGCCCTGGAATTATTTCCAGGGCAGTGCTTTCATATTGGGCAAATACAAACGATGTCACACAGTATCCTATTCTGGAATCAGCCAAACAGGTTGGGCAGGAATGTGACAGTCCAGGGAATATAAGTGATGATCAGCAGCACAACGATCAGCACGCCCAGCATGGGCAGCAGGTCTTTAAACATATCCTTCAAGGAGATCTTGGCAATGGAACTGGTGACGAACAGGCAGACACCCAGAGGCGGTGTACACATTCCGATGGTCAGGTTTACTGCCATGACCAGGCCGAAGTGGATCAAATCAATACCCATGGCCTGAACCAGAGGGAGGAACAGCGGCGTGAAAATAACAATGGCGCTGGTGGTATCCAGGAATGTACCGACGATCAGCAGGATTACGTTGATGACCAGCAGCAGGACATACTTGTTGTGAATAGCCGCCTCCATCATCGCGCTGACAGTCTGAGGCACCTGTGCCACGGTAATGACCCAGGTAAACAGGCTGGCGCAGGCCACCACAATCAGAACCTGTCCGGTAGATTTCGCGCAGTCCACAAACAAACTGAACATATTCTTCAGCTTCAGCTCCTTGTAGACGAACACGCCCAGGATCAGGGCATAGGCACAGGCGATGGCGCCAGACTCGGTGGCAGTGAAAACACCGCTCATGATACCGCCGATGATGATGATCGGCATGATCAGGGCCAGGGCGGCATCTTTGCCGGTACGCAGGATCTCCGCGCGGGTGGCGCGGGTTTCGCGGCCTACATAGTGACGCCGTTTGCCAATGTAAATACTGAGGAGCATCAGGCCAAGACCCATCAGAATTCCGGGGACAAATCCGCCGATGAACAGCTTGCCCACACTGACGCCGGCAATTGTGCCGTAGAGCAGCAGCGGGATGCTTGGCGGTATAATGGGACCAATCGAGCCGCCGCAGGCAATGAGGGGAGCAGAGAAGGTGTCCTCATAGCCCTTCTCCCGCATAATGGGGATCATAATACCGCCGATGGCCGCCGCGGCCGCAATGGCGGAGCCGGTAATGGCGGCGAAGAACATACAGGCCAGGATACTCACTAACGCCAAACCAGCGGGGAAATGGCCAATGAGAGCGTCGGCAAAGTCAACGATGCGCTTGGAAATGCCGCCTTGGACCATCAGTCCGCCGGCCAAAATGAACAAGGGAATGGCCGTCAGAGCAATGCTGTCAGCACCGGTAAACAGGCGCTGCGGCACGACCATCAGGGGGAAGCCGCCCTGGATAATGCCAACCAGGGAGGTCAAGCCCAAAGAGAAACAGATGGGCATGCCAACCATGAACAAGACAAAGAGAAGACCAATATAAATCATGCTTTCTCCTCCTTCTTCACCAGGGCGCAGATATCTTCAACAATTACCTGAACCATATAATACAGCATCAGCACCGCGGCACTTGGAATGCTGGCATAATACAAGGTCATAGGAATGGGCAGATAAGGGGCTGTCTGAGTCAGACCGCTCTTGGCAAAATTAGTACCATAGATAATCAGGAACAGGAAAAAGGCGCAGAGCACAATGTTGATGATGATCTCCACAACACTGCGTGCCTTCTTGGGGAGGACAGAGAGCAGAGCATCCACGCACAGGTGACCCCGTTCTCTCACGCACCAAGCGGCGCCCCAAAATACCATATAGGTAAAAGCCAGGCGCAGGACGTCCTGGCTCCAAGGGAAGGGAGACTTCAAAACATAACGGCTGATCACCTGCAGCACCGTGACGAGAAAAACGGTGAAAGAACTGACAGCCATGACCACCTTGGTCAGCATATCCACAACGGAATTCAGCAGTTTCATGGTACCTCCTTTAATCGGAAAGCCGGACGGAGGCACCGAAACGGGCCTCCGAAGGGCGGAGCCGCCAAAAGGGCGGCTCCGCACCCGGAATATTGAGGTTTGGGTGAAAGGCAGGAGTTACTTCTTAGCCTGATACTCGGCAACGGCGGCACGGACAGCCTCCGTCAGCTCGGGATCCACCAGAGCGGTGACAGAATCCTGCAGATACAGATCAGCGGTAGCATCCTTAAAGGACTGGATATCGGGATTCTCACAGACGATCACACCGTGGGCCTTGATGCTCTCCAGCATCTCGGCTTCCATGGAGGTGACGGTTTCGCGCTGATAGTCGCGGGCGTAAGCGGCGGCCTCGTCCACCCAGCCCTGCTGTTCGACGGTCAGATTGTTGTAGAAATTCAGATTCATCAAAATAGACTCAGCTGCATAGGTATGGCCATCCATGCACATATACTTCTGAACCTCGTCAAAGGCGGAAGAGGAGATGGAGGCGATGGGGTTCTCCTGACCGTCCACAGTACCCTGCTGCAGAGCAGTATACAGCTCGTTAAAAGCGATGGGAGTGGCGATAAAGCCCAGGGAGTCAGCCAGAGCAAACCAAATGGGAGCCTCCTGAACGCGGATAGACAAGCCCTTCATATCGGCAGCACAGGTGATCTCCTTGACGTTGTTAGTGAAGTGGCGGAAGCCCAGCTCACAGAAGGCCAGGTGCTTCATGCCCTGCGCTTCAAATTTGGGCTCCAGCTCAGTCTGCAGGAAGTTATCCAGCACATAGTAGGCCTCTTCCTTCGACTCGAACATATACGGAATGGACAGAACTTGGGTCTCGGGCACGAAGCTGGGGACAGCACCGTCGGAAGTAACGACGGTCATTTCCAGAGAGCCCATTTTGACGCCCTCGGTGGCCTCGCGTTCGCTGCCCAGCTGGCTGTTGGGATACACAGTAGCAGTGATCTGGCCGCCAGAGAGTTCGGCGATCTTGTCGGCGAAAGCCTGGGCGGCGATGGTGGACTGGTGCTTCTCATTGCCCGTGGTGGCGATCTTCATGGTGATGGGCTTGGCGGCAGGGGCGGAAGAAGCAGAGGACCCGGAGTTGGCAGGGGTGGTGCCGTTGGAGCTGCTTCCGCAGCCGGCGAGCAGGGCCATGGTCATAGCCAGGGCCAGGGTGACGCTAAGAAACTTTTTCATCATCTTTCCTCCTCACTAATCACACCAATTGTGTTTTTTAGGTATGTATGAACTTGCAGTCACCTGCTCCGCTTGGCAGAAAATAATCGCAAATCCAATAAAATATATATTTTGTCTAACATTTTATTGCTAAAAGTAGTTG
>Ga0129307_1003369_pt1 | contig 10253 bp, 12 predicted proteins | sample P1105metagenome_FD_94437 | JGI IMG/M metagenome (GOLD analysis project Ga0129307, IMG submission 94437) | Capybara group fecal microbial communities from Wisconsin, USA - P1105 metagenome | ecosystem: Host-associated > Mammals > Digestive system > Large intestine > Fecal | place: USA: Wisconsin... | reverse complement strand
TGGTTGGCAATGCTGGCGCTCTCACCCTGCAGCTCATCATCTTTCGAGAGCCGGCAGTAGATTGCAGCCCGGTAGGTTCCGGCAAGCATTGCACTCATTTCTTCAAAAGAGTATTCCATATTGTTCACCCCGCCAGTCCAGACAGGTTTCGCAATTCGGGAACCTCGTCTTCAGTATAATCAGTATTGTTTGTTTTCGCAAGTGATTCTTGTGTTTTCGCTACACGATATTTATCCGCGATCAGGCCGATGAACACATCCTGCGCGGCCTGTTCTCCTTCAAACACGCTGATCACTTTCATGGTTGTATCAGTTCTCTTTCTCGCCATAGGCAGCGTTACCTCCTTCATAATGGTTGAAGTGGCAAAGTGGCAGAAAAAAAGAGTGCCATGATTTCTGCCACTCCGATTCTTTCTGCCACTTAAGCCATCGTTATTCTGTTGTTTTGTCCGGATCTTCGATCCAGTATTCTTTCTTGTGTCCGGAGATGAACCGGCTTTTCAAACTGCCGCTCATTTCCTTCTTTGCATCCCGGACCGTTCTGGGGGAGATCCCCTTTGCGATCGCCTCGCGGTCGATGTCCTCGCTGAGGACGTGCTTTCCTCCGGCAGTCATGGCCTGGATCAGGTTCCTGGCAGCATCCGTCTTGGATTCATGCTTTCCTTCCGATCCGGAGAGCATTTCGTCGGCTGTGATATCATATTCGCCCATCCAGCGGAATCCGTCCTCGTCCCCCAGGATGAATGCCAGGGAAGGACCGGGAGGCGCAAGTGAGCTCTTTTCGTGGGTCAGGACCCTTAAGTTCGGATCGTCCTTCACCTTGCCGATAAAGAGCAGGCTGCGGACGCTCGCGGTGAAGTCTATCGAGCCAAGACCTCTGTACGTGCTCTGCATTCCGGCAGCCTTGTTCAGGTGTCCGATCAGAAGGATCGCGCAGCCGGTTCGCTGGGCAATGTCACCGAGTTTCCGGAAGATGGGTCTCACCTCGTTGGCGCGGTTCATATCGACCTTTGCTCCTAAGAATGCCTGGATCGGATCGATGATCAGGAGCTTGGCCTGGTTCTGCCGGATCGCCCTCTCGATCCTGTCATCGGAAAGAGTCAGCGGACTTCTCTCGTTTTCCACGATGACCAGCACTCTTTCCAGATCAGCGCCTGCCTCAATGAGGCGGGGCTTCACCGTATCACCGAGGCCGTCTTCCGCAGTCTGATAGATCACATTGAACGGTTCCATGACCTCCATGCCCGGAAGCTGTACCCGGTTCGTGCAGGCCGCGCAGAGCTGCATGGCAAAGTACGTCTTGCCTTCGCCGGGATTGCCTTGGAGGATCGTAAGCTTGCTGAAGGGGATATAGGGCTTCCAGAGAAAGGAAACCTCCGTCTGGACCACATCACTCATCTTCAGCATCTCCACAAGTCCGACAGCCGAGCAGTAACTCAGATCCTCATATTCGACCTTGATTTCCTGCAGCTCTGCCCGGTGAAGAAGTACTTCGTTCCAGTCCTTTAAGGGCGGTTTCATCCGCGTCACAACGATGCCCGGCAGCTCTCTCGACAGACGGTCACAGGCCGTGTTGCCGGCCTCATCGTTATCCAGGCAAAGATAGACTCTGCTGATATTCGGATGCTCGGTAAGATAGCGGTTCAGGGCTTTTCCGGAAACGCCGCCAAGCGAAAGATAGCTGCGTCTTTTCCAGTCCTTCGAGTACAGATTGATGAAGGACAGCAAATCAATCGGTGCCTCGAACACACAAAGCTGATCGCCGGTTCCGTGATAACAGAACCCGAAGGACTTGTCCGACCCGGCAACATCCTGCCTGAACTTTTCCGATGTTCCCCGGCAGTGAGCGTAGTGAGGGATGTTCTTCAGATCCCTGCCGACAAAGACCACGTTGTGATGTTCAACATCCTCGTAGATGTCACCGGTTTCAAGAAAGATATCTACCAGCCGGGGATCCAGTCCTCTGACATCTGTGAGATACTTCTTCGCTGTTTCGTTTGTTTCATTCGGAACCGGAAGCTTAAAGTCCGGCAGGGGAGAAGACACGGCCTCAACCGGTTCCGCAGCTTTCTCCATGATCAGCATCTCCACGGCCTCCGGGAAGGTCTTGCCGTAAAACTCCATGACGAAGTCGATGGGGCCACCGCCCTTACCTTCACTGTGACGGAACCACTTGTTCCCCCGAATCGTGAGAGAGTCGTGCGCCTTCCAGCGGTGCTCATTCCCGCTCTTAAGAAGTGCCTCGCCCTGATGGGCAAGGAAGCTTTCAAGGCTGACCGCATTGGCGCGATCGATCTGTTCTTTCGTGTAGTACATTGAATGCTCCTTTCATGAAACGGCCGGAGACTGGTCCGGTGTTTTTAATGTTCTGATGTTTTATACGGATGGGAATCTGATCAGGTGAAAAATGAGGCGAAATTGCAATTCCGGCAGCAAGGCAGAAGAGAAAATTGCAAAAATGCAATCCGTTCAAGTTGTCATTTTGCAAACTTGATCCCGCTCTCAGGGCATTAAAAAAGCGCCTGCCATTTTCGTAATCACAAAAACAACAGACGCTCTCAGTGCTCGATATTCTGTTTTCTTTCCGGCTGAACCGGATCGTTACCGGCAGACCTGTCAGACTGAAGACGGCCTTCCGACAAGCGGTCAGAGATGGAAACCTTCTCCGGTGCTTTTTCCTCCGGCAGTACCTTGCTGATATAGTACTGAATCGACCGGAGCTGCTTAAGCTCATCTTTCACGGTTTCCAGTTCACTGGTCCGCGAATTGATCACTGCGGTAAGCTCATTGGATTCTGCTTTCAGCGCTACATGATCGACGGTCTTACCGCCGTTGACCTTCATAAGAAGGCGGACAGCTTTGCTGTAGGAGTCCAGCTCTTCGCTGTGTTCTTTCCGATATTTCTCTTTTGCAGACCTGAAGTTTTTCTGCTGCCAGGCATCCTGCACCGGCTGCAGTTTCTTCATGGTTTCGTACGCGGACTGGATAGCAACGATGTCATTCATCCTTTTCTGGGAGCTTCGGATTTCCCGGCTCAACGAATGATATCGGCCTTCCAAAAGATCGATGTGGCCGTGAAGGTCATCCAGAGAAATGAGCTTATGCTCTCGGAGGTAAGCTGCCGCGTTTGAGATCTTCTCATAATCGGCAACCGTACCTTTCAGCCTGGCGTGGGAGGACCAGCCGTCACGCTCTCGTCTCCGGATCTGATAGTAGTCCAGGAGCAAATCGGAAAGTGTCGGTTCCTTCAGCTTGGCCAGTTCTTCCTCGATGATCTTTTTCTTTTCCTGCAGACTGGTGATCCAGGCATGAAGGGCAGCCAGCGTATTCCGAATCGTGGCCATCAGGGAGTTCGCCTCTTTGATATCACGGTTCAGATCTCCGATGTTTGTCCGGATCCCTTTCTTCTCCAGATGAGTGACGGCCGGTCCCATGTGGACCATCGGGATCTTCTCGATGCCCTGGCGTTCGTAGGACTTCAGGCTCACTCGTTCCGGCCTGCCGTTCCGTTCCAGGTATTCGTTCTGAATCGTTTCCCAGGCATTTCGCCAGACTTCACAGTTACCAAGATTGTTCCAGTCGTTGGTCATGATCTTCCGGCTTTTCCATCGGCCGGAGGCATCACGGATTCTGTTTCCGTCCTCATCAAGGACATACTCTTTTTTCGCTTTTGGCATCCATCGTCCTTCCTCATCCAGGGACCGCAAGGTCAGCAGAAGATGAACATGTGGATTATGACCGGGCGGCTTCGGATCATGAATTGCAAAATCTACGCACATTCCACGGCTGACAAACTGCTCCTGGCAGTACTGCCGGACCAGCTCGGTCCACTGTTCCCTGGGGACTTCCCTGGGAAGAGCAAAGCGCATCTTCCGGGCAAGCTGCGAATTCCACTGTGTCTCGACCGTCTCAACTGAATTCCATAGTTTTTGTCTGTCGGCATATTCCGGCGGCGCGTTCACCGGCAGCATTACCTCTTCATGAAAAAGCTCGTTCTGTTTGTAGCGGTAGTCCTTGTGCTCCTGATCATATTCACAGAAGAGCTTGCTGGCAGAGAGATAAGCGGACGAGTTGACCGCCGACATGTTTTCGCTTCTCTGAACGATACTGACATCAAAATCAGGGCATGGCATATAATTCCTCCTTCCTCCGTGTTGGCAAAAAAATAGACCGGTCACTTTTCAGCAATCGGTCAGGTTCATGGATATGAAGTTGTGATCCGGGAAGGTATCCCGGAAATGGGGATAGCCGCAAAGCGGCGCAAGGGGAACGACGTTCCTCTTGGGATGTCAATCGGACTGGCGGCCCTCTCCGGGGCTGACAGTTAAGATTGCATCGAGCCTCCGGCCGGGAGCTCTCGGCAGAGCGCAACGCCACACGGATGTGGGGTATAGTTGCGCCCTAACAAGTTAGGGTCTTTTCAGCTTGTTTCTTCCGTGACGGTTTTCAGCATTTCGTCCAGGGCTTCTTTCACCTCCTTTTGCCTGAACGCGATCTTCAGTAGATCCATGACCTGATCGTTGGACAGCAGCTCCGGATGGACCAGGAATGACTCCAGCATCCCGGCCCGGGTGCAGAGACGGTTGGTTCGCTCGGCGCGGGTCAGCTTCGGAATTACCTTCCGGGTCAGAATCTTTTCTTGTTGTTCGTAGTACTTCTTCTTACGCTCTGCCTTCTCAATTTCGGCCTGAAGCGATTCGAGAGAATCTGTATTTTTCTTTTTTGGCATAGGGTTCTCACCTCCTTCCTATGTATCGGGGCAAAAAGAAAGACTCCCACCTTTTACGGTTGAGAGTCTTTGTATGTCTATTTCAGACTGATTGTAATGCGGCTATTCAAGTCTTCTTAAAGAACTGGTGGTACAGGTGGCACTGCAGAAATCACCGAAGAAAGCTCTTGAATCGTTGAGATTGCAGCCCAATTGGACATTCCTGGTTTCCATACCAATGTGTCTGCATTTATTTGTCCGGCTTGTGCCATTTGCGAAAGTGTAGTCAAGTCGTATGGCCCTGTAGATTGACCATTAACTGCAACATTATAAGCCACCGCAGGAATAGGCGGGGGTGTTGTCGAGGGCTGAGTATTAATCCCTGACATCATTCCATTCATCGTCCCAGCGATATTCTGCCCCACTGCACCACCTACTGCCATACCAGCCATCATAGCAGCAGGATTGAATCCCATACCACCTGAACCACCAAAGTCAACGCTGCCTGCTCCATTTGCACCCATTTGGCCTAAAGCATTTGCTCCTGCAATACCAACTTCTGCCTGCTTCTCCACCTGGAATGCTCCAATGTTTGCACTCTGAGTCTGCTTATGCATGGCATATTGGCCTTCTTCGCGCTGGATACGAAGCCGTTCAATATAGTCGGTAGTTTCTGCATGGACCTTCGCTGCGGTAACTTCTTTCGTTACAGACATTAACTGTTCGTAACCTTCGCTCGATTTATCTACTTCTAATGCTGAAACATCTATACCAGAAACTCGAACCCCAAAATCTGCAACAAGTCGATCCGATAATTTAGATTCCAAGACATCATTAACTGCCGAGATCCTAGTCTCAAGCTGTATTACCGGAATGTTGTGCGTTGCCGGAATATTTGTAACAACATCTTTTGCATAACGTGAAACTGCGTCACGAATCTGTTTCTGAAAATCATCGGATGAAAAACTTTCAAGCCTATGTAGTTTGATGAATTCCCTATAGTCATTGATACTATAGGTAATTACTCCACGGACAGCAATTGGAACGCCAAAGTCCGGAAAACGCGGGTCATAAACATCAAAAAATGGGACTGCAAATTTTGACTGTATTATTTTTGCTAAATTGATAAAATAAACTTCCGCCTGAAACGGAGATTGTCCGGCATAACCAAGACCGATAATGCTTGAAATAATCGGAAGGTTCTTAGTTTCCAGAAAATCATCAAAAGGGCCCTCTACGAAGTCCTGGTAAAGCCCATTCTGCTGTTTATATACGAAAACAGCAACAGATCCTTCTTTTACCCTCAGCGACGATCCCCATCTAATTGAATTGTCTCTGGCGGTTGATCCTGCAGACGAACCAGCTGGATGCCACTTCCAAATCAAATAATCAGGTTCATCACATCGTATAACATCAGCAAAAGCACCTGTATTGTTCTTCTTAAATAAAGCCATTTCTTCCTCCCAAATTAATCATAGTATCTAATTATTACTGGAGTGTCAGGAGATACCCAAGAACCTGAAGAATAGCTCGTCTCTCCTCCAATAGAAATCTCGGCCACTGATCCTTTCGTTTCTGTTAGCTTATCCAGCCATCCTGTCAGCAGATCCGATTGAACAGGTTCCGAAGTCACATTGGTAAAGCCCGCTGCTGTAAACACAGATGTCACATCACTCACTTGCTTCCCAGTTAATGATTGCGTAGGAATTTGAACAAGCCCTTCGCGACTAAGCGTTTCTCCCTTCTGTTCTGCTTGAAGCGCCTCTATTCTGCTAATAAGATTCGCCCTAGTCTCGGACCAGCTGTTACTATAATGGTCACTCATAGAATATGCGGTGGTCAAAGCAGCATCGTAATTCTCTTCAGCAATATATGCTTCGATTTGCTTAACTTGTTTTTCCAACTTTTTTTCACTGGTTCCTGTTAGTCCAAAGAGCAAAGGAATCAATGCCATTAGTATTACAAATGGTAGCATTATTTTTACAAACTCATTACCAAATATAACATTCAGTATCTTTTTCCCAACAGATACAGTCTTTGCATTTCCCAGTTCTTTTTTCTTGTCAACATACAACTTGTTAATTTTATCTAGATAGGGATCATCTGTAAGCATAAGATTTGCTTTCTGATGAGCCTGCTCGAACTTTGCCATCCACGCATCTGTAATGTCCTGCTGAGAGACACCACCAGAAACAACAACATTATCTCTTGAGTAAGAAGACGCGTTAATATTTGAAGATGCCAGAATGACAAACTCAAGAATGTCCTCTTTCGTATTGGGAATTACAAAAGTACGGATCAAGTCAATCTTCTGTGAATTGCTGGATGCACTGGCATAACTCCTACTGAATTCCTGAACAGAATAAGCGCTGGCTGCACCTCTCAATTCATATCCGCATTCGGGACAACTTTTGACAAACGCCGCGAGTGTAGCACCACAATTTGGGCACTTGTGGATCTCCCCTTCATATATAGTTTCTCTTTGAGATCCCCTAATTCTCTTATGTTGTGCATTGGTGTCAGATGACTGTCCAGTCATCTTTGCTCCACACTTACCACAAAACTTAGCCCCGTCTTCTACGAAACTGCCGCAATTGGTACAGTATGCCATATCATTACCTCCAGGTGTTAAAAAATTTCTTTTTTCTTTTTCTCAAATTCTTCCGGTGAGATGATACCAGCATCTACCAAAGATTTGAGTTTTTGAAGGAGTTCAATCTGTTGATCTATTGAAAGCTTTTCTTTTGGAATATCTTTCTCTATCTGCTTTTCGCTTTGGATAGGCTCTGAAGGTTTGTTTTCTGGTATTTCGCTTCCGCATTCAGTACAGAATCTCAAACCCGTTGGCAGTTTCTTTCCACATGTAGGACAGGTTATTCCTTCTTCTGCTGGTTTGGCTACAACAGGTTTATCAACAGCCGCTCCACATGATGTACAGAATCTAGATCCTGAAGGCAACATTTGACCACATAACGGACATTTTATACCATCATTTACTATCGGAGTCGGTATGCTGTTCACGCGAGTAGGAATGTAACTTGTATTATTTACCGGCTCCTTTTTGCTTTTGAATTTGAATCCAAAAGCCTCAGCAATTTGCCTACCCGCATCTTTGAATTCTTCTCCGACTTCTTTGAATGCCCCAACTACAGAATCATCGTCTTCTGAGGTATTTCGTTGTCTAGCGGAAGCATAGACGGGAGAAACTCCAAAAAGCTTTTGGATCTCTTCAATCCATGTAGCTATAGTTTGTTTATTTTTTGATTGGAAATTGAAATGCTCTTCACCATCTACCAAATATATATCTAAGGACGGAGTTCCATTAGATAGCTTTCCTCTTTGAACTTGCGGAACGCCATTAAATACCTTTATCTGGTCAAGCGGATAGTGGTATGTTTTTTTTGTTCCACCAAACATTCCCTTGCTCAAACAAATGATTTTTTTATTCGTGAGAATCAATTCATCTGTATATATTGCCATTACGCCGCCATGGGCAACGCTAGTCTCTTTTAAAATAACGACCTCGTCATAATCCAAGCCCAATTTATCTGCCATCGTAATTCTCCTTTACTCAGAGGTTTTTAAACTATGATTAAGCCACTCTGCTTCAACACTTTCGTAATCGAGCTCATGGGCTTCACAAAAGGCTTTTATTGCTTTCATACCTTTCATATTCGGGGCAGCTTTACCAAGTTCCCACCGATTAACTGTAGAGAGAGCTACATTAAGTTGCTTTGCAAAATCTTCTTGAGTACAAAATGCTTTTTGTCTTGTTATACGGATTGTTTCTCCTAGGCTCATCAAGCACCCTCCTCTCATTTGTTTCCGACAATTAACTATAATATACCACCTTTTAGGCGTTTTATCAACATTCACTAGGCACCAGTCGTCAATAAAATGAGTTCAAAAATGAGGTTATACATATGTACCGGCCAGATTTTGAAAAAAAGTTCATCTGGCCTTTCCTCTATACTTCTTTATTTCCTAATCCTTGGGCCTTTGCCTGTTCTCTTGCTGCCTGTTTCCGGGCCTCGCTGTACGGCTCCGTCAGCCGGAGAGACAGTCTGGCCTTGTCTACCACATAGGTGGCGCTGCCTTCTTTGGTTGTTTCCTTCAGACTGCAGAGATCCGGATGCTTCTTCGCATAGGCCGCCAGCTTCTTTTTCAGTGCAGAATTTAAGGTGTAGACCTCATAAAAGTCATCGGCCTCATTCGTCAGGATGATTGTTTCCTTCTCATACCTTGTAAGGCCAGACATAGTTCGATTCCTCCATTTTCTCGAATGCCGACTTGAGATTTTCGTAGCCGTTTCCGTAGTAGTCCTGTACATCACACAGGAAGCGCTCAAACTCCTTGCTGTATGCCTCATCGGATGAGTTGATTGCCAGATCGTGGATCAGCGCCGCAACCTGATCCTGCTCCAGCCTAGTTGGGAGGATCTGCATCATCCCGGACAGGATCTCCAGGGTCCGGTAGTAATCCAAGCTGGCGTAGTTGAACATGAAAAACATCTGGTACTTAGTCATCATAGTGACTCCTTTCCGGCAGCTTCGCACTGCCCCAACAAATGAATTTAGGGACCGGTAATCGGCCCCTATGTAACGAAAACCGCCTCGCAGGATATGCAAGACGGTCTTTCGGAAATGGTATTCAGTTTTGCAGGTCAAGACCTGATAAATTCACCCAGATTGCAGCGTATGGCAGTAATTCCTATTATGATCCGCTCCGCGATCACCGGCAGGATGAAAAAGACGAATCCGACAGCCAGCATCTTCAGTGCCTCCGTTCCGGATGCCAACCCCATCAGGTAAGAAGCTCCAGCAACGAGAACGAAGAGAAAGGCCAGAATGTTCATGATGGCTCCGGCTATGCTGGACAGGAAGATCCCGATCCACTGGAACAGGAGCAAGGCTGCCATCAACGGCAGTGTAAATGCTTTAAGGATCAGTTTTATTGCTTTCCTTATCATGCTTTCCTCCGATAGTGGGAGGATCGCCAGGCGCGAGTGCGATCACATCGGTGATTTGGCAGTCCAGTGCCTCGCAGATCCTCGCCAGCGTATTCATACTGATATTTTGTTCTTTGCCCATATTGGCAATCATGTTCGTGGTCAGACCGGCCTTCTGCCGAAGCTTCTCCTTGGACATGCCCTTATCGATCAGTGTGTGCCAAAGCGGCTTATAGCTGATATACATACTCTATCCTCATTTCCAGCCGCCAGGAGTGATTTATGCTGGCGGCATATTCTTCTTATAATGGCTCATGGTTATCATATCATTTACCTCTCGATTTCACAATGGATTCTTGCGTTCTCGAATAGGCCTGTCTGGACTGGACTTTCCTTTCTGTATGTAGTTGTATTCATCTTCTTCAATACTTCCAACTAATCTGGCATCAAGTGCTTCATGCCCTGGGACTTTGCGCCGGGGTTATCGTTGCCGTAACCTTCCAGCAGGTTGATCGCGCCCCAGATACCGAGACCGGCGCCAAGCGCCACGACGAGGGTCTGTAATACACCGATTGCCGAGTTGAAAAATGCCATAGGT
>Ga0129307_1003367_pt1 | contig 10257 bp, 9 predicted proteins | sample P1105metagenome_FD_94437 | JGI IMG/M metagenome (GOLD analysis project Ga0129307, IMG submission 94437) | Capybara group fecal microbial communities from Wisconsin, USA - P1105 metagenome | ecosystem: Host-associated > Mammals > Digestive system > Large intestine > Fecal | place: USA: Wisconsin... | reverse complement strand
GATAAGCTTTGAATCTAGAGAAAAGCATGGCAATCTGTAGCTCTGAAAGAGGTCTGAGGAAACTAAAATAATAAACTCCGGAGTTGATGAACTCCTTTTCGTAATTACGGAAATCCTCCTCAAACTCGTAACTCTTAGAGTATTGATGATTAACGTAGCTGCCCTCAACAGTAGATTCGTTGGCAGAATTTTCATTGGAAAGAGCAACGTAGCTAATACCGTTGAGATAACCTGCAATGATGCTAGAAAAAGCAACCAAAGCAGAAAATGGAGTATGACCATTTAAGTATCCTTGCTTATTCAAATCAAGCATGTTGCTATCCAAAGTGCGACGGGCGTAAATTGTTTTATCTTTAAGTGCCGCAACCTTAGCCGTCTCCTCGGTAGCACCTCGTGAATTGATGATATAGCAATATCTGTCTGCTTTATTTTTCAACAGCTCAATGCTGACAACAGAGTCCTTACCGCCGCCGATTGGAATCATAACTTTGGTGTTACCGTCCATTGTTGGATGCTTCAAGGCTGATTCACAAACATTGTAAGGGCGGGCATTGTGGCTTATCTCAATTTTCATAAATGAATCAATAGAATCCTCAATCCCGTTGGTATAATAAAACTCGCCTAGACCACCCCAGTAAAGCTTCTTCCACCAATCAATCTGTTTATCGCTCAAGAAATGATTGTTTATAGAAACTTTAGGTGGGCAGGCTATCTTCCAGTAGCTGATTAGCTCAACCATTCCAAGGGAAAATACCATCTCATCGATAAGAGCCGGATTCAATTCGTAGTCAACTTTATTGATTCTAGCAATCTTCCAGGTTGGATGAAACTCCGAAAGACCATCAATTGAAAAACTATAGGTAATTGAAATCTCATCATCTGAAAGTTGGTAAGAATAATCCTGATATGTAAATGTAGGAAATTTGCTTCTGCATTCACTATAAAAATCTTGTCTGCTCATATAATTCCTTCTACTATTAATAGACTTTTGATACTTCTATTATTATATAAAATGATATAATAAAAAAGTGCATAATAAAATATCTTACGAATAGCTTATGAGGAGGGAAAATGCCACACGTAGGGGGTCAGAAATACAAAATAATCAATGAATACCAAATCCTTATGGAAGAAAGCGATGAGAATCATCAGATTAATGCCATTGAAATGACACGTCGTCTTGAGCAAAGAGGCATTCCTGCAGAGCGCAAGAGCATCTACAAGGATATGACAACGCTGATGGAGGCCGGTGTAGACGTAGTAAAGGGAGACAAGGGTTACTATATTGCTTCCCGAGTATTTGAGCTTGCTGAGCTTAAGCTACTTGTTGACGCTGTGGGTGCGTCAAAGTTTATATCTCAAAAGAAAACGAAAGAGCTTGTGGATAAGATAACAACCCTTGCCAGCATTGATGATGCCACTCAGCTTTCACGTCAGGTAGTTGTGCCAGAAAAGGCAACCTCAGCAAATGAGAAGATTTTTTACACCATAGATGTAATCTACCAGTGCCTAGATAATGACAGGCAGATGGATTTTAAATATCAGGAGTGGACTTTAGGCAAAGAAATGCGACCACGCCATGGCGGCAAGGTTTATCATGTCAGCCCGGCATTTCTCCTTAGGAATGATGAAAACTACTATCTTGTAGCTTACGACCAGGAAAGTGGTGCCATAAGACATTACCGCATTGACAAAATCCTTTCAGCAGCCATGAGCGAAAAGGAGCGCTTGGGCAAAGATGAAATAAAGGCTCTCAATCCCCATGAGTATGCCAAGCAGCATATCAGCATGTTTGCAGGTCAGGAGCGAGTTATAACAATTCGCTTCAAGAAGCATCTTATTGGAGTAGTCATCGATAAGTTTGGAACTGATGTCGACATCCGCTCAGATGGGGAAGATTACCTTAGAGCCCGAGTTCACGTTGCAGTTAGCCCTCAGCTTTACGGATGGCTCACTGGAATCGGAGCAACTGTATGCTTCCCACAATCTGAGGCTGACGCCTACAAGATCTACCTGGAGGGTATAATTGAGGCTATATAAATATTATTATTTTCGAAATATGGCGGTGCAGAAATGCATCGCTTTTTTCTTTATATTTAGAATAATTCTTCTTGGAAGATAACCTACCGTTTTCAAAGATTTTAAAAAAATTTTTCAAAAATGGAAAAAAGCGACAACTTTTTTTTGAACTATATATATCATTGGCAAAAGTTTGGAGGTATAGAATGAAGAGATGAGATTTGTAAATAATTAAAAATGGAATATAAGGGATTTGTTATGAGAAGTTTGGACGGCGTGTGTTTTTTGCATTGCCGTTATTTATATGTAACAAAATAAACAGATAGAAAGAGAGAGTAAAAATTGGCAGATATTAATACAGATATAAACGAACAAATCAATAGACAAAATTTATTTATGAATAATAGAGACATACCATCATCAAGTTATTTTCAGATGCGTAGATTAAACGAGCAACTTTCAGATATTAGTAGATCCAATGTTAGCGAAGATAAAAAACGTGCGACACTCGAAAGAGTGAAGAAAAATAGTGATTATATTGCTAGAAAATATTTTATGGTAATAAGATTAGACCTAGAAAAGAGAGTTGAAGAGATATCCAAAAGACTCCATTCGGAAAAGTTTGATATAACAGAAGAAGATAAAGAAAAATTGAATAATTTGAAGAGTAACTATGAAAGATTTATTAGTAATTTAGTAGAAAAAGAGAATAAACTATATAATCTTTCTAATTTATCAAAAGATGAATATGAAGCCGAACTTGGAATGGTAGATAACTATCTAAAAGATAAAAAAAATCTAGAGTTGAACAGTGAAAACAGGCAAATGGATTTTTCTGAAATAATAGATTTATATGCGCCAAAGAAAAGTGCGACTAGACGTGTTAAGGAGAGTGAAAATAAAAAAGAGTCATCCTTAATAAGATTTGCAAAATGGTTACTATCAATTGAGGATGCCCCAAAAGAGGTTCAGCAGGATGCTATTGTTACGGAGCAAAAGAGCAGTATTGAAAAAATAAAAGATGATTGCGATATATTATTAGGTAGAATAAATTTAGAGTTGGCAAAAGAAATAAACATAAATAATACGGATGGAAATGATAGGAAAAACTCTTTTGAAAACATTAAGAATAATATTGAGAGCCTAGTAAGGACTATTAATGCAGAGCTACAAACAGGAGGTATTAATGTTGCAAGTAATCAGATTAATACATCATTAACACCGGGGGCGGTAAATAGTCTAAATGATAGAATAAATGCTAGAACTAACATTGAAGAAAGATATGCTGGATGTTTAGAATCATTTGAGCGAAATATGCCTGAAAAATATTTGCCTGATGAGATGGCAAAAAAAATAAAGTCTATGGCTAAATTAGATAGAAAAATAGAAGTAGTAGAAAAATTTGAATCTTTTAAACAGCCTTATAATGAGAAGTTTAAAGAAGCTAAAGATCTAAACCCAAATTTGAGGAGTGATAGAGATAAATTAGTAAAAATAAGCGACGAACTAAAGTTAAAAAATGACAACGACTTGTTGAACGCAAAAATCAGTAAGAGCTTTTATGATTTTATAGAAGGAATGGATAATAAAAACATAGTGACAGACCCGGATGAAACATTTGTAATTTCTGATAATCCTTTTAATATTACATTTGATAATATTTATAATATTAACAATATTAATACCGATAAACAAAAGACGGAAGTTAAGTGTATGGATGGAGTAAAAAAAATGTTCGGTTTAAAAAGCAAGAATTAGCAGTAGCTTTAGATGATTCATACCCGTTTAAAAAGCAGTGGCTAAAACCACTGCTTTTTCTATACCAGTATTTATATATACCCCCCATCAACCCCAATGATTTGTCCGGTCATGTAGGTTGGGGCATTTATAATACCAAGCACAATGTGTGCAATTTCCTCCGGTGAGCAGAACTTGCCTGCAGGGATTTCCTCTGCAAGAGAGGCCCTGTCTTCCTCTGAAAGCATGGCGTTCATGTCGGTGTCTACAACACCGCAGGCGATGGCGTTGACTGCGATTTGGTTTGGAGCAAGCTCCTTAGCAAGAGCCTTGGTAAATGCGTTGACACCGCCCTTTGATGCGGAGTAGGCCACCTCGCAGCTAGCTCCTACAGTGCCCCACATGGAGCTGATATTGATGATGTTGCCCTGCTTGCGGCTAATCATGTTAGGAACAATTGCTTTGGCGGTGTAGAATAGGGCGGACAGATTGGTGCCTATAATGCTATTCCAATCTGCTACGTACATATCAGTTAAAAGTCCAATGGATGCTTTGCCAGCATTGTTTATCAGTACATCAATTTGGCCAAGCTTTGAAAGGGCATCTTCGCAGGAGTTGATAGTAAACTCACTGTCTGCAATGTCCCCACAGTACACATAAACTTCAATTTTAAAATCTTTTGCTAACTGGGCAGCATAATCCTTAAGTAATTGAAAGTTGTTGTGGCAGAAAAGTGCTAGGTGATAGCCGTCCCTCGCTAATGCGTAGGCTATTGCTTTTCCAATACCTCTGCTTGCCCCAGTTACTAATGCTGTTTTTTTCATAACGCTCTCCTTGTATTATTTGTTTATTCAAATAGTATACACAATTAACACAATGACACAAAAATAATCAGATAAATTGCTTGTGAAAGTTATGGTGAATTGATATACTATTTACATAACAAACATATTATATCAAATACGTTTGTTAAATACAGCGGTAAAGGTGGTAGACAGCATGAAAACAACAATCTCAGGAAAAAACATCGAACTAACACAAGGATTAAAGGACGCAGTGGAGGAGCGTTTTAAAAAATTAGACAAGTACTTTATTAAAGACACTGAAGCGATAGTTACCTTAGACGTAGAAAAGGGACGTCAAAAGATCGAAGTTACAATTCCTATGAAGGGAAGCTACCTTAGAGCAGAAGAAGTCACATCTGATATGTATGCTTCAATCGAGGCTGTTACTAATACTTTGGAAGCTCAGTTGAAGAAGCACAGAAATAAAATCATCGATAAGAAACAGTCAGATTCAAGAGCTATTTTTGCTCAGGATTTCATCGAGGAAAAAGTTACTGATGATGAATCAATCCAGATTATCCGAACAAAGAAATTTGATATGAAGCCAATGTATGCTGAGGATGCATGCCTTGAGATGGAACTTATTGGACACGATTTCTTCATGTTCAGGAACGCAGAAACCGATGAAATCAATGTAGTTTACAAGAGAAAAAATGGAGCCTATGGTCTTATTGAACCAGAGTTCTAGAGTTCAAAAAAATATAAGAAATTGAACATAGTTTGATAAAAATTAATACAAAGATTTTTAACCTCCTGTTGTTATAATCCGTAGCCGGTATAACAATTAGGAGGTTTTTTATGATAAGAATCACTTACGGAGGCTATTTAGCTAAAGCTCGAAAGAGAGCCAAAATTACCCAGGAGAAGCTAGCAGAAATGACCAATTGTTCAACCTGTACAATCTCTCGAATTGAAACAGGAGAACATCATCCACAGGAGCGAACATTCAATGCTGTAGATGAGGCCATGGGTAAATTTGGGCTTGAATATGATGAAGTGACGCTAGAAAAGTTAAGTGAAGTAAGGAAGGTGGGGAATGAATTGTTAGACGCTATCCACTTGGGGCAAATGGATGAAATCGATATGACTCTTTTAAAATATCAAGCCCTGATGGATAGAAAAGATATGATTCATATGCAGTACTATTTATTCACCAATCTGGTACTAGCAAGAAAAAGAGGGATGATTGCGGAAGATTTTATAGAGGCAAGCGTGGAAGTGTATCAACTGGCGGGAGTTTTCCCTGGCTATGATGAGATAGCATTAATTAATCTAAGGAGAATCGAATTTGTCATTCTTATGAAAATTGCTTTGGCATATGTTGAAATAGAAGAATTGATAATGGCGAGAAAAATTATGGATGGGCTCATTTGTAATCAATTTGATAGTCGCAGTTCTTTTAGAAGAGATAGGTGCCTTTACTTGCTACATCAGATGGCAAAAATTCAGATAGAAGAAGATGATTTTGAAAAAACTAATTCATTGTTAAAAGGGGTTTTTAATGAATTGCTTAGAAATGAAAAGTACAGAGTGCTATTTTTAAACCTTTTGTTAGAACAGCAAATGTGCGTGTCCTACGGGGATAGAGAGGGAGAAATGCTTTTGGATGGATTTTTTTTAGCTAGTAAGCGTTTGATGGAGCACATATATAAAAAGTACATAAATAACTAGATACTTCGCAAAAAGCTAGGCCAATGGCCTATTGTATTTTCCACTGAAAAATACTATATTAAGGAATTGTAGCAAAGAATACTATTCTCATATGGAGAGTGGTAATTACAATAAAAGAGGGATTAATCATGGATATAGTAGTTTTAGCAGGCGGTCTTAGTTCTGAGCGCGACGTATCTTTCAAATCAGGAACAATGGTGGCAAAGGCTCTTAGAGCTAGGGGACACCGAGCTCTTGTTTTGGATGTATTTATGGGATATTCAGACAAAGAGACTGACATCACAGACATTTTTGAAAACAGCGAGGTAAATTCAGTGGTGGTGGAGGATATTCCTACTGATGCTCCAGATATAGAGGCGATTATTGCTAGCCGTCCAGATAAGAGCAAGAGCTTTTTCGGACCAAATGTTATCAAGATTTGCCAGAAAGCAGACATTGTATTCATGGCTCTTCACGGTGGTGATGGAGAGTGCGGCAAGGTTCAGGCAGCATTTGACTTATATGGAATCAAGTACACAGGAAACGATTATATTTCCAGTGCAATAGCTATGGACAAGCAAAAGACCAAGGAATATTTTGAGAGAGCAGGCGTGCCTACTCCAGCAGGTGTAAGCTTAAACGTTGCTGATAGAGCAGGATTTACATTTGATAAGTACCCTTGTATTGTTAAGCCAAATTGTGGCGGCTCGTCAATCGGTGTTACTATCGTTAACAATCCAGCAGAGTTGGAGTCGGCTTTAGATGCAGCTTTCGAATGGGAGGACGAAGTCGTAATTGAACAGTTCATCTCAGGGAGAGAGTTTTCTGATGGTGTAATCGAGGGCAAGGCCCTTCCGGTTATAGAGATTGCTCCAAAGCAGGGATTCTACGATTACAAGAATAAATATGCCGCAGGATCTGCCGTTGAGACATGTCCAGCAGAGCTTAGTCCAGAAGTTACAGCAGCAATGCAAAAATATGCTGAGATGGCATTTAAGGTTCTTGGGCTTACAACATACGCTCGTATGGATTTCATGATGGATGAGGATAATAACCTTTATTGCTTGGAGGCAAACACTCTTCCAGGGATGACACCAACTAGCCTTCTTCCACAGGAAGCAGCAGCAGTTGGTATGAATTTTGAAGACCTTTGTGAGCACCTAGTTCAGGTATCACTTGAAAGATACAACGATTAGAGATAACAATTAATAAAAGTAGAGAGAAGCTTATAACTATGAAAACTATGACTTTGGTCAAGGTTGCTCAGGTAGTTGATGGACAACTGATTTTGCCAGAAGGCAGTGAAAACTTAAAGGACAAGGAAATATCGGGGGCAGTAAACGATAATCGAAAGATTGAGAAGGACAATCTCTTCGTTCCTATGGTGGGAGCAAGGGTAGATGGCCACGATTTCATTCCAGATGTTTTTGAAAAAGGTGCTTTGGCCACATTGTCAGAAAGAGAGCTTGATAATCCTGCTGGTCCTTACATAATTGTCAAGGATACCAAGGTGGCTTTAAAGCAGATTGCTACTGAATACAGAATGACGCTAAATATTCCAGTAGTTGGTGTAATAGGCAGTGTTGGTAAAACTAGCACCAAGGAAATGATTACATCGGTTTTGGAAACCAAGTTTAGAGTATTAAAGACAGAGGGTAATTTTAATAACGAGATTGGCTTGCCTCTTACAATATGCCGAATTCGGGATGACCATCAGGTGGCTGTAGTAGAAATGGGAATTTCTGATTTTGGCGAGATGCATAGACTTTCCGATATAGCAAAGCCTGACATTGTTGTTATGACCAATATAGGTCAGTGCCATTTAGAATTTTTAAAGGATAGGGATGGAGTTTTAAAGGCAAAGACTGAAGTTTTTGAGCATATGCCAAAGGGTGGAGTTGTTATCCTTAACGGAGATGATGACAAGCTTGCAGTTGCAGATACTCTAGGCTTAAAGAAGGTCTACTATGGTTTAAACAACCAACAGTTTAATGCAACCAATGTTGTTGCCAATGGGATTTCAGGCACTAAGGCTACTGTTAGCATCGATGGAGACAGCTTTGATGTTACTATCCCATTGCCGGGTACTCATAATGTAATGAATGGTCTCGCTGCAGCAGCTGTTGGTAAACAGTTAGGACTTACATCCGAGGAAATAAAAAACGGCCTGGAAAGTGCAGGCACAATCGCAGGTCGAAACAATATAATTACTGTTAGAGATATTACAGTTATAGATGATTGCTATAACGCGAATCCAGTATCCATGAAGGCTTCAATTGAGGTCCTTGGAAAAGCCCCGGGCAGAACCATAGCAGTCCTTGGTGATATGGGCGAGCTTGGAAAAAATGAGCGCCAGCTCCATTTTGAAATGGGACAGGCGCTTGAAGAAAACCATATAGGTTATGTGTTTACTGTTGGTGATTTATCTCAAGAGATAAACAATGCTCTTAATCAAAAGAACAGTTCATGTATGGCTCATCACTACGATACAGTTGAAAAAATGCTTGAGGACTTGTTGCCTATCATAAGAGGTGGAGATACAATCCTTGTAAAAGCATCTCACTTTATGAACTTCTCAACCGTAGTGGAAGCTATTAAAGTTAAGTTAGCCTAAATCAAATATTTGTCAGCCTCAAGTTGAGCCTTCATAATGCCGTTGACGTAAGCCCCGATGTGCTTCTTGTCGTCGCCTTCAAGAGATGTTGGGTCAATTGGCTGACAGTATCTTACGATAACGTGAGCCTTTTTCATGCGAGGCGCTTGAGTCTCAAAAACGGAGCGTGTGTTTGTAAAGCAAACAGGAACGATTGGACAACCGGTTTTGGTTGCAATCTTGAAAGAACCTTCGTGGAAGGCTGCAAGCTCTCCAGTCTTTGAACGTGTGCCCTCTGGGAAAATGAACATCGAAATACCTTTTTTAATATATTCTTGAGCCTTGATAATAAGCTTTAAATCTTTTCTAGGGTCTGTTCTTGTAAGGAACAGGCAGTATGTAAGCTTCATCCAAACATTCAAAAGAGGAATTTTCTCAACTGAATTCTTAGAAAGAAAACCTGTAACTGCAGGGCAAAGATGGTAACCAAGGATAATATCAAAAAGACCAAGGTGGTTACCAATAAATAATACGGCTCTATCCTTTGGAATATTCTCATATCCAAGAACCTCATATTTAATTCCCGAAATAAAAATAACAACTCCAAATGCCCAAGCAACAAGCTTATATGCAATCTTGTCTTTCAAATCCTTATTGAAAAGCCCTATTATAAATAAGATTCCCCAGATAGGAATACTTACAATCAAAAAAATCACGATAAATGTGATAGATAAAATGGTTTTTAACATATATACCTCCGAACTTGTATTTCTCCAAATATTATAAAGTACAAAACCCCATTTATCAATTAAGATATAGTGAATAAATAAACGACAAAGCATGTTGTTTATTGAATAAAAATTCAATTATATCAAAATTTAACAATACACTTATTGCTTGAAAAATAAGGAAAAACAGACTGTTTTTTATGATAATTAGTCAAAAAAGTCCAATGAAATTTTGACAAAATGAACAAAAAGTGGTAGAATCCCTACAGCGGTTCAAGAATGTATTGCACATTCAAATACTAGAGAAGGGGGAGTACATCAATGGAACGCGAAGACTTCGACAAGGTTAGAGAATCTGTCAGATCCCAGTGCGGTAGTAGAGTTGTTATCCAGTTAGACAAGGGCCGTAACAAAGTTGACATTCAACATGGTGTTATTCAAGAGGCTTACCCAAGTGTTTTTACTATCTTAGTTGACGACACCGAGACATGTCCATCACAGTTACTTTCCTTCAGCTATACAGATATCATTACTAAAGAAATTCGCATGAAACTACTAGATTGTTAATTACTAGTTACAATTAAATATGGAATTAAGCCGTCGGCATAGCCGGCGGTTTTTTACGTTATGTGAAAGATGTGTCACGGCGGCAAATGAAGTTAATTGTATTGAGGTCTCTTTTAAG
>Ga0129307_1003366_pt1 | contig 10263 bp, 8 predicted proteins | sample P1105metagenome_FD_94437 | JGI IMG/M metagenome (GOLD analysis project Ga0129307, IMG submission 94437) | Capybara group fecal microbial communities from Wisconsin, USA - P1105 metagenome | ecosystem: Host-associated > Mammals > Digestive system > Large intestine > Fecal | place: USA: Wisconsin... | reverse complement strand
CCTCGTTAACGAACTCCGCCAGAAGACTGGCGTCGGCATGATGCAGTGCAAGAAGGCACTCACCGAAACTGACGGCGATATGGAAAAGGCTTTGGAACTCCTCCGCAAGCAGGGTGCTGCTGTCGCTGCAAAGCGCGCAGACAAGGCTGCCAAGGAAGGCCGCGTTTACCTTATCGAAACCGCAGACAAGGCTGCTGCTTTCGAACTCACCTGCGAAACTGAACCGGTTTCCAACAACGACGACTTCGTCGCTCTCGCTGCCCTTGCTACCAAGGCTGTCGAAACGCAGGCAATCGCTTCCGTCGAAGACCTCAAGAACGCTGTCGTCGATGGCGTCAAGATCAACGACCGCCTCCAGGACGTTCTCGTGAAGATTCAGGAAAACATTGACTTCCGCAAGTTCGCCGAAGTCAAGAAGGTCCCGAATTCCGTGTTCGGTCTCTACAGCCACATGAAGGGCAAGATCGGTGTTATCACTGAACTCGCTTTCGAAGGTACCGCTTCTGACGAAGCTGCTCTCAAGCAGGCTGCTAAGGACATCGCTATGCAGGCCGCCGCATTTGCTCCGGTTGCATTGAACGATGCTGCAGTTCCGGCTGAAACGATCGAAAAGGAAAAGGAAATTGCCAAGGCCCAGATCGAAGCTTCTGGCAAGGCTCCGAAGCCCGAATTCCTGCAGCGCCAGATCGACGGCCGCGTGGCCAAGGTGCTCAAGGAAATCGTTCTCGAAGACCAGGAATTCTTCATGTCTGAAAAGAACCCGAAGAAGCTCTCTGTCAAGGACTACCTCCAGGAAGTCGTTGCAAAGCAGCTCGGCCTTACCAGCTTGAAGGTCGTAAACTTCATCCGCTTCGAACGCGGTAACTAATTTCTTCCGCCGTCATCCTGAGCGCGACAGCGCGAAGGATCCAGGATCGAAATGAAATTGGTCGTCCCTCGCGGGGCGGTCAATTTTTTTTACTTTAAAAAAAAAGAGAATGTTGAGATGAAAAAACTTTTATTCATAAGCATTGTTGTGTTCCTTGTCGCTTGCGATGATACCGCTTCGTCCCAAGACCAATATTTTGCGAATTTACCGCAAGAAAAATACTCTAGTTCCTCATTTGAAAATATTGAGGAAAGCTCCTCTTCACAAGCGCCCGTTGTAAGTTTATCGTCTGGAACGGTGGAAGAAAGTTCTTCGTCAGAAGTTTCGTCTTCTTCTCAGGAGGCTGCTCAAGGCTCGGAAAAGCAAATACCTAAGTTGGACAAACTCCCCTTTGACACAACGGGAATCCAGCCGAATCTTTTGAAATATACGATTGATCCTGATACTTACACTGACGAAGATCGTGCAAAGAATGGTCCGTATTTAGGCCATAACATTACAGTTGAAGAATGGAGTAATCCGTCTTGCACGGTCCTGCATGTTTATGAAAGCGGCAAGATTGTGACCGATTTTGTGGGCTATCATGATTTTTCGAATTGCGTTTTGGTTGTGCTTGATGATTCGCTCATGTTTTCGAATACGCAAAAATGCAGGAACTCTCCGATTTGGGGTTCTTGCCAAAATGATGAAGCCTACTCGAAAAAGATCGTTGTGGGTAACGATGTCTTTTATTATGGCGTATCTGAACAGCAGTTGCAGCTGACGCAATTGACTGATTCCTCGCTAACCATTTGGCTTACGAAAAATCCGTCTTATGTTGTTCCTGATTCTGTTGCCGCGACCCGCACTTGGAAAAAGAGCGTTTTTAAAGACGATTCGCTTGTGAAGTTTGTTGGCGAAAGCCGCCACCCCGATTACGTCGATACGATTGCCATTGAAAAGTACAACATCACAATTACAGACTGGGGCAATACCTGGATCTTTGCAAATGAAACTTGCAGTTCCGAAGGTTTTGTAAAAGACCCCGCCAAGACCCCGACCGAACAGTGCAAGGATTGGGAAAACTATCGCAACAGTTTTGTGGACTGTACTGCACGAAACATGAATTTGCCCGAAGGCGTTTATCCTAGACTCTGCCGCCCCACCAAGATTGACGACCGCTCTGTTTGGTGTATTCTAGACAGCGAAAAGCCAACTGCAAGCGATTAGAACATTTTTCTCCTAGGAATAAATGTTGTTAAAATCGGTCGTCCCTCGCGGGGCGGCCAGTTTTTTTATTCGTCTTTTATGCAGCGGATGGAAACCGCGGTAAACTTGTCTATATAACTTTTGTTGCTTATGTAGCTTTGAACGACTCCCTCATCCTTGTCATAGAATTTGAAGAATCTTACAGTGTATTCTTCATCGCGATTTCGATATCCATAACGAAGAAGAAATTCTGCGTAATATCTATATTCGCTGTATTCGTCAGTATTCAAACGGGCTCCGGCGGCAACCATTGAAAAACCGTAGTCGTCCGTGCCGCTGACATCAACTCCGTCCCTAGACCAGCCTTTCTGCGAAGAAAGCTTTTGGCACGCCGTGGAAGAATCCCCTACGAAAGCAATCAGCCGTTGCCATTCAAATTCATCCGCTATATGCCAACCGTCAGGGCAACCCACGTTGGATCTATCATAGGAATAGAGGTGTCCAAATTTTTTACAGTTAGACTGCTGATTATCTAGGCAATATCCAAAATGGGAGGAATGCTCGTCATAATAGTTCAGGTTCTGCGCCAGCCACACCTGCTCGCCAATCTTGATGGTGTTGTAAACCTGGTTGTCCCTTTCATCTAGGATTTCCCCGTACTTGCCGGCTTCGTACATTTCCTGGTTCAGGAATTCGGTCGACATGCATTTAATAAAGCGACAGTCGTAAGTCCCCGAGGGCATGATGCCTTCGCCCAGGTCTTCGCTATAGAACGAGGAACTGGAGGCGTTCGAACGGGACGAAGAAGACTTTGCTGATGAGGATGATGTGCGGTCGTCCTTGGCAGCGACGCTGTTAGAATCATCGCCACCACAGGCGACAAATGCCATTGCTACGGCAACCAAGGAATAAAGGGCTGGTTTCCTGTTCATTTGCGGATTCTCCTTCACACCATTTAGGAATATATAATTTTTTTTCGATGCCTCAATGTTCCTGCGTGCAAATGAACAATTTTGCTTGTTCTGTCAAGCCAATTAGTAAAAATATGGGCTCATAAACAAGATAAAATTTACCGGTTATTTGTAAAGAATGTAAATTTTTCTTTTTGTATCATTTAAAACTTGTTTGATGATACAAAAAGTGCTATATTAAGATTGCAAAGGAAAATTCCTTTGAGTAAGGAGGATTATGAAACCAATAACAGAATATCGTGATTATCGCCGCTGTATGCAAGATTTTTACGACGAACGTAAGAGGACGAATTCCTTTACGTGGCGTGAATTTGCTCGGCTGGCCGGTTTCACGTCGCCAATTTACTTGAAGTTGGTGTGCGAAGGAAAAAGCAGCCTTAGCGAACTCGGGATTGAAAGAGTCGCGTCGGCCATGAACTTGGGCGGCTTCGAATATGCTTATTTCCGTCATTTGGTACGGTATAACCAGGCGAAGGACGACGAAACGAAAAAGAACTCCTTTGCCAGTATGATGGATATTGCGAAAGCCAACAAAATCCGAGTGGTGGACAGCGATGCCTTCACTTATTTTGAATCATGGAAGAATCCGGTTTTGCGCGAACTGGTGGCAATGATGCCGGGGGCTACACCCGAGGCTGTTGCCGAAATGTGCTGGCAGCCAATCACTGCAGATGAAGTTCGTAAATCCCTGGATTTTATGGTGAGTGTCGGGATTTTGCAGCGCAAATCCAAGAATGTCTATGTGCAGACGGACAAGGCCTTGGTCGGTAATTCCGAAGTGATGCCAGTGGTCGTTCGCTCCATGCATCGTGAAATGGCCGGCTTTGCACAGAAGGCCATTGACGAGTATGATGTTCATGATCGTGACGTTTCCGGTGTGACCATGGGGATTGACCGGGATGCCTACGAACAAATTATACGGGAACTGGAATCCTGTCGCAGAAAGATTGTGGCTATTGCCAACATGAGTAAGGAACCATGTCAAGTTTATCGTTTGAACTTGCAGATGTTTCCGCTGTCTAAAAATACACAAAAAAAATAATGAGGAGTTATATGAATAAATTTGCAAAAGCAAGAACTATATGCTGGGGGCTTCTGAGTGGTTTTGCGCTGGTCGCTTGTTCAAATGAATCAACGACATCGGTGAGTGATGGCACTACAGAAGAAAGAAATGCATTCTGGAATGAGACTGCCAATCTCAAGGATTGGAATGTCATGAAGGGCTCCGAAATCAAGTTGGAGAACACTGATGGTGCATTGCTCGGTCGTGTTTCGCTGAAAAAATCCAGCGGAAAAGGCGCTGCCCGTGCCGGTATCGCCTACGATGTTTCCAACCCGGACGGTTCTCCTGCCGACCTTTCTCAGGACGGCGACGGCTTGTGCATTGCGTACAAGTCTGACTTTGATGTGGAAGTCCGCCTCGATACAGCAGACTACGCCAGTTCTTCTGTAGATAAGGATGTGCCTTATGTCAGCTTGAATATGAAGGATTCCGGATCCGAAAGCCATTGCGCATCTTGGGAAGATTTCAAGATGAAAAAATCGGATGATATGGACGGTTCTGACGTTGTCAAGAAGGTGCGTTCCGTGCAGTTGGTCTTTGTAGGCGAATCGGGTTCGTCGGGTGAATTCAGCATTCAGCGATTGACGCCTTACGTTCGCTCGGATTTGTGGATTGGCAAAACAGATGGTAATCAAGTAGAGACCGGTTTTGCCAAGGGCGATGAAGGAACTTCTGGCGCAATGACTTTCTTTGGAGATTCCTCCAAAGCCTACTTTGAGTGGGACGGTAACCGCGACGATTTGGATTTTGCTGAAAGAGTCGATTACAATGAAGGCATTTATGGCAATGTTGTCTTCAAGGGTTCCGGCTCCAATCCTGACGTCGGTTTTGAATTCCTTGTTGCAGGGAAAACCACTAAAAAGAGCAAGGATTTCATTTATACAGCAGACGTGTCTGGTTTGTGGAAGGGCATGTGCCTGGAATATGAATCGCAAATGGATATTGTAATGGAACTTGTTCCTGGGGATTCCTCGGCGGGCACCCTTGAAAAGAAGAGCAAGACAATGACTTTTGCCAAGAACAACGATATGGAAAAGAACTGTGTGGTATTCGCCGATGCCCTGCAGGGTTCCGATAGCGATATTCTCAAGCATCTGGCAAAGATTCGCTTCAAGTTCGCGAAGGAAAACAAGGCCGGAACGATGGTCGGAATCAGACGTATTAGCGCCTTGGTGCCGGAAAATCTTTCGGTCAAGGAATCTGGCGAATACAAAGAAGTGAAGCCAACGGAATCTTCTAGCTACAAGTCTGGAAAGAGCTTCTTGTGGGATGGTTCTAAAGATGGCGATCATGTGGATCTCGGCATTTCCGGTGCTAAGTCTGGTGGCGTTTGGACAAATTCTCCCGAAGAAACGGATGTGTATAGTTTCAATTTCCCCGACGATCTCGAGGCCGACGATAACGGATATGTCATTAAGTCTATGGTGAGCAAGTATCACAACTTCCAGGGCTATGTAAAAACGGATGACGTCGATGACGATATTGCTACGATTGGCTTCAACACCGTAAGCAAGAAACAGGAACCGGCCGATATTAGCGCTTGGAATGGTTTCTGCATCCATTACAAGACGGATAGTGAAGTCAGAATAACGCTTGTCACGGATGCTGAAAAAAATAAATACTGGTATGCTGAAGTTGATTATTCTGATGATATGGTTTGGGGTAAGGTTTCCTGGGATGCCTTCAAGAATAGCGATGAAAAATCCAAAGAAAAAATTGAAGATGTCGTTGGAAAAGTTTCCCAGGTTCAGCTCCGATTCCCGCACGATGGCGAGTTTGTCGTAGATAAGTTTGGTTCCTACGACCAGTGCGGTAAGTAAAAAGAGTCTGAGAGTGTTTATGTAAGGAGGAAGAATAGCCACGAGAAATCGTGGCTATTTCTTTTTTATTCGCGGTAAACTTTGTCGTCCAGCGGGCGGGTGCAGCCCCATTCCTTGGCGAAGTTGTCGAATTTTCGTCTGAGGATGCGTTTGAGTGCTAGGGCGATAATTTGCCGTGCCGCCCACGGAATTTGTTCCGGACCGGTGAACGATTTTGCTTCGGGGAACATGAAGTTTCCGTTCTTGGCGAATAGCTTGCCCATCGGTATGTAGGCGTCCAATACTTTGTCGGTCATCTTCTTGATGTACTCGTTTTCGCGCATGCGGAGCATGAAACTGCCGCCTTTGACGAGCGTTCCGCCGTAGGTGCAGCCAAGCTGTGCCGGTAACGATTGCAAGAACTTTTCGCCAAGACGCAGTTGGTGCCCTTCGTCGAATCCACCATGAAGGATAAACGAAATATTTGCAGGTCGTGCGCGTTCTGTGGGGAGCGTTGTCAAGAATTCAAGTAAGAGACTAGGAACGCATTCCACATAGAGAGGTAAAGCGATGATGATGTGGTCGTTGGTCATGAACGCTTCGCGAATTTCGTCCCATTCCGAACGGCTCGAAAGTGAATAAAGTTTATGCGTTACTCCGGCCTCTTCAAGTCCCAAGGCAAATGATTGAATGATTTTGTTTGTATTGCTGAACTTTTTGACGCGGGGGCTTCCGTTGATGATGATGACGTTTTCGACTTTTTCTGGTGCGGAGGTTGGATTGGCTGGAATGCCTGCTGCCACGACATCGGCTGTTGCGAATTGGCTTGAAGATTCTCCAAGTGCGAGGACTCCTAGCGAACGCCCTCCGAGATTTGCTGCCGTGCGATTGCACCAGTCTTCTAGCAGTTGCTGGTTGCCGTCGCCCTTGTAAATGACACCAACGTTTAGCGAATGGTAACGCAACTGATGCCGCATCCATCCATCACGGAACATGATGTACATGTTCAGCATAGGCATGATGCGGTCTAGAACCCGCTTACCGCGATAATCGAGGAAACCGAAATGCGTATCCGAGAAAATCCATAAATTGTCCGCCTTTACCAATTTTTTGATGATGGATTCGTAATCGTCTTTGATGGCGCAAACACCCGGAGTCTTGAGCCAGCACTGGTTGCAGCCCATGCAGTGGGCGATTTTCATATTTGCTGTATTGATGATTTCTATATCAAAATCGTTATTTTCGAGCAACTTGTTTATCTGTTCTGTATAGTCGCCAGATTCCAGTGTGTTTATTACCAAAGTCATTCTATCCTCAAACTTTCCTTGATTTTATAAAGTAAATTCATATCTCTGTAACACCTGATGTTTTCAAAAATGTCACCGGCATTTGTGTAAATTTTTCATAAAACTCCTGTGCCGTGAAATATAATAATGTAGTATGGCACTATGTGCGAATTAATTTGTATATTAATTCCATGCTCAACTATTTATTCCTTTTTCTCGCAATTGTCATGGAAGCGACCGGCACGACGCTCCTCAAAATGTCGGAACAGTTCACGAAGGTTGTCCCTTCGATTTTCTCGCTCGTCTGCTATGTGGCTTCTCTCTATCTGTTGAGCCTCTGTCTGCGTACCATTCCCATCGGCATCGCATATGCCACCTGGTCAGCACTCGGAATCGCACTCATCACCATCAGCGGCATCTTCTTTTTCAAGCAAACCCCTGACCTCGGCGCTATTGTAGGATTGCTTTTGATCGTTACTGGCGTCGCTGTACTTAATTTGTTCTCAAAGATGGATGTGCATTAGAGGGGTAGGGGGAGGAATCCCCCTCGCTTCAGCCCCGCCCCCATCCCTGGTGTCATGCCCGACGTAATCGGGCTTCTCCTATTAAACCCGCCCCAGCTGGGGCTTACGCTACCCCCACAGCGGGTGCTCAGACGCCGCACCCGCAACGCCCGGGCTTACCCTGCCCACCCGCCCAAAAATGCAAGAGACCTCATTGCTGAGGTCTCTTGGAGAATACTTTTATCCCTTAATTCCATTCTTTCTTTTTAAGCGCCTTTAAGTAGTTCTGTTTCAAATCACGCTTGTTGCCAAAAAAGATCATCTCGGATTTTGAAAAAAGATTGTTTTCAATTTTCAGGTTTAAAAGTTCCATCGTGCAAATAAAGTCTGCGACTTGGAATATTTTGTAATCAGCAGGCATCACTTTTCGGAAAATCGGGTTTGGCAACAGTGCGTTGAATACGGACGACAGAAGTTTGCTCACTTCGATTTGCCCATTGTCGTAGTAAATTTTGACATCGTCAAAAGCGAGAAATTCTTCGAAATGACTTCTTATGAACGAAGAAATTTGCCTTGAAAGATTGCCTGTAGCTTCTACAGAATCTTTGATGTGTTTTTTTTCGATTGAAAAGCATTTGTACTGGATGTCTACTGAACGGATGAACGCCATCATTTTGTTGAAAATGCGCCTCCGCTCAACGATGTCCATGTCTTTGTAAATTTCTTCCTTGCGGATAATTGGACCGGTATGGATGCAAAGATTGTCGAGTCCGAGATATGACAATTCTGTGTTTAGACGATGGACGTTTTCCTGAATATCGACATCTTGGTTGTGGAATACCATTGTTATGATATAATACGGAGAATGTGGGCTATACTCGCCAAAATCACCCGACTCATCGATGAAAACACTTAGTTCCTTCAAGACTCTCTCCACAAAAAAGGCGAGGAACTTCCTCGCCAAAGATGGACCTGGGTCTTTCGACCAGCCCATTTATAATATACCAATTTTTATTAGAAAAGTCAACACGTCGAGTTTCTTCCAAATGGGAATAAGCGTCTGGCGGGCCTAGACGGGGCGTTTTTGGCGATTTTTCGCACAAAAACAGGCTGCTTTGTAAATTTTCTGTGCGTTTGGGCTGTATTTAAGTTATTTTTAAATTGGGCATATTAGAGAGTTTAGCTCTTGTTCTCTACACGAAATCTAGACAATTTCCATTCGTCTTTTGAGGAAAATTAGATGATACGTATTGTAGTTGGCTTCTTTCTGTTGTTTTTTTGCTCTTGTACAACGGGTGGTAATCCTGAAGAAATATTGTCAACGATAAATTTGGATGTGTCTAAGGATGTTTTATCGATAGACTCGTTTCCGGAAATTAGCGTTAAGGATTATGGATTTGCGTCGTTTATTAGTCCAAACACAAAAAACGAAATGGATACTTTGACTATTCCACTAGATGGTTATCTGTCCGATTGTACAATAAAAACAAATTCTTTCTTTTGTCATACGGTAGAAGAAAACTGCATTTTGCGTCCTCGTACTTTGGATACAGTGTTTATCAATTATGGTGAAAAGAAAATAACTGATTATTTACCGTATTATGAAGTCCCAAATTTTGACACTAATGCCGTAAGAAAAAGTTTTTCGGCAGTTCGTTTTTCTGGCTCAAAAGCTCTTTCAGATACAATCGTGTCAAGTTATAAGCTTTCCCAAAAAGGGTTGCCTGCTGGGATAGATTTAAAATATGTATTGCAATCATCGGAACTGTATGTAACAGATCCTTGTGCTGTTCGTATTGAATATCCGCATTTAAATAAATATTCATATCAGTTGCAAAAATTAGATGATGCTCAAGTAGTTAAGGATTCGACTTTTTTTTGGACTTTGTTTTATATGGATCAGTATGGGAGAGGTGATTCTCTTGATATGAAAACAAAGTTTCATTAATTTCTGGATTAAACAAAAACAAAGACCTCGGCACTGCCGAGGCCTTTAAGTTTTAAAGGGAGATCCCCGGTCATGCCGGGGATGACATCCTGCGGGCTTACGCCTTCCTATAGCTTTCCATCGCTTCCACGCGGAGGCTCTTCACAAAGTTGTAGTGCTTTGCGACTTCGGCTTCGGCGAGGTTCAGGTACACCTTCATGCTCTTGTCGAACAGTTCCGGTGCCTTGGTGGCGTCGCGGAGGAGCAACTGGGTCATCACGCAGTTGGCGGCGAGTTCGTACAAGTGACGGCTGCAGAGGTCGGTGAATTCGTTGTTTTCAACGGACTTCACGTATTCGATAGCTTCGTTGTACTTTTCGTCCATAGCCTTGGCACGAGCCTTGAGGCTTTCGTATTCCGGACGAACGTCCATGGCTTCGAGTTCTTCGAGCATGAGGCCGTAGCTGCCGGTGGTGATGTGCGGGAGTGCAGCAACAGTCTGGAGCTGCGTCGTACCTTCGTAAATGGAGGTGATACGAGCATCGCGGTAGAGGCGCTGGCAAGCGTATTCAAGCATATAGCCCGAACCGCCGTGAACCTGGATACAGTCGTAGCTGTTCTGGTTTGCGTATTCGGAGTTCATGCCCTTGGCGAGCGG
>Ga0129307_1003365_pt1 | contig 10264 bp, 8 predicted proteins | sample P1105metagenome_FD_94437 | JGI IMG/M metagenome (GOLD analysis project Ga0129307, IMG submission 94437) | Capybara group fecal microbial communities from Wisconsin, USA - P1105 metagenome | ecosystem: Host-associated > Mammals > Digestive system > Large intestine > Fecal | place: USA: Wisconsin... | reverse complement strand
CAGCCGCGGTATCGGTTACCGTGACTCCAGCCAGGACCTCATGGGCGTCATGAGCCACATGCCGGAAGAAGCTCTCGTTCTTACGAAGAACCTCCTCTCCGTGCAGCGTCCGGAAGGTAACGCTATGCACCAGTACGCTCCGCTTGCTCTTGAAGAAGATAACGGCAACGAAGCTAACGCCGGTGACTCCCGCGAAAAGAAGGGCGTGCTCGACGAAAACGGCAACCCGGCTTATGCAGACTGGTACGGCGATGACCACCTCTGGATTGTCCTCACTGTTGCTAACTACCTTAGAGAAACTGGCAAGATGGAACTCCTAGACGAGGAAATTCCGTTCTACGAAGCAGGCAAGAAGCGCGCTCAGCGTGAAAAGGGCACTGTCCTCGAACACTTGAAGCGTTCTCTCAAGTTCTCTCGCGAACACCTCGGCAAGCACGGTCTTCCGCTCCTCGGCTTTGCCGACTGGAACGACTGCATGAACCTCCCGCTCGGTGCAGAATCCACGTTCAACACGGCTTTGTACGCAAAGGCTTTGCTCGAAATGATGGGCATTGAAGAAGCTCTCGGCGACAAGGAAGCCGTTGAAATGTACAAGGGCTGGTACGAAGATGTCAAGAAGGCATTCAACGACAGCGCTTGGGACGGCAAGTGGTGGACTCGTTGGTTCGACAAGGACGGCAACGGCTACGGCGTTTCTTCTGCCAAGTACGGCAAGATTTACTGCAACGGTCAGTCTTGGCCGGTCATTTCCGGCATTGCATTCGGCGACCGCGCTGTGCAGGGCATGGACAGTTTGAACAAGCTCCTCAACACCAAGTATGGCGTGAAGAGCTCTACTCCGGGTTATCGTGGCTTTGAACCGGCTGTCGGTGGCATTTCCACCTATCCTCCTGGAGCAAAGGAAAACGGCGGTATCTTCCTCCACACGAACCCGTGGGTGATGATTGCCGAAACGATTCTCGGTCGTGGCGACAAGGCTTTCGAATACTACTGCCAGATCAACCCGGCTTCCAAGAACGGCATCCTCGACATCTTCGAATCTGAACCGTATTGCTATCCGCAGAACATCCTCGGTGACGAACACAAGCAGTTCGGTATGGGCCGTAACGCATGGCTCTCCGGCACAAGCTCCTGGACGTACCAGGCTGCAACGCAGTTCATCATCGGTATCCGTGCAAGCTTCGACGGCCTCGTTGTCGATCCTTGCATCCCGAGCGCATGGGCTGGCTTTGAAGCTACCCGTAAGTTCCGCGGTGCTACCTACCAGATCACGGTGAAGAACCCGAACCACGTCTGCAAGGGTGTGGCAAAGATGGTTGTTGACGGTCAGGAAATCGATTCCAACGTCGCACCGGTCTTTACGAAGGGTGTGCACAAGGTCGAAGTGACATTGGGTTAATAAACCCAATGTCATCCTGAGCGACCGCAGGTCGCGAAGGATCCAGACCTGAAATTTAAATGTCCGCTTCTTGTGAAGCGGGCTTTTTGCTAGGCTCTCTACTTTTTTTTGAATGTGGGTGTCATGCCCGCGAAAGCGGGCATCTCCTTCTCGGATAATTCTGAGCATTTCAAAACGCCAGTCTCTAACGAGGCTGGTGTTTTATCCATATATTTTGTATATATAAACTATGGCTTTGTTTTTCAGACATTATTTGGGTAAGTTTGCGCTTATGGCGGCGATAGCCTTATGGGCGGGGTGCAGCGAGGCGGATAAGAATGCGGATAAATCTTCGGAGCAGGAACACGCCAAAATCGAATATCCGAATGATTCAAAAAAAGCTGTTGATGATAATAGAAACAATAATTTGGGGCCGGTGTATGGGTTGGAAGAAATTCACTTTAACACAAAAGGTGTTGAAATAAAAGTATCAAGAATCATTCCACTTGATGATAGTGTCTATAACAACGATGTTGCGAAAATTGCCCATATCCTTCGAAAAAAATCAGAAGCCTTGTTTAAAATTTATGATTCATTTTACAAGAAGGATGTTCACGAGCAATGGAATCACCTTTTTTTAGCTTTAGAAGTATCCATAAACGAAAATGGTCTTGTTGAAAAAGTAGAATTTGATAAAGCTAACAATAAAGTAGATATAGATTTTGAAAAGATAATTGTGGAATTTTTGAAGCAGACCTATTTAAAAAATGTTGGTAAAAACATTGTTTATTTATCATTTGACTTTTACCATCCGATAAAAGAGACAATATCTCTTGCTGAATTTCTTGGCATTCCTAGATCAATAGGCCTGCTTATAGCGAATGGAGCTGTAATCGCACCAACAGACGACGAATTGGAATTGGCGAACGGAGTTAAACACGGTAAAACTCCGATTTTAAGGGTTGTTCGCGAACGGACTCATCGATTGCGTCATATTTACAATAAACATTTAAGTAAATATCGTACAAAGGTAAGTCAAAAGAATAATCAAGACAATATTGATCCTGTTTTTAATGGAATTATAGTTTTTCAATTGAATATTGATGCAGACGGCATTGTCCAAAAAATTGAAATTCAATCATCGAATACCGGCAATAAAGATTTTGATGACGATGTCAAGAACGCAGTAAGCCGTTGGAATTTCCCTAAGATGAATTCAAGCGAAGTTGTCACATTCCCGTTAACGTTCTTTAAAAATGTTACACAGAATGGGGAAGTACGACTTTATACAAGATAACGACTTATCCCGAGATTCGCATGTAAACGCACAACACGCGGCTCACGGTATAGCCGGATTTGAGGAGAGACTTGAGCATGGGCACGACGTTTATGGTGCAAATCCAGTCGCTATCATCAAATTTACCCTTCCAGCTTTTGGGCGAGCCGTTATCAAATACGTCCTTGATCATGGATTCGTAGTAGGGGAGGTGTTTGCTCGAAAGAATGTCGTTCAAAGATTGATTGACGACTCCACCGTTGGATGCTACGGCGAAAGAGTCCACTGCATTGGATCCTATCGGTCGCCTTTGGCTCCCTCCAGGATGACAATGCTCTCTTTGTCACCCCGCACTTGTTTTGCGGGGTCAGTTTTTTTTCAGGGTACAACAGATCCCGGCTCTTAGGCCGGGATGACAGTAAAAAAGCCCATCGCTACTTCTTCTTTTTCGTAGTATCTGTTTTGCTTTTTTCTAAAGACTTGACGGCGGCGTCTTTGGCGGCGATGGCGGCATCTTTAGCTTTTGTCGCCGTTTCGCTGACTTTGTTTGAAACTTCGGTGGCGGCTTCTTTTGCTGCACTCTTGAGGGAATCGGCGGCTTCTTCAGGAGTGCCTTTTGCTTTATCTGTAATCGTCTTTGTTAGCTCGCTTGCTTTTTCTTTGGCCATCTTGCGGAGGTTTACCTCGTCAGAGGAATAGCCGAACGTTTCGAGTGACGATTTGTAAACGCTGTATGCGATGGCGTTGTCCCTCATGTCCTTGAGGTTACCTTGTACGGGGAGCAGGTGCAGGATGAATAGCAAAACGAAACAGACAAGAGCCGCCTTGATCAGTCCGAACAGCGCTCCTAGAATGTGGTTCGTCTTCCCGACAATTGTGTTTTTGATGGAATCTCCGACAATATGTCCGATAAACGAAAACAGCAGGAACGGAATCAAGAAGCCTATGCTGATGCAAATGAGGCGTGCTGTAAATTCGCTAAATTCAAAATTTTGCATGACAAAATAGCAGAAGAGACTTTGAGAAAAATATGCTCCTGCTATTGCTGCAACCCATGCACATAGCCTAAAAATACTGCCTAAAAGACCGCGCCATAGACCTATGACGCCAAATATAAGCAGGCATGCAGCACATGCAATGTCAATCCAATTCATTGGACTTATCCTTTTAGATCGCGAACTGGATAACGATGAACGCTATCGTGGCGACCAAAATTCCAAATAAAAATCCTATTCCGTACTTAAATGTAGTTTTTTGTGGCTTAGGAGATATGATGGAGTCGATGGCTTGGTCTTCATTTACCGTATCGGCCCATTCCGCGATGTAGGGAGTCATGTCGCGGGGGTATTCTCTCAAGAGTTCTGCGAGTTCGTTCGCGGCGTCGCATGCCGAGGACGGGCGTTTGCTGGCACGCTTGTTGAGGAGCTTCAGGACGAACTTGCGCAGCGGCTTGGGGACATCGTCCGGGAACACTTCCGGCTTGAATTTCATCTTGAGGATGTTTTCGCGGGTCTCTTCGAAGTCCTTGCCGCGGAAGAGGTTTTCGCCGATGAGCATTTCGCAGGCGATGATGCCCACGCTGAACAAATCGCTGGAATAATTGACTTTTTCGCCCATGATTTGCTCGGGACTCATGTAGGCTGCAGTGCCGATGATGCAACCGGTCTGCGTGAGTTCCTTGCCGATATCGAGCGGGGTTTCCGTGTGGGCGATGCCAAAGTCCAGGAGACGCACTCGTCCGTCCTTGTCGATCATCATGTTCGCGGGTTTCAAGTCGCGGTGCGTGACGCCGTTGCGGTGGGCGTGGCTTAATGCGTTCAACAGCTCGTAGAGAATCGTTTCGACGACCCAGATGGGCGGTCGCTTGTTCCGTAACAGCAAATCCTTGAGGCTAGAACCTTGAACGTATTCCATCGACATCGTGTAGTTGCCGTCGCTGTCTTTCCAGAGGGCGTAGGGCTGGATGATGCTCGGATGGTTCAGGTGGGCGAGGATGCTCCCTTCTTGCAAGAACCTTTTGATGTAAAGATCTTGCTGGTTCAAGTTCGAATGGAGCCTTTTGGCGACAACGAGCCTGTCAAGAGACGGGTCTCTGCAAAGCCACAGGCTGCCCATGGCTCCGCTGTTCAGAGCTTGGATAGGTTTGTATCCGCCAATCTTGGACGGAAGCTGATCCTTGACTTTCTTTTTGGACTGTGTTGCCTTGACTTCTTCCATGCATCCCATTATAGAAAAAGATTTACTTCTTGTCGCTCAGATAAATGCTCTGGTGCTTTGTCTTCGGGTCTTGATTCGGGTAATCCAGAATGTAGTGGAGTCCGCGGGATTCCTTGCGACGCAGTGCCGCGATGAGAATCATCTTGGAAACTTGCAGTGCGTTTAGGAATTCGAGGAAATGCAAGTTCTCTGTTTCTTTGTTCTTGATGGCGGCATCGACATCTTTCTGGAGTTCGTCAATGACCTTGAGACCTTGGTTGAGGCCGGCGGTGGTGCGGACGATGCCGCAGTGTGTCCACATCATGTCCTGGAGCATTTTCTTGCGCTTGCGCCAGTAGGCGGCCTTCGTGAAGCTGACCGTTTCTTTCTTTTGCTTAGGAACGTTTAGTTTATCTTTAGCAAGTCCGCTCTTGTCGATATCATCGACGGCACGGATGGCGAATACGACGCTTTCCAAGAGCGAGTTGGAGGCGAGGCGGTTTGCGCCGTGGACGCCTGTTGCAGCGACTTCGCCGCAAGCGTAGAGGCCCTTGATTTCAGTGCGGGACCAAGTATCGACGAGGACGCCACCGCACATGTAATGGGCTGCCGGGACGACCGGGATCCATTCCTTGGTGATGTCGATGCCTGCGTCCATGCATTTAGAATAAATGTGCGGGAAATGGCTCTTGATGTCTTTGGGCGTGCGGCCAGAAAGGTCGATGAACATGTGGTCCTTGCCGAGGCGCTGCATTTCGCTGTGGATGGCTCGTGCCACGATGTCGCGGGGGGCCAGCGAGTGCAGCGGGTGCACCTGGTTCATGAATTCTTCGCCCTTGTCGTTCTTGAGGATGCCGCCAAAACCGCGGACCGCTTCGGAGATGAGGAACGGCTTCTTGAAGCTCGGTGCGTACAAGCTTGTCGGGTGGAACTGCATGAATTCGATGTCTTGGAGGGCGGCTCCAGCACGGGCGGCAATCGCCATGCCGTCGCCACAGCTGTCGGGCGGGCAGACGGTGTACTGCCAGATGCGGCCTGCTCCACCAGTCGAGAGAATGGTGGCCTTGGCGTAGATGCTTTCGACTTCGCCGGTCTTCTGGTGGATGACTTTTGCGCCGATGCAGCGCTTGCTCTTGCCTTCGCCTTCGCAAATCAAATCCTTGATGTAGCAGTTCTCAAGGTAGTCGATATTCTTTTGTTCATGGAGCTTGCAGAGGAGGGCTCGCATGATTTCTTTACCGGTGAGGTCTGCGGCGTGCAGAATGCGGTGGTGGCTGTGTCCGCCTTCGAGGTGGAGGTCAAATTGCGTCTTGTCTTCGGGCGACGGTGTGAACTGGACGCCCCACTTGACGAGCTGCTTGATGGTGGCAGGACCACTCTTAGTCAATATATTTACTGGTTCCTTTTTGCAGAGACCTGCTCCGGCTTCGAGAGTGTCTGCAATGTGGAATTCAAACTTGTCCGTTTTTTCGGTAACGGTTGCGATGCCGCCTTGAGCGTAGTTCGATGAGCCGTCCGGCTTAGCTCCTTTGGTCAATATGACTACGTGAAAACCTTTTTCTGCGGCGTGGAGGGCGGCGCTTAATCCAGAAATGCCTGCGCCCAAAACCAAAATATCGTACATGATAAACTCCAAAGGAATTGATATTTGATATCCCATAAATAGAAAAAATAGGGAATTTCGGCATTAAATTTGCTCATGATTGCGATAAAATAAAATGCAATAATTTTTTTTTGCTATTTTTCACCCGACAAAAATTTTAACGGAGTAGTCCCTATGTTAACGTGGATTAATGAAAAAGCTAAGTGGGTAATTGTGATCTTTGCCGCAGGTATCGCCATCGGTCTTTTGGCCATGGACCGTGTTCCGAACCAAGGGCATAGCTATCCGATTGGCGTTGTCAATGATACCAAGATTTCCTATGTGCAGTTCGATGCCCGCATCAAGGAAATTGTGCAGAAGCGTCAAGACCAGCATCTGGACGATGAACAGTATGCCCAGCTCCGCAGCCAAGTGTTTTCTAGCTTCGTTCGCCAGGCTCTCTTTGCCGAACAGTACGAAAAGGCTGAACTGAGTGCTTCTGTTGCAGAACTCAAGGATGCGTTCAAGCGCAATTCCGATGCCGTCCGTGCTCGCTTGGTGCAAGAAGCCCAGTATCGCCTTTACGCTATCCAGCAGCAGGCGACTTCCCAGGAAGACTTGATGCAGCGTTCTCAGGCTTACATCGCTTCTTTGCCGAAGTTCCTCACGGATACGACTTTCAACAAGGCAGACTACGACGCTTGGATTGAAACTCCGGCAGCATTCAAGTGGAGCGAAATGCTTCGTCTTGAAGACGAAATGAAGAACAACACGATTCCGGCTCGTCAGCTTCAGACTTTGGTCGGTGCTTCCATCCATCCGACTTCTCTCGAAGCCAAGTGGGCTGTCGAACGCCGCATGACGGACTACGAACTGCAGGTGGCAGTCGCCCCGACTTCTGCATTTGTTGTGGATAGCAATTCCGTGGATAGCGTGATGGTTGCCGCTTATTTCAAGGCTCACGCTCTCGATAGCTTCTTTGTGCAGAAGGACGTTGCCCAGTTCCAGTACATCGCTCTTCCGGTTGAAGCTACGGCTGCCGATGATGCAAGCATCCGCGAATACGCCATGACGCTCTACTACCAGCTTACCGATTCCACTTCGACGACGACTTTCGAAGACATGGCTCGCGTTTCTTCTGAAGACCAGGGCAGTGCAGAAAAGGGTGGCATTTTGAGCGAAGATTTCGTTGGCCGTGGCACTTATGTGAAGCCGTTCGAAGATGCCGCTTTCGCTCTTGATTCCGGCAAGATTTCTGAACCGGTCCGTTCTCAGTTCGGTTATCACATCATCAAGTCTTACGGCAATGTGAAGAATGCCAAGGGTGAAGTCGAAAAGGTCAAGGTTGGCCACATTCTCCTCACGGTGACGGCTTCTTCTAACACAATTGATAGTCTTGAAAAGATTCTTAACGGCATCAAGAAGAATGTCGATGCTGGCGCTGACTTTGCCGCAGAAGCTAAGGCTCGCGGTGTTGAAGTCAAGGTTTCTGAATGGGTTCCGCGTGATGGCAACATTGCTTCTATCGGTTACATCAGAGGTTTGGCCGCATTCGCATGGCCGAACGAAAATCTCCCGGACGAAGATAGCGAAATTTCTAGCGTGCTCAAGAACAACAAGTGGGTCGCCATTGCAAAGAAGGTCGGTTCTTATAAGGCTGGCGAACGTAGCCTCCCGCTTTACTACAACGATATCAAGCAGGCTCTCCTCAAGCAGAAGGCTGGCAAGGCTGCCGAAATCTACTTGAACTCTGTCGCTGCCCAGGTGAAATCTTACAACCCGGCTGACTCTGCTGCCGCAAAGATTGAAAAAGTCGAAATCGAATCCAAGAACGCTTCTGTTGACGGTTTCGTTCCGGGATTTGGCTACAGCAATCCGCAGGTCGCAAAGGTCGTGGGCAAGGCCAAGGCTGGCGAATGGACCGCTCCGGTTGTTGCCGAAAACGGTGCCGTGATGGTCAAGGTCATCTCTAAGAAGACTCCGAAGGTCGAAGAAGTCGAAGAAGCTATCAAGCAGGATATCGAAAACACGAATCGCTTTGCCGCGATGACGGTCTTCAACGACTACGTGACTGCTCTCGAAGCTTCGACGCTTGTCAAGAGCAACCTCGATCTCTACTATAGGGATTAAAGCTGGCGAGGGAACGCCTCTCGCTATTCGCTTGATGCGGTTCATTAATAGCGCTTGAAAAGGTCAACAAATAAATTCTCAATTAAAGTTATTTATTGGTTGACGGATGCAATTAAAATTGCTATAATGTGCCGCGCTCGCCCCCATCGTCTAGTGGCCTAGGACTCGGGATTCTCATTCCCGCAACAGCGGTTCGAGTCCGCTTGGGGGTACTAAAAATGAACAACAATAAGTTGGTCATTTTTATTTTCCGCCCCAGGGGTACTAAAAATGACCAACTGAAAAGGTTGGTCGTTTTTATTTCTGCAACAAAAGTCGTAATTATAATTTTCGCCAAGTAAAAAAAGAATCACAGTTCCGCGGGAACTGTGGTTTTTGGGCGTATTTGTCAGTTCACTTTCTTATCAAAGGAATGTTATGAGCGATTTTTTTGAAGAAATCCACAAAGCAGTCATTTCGCAATCAGATCGATTGTCCAAATATTCTCTAAACACATACCTGAGCCATATCAGCAAGATTCGTCAATTCCGTCCACAATTGGATTGTAATGATATCGATGTCCCTTTTTTACAAGGGTACGTGGAATTTATGAGGCAAAGGAAGAACTCTGATGGAACTATATACCGCTCGCTGGCCGTATTGCGCAAATTCATCAATATTTTACGAAAAAAAGGCCTTATGGAAGCATCTCCTTTTACGGACTTTCACTTGCGTCGCACGCGTTGCCGTAGGGATTTCCTTGAAATAAGCGAACTGAAAAAACTGTATAACGGATTTTTCGCACAAAAGGAGCTGCTGACTTATGCAGAAAGGGAGTCCATGCGTGCCTTTTTATTTTCTTGTTTCACCGGATTAAGGTATGCTGACCTTAAAAATCTGAGCATCGAAGACATCAAAAACGGAAAAATCCACCGTTGGACTCAGAAAACGGGGCAAATGGTCTATATTCCCATACCCAAACAAGCACTACCGCTCATCGAAAAAACAGAAAACGGTCGCATACTCCACGTGGTGAACAATTCTTCGTTTAACAAGAATCTTAGAGCTGCCGCCCAAAAAATCGGTTTTGAAAGAAGGTTACATACGCATTTGGCACGCCATACATTTGCAACGGTCTGCATTTCGCTCGGAATACCTATAGAGGCTGTATCGAAGTTGCTAGGGCATTCCGCACTCCAAACGACTTTAATCTATGCAAACTATGCTGACGCAACCATCGACCGCGTCATGTCAAAATTTAAAATTTAAAAAAAAGAATATTTTCACAAAATGGGAAGTAAATACTTGTTTTTTTTGGGGATGTTTATTATATTTATCTTGTCGTTAAGTTGGAGAAAATTAGTGCTTAAAGCAGCTTTCGGTGAAATATTTTTTATGACCACAGTTCCCGCGGAACTGAGGGGTCTTTTCATCGGAGCTGCTGATGTGAAAAGAATGTTCATGACGAATTTGTTAGGCCGGAAAAAACCTGATGCTAAGATATACTTTGCTGATTTGATCGGCAATAGGTCGGATTGCGACAAGGGAATGGTGCTTGCATGATGAACTTTCCTGCATACAGTGTCTTGCTGAGCGTTTGTAATGCGGATAAGCCGGAATGGCTGTCTATTGCATTGGACAGCATGTTAAACCAAACCATAAAACCGGATGAAATCGTTATAGTTCTAAATGGCCCCTTGGATGAAAGTTTATGCGCGGCTAT
>Ga0129307_1003364_pt1 | contig 10265 bp, 9 predicted proteins | sample P1105metagenome_FD_94437 | JGI IMG/M metagenome (GOLD analysis project Ga0129307, IMG submission 94437) | Capybara group fecal microbial communities from Wisconsin, USA - P1105 metagenome | ecosystem: Host-associated > Mammals > Digestive system > Large intestine > Fecal | place: USA: Wisconsin... | reverse complement strand
TCTTTCCTGCTGTCTTCTTTTTGGAAGAAGTGCCTGTCTTGGACTCCTTTTTCTTGCTGTCTTTCTTTTTGTCGGACTTGGAGGAGCTCCCCGTGGCTTCTTTCATCGCCTGGCTGACCTTGTCCTTTACTTCCTTTTCGAGCTTTTTTGAAATCTGCTTCATGCCGGTCTCCAGCAATGCGCTCATCAGATCATTCTGTGCTTTAGCCATGTCACGCCTCCGTTCTTACTGATCACATCCCTGTTCGGATGTGACCAGTATATCACAAATCAGGCTTCTTGGATATGCCAAGCGGCACTTAACTTTCCTCTTCTGTATCGTTTCCGGCATCCGTCTCAGGCACTGCAGCCGCCCCGTCAGTCTCCGCTTCTGTTTCGATCGGAGGAGTCTCACTGACTGCACCGGGGCTATCCTGGCTGAACGACGCGCCCGAATCCGACCCGATGCTGCCCGGACCGTCGGACGAAGTCGTGATCGAACTGTTTCCGCCCGGTCCCGCAGGCAGTTCGCCCGTGCCGTTTCCTTCACTGCCTCCGGCAGGAGCAACGACCACCGCGTTATCGATGCTCGATCCGTCATTGCCCGAAACGACATAAGCCTCATCCGCGGGAGATACGACATAGTCCGGTTCTTCATCCGGGATCGTCATATCGGGAAGGGCGCCGATCGTTTCCTGTTCGCTTGTTTCTTCAGTGCTTTCTTCCGTTTCCGTTTCTTCCGGTACGCTTTCCGTTTCCGTCTGCTCCTGCGTCGTTTCTGCAGTATCGGCTGCCGGTGCCGGGGATGCCTGGCTGCTGCCGGAAGGCTTATCGGTCCTGACCGAAGTTTCGCCGCTGCCGCCGAGTCCCGTGTCACTGACGATCTTTTCACTGATCTTCTTAAGAAGCTCGCTCGGCTCATATTGCTTATCCGGATAGAGGAATGTATGAAGCGCCCTCGCGTTGCTTTCCAGGGTCACCGGTATGACACAGTCCAGCTTCCCTACATTTGCCAGCTGCTTGTCAAACGGGAATCCCGCCGTCTCGCCGATATAGAAATGATGGATGTTCCTCGCAAACGGAAGCATATCATCCACAGTCACGCTGGTAGAGATCTGCGGCATGACCGTAACAAGGATGTTGTTCAGTGTCAGAAAGTCCGCCTGCTTCGCTTTCTCGAAAGCCAGCTTTACGACCTTTCTCTGACGCTCCGTCCGGTTGAAATCCGTATCCATCAGACGCAGACGGGCATACGCCACAGCCTGAACGCCGTCCAGATGATTCATTCCCGCATGCTCCAGCTGATAGGATCCTACGCCTGTACTGTTGACTGTTTCCGTAATGAACGCGTTGATATACTTAAACTCCGCGTCCGTGATCTCCAGGTCGATCCCGCCGAGGATATTGATCGCGTCTACGATCGCTTTCCAGTTAAACGCGGCATAGTCGTCAACTTTCACATCCGTATTGTGTTCCACCGCCCAGACCGCCTGTTCGGGTCCGCCCTTGAAATACGCCTCATTCAGCTTGTGGTAGGAGCCGTCTGAGCTGATCTGGCTGTAAGTATCTCTGTACAGCGATACCAGCCTGATCTCTCCGCTCTCCATATCGAAACGGGCGATCACGTTGACATCTGACAGCGCCTCTTTGCTGACATTGCCGTTTCTTGAATCCAGTCCGAAAACAGCAACCGTATAGTATCCTGCCTGCGCCGTATTCCCGGCGCCTCCCGCAAACATTTTAAAGCCGAGCCAGCCCGCTCCGGCCAGCGCCGCAAGCAGAAGCACAAGGAAAAGCGTTCTGATCGGATGTTTTTTCTTCGGTGTCTCCTGAGATCTGCTATTTTCATAGCCGCGTTCCCCGGAAACCGGCCCCCTTTCATGATTCATTCCTGAAGGTTCCGTCCCGCCTATATGGCGCGGTCTTGCCGCGCCGCGTCTGCGGCTGCGCGGAACTCTCGATTCAGCCTCTTCTTCTCCGTAATGACCGGATGTCATGGGATCATACTGATTCATACTGTGCCTTTCTTATATCAAAGTATCTTATCTGCAAAACGAAATACAAGGCCTCCTTCCGGAACACCGGAAAGCTGCCTTGCATCATTCTAACCGTATATCAGTACAAATTCAATTAAGTCATTCTTACGATAAGCGAAGAAATTCGGGAATATTGTGCTGTTTTCCGGATTCTGCGGCTGTCATCCGAAATACTCATCCACAGCGGATAGCGTCTGCACCATCTTCTTCGCCTTTTTAAACAACACGACGATAAAGACCAGGAAAATGATCATGCATATCTCGTTCTGCCCGGTTGCCACAAAATCATAAAAACCGTGCAGCAGTACGGGGATGACCAGTGCCTGTTTCCGAAGCTTTGCGGACGCAAACTCATCTCCCCTGATCGAAGCCCGTTTTGCAGCGCCGTACATCGCTCCCATGAATACTCCGAAGCTGGCATGGCCGGGGATCGCCGTTACCGCGCGTACCAGGGCGGTCATCAGTCCGAACTGCAGTACGTAACCGATGTTCTCAAAGACGGCAAAGCCGAGCGCGACTGTGACGCCGTATACAACACCGTCAAACATGCAGTTGAACTCGGGGCTGTTCCAGGTCGATTTCTTCATGAGCAGGTATTTGAAGCCCTCCTCGGAAAGAGCAACGACAACGAAATACATCAGGAAATCATGGATGAGTGTGCTGTTCGGCAGCAGAACGCCCAGAACTGTAGAACCCGCCATTTCCGCCGCGCCCGCAAGAAATGTGGCGATCAGGCCGTTCATGACAAGTCTGCGGATCAGAGCCGGAGGCTCAGATTCCAGCCGGTCCATCCGGCGGATATAGTTCAGCAGCATGACTGCAGGTATGACGGCTGCAGCTATGAGCACAGGAGTGAATAAAAACATGGTTCATTTCCTTTCCGCCGCAGGAAAATCAGAATCCCAGGCTGTCATTTACAAGGATGACGTGGATGCGGCCCTCGTGCCTTGAAAAACGTGTGATCAAAAACTGGCAGCAGATCGTATCCGGAGACTTGCAGTCCATGCAGGAGCCGGTCTTGCAGCAGGGTGTGGAAAGTCCGAAGCGCTGTGCGTTGATCGGCGCAGCCACGTTTCTGGCTCTCTTAAGAGCATGGTCGACGTCTTTGCACACTTTATTCATACCGACGATAAAGACGACCTTCTTCGGTCCCTGTGCGATCGCGGATACACGGTTCGAATTGCCGTCAATATTGACAAGGATACCGTCCTCCGTCATTGCATTTGCACTGGCAAGAAAGACATCCGCATCATATGCGGCAAGCATCGCCGCTCTTTTATCGGCGATCTCGTCCCGGTCGATAAAGTTGTAATTGCCCTTTTTCAGCGCATCGAAAAGACCGATCTCCCTTGCGCTCATGCAGCCGCCCATCGTGACCGAACTTCCTTCCGCAATCAGATCCAGGGCTTTCTGCAAAGCTTCTGCCTTATCCGCCGCATAATAGCCCGACATGTTGCGGGACTGAAGTCCTTTGATCACCTTCTGCGCCAGCAGTTCATTTCTCTTATAAATGTTCTGATCCATCTTTCGCTCCTTCTTAAAATATATACTGACAGTTCTGCGCTGCTGCACAGGAGCCGTCTCAGGCCGGATCTCCGGCAAGTTTCTCTTTCAGTTCTTCCAGGAAACAGTAAAGGAGTTCCGCAGTCATTCCCCATATGATCTCCGGCTCTGTTCGGTAGAAGTAGAACTTCCTGCGGACCTTATGCCACTGATATTCCTTTCCGTTCTGGATCAGTTCATACGGAAATCCAGGTCCGGGATCCAGTTCATAACGGCTTTCATGGATCACCGGTTCCATATGGACCAGTTCGTCCAGAGGGACGAGTATGATCTTTTCCACTTCATCCGCCGAGTAAGTGCCCTGATAATCAAGGATCTTTCCGAGAAAGGCGGTCACTTCCGAACCTCCCGGTCCCATCATCCTGAACAGAGGCGAGATCAGTTCTGCCTGTTCAGGCCTTATCTTCAGTTCCTCCATCGTTTCGCGCAGCGCTGTTTCATCCGCTTTTTCACCCGGTTCCACCCGGCCGCCGGGAAAACATACTTCCCCTCCCTGCTGGATCTTCGAGTTGCGCAGCTCAAACAGAATATGCAGCTTTCCTTCGGATTCCACCAGGGGGATCATCACTGCGGCGGTGATGGCCCCGGGTGCCACTATGGCTTTCATCCCGTGATCTTTGAAAATGTCTTCTATTTTACCGAACTCTTCCTGCTGCATATGCCTGTTCTGCGTTTTTCCTCTTTCTGAGTCCCTGATTTCCTCTAGCACATCATACCATTTCTTAACTAAAATTACAAAACAATTAAAGTCTTTACGATTCGGCGGATTATGGTTTAAGGTTTTCCGACTTTGCTTTTTTCGCGCTTCCGGCATGCTATAATCCGCTTAAGAACAATGATTTTTACCGGAGGAGGATACCCTATGAAACATCATTCCCCTGAGTTATACAGATATGCAGCAGGTTTTCTGGCAGCGCTTGTGGTCTTCCACGGCACTGCTCCGGTTTCAGCCGTCCTGGCAGCCACCGGGACTCCTGCCGCTTCCGAATCATCAAAAAACACGGACTCCTATACCGTCGGAGATCTCGTCATTGAGATCGAAAGGGTCTCCGTTCCGGCTTCTGCCGGCGCCCTTTCCTATACAGGTAAGGAACAGACAGGCGCCGACCTGCCCGGTCTCGGTACCCGGTACAAACTTGTCTCGGGCAATGTTTCCGCTGTAAAGCCGGGTGATTACGCATTCACGCTTGAATTGTGCGACCCGCTTTCAGAAGATGTCCTGAAGAAGATCGCTGCCGGCGCCTCTGCATCTGCGCAGAGCAATACCGCAACACCGGGGCAGTATGTGCCCGCAACGCCATCCGAATACAAATACGTCAGATACCGGACCTGGAATGACGGATCCACGGCACCGAAAACGGTCAAATGGTCTGTTGCCGCTTTGAAAACAGCAATTCCCGAGGGAAAGAAACTGTCATACACGGGGAAGGAACAGACTGGCGTCGACGCAAGTTCCGATAACAGCTATTCCGTTACCGGCAACAAGGCCACGAAAGCCGGAGAGTATAAGGCCGAACTCAGACTTACGGAAGGACACGTCTGGGAAGACGGTTCCACGGCGCCAAAGACGGTCGCCTGGTCCATCTCCGCTCTGAAAACAGCGGTCCCCGAGGGAAAGAAACTGACGTACACCGGCAAGGAACAGACTGGTGTCGATGCAAGCTCCGATAACAGCTATACCATTACCGGCAACAAAGCCACGAAGACCGGTGAGTATAAAGCCGTGCTCAGACTGACGGAAGGGCACGTCTGGGCAGACGGTTCAACAGCTGATAAAGAGATCGCCTGGTCCATTAAACGATCTTCCGGAAGCAGTTCCGGCGGTTCGGGCGGTTCCGGGGGATCATCCGGTACCGGCGTCAGTGCCGTAAAAGTCGTCCGTCCGGACGGTACCACATCCGTCTATGGCAATACCGGCTCCACCGGAAGCTACGCACAGGGAGGCTCCGTGGTCTCACCGTCAGCTTCAGGAAACGTTTCTGCCGCTCCCTCCGGCACCGGGCTCGTCCAGGCAAGCCCCGGCTCGCCTTCCCAGGCCCAGGCGGCAGCTCCGGCGATCCCGGCCCAGAGCAAACTGCCTCAGAGCAGCAACACAAAGGAGAATCCCCCTGCACAGACAAAACCGGCGGCTCCGGTCAGTTCCGTGAAACAGCCTGCAGGCACAGTCCCGGAAAAAGAAAACACAGAAAAAGCCATGACTCCCGAGATTCCGGAGACATCTGCCGCCGAAAAGGAGACCATGGCCGTAGAAAACGATCATGAAACAAGTGTGACATTTGAATTTCTGGCAGCTGACAATGAAACTGCCGCCGAACCGCTGCCCGCAGTCCAGGATGCAGCTGATACATGGAACCCGCAGTCCCTCGCCGGCGTTCTCTTAAAGTCGGTATTGCTTCTTGCAGGGTTCGGTACGGCAGGCGCTCTTATATGGCAGACTGTCAGAAAGCATCATAACGATGTACAGTGATCCGGCATTACCCGGCAGCGCAGACAGCAGCATATGCTTCTTCCGGGATTCCGATATCACAGACCATGATCCTGCCGGCGGCATCCATGCCTTCCGGTGACATCAGCCCTGCCTTGTTTCTTCCGAAAGTCAGCGTCGTGTCCGCATTGAAACAGATGCCCATGCATTTTCCGTCATCCGCATTGATCCCGGAAGGAACATCCACTGCGATCCTGTAGGCATCCATCTCATTCGCCGCACTGATTGCCCGGCTGTAAATGCCTTCGACAGGACGTTTCAGACCGATCCCGAACAGCGCGTCAATGACGATGTCCGCTTCCGGGGGCTCCGGGAAAGACTCGTCTTCAGGGTGAAGATAGCAGACTTTCCCGCCGCGTTTTTTATACTCAGCCAGCTGGTACAGAAACTCCCAGCTGGCTTTTTCGAGCTTTCCGAGGACCCATACCTCTGTCTCCGGACCGTATCCGAGATCCATCAGCTGCCTTGCGGCGCAGACTCCGTCTGCTCCGTTATTGCCTACAGAGCTCAAGACCAGCACTTTCCCGGCCTTCTCCTGTCCCGGACAGGAGGCTTTCCAGATCTCTGCCGCATGACCGGATACATACCGGGACGCTCTTTCCATCAGTTCAAGGGAAGGGATGCCGAGCCTGTCGATCGCATACCGGTCCGCAGCCTTTGCCTCAGAACCCGTGATCATTCCTGTCAGCAGATTTTTGGAAGAACGGATCAGTTCTTCTTTTTCCTTCCGGCTGAGTTTTTTGATATGCCATTCCCTGCTCATAGCTTCTTCCTTTGACGGCGATGCTTCCAGATAAACAAAACGCACCGGAGTCCTTGTACGTGTGTATTTGCTTGCCGTGCCGGCATTGTGTGCCTTCAGCCGTTTTTCGGGGTCGTTGGTCCATCCGCAGTAAAGGCTTCCGTCCGCACAGGCAAGTATATAAGTATAGTTTTTCTCATTCTTTTTCATGTTTCCATTTTACCGCCGGAGACAGGAAAATCAATCAAAAAGTACAGGGCTGCCGCGATTGCGGCAGCCCTGCCTATGAAGAGGGGATTATATGGATAAAGAGTGGTGTTTGTGTATTTGCACTCTTGAACGCTTCAAATCTTCTTACATTTAGCATTATAAAGGCCAAATGTGTCCGGAATGCGAACTCCGGCTTAAAAGAAGCTAAAAATAATAATGAAATTATAAACAATCAGATAAAACAAAATTACTTGATTATTCTGCCTTTTGTTGTATAATCTTGCTGTATGGGGGCGTAGCTCAGTTGGGAGAGCGCCTCGTTCGCAACGAGGAGGCCATGGGTTCGAGTCCCACCGTCTCCACTCATATGAAACGGACCGTGCATCTGCACGGTCCGTTTTTTGTGACCCGCAATGAGGAAAAGTGACGTACGCTTGCGTACGAAGATTTGACGAATGCGTACAATCCCGGAATGCGGCTTTATGCCGCTTCCGGTGATTTGCTTATTTTATGTTCCGGGCTGATCCGCCAGTTCGATCTCGTTGCGCTGTTCCGCGTTCAGGATATCGATCATCTCCCGGATCATCTCCTCATCCTTCAGACGGAAAAGGATCTCCACTCGTCTGGATGCATCCATATCCACGCTTCCGTCCGCCTTATAGATCGGATCGCTGAAGGACTTGCCGCTCGTGGAAAGCACGCTGCGCAGTTCTTCCCGCTGTTTGTCCGAAAGAATATTGCTCTCGTCCGACAGGCAGTAAGCCGCAACGGAGTACGCTCTTTTCTGCGACAGATCGAGGTTGAAGAGATATGTGCCCGACGTATCCGTATGACCTTCGATGATGATCTCGGAGACATACTCACTGTATTTCGGGCTCAGCAGAATGCTGGAGTACCTTGGCAGGAACTCCGCAAGAAACGCCGCACCGGACTCTTTGAGTTCATCATCATTGTATCCGAACAGGATGTTCGAATCCATGGTGATGGCGCCCGTCTGCTCATCGACGGAGATCTGCAGGGAAGAATCATCAAATTCCTCTTTCAGTTCCTCGATAAGTTCGCTTCTTACGCCTATGATGCGGTCCAGCTTCTCCTGCTGGCTGTCCATTACCTTCTGCAGTTCCTCAAGCAGGGCGGACTGCCTGTTCAGCAGGTCTTCCTGTTCCGTCAGCTGTTCCCGCTGGAGGGTCAGCTTCTCCGCCTGTTCATCCAGCTGGCTTGCCTGAATGGAAAGTTTCTGCTGCTGTGCGGCTACAAGATCCTGCTCCTTTTCAAGCGCATCCGCCTGTATGACCAGTTCTTCTTCCTTGCCGAGCAGCTCCTGCTGCTTCATGTCAAACTGGATATTTGCGTGAAGTACCGTCACGGCGATGATGAGCACGAAAGTCAGCAGAAGGCCGGCCATCATATCCGAATACGAAAGCCAGTAAGTCTGCTCCTCATCCTGTTTTCTTTTGAAACGGCGTGCCATAGGCATTACCTCCTGGCTCTGGATTTCTGGGCCATCTCAACACTGTCGCGCAGGTCTTCCATTGCTTCGGCTGTACGATTCCAGGCATCCTGTGCACCGTCGTAGGAAGCCGCGAGCGTCTTGGTCATCTGTGTGATCATCCTGCGCATCTCTCCGAGAAGCGCTTCCTGATTCTGCAGTTCCGCCGCGAGCTGCTGCGATGCGTCATTCAGAGACTGCCGGTACTGTGCCAGGTCTGTCAGGTATTCCTGCTCCTGATACATGATCTGCTGATTCAGATCCGTCTGCTGGCGCATGCCTGTAAGCAGCTCCGTGTTCTGCTGCTGGGTCTGATAAGCCTTGTTGAACATCTCATTGAGCTGCAGGAAGGTACCGCCGAGAGAGCGGTTCATCTCACGGATAAACTCATTAACAACAGACGACATCGCATCCATCTGGTTCTTGGTGGCCATGTTGCCGAAATCCGTGATCGTCCCGTTCAGCTTATCAAACTGAGGCTGAAGCATACTGTCCAGATCCTCGGAGATCCTGTCGGTCATGCGGGTAACCGCCGCGACCTGTTCCTGCTGAAGCTCCATGAGCTTGTTGATACCGTCTGTAGTCGTATCCGGAAGAACATATTTGCGGTAAGCATTCAGGAATTCGCCGACTGCTGTCTCCGCCTCTTCCAGTTTGCGTTTGTATACGTAGTTGAAGACAAGGGAAAATACCATGCCGTAGATGGAAGTATGGAAAGCGACTTTGATACCGTTCATCAGCGGCGCAATGCTGTTTGTGACTTCCGCAGTGGAGCCGGTGCTGAAACTCTGCAGGCCGAGCGACAATCCGATAAACGTACCCAGAATGCCGAGACCGGTCATCGCTCCCGCGACCTGGTTCAGTATATTCCTGTGCATGACCGAATCAACGATCCCGAGATTGATATAATCCTCGATATCGCATTTATAGTATGCCTTTTCCGTATCCGTGATGCGGTTCAGTTCAAACAGATAGTCCTGAAATTCCGCTTTCAGTCTGTTATCCTCGAAGAGCTCGATCTGGCTGGCTTTATAAGGCTCCCAGAGAAACTGATGCGAATTCAGTGCATCGTTCCTGATCTTGGCCGTTGCCCTCTTCAGATCGGTAATGATGCGGTTCATCGGAAGGAAGCTTTTGAGCTCACAGTTAAGAAAAACGATCCCGACGATAACGAACATGACAGCATTGACAATGATATTTGCCAGACCTTCTTTCTGCCCCGAGAACAGGTTCAGAAAGACACACAAAAGGATCATGGCAATATATGTAAATGTCAGAAGCCATTCATACCATTTTCTGTTCTGCATCTGTTATACCTCCCGCCGGTCATGCCGACATTTATGTATTATACAGTTTATCACAGATTGGTGACATTTTTATGAACTTGGTCTTAAATAATCCTTGCAATGAGATCCGTTCAAGGCTATCATAATTCCTGATCACTTATCCGAGGTAAAGACATGGAAGAAAACAGAAACAGCAGTGAAATTAAACAGGAACTCCCGGAAAAAGCAGGCAGGAACTGGACCGATACGATCGAGCGCATGAAGAATGCCAATACTTTTTCTTATTACAACCATCTGATCTATGATGAGATCAGCCTCGATTACTGCAGAATGCATCTTGATATCGCTCCGGAATCACGCAACCCTGAGGGCAATGTTCACGGCGGATGTTATTTCAGCCTTGCGGACAGCTGCGCCGGCGGCGTCGCCCGTTCAGACGGCAATATCTGGGTCTCCCTCGACGCCTCCTGCAATT
>Ga0129307_1003363_pt1 | contig 10265 bp, 5 predicted proteins | sample P1105metagenome_FD_94437 | JGI IMG/M metagenome (GOLD analysis project Ga0129307, IMG submission 94437) | Capybara group fecal microbial communities from Wisconsin, USA - P1105 metagenome | ecosystem: Host-associated > Mammals > Digestive system > Large intestine > Fecal | place: USA: Wisconsin... | reverse complement strand
TCCACACCGTCTTCGTAAGCTTGTCCTTCCGTGCAATACACCGCATCTCGGAAGTAGTAGCCTTCAAAACTGTTCTCCAGACTGATGCTTGCCGCAGTCGTATCAAAAGCAATCTCGGTCTCTTCAAACTCTTCAAACGTAGTACCGTTCATCTTTCCAAAATGAACAGTCGCCTGAGTGCCTTCGCCCCAGGTGAGGACGAAAGTGGAGAAACTGTCAACTTCGAAATCCGCTTTGATTTCTTTGACCGCCTCGTCATTCGCGTTGACCGAGACCATCCCTTTGATCATGCCGTTGCCGGAGGTGTCCGCAACGACTTCTGTCTTCGCATCGCCGATGTGAACGACCTTGACAGAACTCTCGTTGAAGGATTCCATATCGATGCTCGCGAGGCTTTTCTGCTTGGCGGTCATTTTGACGGACACATCACCGTTCGGCTCGATTTCGGCACCGGTCGCGATACTCTCAAAGTGAATATCGTAGGCAAGCATCCCGTCGTACTTCTGCTTTTCTTTTGCCAGAGCCTGCTCTGCTTCTTTGTACCCTTCCGAGTATCTGGGCAGCTCTTTCACGACAAGACGGACGCTTTCATCAAAAGCGCCTTGCTGCGTCTCAACTTGTACCGAAACCTGATTCAAATCTGCAGAATAAGACGTGCTGATTTCCTCATCCGCTGCGTCACTGGCTGGTACCGCAGGCGTCTCTGCGTTCGTCTCTTCAGCAGCTTTGGTGACCTGTCTTGCATTCTCCGGAATAGGTGCAACAGCTTCCGGAACAGGGACGACCTCTTCCGTTCCAGCGTTACCTTCTTCCGTTCCAGCAGGCAGGCTATTGTCGTTCATTTCAGTGTCAACAGTCACATCTTCTGTTACTGTTGTCTGATCTGCAGCCTCAGACGTATCATCCGCTGCTGCGAACTGAGTGGAAAACAAGGTGAGCACCATGCAAAGTACCATCAGCCAGCTGAATACTTTGCGCTTCTGTTTTCTCCTCTGATCGCTCCCTTTTCCTTTTGCAATCATGTCTTTACTCTCCTTTGGACCAAAAGGATAACTTACTATTTTAAACTCTGCTTTTTTGCAGAGGGTATAAACATCCACCATCAACATCCTATAGTTGTTTCCATTATAAACTGTTGTTTTTAAGATAACAACTATTATATGTACCTTTGACTAACTTTTTTGGTATTTGATCACTTCTGAAGTTGCGCTTTGAATAATTGTCTGCTACCAGGATATACAATTTTCGAGCGTTTTAGAGACAACTTTTAGTTGTTTTCAAAGGCGCAAAAATGCGACGGGCTGGATCGTGTCCGTCACATACAAAACTCTATACTACCACGCCCTCATTCTGACGCCGGAAGCGTCACAAAATCCGTCACATTTTTAACAACTTTAGGTTGTTGATGTAAACAAGAATGACGCACCCAATGCCATCAAAGAGCAAAGCCGATGCAGCTGTAAATGCCAAACAAAAAACCGCCGGCGGAACACTCCGCCGGCGGCTCTATGCAGTAGATTGTTTGCTGTTTGTTGTGCTCTTTATCCGCCGATACTATTTGGCCATTGTCAGTGTCAGGGTGTATTCGATCTCGTGCGGCTGGCTCATCGCTGTCGTATCGCCAACAACGGTGAACGGCGCATCAGGCGTCGCGACCGGGATCTCGAAGACAGAGTTGCCTTCCGTGTTGACTGGCAGGAACTTCTCCCCGTCCACAAGCATGTAGTCGTAGTTCTCGCTGGACCATTCAACGGTCAGTGTTCCTTTGCCGTTCTCGACAACGTATTTTGCCGGGCTGGTGATGGACGCCTTGCCGCTGCCGCCTTCCATCGCGATGTTGACACTGTACTCACCATCTGCCAGGTCTGCTGCCACCGGCTCTGCAGACGCTGCAGACGCATCCTCGCCGCTCTCTGCGCCTGCTACAGGGATCTCATCGCCGGGCACCGGGTTGGAAACTTTGACCTTATGGTCATACCACTTGCCCTTCGTACCGAGCAGCGCCAGGTCGAACTCCTCGTCGATCGCCGGGACCGGGACATCAAAGCCGTAAACTTCATCTGTGTAGCCGTCGCTGTAGGTGACGGTATCCGTCGTCGGCTCGAGCAGAACAGCGTCTTCCTTTTCCGCATCCTCTGCAAGGCCGGGGAACAGATTGACGATCTTCTTGGACTGCAGGGTGACATGCACCGTCATCGCGCCGCCTTCAACCGTCATCAAAGCCTGATCGTTATACGCTTCGTTGATGTGGAACATGTTGTTGTCCGTCGTGAAGGTGACAACATACGTGCCGTCTTCAAGGCCGTATTCGTTGGCAGCTGCCGCATTGCCGTTGTCTGCACTGTTCTCCGCGCTGCCGCCGCAGCCCGCGAACGTGAACATGACCATCGTCAGGACCGCCAGGATCATTGTCAGTAGTCTTTTGTTTTTCATCTTTCGCACTTGCTTTCTTATATGATGCGCTGTCTTCTCTGTTTGTTTTTTCGGCGCCCGCTCCCGTGACCGATACAGCGCGACCCGGCCGCCTGCGGACATATAAGGCAGTGCCCGGCAGCATCCTGCCGCCGGGCACAGACTGTATCAAGTTCTCTTGTACGATTTATGGAGGTACAAGTCGCTGGCGCTTCTCTTATTTGATGACAGCGCCTGCGTGATCAACGTACATCTTCTGGATGTCCGCGATACGGCCGAGACCTTCGATCTGGCAGGTCACGTTGTCCGCACCAAAGCCGGCACCGATGTCGACCGGCTGGTCAGCGCCCTCGACTTCGAACTCGCCGCCGTTGACAAAGCAATAGTACCATGTACCTTCTTCGTCAGCCGCCATGTCGTTGTTGGCGTGGTCACCAGCGACGACCATCATCGGACGAATGATGACCTCGGTGTAGCCAGCCGCTTCAACAGCCTTCTTGACTTCCGGCAGAGCAGTGTCTGCGGGGATGCCTTCAACAGTACCGATGAAGACGTTCTTGTAGCCAAGCTGCTTCATCTGTTCCTGCATCTGGTCATAGGTGACGTTCGCTTCGTGGGAAGTGCCGTGGCCCATCAGAACAAGTGCAGTGCCATCCTGATCCATCGCCTCGATGGAGTCAAAGCCTGCGACCTTGACAGCCTCAGCAACGACGGCCTTCGCAGCCGCTTCTTTGTCAGCATTGATGGTAGTAGCATCTGCACCGACTTCACCGAGCAGCGGCTCAGCAACTTCAACAGACTCAAACTTGTCTTTGTACTGATCGACGGAATCCATCAGTTCGGTATACTCAGCGCCATGCATGAGGTGGGTCGGCTGGATAACGAGCTGTTTGACGCCGTTGTCAACCGCACGCTGCAGAGCCTGGTCGACGTTGTCGATGACTTCGCCGTCGCGAGCCCAGATGTGGTTGATGATGATCTGCGCGGTGAACGCTCTTCTGACGGACCAGTCAGGATATGCTTCCTGCAGAGCCTTCTCAACGCCGCCGATGTCGTTGACACGGCTGTCGTTGAAGGAAGTACCAAAGCTGACGACCAGCAGTTCCTTCTCGCCGATCTCATCCTGGTTGAGCGGATCATCAGCAGAAGCATCACCGGTGTCTCTTGCGAAGTAATCGCCTTCCTCGACCAGTTCTTTCTGTGCGTCAGTCAGTGCATCCCATGCTTCCTTAGCAGCCATGCACTGTGCTTCGGTGTCCTCGGTGTACTCCTGGACCTGGATCGCTGCGATCAGTTCGTCGACAGCTGCTGCCGCTTCTTCGTCAGAGACAGCTGCGCTGCTGCCAGCTGCGGAAGCTTCTTCAGAGGAGGAGCCGCAGCCGACCATGACCATGCTCATCGCAAAAATCATCGCCAGCAGAATGAGGATGCTTTTCTTGAGATGTTTCATTGTAGTAAAACCCCTTTCTAAAAAGATAACTTGTCGAATACAAAAGACCTCTGCTCAAGCGGAGCAAAGGCCTCATGAAAAATGCCTGATCTTGCATCAGATTTCAATCAGTATTTACCCGCCAGTTACTCGTGGCCGGGACAGCATTGTCTGGCGCTGTCCGCATTTCCGCAGGCAGGTTTCCTGGCTCACAGACCATGGTCACATACCGCCTTCCCAGTTTCCCAGTGGCTCAAGTGGCTGCAACGGTCTTGCTTACAGTGACGAGTTCGCACAGGTCTTACACCTGTTTCCCTATTATCCGGACGCTGCGATCGTTATAGGAATCGCTCCGCCGGCACCTGCAGATATTGTATTCATTGCAGTTGCGAACACCTGTTGCCCGCAACCTTTTAAAGTATATCACATAGGTTCTTAGTTGCAACCCCTTTACTTCATCAGATCTTCCGTATTGATCGCATTTCCGGTGTGCGGTTTGTTCGGATCTTTCTTAAAAGCCTTGCGCTTAGCACGCATTTCCTTCGCATCCTTGGAGCCGCTGTTGAGCACGATCTTGACGGCACGCGGCACCGCATACGAAAGCAGACCGGTGACCTTCTTCTCCGCCGCGCGGTAATCCGTCATCTCCGGATGGTCGCGCTTAAGATGGATCGCGTCAAATTCGCAGCGGGTCGTGCACAGACCGCAGCCGATGCAGCGGTTTTCGTCCACGATGGTCGCGCCGCAGCCGAGGCATCTCGATGCTTCGATCTTGACCTGCTCTTCGGTCAGGACCTTGCGCGGATCGAAGAAGGAATGACCCGGATCCTCGATCTGTTCGACTTCCGCTTCCTGTCTGCCGGCATGGTCGTAGGACGGGATGGTGATGTCGTCGGTATCGAGCGGCTTGAAGAACCGTCTGTCGCGCCCGATCGTCTGCGGCACGTTGTTCGCAGAGACAAATCTGGCCAGCGATTCTGCGGCCTCATGGCCCTGCCCGATCGCATCGATGACGAACTTCGGGCCGGTGAAGACATCGCCGCCCACGAAGACCGCCGGATCTTCCGTCTGATAGGTGAACTTGTCCGCCGCCGGGTAAGCGCCGCGGGAGAACGTGACGCCCGTGCCCTCGAGCAGGCCGCCCCATTCGATGGCCTGGCCGATCGCGAAGATGATGCGGTCCGCCGGAACGGTCATCGTATCCTCTTCATCGTACTTCGGCGAGAAGGCGCCGGTCACAGGATCGATCGTGGACAGACAGCGCTTGAAGACAATGCCGCTCACATGGCCGTTCTCGTCGACCAGGACTTCCTTCGGGCCCCAGCCGGGCTCGATGCGGATGTCTTCTTCCTCAGCCTCTGCGATTTCCTGCTTGGAAGCAGGCATGGTCTCTCTGGACTCGAGGCAGTACATGCTGACGCTGTCCGGATAGAACCGGTGCGCTGTTCTCGCACAATCGATCGCGACGTTGCCGCCGCCGACGACCACGACATTGCCGTCGTATTTCTGATCAGGGTTGCTGAGCGCTTCACCCAGGAAGTGCACCGCAAAGTCGGTCCCCTCTGCCGTCTCGTTCGGAACGCCGGGGAGTCTGCCGCCCTGGCAGCCGATCGCGATGTAGAACGCCTGGTAGCCTTCTTCCTTGAGCTGCTCGATGGTGACGTCCTTGCCGACTTCAACACCGCAGCGGATCTCGACACCCAGCTGACGGATCACGTCGATCTCGGCGTCGATGACATCCTTCGCCAGTTTGAAGGTCGGGATGCCGTAGGTCATCATGCCGCCCGGTTTCTCATGCTTTTCGAAGACCGTCGGGGAATACCCGCGCGACGCGAGGTAGTACGCACAGGACAGACCTGCCGGGCCCGCGCCGATGATGGCGATCTTCTGCGGCCATTCGCCGGTGAGGTTATTGATGATCTTCTTCGGTACGTAGCGCGTCTCCGCATGCAGGTCGCGCTCCGCGATGAACTTCTTGACCTCGTCGATCGAGACCGGTGCGTCGATCTTGCCTCTGGTGCAGGCGTCTTCGCACTTCTTGTTGCAGACGCGGCCGCAGATCGCGGGGAACGGATTCTCGCGCTTGATCAGAGCGAGCGCCTCGTCGTAGCGGCCTTCCTTGGCCATCTTGAGGTAGCCCTGGACCGGGACATGTGCCGGGCACGCCGCCTTACAGGGCGAAGAACCGGTCTTATGGGTGTTGACTCTGTTGTTGTCTCTGTAGTTCTCATCCCAGGCGTACTTGCCCCAGCGGATCTTGTCCGGCAGGATCTGCTTGGGATACTCGACTTCGCTGCCGTCCGCCTTGCAGAGCTTCTGGCCGAGCTTGATCGCGCCGGCCGGGCAGACTTCCACGCAGCGGTTGCAGGCGACGCACTTCTCTTTGTCGACCTCAGCCGTGTAAGCACTCTTGGACAGATTGCGCGTGTTGTACAGCTGCGAGGTGCGCAGCGCGTTGCAGATCTGCGGGTTGCAGTTGCAGATGTCGAAGATGTGGTCTTCGCCGTCAATGTTGGTCGTCTGGTGGACGTAGCCGTTCTCCTCGGCGCGGCGGAAGATCTCGAGCGCTTCCTCGGTCGTGATGTAATGGGCACGCCCTGTCTCGACCGTGTAATCCGCCATGTCGCCGACCTGGACGCACCAGTCGTTCTCATCGTCCGTGCAGCCCTCGCCGAGCTTGGCCCGCGAGTAGCGGCAGGAGCAGATGCCTGCGGAGATGTGGCCTTCGTATTTCTTCAGCCAGTACGAGATCTTCTCGATGTCGAGCGCCTCGCTGTGCATGCTGACTTCCTTCTCGACCGGGATGACGTGCATGCCGATGCCGTCGCCGCCCGGGCGGACCATCGGGGTGATGTCCTCCAGCGGCAGGAAGGTCATTCTTTCAAAGAACGATGCGACCGGCGGATTGGCGTCGACTCTGTCCTGAGACGAGTTGAACAGTTCCGCACTGCCGGGGACGAAGAACGACAGACGGTAACGGATCTCGTCGGGGTTCTTCTCCTGCGTCGGACCGTTGTCGTCGTAGTGATCGCCGTAGTCGTACTCCAGGATGCCGTGGACCGACATCTGCCAGAGCAGTTCATCGATGCGCTCTCTGGAAAACTGCTTTTTGTTCTTCTCGAAGATCTGGTCAGCCGTGTACCATTTGCGCAGCTTGAGCGTCAGCAGGACATCGACCTCGTCTTCGGTCAGGATCTCGCGCAGCCCCCAGTACTCGGGGTCCGTCGACTTGACGCCGCGCAGCTTGTTCTTTACGTTGTCCGTGATCTTGCCCGCCAGTTTGGCATACTTCTTCTGCAGCGGTTCTCCTTCGTACTTGGAGATCGTCTCTTTTTTGTTCCGATATATCTCGGGCATAGCCTTCTCCTCTCTCTTCGTTATCCATTACCGGGCTATGTTGCAGGAATCGCTAAGCCGTACTGCGCCGCCGCTACTCCGCGGCATCCTCCGGCGCGGTCTCCGCCTCGATTTCCTTGATGATACATTCGTTGCCCTGCACCAGCCAGGTCTCTTTGCTGCCGCAGTGCGGGCAGATCTTGCCGTACGCAACGGTCTCGTAGTCCTCCCCGCAGCCATCGCAGTGCGTGACCGCCGGGATCTGCTCGATCTTAAGTTCTGCCTCGTGCAGTACAGGGTACTTTTTGCGGAAGTAGTTCCATGCGTCGATGAACAGGTCCTCCACGATCCCCGACACTTCGCCGACCGACAGCGTCACGGAGCCGATCCTGGTGATGCTGTGCTCCTCTGCCAGTTCGTCCAGTGTTTTCGCCAGATGGATCACGATCCCCATCTCATGCATGTCTTGCCTTCCTTTCGTTCGTTTGAAAATGCGGTGCCCTGGCGATTCCTAAAAGAAACGCTCCACGAGGTCCTTGGATGCGGCGCAGGTGTCTTCCATGTCGCCGAAGCTGATGATCTCGCCGGCGTACCAGGTGTTCTGCTTGCCCTGCATCGCGTCGAGTTTGTCGTACCAGCCGTCCGCGTAATCCGCCGGGCTGACGTGCGGGCAGTAGTAGGATTCCTGTTCGTACAGGCGTTCCTCGACCGGGAATCCGCACTTCGTGACGTCGTCGACCATCATGCTGATCGTGTCGTCATACGGCACGTCTTCGCTGCCCATGTGGTTGCGCAGTGCGTAGACCGTGCTCGGGCAGTCCGCGCCGAGGTCTTCCCATCTGTGGTAGTAAACCATCGCGTGGCCGAGGCGGTCGACGGTCATGTTGTCGAAGATGTAGCCGGAGATGGTCGGGCCCTGGCCTTCGGGGAACTTCGCGATGAAGTCGACATATTTCTCGTGGATGATCTTGCCGAAGAGTTCCTTCTCCTCTTCGCGCGCATCCGCGTACTGTGCGAAGTGATCGAGCGGAGTCGTAACGATCAGCTGGTCGAACTCTTCGACGCGCTCGCCGTCCGCATCCTTGATGGTGACCTTGATCTTGCCCTCTTCACCCTCTGCCGGACGCTCGACCTTGACGACCTCGGTCATGAGGTGCGCGGGATGCAGCAGTCTTTTGTTCGCCGCTTCGTAGATGGACTGGGTCCCGTTCTTCCAGGTCCACAGGCGCATGTTGACGAATTCGATGGCGGTCGTGGTGTCGAGATACTTCATGACATACGCTGCCGGGATCTCATCGAAGTAGCCGTAGCCGAAGGACGTGTACGGGCCGATCCAGATGCGCATGACCTCTTCTACGCCGTTCAGTTTGCAGAACTGATCGAACGGCAGCGCCAGATCTTTCAGGTTCGGGTTCTCGCCTTCGATCATCTCGAGCGCATCATCGAGGCCCTTGGACAGGCCGTGGTACTTGCCCTGCGCGACGCCGCGGTGGCCGTAGCAGTCGTAGCCTTTGTATTTGGTGTCCATGATCTCGACGAGTTTCTTCATCTGCTTCTTGAGCTTCATCAGGCCCATCATCTTGGAGATGGAGAAGTTCTTCTTCGGGTCGAACGGGAAAATCTCTTTACCTGTCTTGTCGCGGTACATGCGGCGCATGTTCGGGCCGTCGTCATGCCCGACACCGGCGAACTCCTCGACTTCATGGACTGCGTGATATGTAATCGCACCCATGATCGCGCCGGTCTCGTAGGAACGCTTCTCTCCGTTCACCTCGATCATCGGCGAATAGCACTTGCCGCCGATCTTGTTCAGGCGTTCGTAGATCTCATAATTCTCATAGCCTTTTTTCTGCAGATACATTGCAGCCGAAATCCCGGCGGGGCCGCCGCCGATGATACAGATACGATCAGTCAGATTTGCCATGGTGCTCTCTCCTTCAAACATCCATTTTTTGACCGCCGCCCACTGCCAGGCAGGTGCGGTTCGTTAATTAATTATCTAACAGATTCAGTATAGCACATATATCCCCCGATGGGGGTCTATTTTTATACCGCAATCCAAAAAAACTGTGCAAAAAAAGAACCGCCCCGCAAGGCGATTCACAGGGCATACGGAAGACTGGGGAACCTTCCTGGATGTGAAGGAATGGCCGGCAGCCGCTGTTGTATGAACGGACGGCCCCCATCCGCGCATATCAAGCGCTGATTATGTCGCGCATATCAAGCGCTGATTATGTACAAATCGAAAAAACACTTAGCGGTACAAAGCCGATTTGTACAGGCAGAGAAAAACAGCCGCCATACAAAGTATTTGAGCCTGATTCGAGGAAACGCCCGCAACATTGTTTGTATGGTGGATTTTTTTTCTTCGCTGTCCATAAACGAGTTTGTACAGCAACAGAAAAAATCAGACTGTACATAATCACGAATGCGCAGGGATAGTCATGGATACATAGAGGCGTGCCGCGCAGCACAAAACAGGGCTGCCGGTTGGCAGCCCTGTTGCCTGTTATACAGATTTCATCTTAGTGGATCTTAGTAGATCTTCGCACCTGCCGGGATGCTGTCATCCAGCAGGATGAAGTTCAGCATCTCTTCGCCGTCGTACTCGAAGAGCATCGACAGCAGCATGCCGCAGGACGGCACACCCATCATCTTGCGCGGCGGCAGGTTGGTGATCGCCACAGCCGTCTTGCCGATGAGTTCTTCCGGCTCATACCATGCATGGATACCGGACAGAATGGTGCGGTCCTCGCCGGAGCCGTCGTCCAGGGTGAACTGCAGGAGTTTGGTGCTCTTCGGTACGGCGAAGCAATCCTTGATCTTGACCGCGCGGAAATCGGACTTGCTGAAGGTATCGAAGTCGACTTCGTCTTCAAAGAGCGGCTCGACCTTGATCTTGCTCTTGTCGAGGATGAGCGGCTCTTTCGCAGCACTGCCGCTCTTGCCGCCGAGTTCCTTCATGGTCGGGAACAGAATGACGTCGCGGATGCTCTGCGCGCCGGTGATCAGCATGACCAGACGGTCGACACCAATGCCGAGGCCGCCTGTCGGGGGCAGACCGACTTCGAGTGCATTGACGAAGTCC
>Ga0129307_1003360_pt1 | contig 10281 bp, 8 predicted proteins | sample P1105metagenome_FD_94437 | JGI IMG/M metagenome (GOLD analysis project Ga0129307, IMG submission 94437) | Capybara group fecal microbial communities from Wisconsin, USA - P1105 metagenome | ecosystem: Host-associated > Mammals > Digestive system > Large intestine > Fecal | place: USA: Wisconsin... | reverse complement strand
TATGAAAACTACTGTCAGATTTATGCAGACCTGAAAGCCCAGGAAAACACATACAGGTGAGAAAGGAGTCCTATGGAGTATATTCTTTCCCCGTCGATTCTTTCGGCGGATTTTGCAAAGCTGGGGCAGGAAGTGCAGATGTGCGCGGAAGCCGGTGCGCAGTATATCCATATTGATGTTATGGATGGCAGCTTTGTGCCCAATATTACCTTCGGGCCTCCCGTGATCAAGGCCATCCGTCCCTATACAGATCATGTATTTGACGTTCATCTCATGATTGATGAGCCGATCCGCTATATACAGTCCTTCCGGGATGCGGGCGCGGATATCATCACGGTTCACCATGAAGCCTGCAGGCACCTGGACCGCACGGTGCAGGCGATCCGGGAGAGCGGAGCACGCGCCGGTGTGGTTTTAAATCCTGCCACTCCCGCGGAAGTACTGCAGGATATCCTGCCGGCACTGGACATGGTGCTGCTGATGAGCGTGAACCCCGGTTTTGGCGGACAGAAATACATTCCTTACGTTACAGATAAGATCCGCCGTCTGCGCCATATGGCAGAAGAGCGCGGCATTGAACTGGACATCGAGGTAGACGGAGGCGTGACACTCGAAAATGTCAGGCAGATTAAAGAGGCAGGGGCCAATGTTTTTGTTGCTGGGTCAGCAGTTTTTAAGGGGGACCCCATAAAAAATATTAAAGCTTTTTTACAATGCTTCTGAGAGTATTGATTAATTGAAAAAAGAGCGCTACGTTATTTACAGAGGAGGGCGGGAAAAAGTGAAAATCCCTCCGGAATGGAGAGTAGCGCTATGAAAAATAAACTTACAGTAAAACAAATAGCTATTATCGGTTTGATGGCTGCGCTGGTGTTTGTCAGTTCCAAGATTGAGATCCGTATTCCTTCTATTTTGGGTGTTACCAGATTCCATCTCGGCAACGGAATGTGCATCCTGTCCGGACTTCTGATGGGAGCGCTGCCCGGCGGTCTGGCCGCGGGCCTGGGATCCTTTTTCTTCGACCTGGTATTCTGGGGCGGCAATCCGATAGGATGGATGGTTACCTTTGCCACGAAATTCCTGATGGGATATTTTGCAGGCCTGTTTTATCATAAGGAGACCTTCGGACATCTCAGCAGGACTGTCAATATCGCCATCTGCGGCGCATTGGGTGAACTGGCCTACATCATCGGGTATCTTCTGAAGGAATTTATCACCTACCGCATTGTGATGGGCAATCCCATGGAGGCAGTTGCCGCCATGCTGGTACAGAAGGGAATTACTTCATTCATCAATGCAGTGATCGCAGTCATCGTCGCCGAAGTATTGTTTAAGGTATTGGTACCGATACTGAGGAAAAGCGGACTGAGTTATGAACAAGCATGAGATTCCAAAAAAAATAGCAGTTATTAATGATCTTTCAGGGTATGGCCACTGTTCTTTAGCAGTGGCTATACCTATTATTTCGGCTCTGGGGGTACAGGCATGTCCCGTGCCCACCTCTATTCTTTCCAATCATACGGGCTTTCCCAGCGAGTATAAATATGATTTTACGGATCACATGACACCCTACATGGAAGCATGGGAGCAGCTCAGGATTCATTTTGACGGCATTCTCACCGGCTATATGAATTATGATGCGCAGGTCCGGGCTACAGCCGCTTTTATCGAGAAATTCAAAAAAGAGGATACCCTGGTGTTTGTGGACCCCTGCATGGCCGATCACGGAAAACTCTACCGCGGTTTCACCATGGATGCGGTTAACTATATCAAGGACCGGCTGATCCGCCAGGCTACAGTTATCAAACCCAATATTACCGAAGCATGTTTTCTGACAGGATACGACTACAATGAAGTGATGGCTGCAACGGAAGACCATACCATGCGGCGGCTGAAGTCCCACATGATTAACATTGTGGAGGAGCTTAAGAAACTGGGACCTACGGATATCGTGATTACCGGCGTTGACCGGGGAGAACGTATCCTGAATACACTTTCAGATGATAAGGGAGTGAAGTTTATTTCCGTCCGGAAGACCGGCCACAACCGGCCCGGGACAGGAGATATCTTTTCCGGCATTGTGGCTTCTTCCCTTTTGCTGGGGATGAGCCTGGAGCATGCGGTCCGCAAGGCATGCGATTTTGTAAGCGTGGCGATCCAGATCAGCGAGGAAGCGGAAGTTCCCGTGATGGAAGGCGTCATGTTTGAGAAAATCCTGTCACGCCTCAGCGCCACTGCGGACCAGGCAAGGTTTATACGGCACTGACCACTTGCGGGCAATGCCGAAGTATGGTAAGATAGCATTTCAGATAATCTTGCGGGCGCAGGCTGCTGGGTCCGGCCAAAATACATGGAAAGAAGGGCAAAACAGAGATGTTGGACATTAAATTTGTGAGAGAAAACGCGGAGCTGGTCAAGGAAAATATCCGCAAGAAGTTTCAGGACGAAAAGCTGCCCCTGGTGGACGACTGCATTGCCCTGGATGCGGAGCTGAGACAGGTGCAGCAGGAAGCGGATGACCTGAGAGCAAAGCGCAATAAGCTTTCCAAGCAGATCGGCGGTCTTATGGCCAAAGGCCAGAAGGAAGAAGCTGAGAAGGTTAAGGCGGAAGTCACCAAGGACGGTGACCTGCTGGATGCGCTTTCCGCAAAGCAGGCTTCTCTTTCAGAGGAACTGACCCAGAAAATGATGATCATTCCCCAGATGATTGATCCTTCCGTGCCGATCGGCAGGGACGACACTTTCAATGTGGAGGTTCAGCGCTTCGGAGAGCCGGCTGTTCCTGAGTTCGAAGTACCGTATCATACGGATATTATGGAAAGCTTCGGCGGCATTGATATGGATGCGGCAGGACGCGTTTCCGGCAACGGTTTCTATTATCTCATCGGTGACATTGCACGCCTTCATGAGGCTGTCCTGGCTTATGGCAGAGACTTCATGATCGGCAGGGGCTTCACCTACTGCATCCCGCCCTTCATGATCCGTTCCAGGGTTGTCAACGGTGTTATGTCCTTTGCGGAAATGGATGCCATGATGTATAAGATCGAGGGCGAGGACCTTTACCTGATCGGTACTTCCGAGCATTCCATGATCGGCCGTTATATCGACCAGACGCTGGAGGAGGATCAGCTGCCTATCACCATGACCTCCTACAGCCCCTGCTTCCGTAAGGAAAAGGGCGCACATGGCATTGAGGAAAGAGGCGTTTACCGCATTCACCAGTTTGAAAAGCAGGAGATGATCGTAGTATGTGAGCCTGAGGACAGCATGAAGTGGTACGATGTTCTCTGGAAGAACACAGTGGATTTCTTCCGTTCCCTGGACATCCCTGTACGCCAGCTGGAGTGCTGCTCCGGTGACCTGGCAGATCTCAAGGTTAAGTCCTGCGATGTGGAGGCCTGGTCCCCGAGACAGAAGAAATATTTTGAGGTTGGTTCCTGCTCGAACCTGGGAGATGCGCAGGCGCGCCGCCTGAAGATCCGCATCAAGTCCAAGGAAAAAGGCAACCATCTGGCCCACACGCTGAACAACACCTGTGTGGCGCCGCCGCGTATGCTGATTGCCTTCCTGGAGAATAATCTGCAGGCGGATGGTTCCGTAAGGATTCCGGAAGTTCTGCGTCCTTATATGGGCGGCACTGAACTGCTGGTTCCGAAGTACAACTCCATTACCAAAAAGTAATCTTTTGCAGGAGCTGCATACATTTGGATAATTACTTTACAGATTTAAATGACAGACAGAAAGAAGCGGTCGGGTATCTTGAAGGACCGCTTCTTATTTTGGCTGGCGCCGGATCGGGAAAAACCAGGGCACTCACCTGCAGAATCGGAAAGCTGATCGAAAACGGAGTGGCGCCGTGGCATATCCTGGCCATCACCTTCACAAACAAGGCGGCCGGGGAAATGCGGGAGAGAGTGAACCTGCTGCTGAACAGCCGGGCGGCCGAGCAGGTGTTCGTGTCAACATTCCACTCCATGTGCGTACGCCTGCTGAGGCAGGATATCGATAAACTGGGGTACCAGAGAGATTTTACCATTTATGACACGGATGACCAGAAAACCCTGGTGCGCTCCTGCATCAAAACGCTGGAGCTGGATACGCGTATGTACCGGGAAAGAGCGGTGCTTTCCGTCATTTCCGCCAGTAAAAATGAAATGGTGGATGCCGGGGCGTTCCAGGATGCTGCAGGGGATTTTTACGAGCGCAATGTGGGCCGTATTTTTGCTGAATATGAAAAACAGCTGCGTAAAAACAATGCCCTGGATTTTGATGACCTGCTCGTAAAAACCGTAGAGCTGTTCCGGCAGTTTCCTGAAGTGCTGGAGAAATGGCAGGACAGATTCCGCTATATCATGGTGGATGAGTACCAGGATACCAACAACGTACAGTTTGAGCTGGTCCGCCTGCTTTCTGAAAAATATAAGAATCTTTGCGTAGTGGGTGATGACGACCAGTCCATCTACAAGTTCCGGGGCGCCAATATCGAAAATATTCTCAGTTTTGAAAGGAGTTTTCCCGGGGCCAGAGTTATTAAGCTGGAGCAGAACTACCGTTCCACGCAAAGCATTCTCCGCGCAGCGAACGAAGTGATCAGCAACAACCGGGGACGGAAGGACAAACGCCTCTGGACTGAGAATCCCGAAGGGGAGCTGCCTGTTTACCAGGAGTATGAAACGGCGGCGGGAGAAGCGGAACATACCATACTGAAGGCTGCCCAGCTTCATGCGCGCGGGACAGCATACAGTGACCAGGCGGTTTTATACAGGACCAATGCGCAGTCCCGTCTGCTGGAAGAAAAATGTATTGAACGCAATATTCCCTACATCATTGTGGGCGGTGTCAATTTCTATCAGCGCAAGGAAATCAAGGATATGCTTTCCTACCTGCGGGTTATTGCCAATGCCTCGGACGACCTGGCGTGCCAGCGCATTATCAATGTGCCGAAGAGGGGGATCGGCCAGACCAGTGTGGACAGGGTCAATGCTTTTGCAGCTCAGAACGGCATTGGTTTTTATGAAGCGCTTTGCCGCCCATCCAACATTCCGGGGATCGGGACGGCGGCTAAAAAACTTCAGGGATTTACTTCCCTGATTGAGGACTTCCGTACCCGGCTTAAGGAAGGGGAACTGGGACTGCAGGGACTGATCGAGGCAGTCCGGGAAGAGACCGGATATGAAGAAGAACTGAGAAAAGACGACCCGGTGACTGCACAGACCCGTCTGGAAAATATTGAAGAACTGATCAATAAAGCGGTCAGCTTTGAAATGGAAAAGGCAGTGCAGCAGGCGCAGATACAGGATGGGCAAGGACAAACAGATGCGGCAGCAGTGCCGGAAGAGGATGGCCTGGAGCGGCTGGGGCTGTTTCTTGAGGAAATCTCCCTGGTGGCAGACATTGACAGGACGAATGATTCGGATGATGTGCTGAAACTGATGACACTGCATGCGGCGAAAGGCCTGGAATTCGATACGGTGTATCTCTGCGGCATGGAGGAGGGATTGTTTCCGTCCAGCGCCTCCATCAACGCGGCGGACCCGGAAGCGGAGATTGAGGAAGAACGCAGACTTTGCTATGTGGGCTTTACCAGGGCGCGCAAAAAGCTGTTTTTGAGTTCTGCTAAAGAACGGATGGTTAACGGGGATATGCGGTATACCGCACCTTCCCGCTTTATTGACGAGATTCCGGATGAGGCCGCGGAAAAGCATTTTCTTGGGAACCGCGGTGGAAGCCCTTATGAAACCTACCGCAAAAAGGACAGCTTTGCAGGCTTCGGCGGTTATGAAGGCCGGATGGAATACAGCCTCTACAACGGTTTTGATATCCGTTCCGTAGGCAGTTTCGGATCCCTGGATACAACGCCTGCCGGCAAAGCAAGAGGCGGAAGAAATGCAGCCCGGGGCAATGGCAGGACCGGCAGCGACAACAAAGGCTTTGGCGGCGGTCTGGCTTCCCTGCAGGGGCAGGGAATTTCCAAGGGCTTTGGAAGCATAAAGGGAAACACAGGCAGCGGCACAGGATCAGCGGCCGGCGCTCAGCCGGGAACCAGGCCGGACTATGGACCCGGGGACCGGGTCAGCCATATTAAATTCGGCAGCGGTACCGTAGTTTCCCTTGTGGAAGGACCCAAGGACTATGAAGTAACCGTGGATTTTGACGAAGTCGGCACAAAACGTATGTTTGCAGGGTTTGCAAAGCTCCGGAAACTATGATAAAATCAGACAAAGGCCGCAATGGGGCGTTGCCGGGAGGAGGAAAACTATGGATAAATTTAAAACACTGGTTTCACTCAATGAAATGAAAGACTCCATCGAAGACATGATTTCCAGAATCAATCATGGACAGGAAGAGAAAAAGGACGAGTCCAGCAGACTTCTGGTTATTGTTCTCTGTGTGCTCGGATCCCTTGCGATTATCGGTGCTGTGGCATACCTGGTATACAGGCATTTCAGCGATGATTATCTGGATGATTATGAGGATCTGGACGACCTGTTCGATGATGAAGATGAGGATGAAGACGCAGACGATGAAGATGACGGGGAAGATCCTGAGGTGATCGCATCCGATGACGACTTCGAGGACGAATTCGAAGACTGATAATATGGCTTATAACAGATATGATGAAATCTTTCATCGGTGCAGTCTCAGCGGAATTTGCGGAGGCTGCACTTTTTGCGATGAAAAAACCAGCTGCCAAAAGCAGCTTGATTTAAAGGAACAGCGCGTCCGGGAGGCAGTGGGAGCTTATCTTCCGGAAGGCGTCTTTGAAGGCGTCATTCCGAGTCCCATGCTGTTCGGTTACCGCAACAAAATGGAATACAGCTTTGGCGATGCGGTCAAAGACGGACCGCTGACACTGGGACTTCATAAAAAGAAAAGCTTTTATGATGTGATCGATGCCGACTGCTGCAGCCTTGTACATGAAGACTGCAACAGGATTGTCCGGGCGGCTGGGGATTATTTCCGAGAACTGGGACTGACGTACTGCGACAAGAGGAGTCACCTGGGGTATCTTCGGCATCTGCTGATCCGGAGAGCCGTGCATACCGGGGAAATGCTGATTGACCTGGTTACTACAACACAGCCGCTGATCCCTGTGGGGGCACACGGAGAAATTAACAGGCAGGAACTGTATGATGCAGGGAGTTTTGAAGAAGCGCCTGGGGATCTGTCCGGACCCGAGGGGGAAATGAATCCCGGCGCCGTAAAAAAGAAACGGCGCCAAAGAGGCGGCTGGAATTTTACGATCCGTCCGGGCGCAGTGACGGAAGCGGAGGGCGTTGCCGCGCTTTCCGAAGAAAAGGTGCTGCAGGGATTTACGGACTGCCTGCTTTCTCTGCAGCAGAGCGGGGCGCTGGAAGGCAGTATCCGCGGTATTCTCCATACGGACAATGACGCTCTTTCCGATGCGGTCCGAAACGACGGGACGACAATATTGTACGGGGAAGGACAGATCACTGAGGAACTGCTTGGCCTCAGGTTCAATATCAGTCCCTTCTCCTTTTTCCAGACTAATACAAAAGGCGCAGAACTGCTGTACAGCAAAGTCCGCGAGTATATTGGCGGCACGCTGGGGCCTGAAATGAGGGTTTTTGACCTGTACAGCGGCACAGGGACCATTGCCCAGATGATCGCACCCTCGGTGCGGGAAGTGACCGGCGTGGAAATCGTTCCGGAAGCAGTGGAGGCGGCACGGGACAATGCCTGTATAAACGGGCTTTCCAACTGCCGTTTTATCGCGGATGATGTACTTCATGCCCTGGACACGCTGGACAGCCCTGATGTAATCATCCTGGACCCGCCGAGGGACGGTGTGCAGGCCAAAGCCCTGGAAAAAATCATTGCCTACGGGGTAGCCAATATGGTTTATGTAAGCTGTAAGCCGGAGAGCCTGGGACGGGATCTGCAGATGCTGGACTACGCAGGTTACAAAATCGTCCGGGCATGCGCCGTGGACCAATTCCCTTGGACGGACAATGTAGAAACCATCGCGCTTCTCAGGCGGGCAGAGAGATGACCTCGGCGGGGATGCCGGACCGCGGCGGAAATAATAAAATAATAAGCACCGGCCTGATCGGGGTCACCAAGGACGAGGAATTCGGGAATGTCTACTTTGGCATTTCTCTGGATGCGTTCCATAAACTGGGCTTTGCCTACGGGGACAGTGTCGATGTCCTTTTTGACAACGGGAAGGAAATCGCGGATATACCGTACTATTCCGGCTACTATACCCCGATCGGGGAGCTCATGCTCTGCGGTTATCCCGGGTCAGCCCATGTGAAGCTGGCCAGGAACAACGGGGAACCTACGTGGGAAGAATTCTGCACGTCTGGTTCACCGGGAGTAACGGTTTCCCTGCACCAAAAAGGAAAATACAGGGATATTGAGGACTTGCATGCACTCATTTATTCCGATGACCGGAAGGATTATGACTCGGATTCGGAATTCTGCAATTTCCGGGAACTGCATGGCGGGAGGCTGAAAAGGAAGACATTCTACCGGGCAGCTTCCGTCTGCGACAATAAACACGGAAGAACGCCTTATGTCAACCGTCTGGCAGAAGAAGCCGGCGTGAAGTTTGTTCTGAATCTGGCAGAGAACGAGGAGAGGTATATTAAATGTACCAGGGCTCCGGGCTATACTTCTTCATATTGTGATTTACTGTATGAAAACGGAGATGTCCTGCTTCTTGCGCTGAATGCCAACTATCGTTCCGCAGAATATGCGAAAACGGTGGCGGAGGCCATGATGGCCCTGACAAAACACAATGGCCCCTTCCTGTTCCACTGCCTGGAAGGAAAGGACCGGACGGGTTTTGTCTGCGCACTGCTGCTTGCACTGGCAGGCGCATCCGCTCAGGAAATCATTGATGATTATATGCTCACCTATGACAACTATTACGGCATCACAATGGAAAGCAATCCTGCGAGATACAGGGCCATCCAGGAGAATGTCAACGGCTTTCTGTACTTCATGTGCGGCGCAGGGAAGGGAACTCCGCTTGAGAACATGGACCTGAAGAAGGGAGCAGAGGAATATCTGCGTAGAGGGGGGCTTGACAGGATGAGCATAAAAACGGTTGAGAGCTCTGTCACACAGGAGTGACCGGGACAAAAAGGACGAAGAAGGCATTCCCAGCAGAATGGAAAACAGCCGGAGAGAAGCTTGAATATGGCAGCAGATTCCGCAAAAATCCAAAATGCATCACATTATGAGAAAATGACCAAGACGGCCATTGCGCCTCTGATTGTGAAGCTGTCCATACCTACGATCCTGACTATGCTGGTGACCAGTATCTACAACCTGGCGGATACCGCCTTTGTAGGAAGACTGGGCAACAGCGCCAGCGGGGCTGTGGGTGTGGTTTTTGCGTTTATGTCTATTATCCAGGCATTCGGGTTCGTGTTCGGCCAGGGAGCGGGAAGCATTACTGCCAGACTGCTGGGAAGCCATGAAAATGAAAAGGCAAATATAATAGCATCTACAGGCTTGTTCTGTTCTTTTGCCTGCGGGCTTATGATTTCTTTGCTTGCCGCTTTGTTCCTGGATCCGCTGGTAAGGCTTCTGGGCAGTACGGAGACGATATTGCCGTATGCCAAAACCTATATTTCGTATATTATGATGGCAGCTCCGTTTATGACCTCGGCCTTCACCATGAACCAGATACTGCGGTTTGAAGGGCATGCGACATTTGCCATGGCAGGCATGATGACCGGCGGCATCCTGAATATCATCGGGGACCCGATCCTGATTTTCGTTTTCCATATGGGAATTGCCGGCGCCGGCCTGGCTACGGCCGTAAGCCAGTTCATCAGCTTCTGCATTCTCCTGAGCATGTTCCTCAGGCACAGATCTATGGTACGGCTCCATCCGAAATATATCACGCATGACATAAAAAAAATATCTGACATTGTGGGAACCGGGCTTCCCAGCATGATCCGGCAGCTGCTCAACAGCGTCAGCACCATGATCCTGAACGGACAGGCGGGATTTTACGGAGACGCCGCCATTGCGGGCATGAGCATTGTAACCAGGATTATTCATTTTGTATTTTCCGTGGCGCTCGGCATGGGACAGGGTTTCCAGCCGGTCAGCGCATTTAATTTCGGGGCCGCTAAATACAAGCGCGTCAGGGAGGCGTTCCGCGTTACCGTGATGCTGGCGGAAGCGGTCATGTTTGTGACGGTAGTCCTCCTGCTTGTCAAATCCGGCACGCTGATCCGGCTCTTCCGGGATGATCCGGAGGTCATCCGTATCGGTACACGGGCACTTCGCTGCCAGGCG
>Ga0129307_1003359_pt1 | contig 10282 bp, 8 predicted proteins | sample P1105metagenome_FD_94437 | JGI IMG/M metagenome (GOLD analysis project Ga0129307, IMG submission 94437) | Capybara group fecal microbial communities from Wisconsin, USA - P1105 metagenome | ecosystem: Host-associated > Mammals > Digestive system > Large intestine > Fecal | place: USA: Wisconsin... | reverse complement strand
TATCAATTAGTTACGACAAAAGCCCCAAAAATGGCCCCAATTTTACGGCTATTTTGGGGCTTTAATCGTTCCTGATATTGAGTGATAGTCTAAGCTTTTTTGAGAGACCGTTCCGAAAAAAATCGCTGAAAAAAAAAGAGTTTTTTCCAGCGACATAAGCGACACAACCGACATGATCATTGTCGTTCGGTTGCAAAGGAGGGTGACATCTTTGAGAAAGCTTCAGCCAATTTTGAGTAAGCATCCCGCAACGACAGAAGTTCTGCATCTTTTTTCTTTGACTCTTCCTTCTCTCTTTCCAGTTCATCCTGCAATCGCTTAACTTTCTCTGCAAGCTCAGACTCCCGGGCAAGAAGCTCCGCACTTCTCTCTTCCTCACTCTTTCCCTTCGCAAGCATAATGTCATTCATTGCAGCATCGGCATAGAGGTAACCGAATCCGTGTAGAAGGAACTCTTCATTATACCCAAAGGCTAAGGCATAAGCATGAGCGGTCCTTTTCCCAAAAGGACGCCTGCCGGACAGTTGGTTCGTTACCACCTGCTTCTTTACCCCGAGCCTCTCTCCGGCGGCGGCATGGGTAATCCCTTTCAGCTTAAAGTCTGCAGCGACAATCCTGCAGATCTCCTCCCTGGATTTCAGCCGGGCATTATAATCGAATTCCGCCGGGCTGACAATAGGTGTACTTTTCTCTTCCATAAATACCGGTCCAGTTTAACCTAAACTGCAATACTAAACTAATTGGATGGTGCAAAGGTAGCATATTTTGATTAATATTTCATCATTATTTACAAAAAATTTTGGCGGCAAAGGACATATGGCAATTCGCTATTATTAAATACATTATCGTGGCACTTTTAGTCTTTCGCAGGGTTTTCATAATCATTTTCTTGTTATTTAGATTTCATTTTTTGAAACCTTTGTTATATCTTTGCAGCAAAACAAAGAGGCTATGACATTAACTAACAATCAATAAGTCTTATGAAAACTAAAAATGAGGCGCAGGCCAACAACACAAAGAATCTTATGGAAATGCCGCTTGTCTATATGACGGGTGCGCAGTTTTTGGAATTGAGCTCGATGTCGGTACGAAATATTGAGCCACCGTCAACAGAGAGTGACAAGGCAGCAATTCCCAAAATTGTTTATGGGATCAAGGGGCTGGCGGAACTATTCGGGTGCAGCGCTCCAACGGCCAGCAGAATCAAGAAGAGCGGTATCATCAATGAGGCCATCACCCAGTACAAACGCACAATTATCGTTGACACTGAGAAAGCGCTTGCACTGATGAAAGAAAGAAACGGAACAAAAGGGTTTTAGGTGATGAACATAGACATCGACGATATCCGTGCGGATATCCAAACAAATATGTCTGAGATCGCCGAATCCGGGAGTCCGGATGCCAAGGCTATCCTCGATGAAATGCTGACGTTCTTCGAACCCGTCGACTTTTACGAGGAGGGGCATATCGATCAAGGCAAATCCCTGTCGAAACAAGTCTATACAATCGTGGTTGTTGAAAAGATCCTGGAAATAGCCCGGGAGAAACACTGGGACCTCGCTACGGAGAACACCAGGATCTTCATATACAACGGGAGACAATGGCTCATTGTCTCGGCGGATGGCTTCAAGCGTTTTTTGCAAAACGCAGCCAAACGGATGGGAGTTCCTGACAGGTATGCAAAGTACTTCCTGTTCCAGGATGATCTCTACAAGCAATTCCACAGTGCTGCAGACTTACCGACTCCTGAGACTCAGTCGTCAAGAGTGCTGATCAACCTACAAAATGGGACTTTCGAGAACAATGCAGCGGAACACCGCCTTAGAGAATTCCGAAAAGAGGATTTTCTGACGTATCAGCTTCCGTTCTCTTACGACCCCGATGCCAGGTGTCCCCTTTTCCACGCCTTCCTTGACAGAAACCTTCCGGATAAAGACAGTCAACACTTGATTGCCGAATACATCGCCTATGTCTTATCCCCCTTTCTCAAACTTGAGAAAGTCCTGATTCTTTATGGCGAAGGGGCCAATGGGAAAAGCGTCTTGTTCCAGATCATCAAAGCACTCTTGGGGGAAGACAACGTGTGTTCCTATTCTCTGCAGAACCTTACAGCAAGGGAAGGGTATCAGCGGGCAGAGCTTGGGAACAAACTACTCAACTACGCTCCCGAGATCAACGGTCGGATAGATCCTGCTCTTTTCAAGCAGTTGGCGAGTGGAGAGCCGGTGGAAGCCCGCTTCATCTTTGGGCGGGCTTTCATCCTGCGGAAATACGCTCGCTTGCTCTTTAACTGCAACGTCCTACCCAGCGACGTGGAGATGACCCACGCTTTCTTTCGCCGATTTATGATTATCCCTTTTACGGAAACAATCCCGGAAAACGAGCAGGATCCGGATCTGGCCGAGAAGATTACCCAAAACGAGCTTCCAGGCATCTTTAACTGGGTCATTGAGGGATTGGACCGTCTGACCCGCAATAAGCGCTTTACAGAGCCCGCAACGGTCCGAGAAGCGAACAAATCGTTTAGGGAGCAGTCAGACAGTCTGGCGCTATTCCTGGAGGACTCCGGAATCATCGCAGGAAGAGACTGCAGCACTCAAGTCAGTGCTCTGTACTCACGCTTTTCTTCCTATGCCAGGAGCTGCAATCTCCCCGCAATTTCCATGAAGTCTTTTTCTGAGAAAATGACAAAGGCCGGATTCGAAAAGATAAGGACAGCGCAAGGCCGTTATTTCAACTACAGCCTGGTTTCACTTGCAAATGAGAATACCGAAGGGACAGCAGATGAAACAGTATAGATTCTTCTTGGAGCCCTGGGGCTGGCGAGATCACCATTTAGGAGGGCGAGCGTCAAACAAACACATCTGCCCTAACTGCGGAAAGAAAACATTTGTACGATATGTTGACAGTGAAACGGGATTTTATCTAGGGGACCTGATTGGGAAATGTGACCGGGAAGACAAATGCGGATATCACTATAGCCCAGCCATGTATTTCAAGGACCATCCTGAAGCAGTCCGGAAGGATCTAAGCTCTCCCACGGCTGTAAAAAGGCCGTCCCTGCCATTACCTGCCACGAGCGAGATATCCACTATCGACTGGAAATACGTTGAGAGCAGCCGTCTTCAGACCTCCAATTTCAAGGATTACCTTCTTGAACGTTTCCGTGATTGTCACCCTCAAGTTCTCCAGGTCTGCGAGGATTATTTCCTCGGAGGAGACGGGGATGGTGGGACGATCTATTGGCAGATTGATGAGCTGAGCCGTCCCCACGCCGGAAAGATCATCCAATATGACCGTCAGACAGGACATAGGATCAAGAATACCACCATCCCGGTTTCCTGGATGCACAAGAAACTCATAAAAGCCGGAGAACTCCCCAAAGACTGGAAGCTCTCCCAATGTCTGTTTGGAGCGCACCTGCTTCCGCAAAGAACGGACGATCCGGTTTGTCTGGTCGAGTCCGAGAAAACAGCTTTGATCTGCGCCATCCGTTTACCGAGCAGTTTATGGATAGCGACCGGAGGCTTGAACAACTTTCGATTAGAACCCTGTCAGTGTCTTGCCGGAAGAAATGTGATCATATACCCGGATCTCGGGGGTTACGACAAGTGGTGTGTACTGGCCGAAAAGTTCTCGGCCAAGATCGGATTCCGATGTAAGGTCTCTCGTCTGTTGGAAGATAACGCGACGGAAGAGGAACGGCAGAATGGGCTGGACCTCGCAGACTATCTCCTCCGCTCCGGATGAAGAAACCGCTTTGTATCCCCTTCGTTTTTTGCCACCTTACAGCTTGCTTGACCCCGGCACGGGGGTGGGTAACGCATATATATATGCATATTGAGTTACCCACCCTTGTTTTTAAGTGGCAGAATCCGTGCAAGCACGGGAAAGCTCTCACCGAAAATTGCCGGAGTCAGACTTCAGAAAATGGCGCGATGAAAACTTGAGCAAACATCCCTTCAAATGGCATCCGTGCCGAAGATAGCTTGCTGTTTTTTTGGCACTCCTCACCTCGCTCGCGAGCAAGGTGGTATTAAGTTACCAGTTTCCTGTTTTATTGTCCCATGCCCGGGCAAGCCCGGAACGTGAGAATGTCCACAAGTGCCGATCTTGAGAATGGAAATAAAACACTACATTTGTAATCAGGAACACGTTGAATTATGAAGATTCTTGGAAACAAACTTATATCCGAATGTACGGAATACGACTTCAAGCAGGAACTGGAACGCAAGAAGATCCGTCACTGGCTAAAGAGTGTCAGCGCCTTTGCAAACACGGACGGCGGGGCCCTATACTTTGGCGTGAATAACGTTGGTACTGTCACAGGCCTCAAAGACATTCAAGCAGATTCCGACTTCATAAGCGAGAAGATAGGCGCTCATCTGGATCCGCTTCCGGAGTGGACGCTCACGCCAGCAGAGGACGAAAACGGCAATAAGATTCTTGAACTGGAGGTAAAGCCCGGGCAGTTCACGCCTTATTACCTCTTTCTGGATGGTTCCCGCCAGGCCTATGTCCGCTCCGGAAATGAAAGCAAACAGGCCACGTCACGCCAACTTCTAAACTTGGTGCTTAAAGGGACAAACCGCAGTTGGGATGCCCTACCTTCCCAAGAGAAGATCTCCAAGCACAGCTTCAAGATGCTTGCGAACGAATACCACGAAAGGACCCGCTTTCAATGGGACGACAAGTATCCCGAGTCCTGGGGCCTTGTTATGGAAGATGGCACCCTAACCAACGGCGGCCTACTTTTCTCGGACAACTGCAATGTATATCAGTCGCGAGTCTTCTGTACCCGCTGGGATGGACTCACCAAGACAGACGCCATCAACGATGCCGAGTATAGCGGCAACCTGCTGTACCTGCTCAAAATGATGACCGGATTCATCAAGTCCAGTACAACGAAACGCTGGTTCAAGCTCTCGGACTATCGCCTTAACTTCCCGGAGTACGCCGACCGAGCCATCCTGGAATGCTGCGTAAACCACCTCATCCATCGGGATATGACTGAGGTCGGCAGTGAAGTCCATGTAGACATCTACGATAATCGCATCGAATTCTACTCTCCGGGCGGCATGTTCGACGGAACCAGGATCCAGGATCGAGACATTCTGAAAGTTCCGTCCAAACGTCGCAATCCCATCATCGCCGATGTCTTCACCCAGCTTGACCTGATGGAAAAACGCGGATCCGGCTTCCAGAAGATCACCACGCACACATCTGAACTGCGCCTATATAGCAAAGATCTCGCACCCTCCTTCGAGTCGGATGCTTCTTCCTTCTTCACCACGGTGTACAGTGTTCTATACGGTAAAACCGATGCGGATTTCCAGCGTATCATTGACGAAGAATCCACACCTAAGACGGGAAACACTACCCAAAAGACTACCCAAAAGACTACCCAAAAGAGCGAGGATACTACCCAAAAGACTACCCAAAAGAAATCTTCCACTACCCCAAAACCCATCGGCGAGACTGCCCAAAAGATTCTCGACTTACTGATAGAGGATCCATATTTGACCCGTCAGGCTCTGGCTCTGATTCTTGATCTGACTCCCGATGGCGTGAAATACCATCTGAACAAACTCCAAAGAGACGGATATCTTGAGCGTAAAGAAGGCCGTAAAACCGGGCGATGGAAAGTCCTAATCAAGAAATAGTGCCACCCACAGCTTGCTTGCTTTCGTGGCAACTCTCCCCTGCGTTTATACATCAGGGGGTATTGAGTTACCCCGTACCCTTTTTTGACGACAATTCCCGGGCAAGCCCGGAATGATTCATAACACTTAAAATGCCAACTGCCGCCACCTCTTTGATGTGACCCCCAAAAGTTGGACGGTTTAACATTATTTAAGAAGCCTTCGATTGGAACAGAGCTCGGTATTGAACCGGGCTCTTTCCTTTTAGCCTCAATTTGATTCTATCGTTATTGTAGTACCGGATGTATTTCCGGAGAGCCGTTTTGAACTGGTCGATAGAGTCCCACTCCTGCAAATATAGCAATTCATTTTTCATTAGTCCAAAGAAGTTCTCCATCATTGCGTTGTCCAGGCAGTTCCCCTTACGAGACATACTTTGAGTTATATGTCTGTCTTCCAGTGCTTTTTGATATCGTTTATGTTGATATTGCCAGCCTTGATCGGAATGAAAGATTAGATTCCCCTGTATATCCCTTTTCTTGAAGGCTTTGTCAAGCATGGTCATGACCATCTTCATATTAGGGCTATTAGAGATCACATATGAGACGATTTCCCCATTGAACATATCCAGGACCGGCGAAAGATATATCTTGCAATCTTTGATTTTTACTTGAGTTACATCTGTTGTCCATTTTTGATTAGGAGCATCCGCATGAAAGTCTCTGTTGATCACATTTGGTGCAATCTTACCCAACTCGCCTTTATAGGAGTTGTAGCGCTGCTTCTTGCGTTTTGCCTTTAAGCCCATTTGCCCCATAAGTTTCTGGACGGTCTTGTGGTTGATATCAATACCATCAGCATGTAACTGGTCTGTGATACGACGATATCCGTATCGGCCATGATGTTTATGATATATCTTGACGATACGCTCCCTGATGGCATCATAGCCATCAGGCTGTCCGAGTCGCTTAGTGTGATAATAGAATGTTGAACGAGCCATCTTCTTGAGCTCCAGGAGGAGATCAAGATTGTGTTCTGGCCTTAGTTCTTCGATGGCTTCCGCCCAATCTCGCGCAGACGGGCTTCTCTTTCTTCGACTAAGGCCCTCACTTTTTTTAACAGAGCATTCTCGGCCCTGAGACGCTCATTCTCATATCTGAGCCTCTCCAGTTCCGTCATTTCCTCTGGCTTCTTTTTCTTGGGCCTTCCCATATCTTTTGGCGGGCGACCTCTTGGTTTATATTCATATAATGATTGATATCCTTTCTCCCGAGCAGTTCTATTCCATGTCTTGATTTGGGATACGCTTACATCATACTTTGCCGCTGCCGCAAACAAAGTTAAACAATTATCCTTAATATCACGAACAACCATTTCTCGGAATGGACCATCTGAACGAATATTGCGCTTATATTCTAAACCAGCTATACCTTCTTTTTGATACTTAATCCATAAGACATTAAGATCATCTTTACATATCCTGTATTTCTTACAAATATGTATTATACTATAACCATCTTCGATTAGCTTCATGAATTTAAGCCGGTCTTCGACTGTGTGTCTGTCTTCTTTTTTTGGCATAATGAACCCCCAAAGTTTTTTGTCCAACTTTGGGGGTTCATATCACTTTGAGATGACGGCAGATTCGAAAAGTGTTTATGTTTAATCGTGCTTATGAAGCCTACTCACTCTTCAAAGACTCCACAGGGTTAGCACTGGCCGCTCTCCAGCTTTGGAGCGTGACCACAGCAAGGGTGATGGCAGCCACGGCGAGCAGCGCAACGAGGAAGATCCACGCAGGGATAGGCGCCTGGTAGGCAAAACCCTTGCGCCAGGCGGTCATTAGCCAGTAAGCTATCGGCGCTGCAATCACAAAGCTTGCACCGGCCATGATCAAGTATTTCTTGTTGATCATCTGCAAGATACTGCCCACGGTGGCACCATTCACACGCCGTACGGCAATCTCCTTGCGGATGAACTGCGTTTCAAAGAACACCAGGCCGATGATTCCGATGATGGCAATCAGCAGGGCCACAAGGGAAGCGATGGTGATGAGTTTTCCAAGCGACTGCTCGCTCTGGTACATATCCTCAATCCATTTGTCCAGATGACTGACGGTAATCATATGGGGTTCCCGTCTGGGGTCGAACTTACAGATGGCATCCTTGATATAATCTGAAACATCCTTGAAATCGGCCCCGGGGGCGGTCCGAACGTACATCGTTCCGAAAGACCGCCATCCATCTTTGCCCCAGTTATAAAGCACCAGCGGGCCCATGGCGTGTTGCAGACTCTTGAAATTGAAATCCTTCACCACGCCGATAATCTCGCAGTTATCCACATGCCCTTCCATAAGGCTCCCGACGTGAAACTGAGGAAACATCTGCATGAAGGTCTCATTGGGAATGATGCTGCCGGCCTCATTCCGGTTGTCAGACTCCCGAAAGTCACGGCCTTCCACAATCTGAAGCCCGAAGAACTGAACAAAACTCTCGTCCACGGGAAGCGCTTCCATAAAAACCTGATTGCCGTCGTCCCCGGTACGGCTCCAGCTCATCCTCCCATCGGAAACGATTGGACTGTCGCAGAAGGTCACATCTTCAATGGAAGGGTTCTGAAGCAAATGGCTTTTCAGAGCATCTTTCTGGCTTCCGGCAGGGTAGCCGCACCAGGTCTGAAGAACGCGTGCTTCGTCAAAACCCATATCCTTGCCAATCATATACTTGGTTTGAACGCCCACGAACAGGGCCATCAGGATAAAGAGGAACGACAACACGAACTGAAGCCCTACAAGCATGTTGCGAAGGGCCTTTCCCTTCACACTGGTTCCATAAGAACCCTTCAGGACCAGGGCGGCAGGTTGGGAGGTGGAATACATGGCCGGGGCAAGGCCGGCGATGACAGCCGACACCAGCGCCACGCCCAGCATCAGCGCCAGAATGCCGATATTATCCTTCGGCGTCAGGCTGTCGGACACATACGACGCCCAGGAAGATCCTGCCACCACGTGCATGATCAGGCAGGCAATCGCAAACGCGATGAGCGCGATAAGCCCGGCGTGTAAAAGCTGTCGTCCAATCAACGAGCCACGTCCTTCGCCCAACACTTTCCGGGTATTGATGCTCTTGATACGGAAAGGAATCTCGGCGAAAGCAAAGTTGATGAAATTGATGATGGCGATGAGAATGAGCAGGATGGCAATGGCATCCAGCGTAATGGTTATCGCCTTGTTCGCACTTGCGATATTGGCCCGGACATCCCGCTCGAAATGGGCATCATGCAGGTTGCTGATGCGGAAACCCCTGCGGAATTCAGCCGTTTCGTCAGCATCGAAATCGTTTCCGTATTGTTCCAAAACGACATTCTCCATCAACGCCTCGGTTTCCTTGGCCAGGGATGGATCTTTCAGCTTTACAAATGCGGGGAAGGACCACTCATTGGAATTATCAAGGTAATCATCACCCAGATTAACAAGCACGCCATAGTGCATGTTGGAGTTTTTGGGCATATCCTTGAAAACGCCAATGACTCGAACCTCGACTCCGTTACCAGCCTTGAAGTTTTTGCCGAGGGCACTCTCGTCGCCGAAGAAGGTCTTCGCATATTCCTCGCTCACGACCGCCGTCTCGCCGGCGATGAATTCCCTGGCCGAGCCCTCAACCCACTCAAATGGGAACACGGAGAACATGGAACTGTCAACTCTGGCAGAGGGAACGGATAGTATCGTCTCTTCCCCGTCTTTCTTTAATGTAACTTCGTGGGGCATAGTCCAGTAAGTCCCCAGAGCCTCAATATTGGGACTGGCCGTTTTAATGATTTCAATCATCGGCCGGGAAAAGGACGTGCTGAACAACCCCTTGTCCATCCAGTTGTTCTCCATCCGGAACACCTGCTTGTGCCCTTCGAAATTGGCGTCATAGGTCGTATCCCAACGCACCTGCACCATCAGGATCATTGCCGCCGCAAAAGCGACGCTCATTCCCAGAATATTGATCAGCGTCGAAACGCCCGTTTTTCTGAATACTTTCATACGTCCGATTAAAGCTCATTCTTGACATCCGAGACGATCTGACCATCGAAGAGGTCAATCGTGCGTTGGGCCTGTGCCGCATCCTTCTGAGAGTGCGTCACCATTACGATGGTCGTGCCCTCGTCGTTGAGTTCTTTCAGGAGATCCATCACTTCCTTGCCGTTCTTGGAGTCCAGGTTACCGGTGGGTTCATCGGCGAGGATCAGCTTCGGTCCGGCCACGACGGCGCGGGCGATGGCAACGCGCTGCTGCTGACCACCGGAGAGCTGTTGCGGAAAATGCTGGGCACGGTGGCTGATGGCCATACGCTTCATGATCTCCGTGACCTTGGCCTTACGCTCACTGGCACTGATGTTCAGATACCGAAGCGGCAGCTCAATGTTCTCATACACATTGAGTTCGTCAATCAGGTTGAAGCTCTGGAACACGAAGCCGATGTTGCCCTTGCGGAACTTGGTGCGCTCCTTCTCCTTGAGGTTCGCCACCTCTGTGCCGAGGAGTTCATAGCTGCCGCTGGTGGGATTGTCCAGCAGGCCGAGGATATTCAGCAGCGTGGACTTGCCGCAGCCCGAAGAGCCCATAATAGCGACAAACTCGCCGTCTTTGATTT
>Ga0129307_1003358_pt1 | contig 10285 bp, 9 predicted proteins | sample P1105metagenome_FD_94437 | JGI IMG/M metagenome (GOLD analysis project Ga0129307, IMG submission 94437) | Capybara group fecal microbial communities from Wisconsin, USA - P1105 metagenome | ecosystem: Host-associated > Mammals > Digestive system > Large intestine > Fecal | place: USA: Wisconsin... | reverse complement strand
TCCAACGCTGCGGCCATAAGCCTATCGTCCTCGTCGGAGGCGCTACGGGTATGATTGGCGACCCTTCGATGAAAAGCCAAGAACGCAAACTCCTCGACGAAGCCACCCTTCGCCACAATCAAGAAGCAATCAAACGCCAACTCGCCCACATCATAGACTTCGACTCCGACGCGCCCAACCGCGCCGAACTCGTCAACAACTACGACTGGATGAAGGATTTCACTTTCCTCGACTTCATCCGCGACGTTGGCAAACATATCACGGTCAACTATATGATGGCCAAGGACTCGGTAAAGAAACGTCTTTCGGGTGAATCGCGCGACGGCATGTCGTTCACCGAATTCTCCTACCAACTCGTGCAGGGCTACGACTTCCTGACGCTCTACAAGGAGAAAAACTGCCGACTCCAACTCGGCGGTTCCGACCAATGGGGCAATATCACCACAGGCACGGAACTTATCCGCCGCACGCTCGGAGGCGAAGCCTACGCCCTCACCTGCCCGCTTATCACCAAGGCCGACGGCACGAAATTCGGCAAAACCGAATCGGGCAACGTGTGGCTCGACCGTCGCTACACTTCGCCATACAAGTTCTACCAGTTCTGGCTCAACGTCAGCGACGAAGACGCCGCTCGCTATATCAAGATTTTCACGTTCCTCACGAAAGAGGAGATTGAAGCCCTCATCGCCGAACAGGCTGCCGACCCGGGTTTGCGTCCCCTCCAACGCCGTCTCGCCAAGGAAGTCACCTGCATGGTCCACAGCGAAGCCGACTACGAAGCCGCCGTCGAGGCGTCGCAAATCCTCTTCTCGAAGAACGCAGCCGAGACGCTCCAGCACATTGACGAACAGACGTTGCTCGACGTGTTTGAAGGCGTACCCCGCTTCGACGTGGCTCTTGACGACATCAACGCCGGTATCGGTCTCGCCGACCTTTTGACCGAGAAAGCCCCCGTGTTCCCCTCGAAAGGCGAACTCCGCAAATTGGCTCAAGGCGGCGGCTTTTCAATCAACCGCGAGAAGGTTGCCGACGTTTATGCTCCAGCATCGCCCGCCATGCTCCTCAACGGCAAATATATCCTCGTACAGAAAGGCAAGAAAAACTACTTCCTTCTGACAGCGAAATAATATAAGTTGTTTCACATATACTAAAAATTCCGCATGCCATAAGGCTACGGAATTTTTTTGTACTGTTCTACTCCAGATTTTCGTCGAATTTTCGGAATAAAGCCGAGAGTGGCGTAAATAACAAAAGCCAAGTAAACCATTATATCACAATGGTTTGGCGGAAGCACAAAAGCACTTTAGGATAAAAATTACACAAATTTCAAAAATTTGTTCACTAATTTTTGAGTAATTCGCGGAAATTTATGTTGAATTCCCCTTCCGCATAGCATCGCGAAGCCAAAGTATAAGTACCTATTACTTCACAAGCACTTTGCGGGCGGTGCCGTCGGAATATAGGACGATGTTCACCCCCTTTTGGGGCTGAGCGAGGCGTCGGCCTTCGATGTCGAAGCGAGCCAACTCACGGGCGTCGGGGTCGATGGCGGTTGATTCAACGGCACCCGGGCCAGACTCTCCCGAGAAAAAGGCTAGCGCAGGATAAGCGAAAACTGCCGTCGAGATATATTTCACCGACGAGGGGATAATCACAAGACAGCAATATTGCGACCCATTGAATTCCGAACTGTTGAAATAGTCCTTGCTTTCGGGGCTGAAGAACATTCCCGCGGGCATAATTTCGCAGCCAGAGGGAATCTGTATAAGGCGATAAGTGAAATAGTCAAGGTCGGAAGGCTTGTCATAAGTGAATGCGTCGGTGAACATGCGGCGACGCAGATTGCCGACCTTTACGAGCGTTTTCATGTCGGACGTGTAGATGTTGCCGTCCTTGCAGATGAAGCCCGTAGGGCTATAAAAATAGCCTTTTTCGGTGATACAATCCTGTGCCGAAGCGGCGAGGAAAGACACTCCAACGAAGATGGCAAAAACAAAGAGTCGAAGTCGATTTATCATAGCGGTATTATTTTATTTGTTGCAAAGATAGTTATTTTTCTCGTTTAGTCAAAAAAATGGGAATATTCTTGCGAAAAAGCGGTAAAATATTTGGACAATTCGAAAAAGGATTGTAATTTTGCAGTCGCTTTAGGCGATAGAGCCTGAGCGATTAAGGATTGTCCTCTGGTATAACGGCTATTACGTCAGATTTTGGTTCTGAAGACCGGGGTTCGACTCCCTGGAGGACAACACAAATAGAAAGCGACTGGATTTCAGCCGCTTTCTATTTTTTAGCAAATCCTGATTTGTTAAATCAAACCTGGCTTCAGTTGGCCGTCGGGATAGACAAACCATCCGCGGCTGAACACATAGCCTCCGCCGACATATTGTTTCAACAAGGCCTTAATTTCGGAGCCTTTTTTAGTGACAGAACCCGTTGAATCCTCGTTAGGACCACTGAGAGCCACTTCGTTGCCGTCTTTGTCATAGCCACGAATCACGCCGCGGACAACATATCCAAGCGTATAGTTGGCTTCGCCGTCATAGGTCGGATTTTCCACCATCGACAACTTGGTCTTCAAACCGAAACGCGCAGGCATGATGTTGCTCGTGGCTGTCGGCAAGTTCAACTCAGTCTGAGTGCCCGCCATATCGGCATGGGCGAAATCGGTCGAATTGTTGTCGGCCATATAGTCGATGTGGATTACCAAAAAACGGAGTACATCGGGGGTAACGCTAATGTAGTAGTCGGCAGTGGCCGATGCCACTTTTGCCTCGCCCGGATTGTCGGGCTCGTCGCCGCCGCAACCCCACGTCATCATTGTCAGGGCTACGCAGCCAAGCAATAAACTGATTTTCTTCATATTTCAATAAGCCGAAACGATAATTTTGCCTTTCTTGTCGATGGAATTTGAAGTCGAGAAATATTCGCCATTTTCGACATCCTTTTCGAGCACCGATTTAATCTTGTCGGCCGTGACGACAGTAGAGAAAATGCCGCCGTCGACCTGCGGGCAATTCTGAACCACAGCGCCTTCATTGTCATAACTGACCGCCGAAACGGTATATGTCAACCGCAGAGTGTAGGAATCTTTAGTCAATGCCGATTCGTTGACCGACAAAACGAGCAGTTTCATTCCGAATGCGGCGGGAAATTTCGTGAATTTCGCCGATTGGGAAAATTTAGTGCCGACATCGCCGACGGTTTTCTGCTCGCCTTCGTCGCCGACATACTGGATTTTCATATTCAGCACGTTGACAAGGTCGGCCGATAGGTCGATTGAATAGTTCACATCCACCTGAGACACATCTTTTGGCGCAGGTTCGTCGCCGCAGCCCCAACATAACACCGTAAGGGCCACAGCCGACAACGCTGTCAGAAGAGATTTTTTAATCATTTTGGGGCTATTTGTCTGACTCAACTATTTTGCCCTCCGCGTCAACTTGGGTAAACGAAGCGAAGATAGGACCGCTGTTGACAAGTCGATTAAGTTCGGTTTCGACATGAGTCTGCGAACAAGGAGTAGTCTTTGATAAGTAAGCGTATTTTTGATACTCTCTGAGCAATTTACCACTCTTGCTGTAGATACCAATTTTAAGATAAGCCGTAATTCCGAATGAATAAGAATCTTTAGTAAGTTCAACGTCGGGCTTTTTGCTCATTGCCTCAACGCTAAAGCCGAACTCGGTAGGGAATTTCGTGAAAATAAACTTATCGGACATGTTTTGTGGAACGACAAAGTGGCAAAATTCACCGTTTTCGTTGCAGAAATCACCCTCTATATTGAGCAAATCGCACATGTCGGAAGTTAACTCGCAGTTATAAGTCACTTCGTAGCGACCGATGCTATTATCTTCAGGTTCGTCATTGTCGCCACACGAGGGCAGACTAAATCCGCATAATGCGAAAACTAATAATGCTAAAGCAGTTTTTTTCATAATGTTTGCGAATAATAGTTAATAATTTGTGCAAATGTAGCAATTTTATCCTGTATGACAAAATGATTTCGTATCTTTGCCTAACAAAACTTAGCAAAGCCTAAAAAATGACCTTCCGAAATAAAATCATCGCCGCCATAGCCACCGCAGTGATCACAATCGCGGCAACATCGTGTAGCGGCAAACCAGAAGTTCTCGAATCCGTGCCATCGACAGCCACTACCGTGGTCAGCGTAGACCTCGAACGATTTCTCACAGAAGCGGGCTGCACATTCAACGACGAAGGCATCACCCTTTCCGACGACCTGCGCGAAGCCCTCGACTCCGCCGAAAACTCTTCCACCAAGGCGCAAATCAATGCTCTGCTCCACATCAAAGGCCTCGACCTCAAAACCGCCACTTATTTTGAGCAAAAGGACATTGAAGGCGGCCTGATTGTAATCGTTGCCGACGATGAAGACAAAGTGGTCGAATCCCTATCCGGCAAGGTTCTAAACCTCGAGAAAGGAGAAGATGACGGATTCGTCACCTTCACCAATCTTCCCGAGCGAAGTGCCACTATAGCCATTGACGACAACCGCTGCTGGTTGGCCGGGCTCGACCCCGATGGGGCGATTTCCTTAATCAAGAAAGCCCGACGCGCGGCAAAGAAAGAGTCGATAGCCTCCGTCGGGTGGAAAGCCGATATGCTCTCGAAGGAAGCCGCCCTAAACGCCATCGTCGATGTCGGTGACAAATTCTACGACATTTTCGGCGACGAAGCCTATCGCACCGCATTTGCCTGCATCACATCGGGCGAAGGCGACTCCGTACTCGACATAAAAGCCCACATCGTCAACGCCGACGGCGACAAACTCGATATTCTCCCCTCGCTCGGCACAATCGACCCCGACTTCCTCCGTTTCTTCTCTTCGCATCATAACACCGTGATTGCGTTCGCCATAGCCGACGATTTCAACTGGGACAATATGCTCAAATCGGAAGGAAAATCGATGGCGTCGGCCGACAAAATCTTCCTCTCGACAATGGAAGAGCATCTCCGCAACATCGACGGCACTGTAGCCGTGGGCCTGAACATCGACCTTGACAACCTCTCGCCCGAGAAACTCGACTTCTGCGTGGCGGCGAAAATGAAACAAGGCGGAGCCGACGGCGTTATCAACAAAATACGCGAAATGGCTGCAGATGTTAAGCAGACGCTTACCGAGCGCGACGGATTTCTCTTTCTTCCGATGGAAGAACGAACCCTACGAATCGGCAAAGCCGATAACTATCTCGTTCTCACCACCGACGCCGGTGTTTCCACTGAGCCGTGCACAATAAATGCCGACACATTCAAAGGGAAAAGCGCCGTGATTGCCGCCTCGGGAATCCACGTCAACCCGACACTCGATTTCGTCATCTCCGCCACCACCGACGAAGCCTCGCTCGACCTATCCATTGACAAGACTCGCCAAGGCGCTCTCGCCAAACTCATCAAAATAATCATAAAAGAGTCGAAAAACCAGTCCGACGCTTTGCAAAGTCTCCTGAAACGGGGCGACGACGATTTTAGCGAAGATAATTACGATAATCTCATCGAATTTTAGTAGTTTTGCACTCTAAATAGAACACAATGAATCGAATCGAACTGAAGAATCTGCTTCCCAACGTGTTCCGCGGTGCCGAAAAAGAGCCCCCCGTGAGCCTGTCGGAATTGTGGCTTCGCGATTTTGCCTTCGAAAAGGGGCAGACCTATCTTATCGTCGCCGAATCAGGCACGGGAAAATCATCGCTCTGCAGTTACATTTACGGCAACCGGCACGACTATCAGGGACGAATCCTGTTCGACGGAATCGACTCCCGACGCAACGGCATCGCCCGCTGGAGCGAAATCCGCCGACGCGAAATCGCCCTACTACCACAGGAAATGCGACTTTTCCCCGAACTTACGGCGATGGAAAACATTCTTCTCAAGAACAATCTTACCAACCATAAAACCCGCGCTGAAATTGAAGAAATGATGCGCCGCCTCGAAATCGCCGACAAAATCGATTCGCCAGCGGCAATCCTCTCAGTCGGACAGCAACAGCGTGTCGCAATCATTCGCGCCCTCTGCCAACCCTTCGATTTTCTCATCCTCGACGAGCCTGTCAGCCACCTCGACGCACGCAACAACGCCACCGTCGCCGCTCTCGCTGCTGAAGAAGCCAAGGTACAAGGTGCCGCCATCATCGCCACATCTGTCGGCAACCACCTCTCAATCGATGCCGACGTGACCATTCATCTATAAAACAATCAACAAATGACCAATATGACACAAATTTCCGACCGACTTTTGAGAATGGCACAGTCAGCCACCCTCGCAATGTCGCAAAAAACAGCCGAACTACGCGCCGCAGGCGTAGATGTGATTAACCTTTCAGTGGGCGAACCCGACTTCCCCACTCCCGACCACATCAAGGAAGCCGCCAAGCGCGCCATCGACGATAATTTCTCATTCTACACTCCCGTTCCGGGCTATCTGTCGCTGCGCAAGGCCATCGCCAACAAACTCCGCAACGAAAACGGCCTCGAATATGCCCCCGAGCAAATCGTGGTATCAACCGGTGCGAAGCAGGCTCTCTGCAACACCATCCTCGCCACCATCAACCCTGGCGACGAAGTGATTGTGCCCGCTCCGGCATGGGTGAGTTACGTCGAAATGGTAAAACTCGCCGAAGGCATCAATGTGATTGTCCCCGCCACCATCGAACAGGACTTCAAAATCACGCCCGACCAACTCCGTAAAGCCCTCACTCCGCAAACGCGAATGATTATCCTTTGCTCGCCGTCGAATCCAACAGGCAGCGTCTACACCCGCGACGAACTAAAAGCCCTCGTAGATGTCCTTGCCGACTGGCCCGACGTGATTGTCCTCGCCGACGAAATCTACGAGCACATCAATTTTACGGGCTCATTCACGTCGCTCGGTTCATTCCCCGAAATCGCCGACCGCACGGTCATCATCAACGGCGTGTCGAAAGCGTATGCCATGACGGGCTGGCGTATCGGTTTTATGGCGGCACCTCTCGCCATCGCAAAAGCAGCCACCAAACTTCAAGGCCAATACACATCAGGAGCCTCGTCAATTGCTCAAAAAGCCGCAGAAGAAGCCTACGTCGGTAGCCAACAATGCGTCGAAGATATGCGACAGGCCTTCCTTCGCCGCCGCGACCTCGTTGTCGAACTCGCGTCGAAAATCGAAGGCTTCAAAGTGAACTGCCCGCAAGGGGCGTTCTATCTCTTCCCCGATGTCAGTGCACTTTTAGGCCGCCGCTACGGCGACAAAGTGATTGCCACATCAGCCGACCTCGCCATGTTCCTTCTCGAAGAAGCGCATGTCGCCACCGTTGATGGTGCGGCATTCTGCCTGCCTGGTTACATCCGCCTCTCCTATGCCACATCCGACGACAACCTTCGCGAAGCGCTCCGTCGCATCGCCGAAGCCGTAAAAAAATTAGAAAAATAATCACCAATTGTGCATTAAATGCATTGTGAATTTTAAAAATCACCCTCCATGTCGCTCGTTTGGAAACTTCTTCGCCGCAACATTAGCGCTGGCCAACTTGTAGGCAATGCGCTCGCCAACCTCGTGGGGTTGACGATTGTCCTGACAGCCATCCAGTTCTATCGCGACATCTCCACCGCCCTTGACGATGAAGACACATTCGTGACGAAGGACTACATCATCATTTCCAAGAAAGTTTCAACACTCGGCGGGCTTCTCGGCAAGTCGGTCACTTTCTCGAAAGGCGAAATCGAGAATCTCAAGGCACAAAAATGGGTTAGAAAAACGGGGGCATTCACCGCCGCCGGTTTCAATGTGGCGGCATCGCTCGAAATGGGCGGTCGCGGGGTTTCGACATGGATGTTCTTCGAATCCGTTCCCGACGAGTTTTTCGATGTCAAGCCTAAGGGATGGGGATTCGACCCCTCTCGTCCACGCATCCCCATCATCATCTCAAAGGATTACCTTTCGCTCTACAACTTCGGTTTTGCCGCTTCGCGCGGAATGCCTCAAATCAGCGAATCGATGGTGGGAATGATTCCGCTGACTATCTCCCTGAGCGGTAACGGCAAGCAGGAATATTTCTCGGCGAAAGTCGTTGGATTCTCGTCAAGACTCAACACCATCGCCGCGCCTCAATCGTTCATGGAATGGGCGAACGAACGCTTTGCCGACCGGCCTGTTCCCGACCCCTCGCGGCTCATCGTAGAAGTCTCCTCTCCTGGCGACCCCGCCATCGAACAATATTTCGCTGGCCGCGGATATGAAGTAGCAGGCGAACGCCTCAACAACGGAAAGATGTCTTATTTCCTCTCCGTGTTGACAGGCATTGTCGTCACCGTGGGCGTGATTATCAGCCTATTGGCGTTCTTCATCCTCATTCTCAGCCTATACCTGCTGTTACAGAAAAACCGCGACAAACTCCGCGACCTCATGCTTCTCGGCTACACGCCTCGACAAGTTGCCGCAAACTACCGCAATATCGTTGTCATCATCAACGTCGTCGTGCTTGCGCTTTCCGTAGCCTTGATGCTCCTCGGCCGCACTTTCTGGAGCAACGCTTTCGAAGAGATGGAAATGGACCTCGCATCGACTTGGCCCACAATCCTAATCGGCGCTGTCATTATGGCGACCATCACCGTCTGTAGCATATATGCGATATCCCGCAAAATCACCCGACTTTTTTACAAACAAGTATGAAAAAAATCTTTTTAGCGCTACTCGTCCTGTCTGCATCCATCGCCGCCAATGCCCAATTGCTTTGGAAAATCGACGGCAACGGAGCGAAACAGCCGTCTTACGTTTTCGGCACCCACCATCTTGCCCCCGCTTCGCTAATCGACAGCGTCGCAGGCTTGAAAGATGCCATAAAAGCATCGAAAATCTATTACGGAGAATTGGATATGAGCAGTTTCGACATACAGAAGTTGCAGGCAATGACTATGCAGAAAATCTATCTGCCCGAAGATTCCACTTGGAACGTCATTTTCACCCCGCAAGAACTCGCTTTCATCGACTCAATCATACCATCTCAAGCGCCGATGCCCCCGACCACCAAACGGCTCGAAAGGGTTTCCCCCACTTTTTTCGACGCACAATATGCGATTCAAAGAGCGATGCAGTGCTTGCCCGATTTCGACATCAACAAGCAACTCGACAAGACCATTTTCAGCATCGCAAACGAACAGGGTATTGAGTCACGCGGGTTCGAAACAAACGAATTTCAACTTGAAGTAGCCTACGGTGCGCCTCTGCGACAACAGGCTGAAGAACTCCTTGCCGACCTTCGAAACCCAGACGCCGATAGCGAGATTAAGGAAATGTGCGACATCTATATGCGCCAGGACTATCCCGCTCTCGAAAAATTCACTGAAAAAGTTCGCGAAGGCGATGTTTTGCAGCGGGCTGCCGAACGATTAATCTACAGTCGCAACGAGAATTGGGCCAACCAACTGAAAGCGGTTTTGCCCGAAGGCGGTGTTTTTATAGCCGTCGGTGCCGGACACCTTCCCGGCAAACGCGGTCTGCTTAATCTTCTTCGAGAACAAGGCTACACTGTCACGCCCGTCGAATGACACGCCCCACCGTCTATATCACCGACCTTGACGGCACGCTCCTGAACTCCGAAGGACGCGTAAGTGAAACTACCGCCAAAATTATTTCCGACTTATGCCGGCAGGGAGCGAATATCACCATCGCTACCGCACGGACAATCGCCACCGTCAGCCCGATGCTCGCCGACATTGATTTCGGCGACAATCCCCCGAAATGGGTGCTCGTCACCGGAGCGATGACCTACGACCCGAAATCCGGTCATGCCGACTTCTCTCCGCTTGCAATCGACGACTGCCGCATCCTTGACGAAGCCTTCTCCCGTTATGACCTCAATCCATTCGTTTACACTGCAAAAAACGGCGAACGAATCCACGTCGATGTCTATCATACACCGACACTTACCGAAATAGAACGCAATTTCTATGAGCAACGCAGCGAATTGATTCTCAAAACTTTCCACTTTGACAATAGCCCCGAAAAATTTTGGCTTGAAACACCCGCTGACGACGTAAACGCCGCCCCGTTGCTCTATCTTGGAATGGGTTCGCCCGACGACGTTTTTCCCCTTGCCGACCATCTGCGGCAAATCGGCCGATTCTACGTTTCCGCATATATCGACACCTACGACACCTCCAACGCTTATATCGAAGTTTTCGACAGCGGCGTGTCGAAAGCCAACGCCATTATCCGAGAATTCGCCGATTATAGGAAAGTGGTATTCGGCGACAACCTCAACGACATCGAAATGCTCCGCGCCGCCGAC
>Ga0129307_1003357_pt1 | contig 10301 bp, 7 predicted proteins | sample P1105metagenome_FD_94437 | JGI IMG/M metagenome (GOLD analysis project Ga0129307, IMG submission 94437) | Capybara group fecal microbial communities from Wisconsin, USA - P1105 metagenome | ecosystem: Host-associated > Mammals > Digestive system > Large intestine > Fecal | place: USA: Wisconsin... | reverse complement strand
TATTTTTGTCCACTAGGACTACCTCCTTCTCTTGATTTAGTGCGGTTTCGGACCCGTACTTCATTATAGGGTTGGAGGTTTATATTTTCTAGGGCTAAAGCCGGAAGGGGATCCACTTGCAGAACAAGTGGTTTATTTGGATTTGTATCCAAAAAAACAGATGCAAATGCGGAATTTTCGGCATTTGCATCTGCATATAACACTTATTTTATGTGAGTGATCAGATCACTCATGGCGCCCTGTGATCTTTCAGATCACTCTGCCAGGTTTCCGTGGTCGACACGGATCACACCGTCGGTCAGAACGTAACAGATCCCTTCCGGCTCCCGGAACGGATCCGCAAAGTCTGCTTTAGAGCCGATCTTTTCCCGATCAAAGATAACAAGGTCGGCAAGCAGTCCCTCCCGTACATATCCGCGGTCTGTCAGACCCAGGAAATCCGCCGGCAGAGAAGTGCATTTACGAACGCCCTCTTCCCAGCTGACGAGGCCCTTTTCCCGGACATAGATACCGAACATACGGACATGGTTGCAATATCCTCTCGGATGAGATGGAAGCCCGCTTCCGGTACCGATGCCGTCACAGCCGATCGCCGTATGCGGAAAACGGAAAATCTTTTCCACCAGCGTCTCGTCACAGAACTCAAGTGCAAGAAGGACGTTGCCATGGTTTTCCGCAAGAAGGTCAAAGGTCGTATCGATCGCACTGCTGCCCCGATCCGCCGCGATCCGGGCTATGCTCCTGCCCTCGCACTCCTTTGTTACTTCCGCGTTGATAACTGTCAGCTTGTCCGGGCCGATCTTCCGGATATAGTTCTCCCAGCTGAGGTCTTCTTCAATGTTTTTCCGAAGAGTCTCCCGGTACTTTTGGTCCAAAAGCCTGTTAATGCAGGCTGCCACTCCATCCTTCAGCGCAAACGGCGGGAACAGCACGGACAGCGTCGTGGACGACAGGTTGTACTGATACTGGTCGTTGATGACCCGGATGCCTTCCCGGTGCGCGTCTTCGATCAGACGGCGGATCTCTTCGGCGTTTTCGGGACCGTTCTGGCCGATCGCCTTGAGATGTGATAAAAGAACCTTGCAGCCGGACTGCCTGCCGATGTCAATGGCTTCCCGGACCGCATCCACTACGCCGTCGCTTTCGTTGCGCATATGGGTGGAATAAACGCCGTCATACTCCCGGACCACTTTGCACAGTTCGATCAGTTCTTCCTTGTCGGAGTAAACACCCGGCGGATAGATCAGTCCCGTGGAAAGCCCGATCGCACCTGCTTCCATGCCTTCCCGCAGGTAATCTTTCATTCGTTCCATCTCTTCTTCCGTCGGCTTCCGGTTCTCCATCTTCATGACTGCGAGGCGGATCGTTCCGTGTCCGATCAGCTGCTCCCGGTGGAGCACGGGTTTCATCGCCCTCAGGTCTTCCATGTATTTGCCTGTGGTGCTCCAGGATCTCCAGAGCCCCGTGTCGACCTCATAGGGAAGAAGCGGCTTGAGATAGTCTGCGAGCAGCCTGAAGTTGTCAGGATTTACAGGAGCAGGCGACTGTCCGCAGTTGCCGACGATCTCCGTCGTTACGCCCTGCAGCAGTGCTGCCCTCTCATATCTGTCGATCATCGGGTAGAGATCATTATGGTTGTGTGTATCAAGGAAACCGGGACATAAGATCCAGCTTTCCCCGCCTTCGATCACATTCCCGAAATCCGACGTGTCCTTCCAGACGGCTGCATTGGTGTCCGCTTTGATCACTTTTGATATCTTTCCGTTTTTTATACCGACGCTCCCTTTAAAAAGAGGAGCGCCGGATCCGTCCGCTATGTCTATGTTGTGGATGAATATATCGTACATATGAGCCTTTCTGTTATCTGTACTGCGATATCAGATCTCTGTCCCAGCCGACCGGTACGTGGTAACCGCCGAACTTGTCGTTATAGATATCGATCGTGCCCTGGGACTGGTAAGCCTCGACGACTTTCTCAAAGAGATCAAGCTTTTCGGGATCCTTTGTATCCTCGGTGCGGACCACGATCAGGCCCCAGTAGTTCTCGTCGGTGAGAGAAGTATCCTTGAAGATGGCGTCGTCCGTGCTCATGCCGAAGTCGACCACGTAGTTGCCGTTGATGACTGCGGCGTCGATATCCTGCAGTGCCGCCGGGATGACGCTGCCCTGGAGTTCTTCGATGGTAATGTCTACCAGGTACTCTTCAATGTCGTCGACCGTCGGGCTTAAGGGGATGTCTTCCTTCAGCTTGATGAGGCCTGCCGCCTCGAGGACCTTGAGCGCTCTTCCGCCGTTTGTCACATCGTTCGGGATCGCCACGGTGTCGCCGTCCTTCAGTTCGGACGGGTCGCTGACCTTCAGCGAGTAAAGATTCAGCGGGATGATATAGCTGTGACCGACCGGGCTCAGCTCATATCCGTGGGTCTTGACTTCATCGTTGAAAAACGCCTGATGCTGGAACTGGTTGATATCGATCTCGCCGCTTGCGAGCGCGTTGTTGGGCATGGAGTAATCGGAAAACTCGACGATCTCGAGGTCAATGCCTTCGTCCGCTAAGATATCGACCGCGCTCTCCCAGATCTCTTCGGTCATGCTTCCGCAGACGCCGAGCTTGAGATGTACCGGCTCTCCTGCTTCTGCCGTATCTGCCGTCTCCGCCTCAGGGGCTTCTGTCACCTCCGTCTCTGCTGCCGTCTCCGCCGCGGTCGTTTCTGCTGACGGAGCCGCCGTCGTCGCCGCCGATTCGGAATCGCCGCAGCCTGCCAGGGCGCCGGCGATGATCGCTGCTGTTATGATCGTTCCTGCCTTGAATAACTTTTTCATAGATGTATTTCCTCCTTACGTCTCTCCATCATTACGCTTAAGATGGATGATGAACGCCTTTGCTTTATATACTTTGATCAGTGTGTATTCTTTTTCGCGATCCAGCCGCCGAGGGTCTGGACAATGCTGACCGCGATGACCAGCACAATGACGGTCGTCCAGGTGATATCTGTCATGTTGCGGTCGTGCCCGTAGCGGATCGCGAAGTCTCCGAGTCCGCCGGCGCCGACCGCGCCTGCCATGGCGGTAAGTCCGAGCAGGCTGATGGCTGTGATCGTCGTCGCCCGCGCGATGTGGCCGACACTCTCTTTGAGATACACTCTCACGATCACGTCGAGCGGGCTGCAGCCCATGGAAAGTGCGGCTTCGATCAGGCCGTAGTCGATCTGTGCCAGGGCAGCCTCCACCTGCCGGATAAAGAACGGGGTGCATCCGAAGACCAGCGGGACGATGGCACCGCGTACATAAATGGCTGTTCCCATGATCAGTCTGCTTAACGGCATCAGTGCCGTCAGCAGGATGATAAACGGGATCGAACGGAACAGGTTAACGATCTTATCCAGGACCTGATAGAGCGGTTTGTTTTCAAGTATTCCGCCCGGTCTCGCCACAGTCAGCACCACTCCAAGGACAAGGCCTAAACAGAAAGATATACCGCCTGCCCAAAGCACCATGATCAGGGTGTCCCTCATCGCCGCCAGGAAGTCACCCCAGTGAGAGTAGACATTCGGCAGGGAGGTTTCTATAAATGCCGGCCCCGTGACCGTGTTCTTTGCAAGCAGGATGCCGTGTCCCAGACGACCGGCTGCTTTACCTGCGGCTGTTCCTATGTTAAGCAGATATCCTTGCATCTTTTACTACCTCCACACGCAGATTGTGTCTCTCAAGATATTTGATTGCCTCGGAAACATTGTCACCTTCGCCCTGCAGGATGACCACCGTGTCACCGATGCTCTTGTTGTCGATGATCTCGACATCCGCAAACAGGATGTTGAGATTGACTTCATAACGCCGGGACGCAGTCGAGATCAGCGGCACCGAGACGTCTTCCGGCTGCCGGTAATGGAGGATCGCGAGGACCTCTCCTTCTTTCAGCCGGACCACTTCGGCGTCATTTTCCACGAACTCATAGACCTTGGAGACATTGGACGTCGTCCGGATGAAGTTCTTTGTGATCTGCTGCTTCGGATCCGTAAAGATGGCAAAGACATCTCCGCTCTCGGCGACGCGCCCGTTTTCCATGACTGCGACCTTGTTGCAGATCGATTTGATGACTGCCATTTCATGGGTGATGACCACAACGGTCAGGCCAAGCTCCTTGTTGAGTTTTTTAATGAGCTGCAGGATCGACTGTGTCGTCTGCGGGTCAAGAGCCGAAGTAGCCTCGTCACAGAGAAGGATGTTCGGATCGTTGGCAAGCGCTCTTGCGATCGCTACCCTTTGCTTCTGTCCGCCGGAAAGCTGTGACGGATAAACAGAAGCTTTTTCGTCGATCTCAACCAGTTTCAGGAGTTTCATCACTTTCTTATGGATCTGGTCTTTCGAAAGGCCGCTTCCCTTCAGCGGGAAAGCCACATTTTCTTCCACTGTCCTTGACGGCATCAGGTTGAAGTGCTGGAAGATCATGCCGATCTTCTTGCGGGCTTCACGAAGTTCTTTATCTGAAAGGCTCATCATGTCCCGCCCGTCAATGATGACCTGACCTGACGACGGCCTTCCCAACAGATTGATACATCGTACCAGTGTCGATTTGCCGGCTCCGGAAAAGCCGATAATGCCGAAAATGTCTCCGTCTTCGACTGTCAGCGATACGTCGTTGACCGCATGGACAGCTTCTCCTCTTCCGGTAACCTTAAACTCCTTCACAATGTTGACCAGTTCTATCAATGCCTTACCTCCAAATAAAAAAGCAGGGCTTTCCGCCCTGCCCGTTATGACATATTCAGTATCAGTCACAATTGATCAGCAGCATACGGACGGAAAGCAGGACTTATATCCTCCTTCATCATCATACCCATATACATGACTGCCATACATCTAAGTGACTGCATTAACTACTCCCTTATACTGACCGGGTCTTATATCTTTTTAGTATTGTATCCCGATCAGATCGCCCATTTAAATTGTAGGTGAGTATAGCACTATTGATTTGACTTGTCAATTATTATCAGTATTTTTTATATAGTTTTTGCAGATACATTCCCGGTTCATAAACCTTCTTTTTAGAAAATGATCAGCATCTTCTCTAATAGAATGTTTCGACCTCGCCGTCGATCCCGTAAGTATCTTTGAAATCTTCGAGATCATTTTCATTTCTTAAGAGCATGACTTCTTCAAACTTTCCGGAATGCACATCACGGAATCCCGCAACCTGTTCCCCTGTACAGATGCTGGCTCGGACAGCCGGTTTTTTATTCTCCCGGTCGTACACCGGTTTTACGGTCTTTTTCTTATCCTTGTGAAAGAACATTTTGCGCCTTCCTTTCTTTTCCATTCGCTGAAACCCGTCGGCTTTAAAATGTTTCATGTTCTTGAAGAACCCGAATACATTATACCGCAGATTCCCACGAATCGCTTATTGAGAGAAACAATCAGTGTCCCGGTTTGTTCCAAACGAAAACGGGACTGTCAGAAGACAGCCCCGTCTCCGGAGATTCATACAGATTATACGCAGGTATAGCCGCCGTCGACAGCGATCGTCTGGCCGGTCACATAGCTGGACTCCTCTGCGCCGAGGAAAACAGCTACGGAATTCAGCTCGCCCGGGTTGCCGTAGCGTCCCATCGGGACCGCCTGGTTGGCGAAATTCTGGAAATACTCCGTGTTTAAGGTATCCGTGGTCAGCTCGGTATAGAAATAACCGGGGCAGATCGTATTCACGGTGATATTGGACTTGGCAAGTTCTGCTGCCGCTCCGCGGGAGAAATTGACGACCGCGCCCTTAGTGGAATGGTACGCAATGGTGGGCAGCGCCGTATTGCCTACCAGACCGTAAATGGACGCGATATTGATCACACGTCCGTAAGCCTGTTTGCCGGCTTCAATATTCTTCTTCATATAGCCCGCAAAGATCTTGGTCACTTCGAATACGGAGGTCAGATCCAGGTTCAGTGTGAACTCCCAGTCTTCCTTCTTATAGTCTACCAGCGGCGTTCCGGTTCCTCTTTCGCCGCCGGCATCATTTACGATAACTTCCACATGGCCGAACCTGGCATCTGCGGCAGCGAGTGCTGCTTCGATAGACTCTGTTTTGGTCACGTCGCATGCTGCGGGAAGTACCTGGATGCCATACTTCTCTTCCCACTCTTTGGCGCTGGCTTCCAGACGCTCCACACGCCTCGCAAGCAGCACCAGATTGGCGCCGCACTTTGCATATCCTTCTGCCATCTGCTTACCGAGACCCGAAGATGCGCCGGTGATTGCAACTACTTTGCCGGAATAATCGAACATATCATATCCTCCTACATAAGTAATGGTGATTGAACGGGCAGGACTCTACTGCCCCATATCCTGTGTGCGTGATATTCCGCGCCGAAGTCTTTCGCGCTTTTGTGTGACCGGCAGGGCGTTTCACAGCGCCTGCCGTCCGTTCTCCGGGAGACTATCCCTTTATCCTCCGGAGATGATACACAAAGCATTTTGCTTGTATTATCACGTTATATTTTACACTCCCTGCTTAACATGCCACAAGTCCTATTTTTGACAGATTTATTCCAAATTTGATCATTACATGACTGAACCTTTTTGTTACTGCAGTACAGAACGCAATGCAGACATCAGCACATTGACATCGATCGGTTTGGCAATATGCGCACACATGCCCGCTTCCTTCGCCGCCTCAACATCCTCTCTGAACGCATTGGCAGTCATGGCAAGGATCGGGATGCCTGCAAGAGACGGATCTTTCAGCGCTTTGATCGCCCGTGTCGCCTCATAGCCGTCCATCTCGGGCATCTGGATGTCCATCAGGATCGCATCATAATATCCGGGCTCCGAGCCCTTTACAAGATCCACCGCGAGCTTCCCGTTTTCTGCCTTCTCCACAGTAAATCCGGCCTGTGAAAGGATCATCTCGGCGATCTCCATATTGATCTGATTATCTTCCACGAGAAGCAGCCGTTTCTTTGAAAAATCGACTTCAGCACTCTTTTCATCAGCTGATTCATTGGCTTCGGCAGCCATACGCTCCGCATCCGGGATATCCTTTTCCTCAGCCAGCCTGAATTTCAGCCGGATAATGATTGCAGTGCCGCTTCCGGGCGAGGTCATGACCTCGATCGTTCCGCCCATAAGATCGATGATGCTTTTGGTAATGGACATGCCAAGACCTGTGCCTTCGATTCCGCTGACCGTCGAAGTCCGTTCACGTTCAAAGGCATCAAACATCCTGTCCGCAAACTCCTTGGACATGCCGATGCCGTTATCCTGCACGCGGATCTCATAGGAGCCGTATCCGTATTCCCCGTCTCCGGCCTCCCACAGAGACAAAGTGACCGTACCATCCTCCGGCGTAAATTTATAAGCGTTGCTGAGTATATTCAGCAGGACCCGGTTCAGATTTTTCCGGTCGCACCACACATATCTGTGCCGCACCTGTCCTGTGTGGACGGAATAAAGGATCCTTTTCTGCTTCATCTGTTCAGAGAACAGTTCCTTCATACCGTTGAACACCGAATAAAGATCCACCGGCGTAAACTCCAGTTCCACCTTGCCGCTTTCGATACGGCTCATTTCCAGAATGTCATTGATCAGGGAAAGCAGATGCTGGCTGGAATTATCGATCTTATCAAGATATCCCCTGACCGCCGCAAGATCCGTTTCTCCCCGCGCCAGATTGGTATACCCGATGATCGCATTCATAGGTGTGCGGATATCGTGGGACATATTGAAAAGGAACTGACTCTTGGCAAGACTGCTCTCAACCGCATGGATCTTTTCTCTTTCGACAGCCTCATGCTTCTCACGCACCACGTTCTGCACATACAGCATGACCGCCAGCACTGTAAATATGATGAGAAGCAGGATGATGCCTCCTATGACAAGGGACGCTTTCATCTCTTCTTCTGTTCCGGCAGCCATGAGCCGCTTTGCCATCCACATGAGGGCTGCGTAAACGAGTATCGAGAAAAGGACCACTCCGGAAGTGGACATGCCGCTGTATTCCGTAAGCGTACTGCGCACTACGGTTCGCCAGTAAAATACAAAGCCCAGCAGGCACCAGAGCGATAATAACAGGAACGCTTCACTGCCCATGGCTTCCATGGCGGAAAGCCGGAGAACAAGCTGCACGATCGCGAACAAAACCGAAATAGCCGCACCGATCACACCGGTAAACTGCACGGGTCTGTTTCCTTCTGTCCTTGCGATCTTATACGCAGCTGCCGAGGTATAGCCGTAACCGACGATTGCTCCGAAAGATGTCAGATCGACGAACCAGTTAAGGGTATTGCGTCCCAGCAGTGACAGGATGATCGACAGTACCATGATAAACATAATACTGTAAGTTGTTTCAGAGAATTTTTCCGAAAGGATACGGTCTTCCGCCATCGTGGAAAGGACGCGCGTAGCTGCTCTGTAGCCTCCTATGATACCGGTCAGGATCGCTGCGACCGCAGTAACAGTCATAACGGCGAGCCCGGCCGTGCCCATCTTCGCTTCCGCCGCGTAAAATGTGGGGACAGAAGCCACGCCGCTGAGACTGTTCAAATGTCCTATATAGTCCTGCCAGGAAGAAAACCCGTCAGGCATGGAAGATACGCTCACCAGTGCCATTGCTATATAGGCAAATGTTGCTGCAACGATAGAAAGCGCTATGATCTTCCCGGTTTTATTTTCCTGGAAACGAAAATGGGCTGTATCAAAGGAAGTGACTTCAAAACCGACAAAAGCCCAGGGGCCCAGAATGACCAGACTGAAGATGGCATAGCCGCGGTTTAAGCCCCTGAAGCCATAAGATGTCAAAGCATCATTGGAAAGTGCCGCGGGAAGACAGAAAAACGCTGTGATAACGGTACCCGCCATCAGCACGACCGCAAGTATCGTGAGGATCCTCTGCAAAGCGGGTTTCGCTGTGACATAAAGAGCTCCGATCCCGGCAAGTACCAGCACTGACACAACAGCTTCCCCGATATAGATATGGTTTCCTGCGATCGTATAATGCGGTCCGCTCTGTGCTGCCCCGCTGAAAAGGATCCGGACAACGAAAAACAGCGCCGTACCGTTCAGAAAGACTATGGTCAGATAAGAAAGGCACAGGAACCAGGAGCTTAAGAAGGCATGATCCCGTCCGAAAGCTTCTTTCGTATAGGTATATGCGCCTCCCGTCATGGAACTCCGTCCCATCAGATAGGAAAAATTGACGCCAATGATCAGCATAATGACCATGCCGACCAGCATGGCGATGACTGTTCCGGCAGGACCTGCCACAGGCAGGAAGGTGGTTCCCGGCATGGCAAATACACCCCAGCCGACCATGCATCCGAAAGCCATGCCCCAGACGTCGAGAGGGGACAGATAACGATCCAACGGTTTTGCACGATTACTCCGGTCCATGTTTCCCTCTTCCATCTCCTTTTTCACCAGTATCTTCAAAAATTTGGATAACATGGTTTGCAAGTGCTTTCAACTCATTTACCGCAGATAAAAATATCCTGTATTAACGGGTATTGCCGTTCCGCTTCCTGATATCCCATTAGTATTCCGTGCTGCTCTATGATATATTATAAACAGATACTGTGACCCTGCGCTTACAATGAAAGACCGGCATGACAGATCGATCTGCCATAAAATGCAATGCTGAAACTGTACTCTATCGAAATCGTATATCCTGAAACGCCGGAACTCGGATCACTTGCCGAAAGGCTTAAAAAAGAGCTTGATTCTTACCGCATCCCCGCCTCCGTCGTAAAAAAGACCGGTATAAAAAGCCTGGCTGATCTGACAGAGCCCTGGCTGGTCATCCTCTGCACGCCGGATACCCCTTCCTGTGAGTTGGTTCAGGAACGGATCAGCGAATTTACCGAACGGGGATACTACAACCATATCCTGACCATGCTCGTTGAGGGCTTGCCGGAGGAAAGCTTCCCGCATGCGCTTATGTATGAGGAACGGCCTGACGGGACCGTCATCGAGCATGAACCTCTCGCAGGCAATATCACGGCATCCACCCGGCGGGAAAGCCTGCGTCTTCTTTCGGTGGAAAAACTCAGACTCCTGGCTCCGTTCCTGGGAGTCTCTTTTGATGAATTGAGAGACCGCAGGCGGCGGGCCAGGACGCGGGTCGCGCTGGCACTGGCAGGGGTCATCCTGACCGGTGCAGCCCTGTTCCTCGGCTATGCTGTCTCACGCATGCGCGTCATCTCGGCCCAGAACCGTGAACTGCAGCAGCAGTATGCCCGGGCAGAAGAAGCCAGGGACCGCGCACAAAAGGAGCGGGACGCTGCCCGTGAGGAATATGCCGGCACCACGGCGATCCGGGC
>Ga0129307_1003355_pt1 | contig 10314 bp, 8 predicted proteins | sample P1105metagenome_FD_94437 | JGI IMG/M metagenome (GOLD analysis project Ga0129307, IMG submission 94437) | Capybara group fecal microbial communities from Wisconsin, USA - P1105 metagenome | ecosystem: Host-associated > Mammals > Digestive system > Large intestine > Fecal | place: USA: Wisconsin... | reverse complement strand
TGCCAAGAAGCGTTTCGATGATACGCGCGTAGCGGTCCACATCATCTCTTGTTGTCAGGAACTCTTCCTGCAGGTAGTTGCGGATGTCGTACGCATTGACCGGCAGATGGAACTGCAGCTGGATGATCTTGTCGAAGAACTTGCGGCCCTTGTCTGCCTGGAATGCGTCGCCGTACTTCATGCGCACGCCCTGCGACACGATGTCGAAATCGATCGCCAGCACGAACACGCACTTCTCGCAGTCGATGAAGTTCTTGAGCCCCTCGAGAATCTCAAGCGCCACCCGCGGGTTGAGCCGGTCGAGGTCGTCCACGAAGACCACCAGCCTGTCGAAATCCTCCGCCGACTCGATCGCCTTGACGATCTCGTCCTTGAAGTGCTTCATCTCGTTGATGGACCCCATCGTGCCCGCTGCCTGCCCGCTTTTGCCGAGCAAGGGGCTTGCGTCCGAATTGGTCGCAAAACTCATGCCGAGGTACGCGGCCATCCTGAAGAATCGCTCGGTCATCTCCCGCGCTTTCTTCAGTTTGTCGTCCTTGATGCCGACCTCCGAGAGCAGACTGCAGAAATCCTGCAGCAGCGCCGCCGACACGTTCCCGCCGTGCTCGAAGGACGAGTACGGCCAGACGTTGAGGCACACCGTCGCGATGCGCTCCCGGTCCGCCAGTACCTTCTCAATGTACCGGATCGCCGTCGTCTTGCCGGTCCCCCAGTCCCCCTGGATGGAGATGGTAGTCGGTGCCTCGCAGTTTTCGATGTAATCCGCCAGTGCCTTGTAGTAACTGCCGACGCCCAGCTGATCGACCGCCTCCGGGCGGTCTGTATACCCGTATTTGTTCGTGCTCATACTTTCTGTCCGCGCTGTTGTGCGCATTCCGTTAGCGCTTGTGTCCGCGCTCCATCAGCGCCGGTGTCCTCTCTATATGCGCCTTCTTAGCGCTCCGCCGACCCCTGCGCTTCATGAAAACTCTGCTGATACCGCTATTATACCCGTTTCCGAAGTGTGATGCGCTGGTTTTCTGCGCTTTTTCGAATCCCGAAGCTTATCTCTTCTGCTACCTTCCCCATTTTTCCCACATTTGCTCCAATTTGAAAAGAAAGTGGCACTTTTTTCAACGTTTTCGCTACCTGGCGTTACTGCTGCCTCTGATCAAATCGCTGAAACGTTGAAATTTGTACCACTTTTTTTGTTTTTTGAGCAAAATGTGGGAAAACGCAGCATTCGCCCCGGACTTCGCTAGAAGTCTTCCGGCTGGAAACCGAATATCTTCTTGAATCTGCCGGTGCCGTACCCGAGTTTGCCGGTCGCCGTGCGTTTGCGGCCGCGTTTGGTCGTGTAGTCGAAGGTGATCGGCTCGTCCGCCAGGAGCTTCGCAATCTCCTCTTCCGTGAAGGTGTGGCCGCCCCAGGAGGATTTGAAGGAAACTTCTTTGCCGCGGTACTGCCCGGTGATGCGGTCCGGTGCCGCGGAATCGCCCTCGCTGCCGTCCGCGTCGGCAGCGCCATCTGCGCCAGCCGCGCCGTCTGCGCCAGCCGTGCCATCTGCGCCGGCCGCGCCTGACCTGCCCGCGCCGCGTCCGGCCCCTTTACCGCCGCTCAGCGTCTTCTCATCCGGTTTGAAGCCCCAGTATGTCTTCCCTTTATACTCCTGCTCCGCCAGCACGCCGGACGCCTCGCCCTTGCTCGTCTTGAAGGACACCGTCTCGCCAGCCAGCAGCTTCTCCACTTCTTCATCCGTGAAATAGTGCTCGCCCCACATCCGCTTGAACGACAGATCCTGTCCGTCGCGCGTGAAGTGGATGCGCAGATTATCCGCGTTCTGCCGCATGACATCGATGTCGTGGACGACCATATCTTTGACAGCCGCGAGCCGCTGCTCCGGATCGGTGCTGCCTTCTTCGATGCCGCGCATATCCGCCATGAGCTGCTCGGTAATCGTGAGGTCGCCGATGTTCGTGCCCGGCAGGAGTGCGTAGCTCTGCTCGCCGTACTGCGTGAGCGACAGCTTGCCGCGCTTTTCGAGCATGAGCGGATACTTCGCCCGCTGATTGGTCACGTCCGCGTAGATGCTGGTGCGGGTCGCACCCGTGCCCACGTCGCGCTTCTCGAGCTGCTTCATGAGCCACTTCATGGTGGGCTCGACCGGCTTGGGCGGGAAGCCTTCGTAGACAAACGGCTCCGCGATGGTACCGAGGCCTTTGCCGTTGCCGCCGTCTGCGTTCGCACCAGCCTTCACACCCTTCTTCCCGTCAGCCGCGCTGTCTTCTTCATCCTCTCCGTTCTTGAACACCGCTTTCCACCCCATCACGCGCGGCACCTTCGCCTCGCCTTTGAACGTGGGATACTTCTCGAGATACCCTTTTTCCAGGTCGTATTCGTAATCCGGCGCCAGCATCGCGAGGTAGTTCTTCGCGAGGATGGTGTAGATCTGCTTTGCACCGGGACCGTACTTCTCGAGCGATTCCAGGGAAGCGGGCACATTCGTCCCGGGCCGGTTCGCACCGTGCGAGCCCTGGTTCTTCACGTGGCTCGGGCGCGGATCCCGGTGCGTCAGGAGCGCCGTGTCCACCCCGACCAGATGCGCGATCCGGTCCACGAGCGGCGCGAGCTCATAGAACTGTTCATACGTGATATTCTTGTCCGCCGTACGCGGGTAGCTGACCACCTGATCCTCGTACATCTTCTGGTACGTGGACTGCACCTGCTTCGCGCGGATGCCGCGGCCCGCCAGCTCCGACGCCAGCCCGGCCATGTCGAGAAGCCTCGGCGGGATGCTGTGCTTGCGCTGCCGGCTCTCGAGGACGACCGGCGACGGTTCGTAGACCTGCGGCACATCCTCCGGCCGCGGGTACTGCGGTTCTTTTTTATCCGTGTAAATCACGCCGTTCTCATCGCGGAAGCGATTCTGATAGAACGGGATCTTCTGGTATGCGTTCACGAGCTTGAGCTGGTCGCCGACGATGACGATCATGGCGCTCTTGAGTCTTCCCTGCCGGAGAATCGCTCTGCCCGGCGCATTCGCTGCCGCGATGCGTGTAAACTGCATCGAAAGATAGTCCCACCGCGTGCGGTAGTACGCCTTCTGATAATCCGTATCCGCCGCCATCGACGCGATCGGCTTCCTCTCGCGGAACGCCTTCTGAATGCTCTTCACGGACTCATCCACGAAGTACATTCTGGACCAGCGCGCTTTGATCTTGAGGCCTTCGAGGATCTCCCACGCCAGCAGTTCACCTTCGCCCGTGGGATCGTCATCAGTGGCGATTACGACTTCCTCGCAGCCCTTGAGACCGGCCTTGATCTCTTTGAGAACAGGATCCGCGCCTTTCGCTTTGACGCGCTTCCAGGCGATGTCGGCTTCGTTCCAGGGCAGGTCCTTGAGGTACCAGTTGCGGTACTTGCTGACCAGGTCGGCCGCGACCTGCTTGTCCGGATCCGCGAACTCGTAAAGATGGCCGCGCGCAGTCACGATGCGGTATTCTTCGCCTTCAAAGACGCCGCTCATGCCGCCGAGCGCCTTCGCGAAATTGCGGGCTGCGGATGGTTTTTCAGTAAGGATGCCTAACATCTCGATCCTTTCTTCCTGCTTTACACGCCTGTCTGCGTGTGCTATATTTTCCTTAGAAAAGGCGCCGCCGACAGACGGTCAGCCCAAGAACTACTAACTACAGAGTAGCCGCTCGTTTCTCAGGACGGGGCGGCTACTTCTTTATGTATGTGAGTATCATGATCAACAACATGCACGAGGCAATGATGAGATACGACGCTTCATATACACTCATACGCATCACCCCCTTTCGCAAGAGGGTTTTGCACCCTCGGATGAGGGCTAACCGCCTACCTTCTATGGCAGCACCTGAGCGGATTATACTACTCAGGTGCGCCTCTTTCAATATCCATAATTTAACATTTTTGCATTTTATATGTTCTTCGGCTTGCGGTATTCGTAAGTCAGTTTATCGTATTGCTTGTCTCCTACGACAAGCCCGCCGGGCTCTTCGGCAATACACCGCATGCCGGCTTTTTCCATCGCCTTCTTCGAGCCGATGTTCCCGGACGCGCACCAGGCGATGACGCGGTCGATCCCTTCGTTTTCCGTCAGGTGATGGAGCACGCACGCGAGCGCTTCGGTCGCAAAACCGCGGCCCCACCAGCCCTGCACGACGCTCAGGCCGACTTCGATATAGCTCTCCACGCCGTCCTCTTTCGGATCCTCCGTGTAGCCATACGCGCCGACCGTCCCAACGATCACATCGTCCACGTCGAGCACCCAACTGTAGGTGTGGCTCGCGCGGCCGAAGTCATCGCCATAGCCGTCGATGAACCGCTGCACCATCTCGCGCGCCATTTCCAGCGTCGCATACGGATTCCAACCCGAGTACCTGGACATCTCCGGATCCGTCCCGAGATACTTGTACAGATCCTCCGCATCTTCCGGCCTGTACCGGCGCAGGACCAGCTGCTCCGTCCAAAGCTCCGCCGTCCCGTGTGGCGTGACCACCTCGACGGATGCAACCTGCGATGCATAGATGATCCAGTCCTCGATCTGGAGCGCTTCCTCGTCGACCGCAAACTCGTGATAGCAATAATCAGGGCTGTGGTGGACCGCCATGCCGAGGAAGTCGTCGCCGTATATGTCCTTGAGATGGACGTATTTCTGATCGAAATCCAAGAGTTTCATCGATTCCTCCTGCCGCATTTTCTGTGCTGCCGGTTCTGCCTACTCCACGACCACAGCCGTCCCGCTCGCCGAAACCATCAGCATGCCGTTGTCCGACCCGAGCACCTCGTAGTCGATGTCCACGCCGATGACCGCATTCGCGCCCATCTGCGCCGCTCTCTGCTGCATCTCCGCCAGCGCTTCCACCCTCGCCTGGGTGAGTTCCTCTTCGTAGCCCTGCGACCGGCCACCAACCAGGTTGCGCAGGCTCGCGCCGATGTCCTTGAACATGTTGATGCCGGTAATGACCTCGCCGAAGACGATGCCCTTGTATTCTCTGATCTGTCTGCCCTCGATGGCCGGTGTTGTTGTAATGATCATCTGTTTCCCTCCTGTTGTTTTGTCCGTTGTCTTTTTAAGGAATCGCTCTATCTCTCCGCCAGCGCCTTGCCTTTCTCGAACGCCTCTTTGCACTCCTTCGGAAAGACCTCTTCACGCCGCTTCATTTTGGCTGCGGGGTCGAAGTACGTCCACGGCCAGTCCGTCTTGCTGTAGTCCTTGATCTGGAGCGTCTCGCCGCTCGCAAGAGTCTCGGTCGGACCGATGAATCGCTCGAACGTCTCCCGGTATCCGTCGACCAGCGGCGCATACAGCGATGCCGGCCCGTTGCTGGTCATGATGAACAGGACCGGGACCGGCCGCTCGTTGCAGCAGGGATGCTCCGTGTTGTAGGTCAGGTACTGGAAGATGAGCCGCTCGTACAGCGCGCGGAATGACGCTGTCGGACCACTGAGATAGTTGGGCGAGCCGATGATGAGCCCGTCGGACTCGCGGATCGCATCCAGCACCGGTGTCAGGCCATCTCTGCAGATGCAGTGTCCCTTGAACTTTTCCTTCTTGCAGCCAAAACACGAAATGCAACCCGTGTACTTCTCCAGGCGGAACAGATCAAACCGCTGGATCTCCGCCCCGGCACTTTCTGCGCCTTTGGCCGCCTCGCTGATCAGCATGTCGGTGTTCCAGCCCTTGCGCGGACCCGCATTCACAACCACGATCTTCTTACTCATGCATTTCTCCTTCCCCGCCTGCGGTGCCCCGCACCAGCAGCGGCATATCGTATTCGTCTACGCCATTATCTACAAACCCCAGCGACTTCCAGAACCGGACCGATTCCTCCTTCGTGCTGTTGATCTCATAGTAGACCGCCCCGTCCGCCTTCGTGTACTGCTCCAGCGCCGCAAAACAGCGGTGACCGGTGCCGTCTCCGCGGCAGTGCGGAAAGACCCAGAAATCCATCACAAAGCACTTCCCGCCCTCACTCTGGTACGTGCAGTACGAAGCAGCCCCGATGCGCTCCCCGTCCCGGCAAAACCAGACCATGTGGTGCCGGTCCTGCTCGCGGAGCATGTGCGCCTGCAGGATGCCGCGGTACTCCTCCCCGGAGAAATACTCAACGTCCTCTTCATCCTCGATGATGCCGTCCTCCACCAGGTATTTCATGTGGAGATCCCAAAACTCCGCGAGTCCCTCGACCGGAATCTCTTCGATGGTGATCTCTTGTCTCTGCGGTGCCGCTGTCGTCATAGATCCCTCCGTGTACAGGAATCGCTCTGCTTCTCAATCATCGCTCGTCATCACAAAGAACTCGATGACGCACGATACGATCACCAGCACCAGGAGCAGCTCCCAGTGGGTGATACAGAATCCGATGATGTCCGCCATTAGGTTTAAAAACCACACGTCTACGCCCTCCATTGATGTCACTGCTATTGTATCACATTGTCAGAGTGTTGGTATTTCCCGACTCCAAGATGAACATAACAAAAGAGGTGTCCGATAAACACCTCTTCATAGTTCTTTCGTATACCTGCACCTCGGGTAATTGGAACACCCGTAAAACTGCTTTCCTGCATTCCTGCCCTGTTTTGCTGTTCTCACTTTTAGTTTACCGCCGCACCAGGGACATATTTCTGTGTTGCTATAGCGCTCATTTAGCCCTTGCAAATGTGCAGCTTTCTTGGAACCATCTATATCCTCGAGCTTTGAAAGCTTGTTTGCTGTAGCATCCACACGTTCTTGCGTGAACACATCCGGATACTTATTCCACAAATCATTAAGAACCCAGGATAATTCGCTCCTATAGCAAATTGTTGCACTCGATTCTTTGTAGTTCAAATCCTTGAACTCGCCCCTGTCTGAAAAGACAATAATCGAAAACATAGGTATGTCATATCCTAAATAGCGTTTTAATGCATTGATATGCGTATTGTTTTGCCAAATCGGATTGAAGAAACGATGCTTTTCGGTTCTTCCATGCCCAGCATAGAGTGTGACCGTCCAGTTTTGCTGGTTTTCATCGCCAAATATATATCCGGCATAGTTCTTGCTTTCGATCACAAGAAGCCCCTTCGTTGTCACGCAAAGAAGATCAATCTCCCGCGTGTTCCCATGCCCGGATGGAACATACAGATTACGAAGGACATGACCTTCCAATTCTATGGCATCAAATGCCTGCAAGGTCTTTGATACTCTATTCTCCCCGCGAAGTCCTTTGTCTTCAGGAGATTGACCAAATATTGATTTGAGAAGCTTTCTAAGTGACATACTATAGTAGTGTTGTTAAATTCTCCAGATAATTCTTGTCTACGATGTTCTCCCCAAATCCTTTGAGCTCACCCATCGTATCCATATCGATCACTTCCCCGTTGTCGTGGCAGAAGCAATCCAGTTTCATTCTCCGAATAAGATGCTCAAAAGTGCCAAACTTGTTCAACCATTTGAACGTCATTTCGTTCTTATAAGCTGGTGTCATTCTAAAAGGCACTTCATACTCGCAGTAAGCAACGAACTCTTCATGACTTGTGATGCCATACTCTTTCAGGAATGCATAGAACAGTTTGATGTCATACAGCGAATAGTCAACTCTGTCCCGGAACATACGATAGCGAAGGATGTTGATGGTATTCATGGTGTATCTCGGCCAAAGCATATGCCCGTTCAGACTGCTCCGGATCTTGGCATACAAATCCAGCGAATCCCTGCCGCCTCCGCATGCATCGTACAAAGCCTTCCAACCGTGCGCACAATCCATACCCAGTTTGAATTCGCCATCGTACACTTCAAAGCCCGACGCAACCAGCCCCAAATCAGCTGCCTTCTCCTGATAGAGTTCTTCATCATCTGCATCAGGATCCAGCAGGATACTGTTTAACGCTTTTCTGATAAGGGAAGGATTCTCCGCTCTGAGCGTCTGATAATAATCGCTGTTATAGAATTGTTCCGCTCTCTTGATGTTCTCTTTCCAAATATACATGTTTAGATAATCATCAGTTCTTTATCTCAAGAATCCCATCAGCGATTGTGCAAATCGTCTTCCTTCAAACCTCAAGACCGGTCTATATTTAGTTGGTATCTCTTTACTCTCAGAGATGAAGTTGGCCTCAGACAGGGGCATCCCATACCACACTTGCCTTCTATCAATTATTGTTACAGGATCTGTTATAAAAGAGTCTTTCCTGGCATACTTTTGCAGTCCATAAGGAAGCAACGAAGGTTCCTCAGCCCTGATCGTCACCTTGCAGCCGCATTCTTTTGCCGCTTTGAGTGCGCTGACGACTCCATTAATTAAGGCAGGATTCTCCGCGGTCTTTCCAGGAATGTCTATGAGGGTTTCTTTCTCCGCTTGCTCTAATTCCCTTAAATAAATACTTGTTGCTTTACGAGGACTGATACCCTTCAATATGCCACTCGTTGTTTCATTAATGACACCAAAACCAGTCGAGTGTTTTTCCATTCGAACAAGATAATCAATCATATTGCGGAAAATCAGGCTTTTAGAGAGGTTCTTTTTAATCATGAAGTCAACGTTGACGACAGATACCATTTTCCCTCTTGCGCGGGTAAGCGCAACATTGAACAATCTATTGGCGCTGTTATTCGCCATGTTTGTTAATAGTGCTCCAGGATACTGCAGTCTATAACAATCCACTGCATCGTAAATAATCACATCCTCTTCAGATCCCTGGAACTGGTGAACTGTCGCACATGCGATCTTCTTCAGTTTAGGGTTCGCATCCGCCACATCACGCACCATAGCTCTGAGCAAACGTGACTGTGCGTTGTACGGTGTGATGATTCCCACTTCATGTTTTGCAGCTGCATTGATTGCCAGTCCCATAGACAGCATGGCACTGAGCACATTAATGCAGGAGTGATCAGATGTCTGACGGCAAACAGACAACATACCACTAAGATCCGCAAGCCAGAGCGCGTCACCTGCAAACGGCTTTTGTTCAACAATACCCTGTCTCTCAGCCGCCATATCCGGACCGGATTTGAGCAAGCCGTGATACATTGCCTGGCTCGCCAGTTCTGCAATATCAGGATGCATTCGATACTGAATATCAAGCATGCAAAGCCACTTATGTCCGCAGCCCTGTTCTACTGCTCCCGTAATACCACAGTACTCAAAGATGTCCGCATCAAGAAGATTGTTCTCGCTCTGCACGATGGGCGGCAGCTGCGAAAAGTCTCCTAAGCATACAAAGTGATTCTTCGCAAGTCCGGCAGCAAACACGATCTGGGGGATATAGGCCATGCTTGCCTCGTCAAAAATGACCACGTCAAAACTGCTATTATAGAGCACTTTATCTGCAACCGCTTTAGACACGGTTGTGGCGACAAACGACGCTTCTTTGACAACTTTCTTTTCTTCATCGTCCAGTTGTCTTTTGATTTGCGTTAATCTCTCTACGATCTCAACGTACCGAGGCATCGTTCGCACCAGTTTGCTTTTTTCTCTGCGAAGCCTTGCGCTCTCCTGAAATAGATTCTGATGCTTCTTCAGTATCAAATTGTACGATGTCAGGTATTCATGTTCCAGCAGATACTTATCTTTTGGATATCCGTAACGAACAAGTTTGCCTGGTTCCTTGTGCTCATCTTTATCGAACACTCTCAGAATCGCTCCATCGACAGATACGTTGCTGTAAGAAAGCATCAAAACCCGATTGCCTTTGGCAATATGCGCCAGGGCAATATCAGCAAGCGTTTTCGTTTTTCCTGTTCCGGGCGGTCCCCAAATAAATGTGATGGGCTGGTTTTGGCTCATTTTAAGAGCCTTATCTTGCCCGGTGTTCATCTCATCGTCAGGTCTTATCATTTTCCGCCCACTACATACAATGGCTTCTGCAATTGCAGAAGACCGTTCTTGTAGTTTCTTTAGGCGTTGATTCAGGAAGTTCAGAAGCCGCCACGGCTCTGCTGAAAACTCTATCGCATCCGTTTGAGAAAGTGGTTTTTCCGCATCCAGGATTACTGTGAATTCTTCACAGTAAATCAGCGTTCCGGGTACAGTCTCAAGACCATGATTTAACCAAATAGTGATCTGTGAGTTGTCAGGGATGTTTAATTCCGAGTCGGACTCAAAAGAATACACGTATCGTTCATTATCGAGCTCGACAAGTGCGCCGTCATGCAACCTGATCCTTTTTCCACCATTGCTACGGAGGTAAGCCATTTCTGACAACAGCATCCGCTCCTGCGCAGCACAAAACGCGTCGAGAGACTTGTATTGGGGAAGATATCTTTGAGGTGCACTATTTGATCTATTCCCTTCTCCTACCATGCTTGCAAGTATGACCGCATCATGCTCG
>Ga0129307_1003354_pt1 | contig 10323 bp, 10 predicted proteins | sample P1105metagenome_FD_94437 | JGI IMG/M metagenome (GOLD analysis project Ga0129307, IMG submission 94437) | Capybara group fecal microbial communities from Wisconsin, USA - P1105 metagenome | ecosystem: Host-associated > Mammals > Digestive system > Large intestine > Fecal | place: USA: Wisconsin... | reverse complement strand
GGGTAAAAATACCTATGATAATAAATATAGAAAGAGTGCAAGAGCAGTCGGAGATATCATGGGTAAATACCATCCACATGGTGATTCATCAATATATGATGCAATGGTAAGAATGAGCCAAGACTGGAAAATGTTAACTCCATATGTAGATATGCATGGTAATAATGGATCTATGGATGGAGATTCAGCTGCGGCTATGCGTTATACTGAAGTAAGATTATCTAAGATCGCAGGTGAAATTCTTAAAGATATAGAAAAAGATACTGTTGAAATGGCACCTAACTATGATGATACAGAACTTGAACCAACAGTATTACCTTGTAAATTTCCAAACCTTTTAGTTAATGGTGCAACAGGTATATCTGCTGGTTACGCAACAGATATTCCACCTCATAATCTAAGTGAAATAATTGATGCAACAGTTCTTAGAATAGATAAGCCAAAATGCACTTTAGATGATGTATTAGAAATAGTACAAGGTCCAGATTTTCCAACTGGTGGTATTGCATGCGGTAAAGATGAAATAAGAAAAGCATTAGATACAGGTAAAGGAAAAGTAGTAGTTAAATCTAAATATCATTTCAATACTGAAAAGGGTAAGAATCAAATCATAATAACTGAAATACCTTATGAAGTTAATAAGGCTGCTTTAGTTAAAAAGATGAATGATATTAGAATAGAAAAGAAAATAGATGGTATTAATGAAGTAGTAGATTCTACATCAAGAGGAGAATTAATAATCACTATTGATCTTAAGAAAGACGCAAATACTGAATTAATACTTAATTATTTATTAAAGAATACTGATATGCAAGTTACATATAACTATAATATGATTGCGATAGTAGATAGAAGACCAAAAGAAGTAGGTATTATAGATATATTAGATGCATATATAAATCATCAAAAAGAAGTTATAACTAGAAGAAGTAGATTTGATTTAGCGCATGCTAAAGCAAGATATCATATAGTAGAAGGTCTTATTAAAGCTATATCTATATTAGATGAAGTTATTAAGACTATTAGAGCAAGTAAAAATAGAGCAGATGCTGTAGAAAACTTAGTTAAAGAATATGATTTTTCTCATGAACAAGCAGAAGCTATTGTTAAATTACAATTATATAGATTAACTAATACAGATGTTGTTTCTCTAGAAGAAGAACTTGCTAATTTAAGTAAAGTAATTGAAGGATTAGAAGCTCTACTTTCTGATGAAAAGAAATTAATGAAACAAATCAAGAAAGAATTACTTGATATTAAGAAAGAATATGGTGAAGATAGAAGAACTGAAATAGTAGATGAAGTAGAAGAGATTAAGATAGATCAAGAAGCATTAATTCCAAAAGAAGATGTTGTAGTAGTAGTTACTAAAGATGGATATGTTAAACGTACTTCAAAGAGAAGTTATACATCTTCTAATGATGAAGATTTAACTTTAAAAGATAATGATTATGTTATTGGTCTATATGAAATGAATACTCTTGATACATTACTTGTATTTACTAATATAGGTAACTATTTATATATACCAGTTTATGAACTTCCTGATATGAAATGGAAGGATATGGGTAAACATATAAGTAATGTTATTACTATTAAAGATGATGAAAAAGTTATTTATTCTATGCCAGTATATGATTTTGACCACAAAGAGGTTATAACTATATTTAGTAAAAATGGTATGGTAAAACGTAGTAATTTGGCTGATTTCAAAGTCCAAAGATATAATAAACCAATTTCTTGCATGAAACTTAAATATGATGATGAGGTAGTTAATGTAACATCTAGTCCGTATACAGAAGTATTCATTGCAACTAATAATGGTTATGGTCTTTGGTATAATGCATCTGAAATACCAGTTGTAGGTGTTAAGGCCGCAGGTGTTAAAGCTATTAAACTTGATAATGATTATGTGGTTTCAGCAGAAGTATTTAATAAAGATTCTGAATATATAACTGTAGTAACAGATAAAGGTACTGCTAAAAGAGTAAAACTTACTGAAATGGAAAAATCTTCAAGAGCAAGAAAAGGATTATTATTAATAAGAGTTATAAAAACTAATCCACATAAAGTTATAAGTGCATTTATATCAAATACTAAAGATATGATAGGTATGCTTGATATTAAAGGTATAACTATATTAAAAAACTCTGAAATAACAATTGCAGATAGATATGCAACAGGTAGTACTATTTCAAAGGTTAGAATAATTAGTATGTTTAATGTTAAAGAACTAGAAAATAAAGATGATATAAAAGAAGTAGAAGTTAAAGAAGAAGTAAAAAAAGAAGTTAGTTTAAAAGAAATAGATGAAGAAATACTAACAATAGATGATTTTCTAGATGATTTTAAAATAGAATAATGTAAAATAAAAAAAGGTATATCATTATATATCTTTTTTTTGATATAATTAAATAAATAGGAGGTTTATATGAAAATACTAAAAACACTATGGGTAATATCATTAATCATCGCTTTGTTCTTTACAGGATGTGTTTTATTTGGATTATTACCAATTAATGATTTAGAATTTGAATATTATGGTATGGTTATTTCGATAATAGCATTTTATGTTATATGCTTATTATATGAAAATAAGAAAGTTAAAGAACAGGGATATAACGATAAAAAAATATTTAAACTATTAATAGTAAATATATTATTAATGATTATTTATATCATGTGTTATATTCTTACTAGAGATGTAAATGTAGTAAATGATTCGAAATTTTTATATTATTTTTCTTACTATAAAGCAATATATGCTATATTATTCTTTCCTTTATTTGTATCAAAATATATTGCGTATTTTAGTAAAGGTAAAATATGGTTAAATATAATAGGAATAATACTATTTATTATATCGTTCTTTATTTTAATGAAATTACCAGTAAGGGGGATATCTATATGAAAAATTATCGTAAAAATAATACTCTTTTATTAGTAATCTTATTAGTATTAACATTTAGTATGATATTTATTAGTTTATTGTTCCCTGAAAAAATAATAGTCCATGATAGTTTTGATCATGGAAGTGGTTATTGGTCTAATTGATTGTTAAAAAAGTTCAAATATTTGGACTTTTTTTATATTTAGGGGATTTATTTAATACGCATAGAATAATACTAATAGAAGCAAAGTAACAGGTGTCTACATTTTTCAAAAGAAAGGAGGTAAATATGAAAAAGAGAATCTATATTTAGTATATTAGGTTATATATCTCTAATACTATTTCTTATACTCCTACTAGTTATAGAAATAAAAAAAAGACACCTAGATAAATAATCTAAATGTCATACACAATGTGGTAGGTATTAATGAAATGCTTCCTTTAATTGAATTATAATATAATAATATATAAGTTTCAATAGATTAATGCTTTCTCCTAAAAAAAATGATATAATGAATTTGGTGGTTGTATGATAAAGAAAAAAAGATTAAATGATGTTTATATGAAAGAAGTAACAAAAAGTGTCATTAAAACTAAATTCGATCAAGAATTAAATGCATATATAACTTATAAGCATTCATTAGAAACTACTTTTACTTGTAAGGTATATGTTAATGGCAAAAGAAAAGTAATCTTTGATAAAGGTTATACGTTACTTGAGTATTCACCATTAGATGAAAAATATAATGTTAGGATATTTATAGATGATCAAGGCAATATATTACAATATTATTTTGATGTTATTAAAAACTTTGAAATAGAAAATGGTGAAATATATTATAATGATATGTATCTAGACGTTCTATATCATTTACCTTATTTTGCTGATACTAGTTATATAGAACTAGCGGATGAAAATGAACTAATAGATTCATATAATAAGGGTGAAATAGATAAAGAAACATTTGATTACTGTTATAAAGTGGCAGAAAAACTTATGAATGAATTATTAAAAGGAAAAAATAGATTTGTTAATAGAGGAATAAAAGACTATATTAAAATGAAGGAGGAATAAATATGGATTTTGAAAAAGAAATAACTGAAATTAAGGAAAGAAATAAGAGAGTTGAAAAAGATAAAGCATGGGAAACTTCTTGGACTAGAAGAATATGTATAATGGTACTTACTTATATTGTAGTTATTATTTATTCATATGTAATTAGAGAATATGATAATATTTTATTAAGTTCTTTAGTACCAGTTATAGGCTTTACTTTATCTACTTTATCTTTAAAATTAATAAGAAAAATATGGGAAAAATAGATGTTCAATAATGAACATTTATTTTTATTATGATATAATTATTATAGATAAGGGTTGTATAGGTGATAAATATGAAAGAAACTTTTTCAAATTTAAAAAGGGTATATAATTATGCTAGAGAATATAGAAAAAATTTTTATATATTTACTTTTCTTTCTCTTATTTTTGTAGCATTTAATGTAATTACTCCTATGCTTTCTGCAAGGATGATTGTAGATTTATCATCAAATTTATATGTAGACTTAATATTAATGGCAGCTATTCTGTTTGTTTTTAAACTAGTATGTTCTTTTAATAATTTACTTTTAAGAAAAAATACACAAGTATTTTTTAGAGGAACCTCAAAAAATATAGCGATGGATGCTTCAAAATCTATTTTAAAAATAGAACTAGAAGATATTGATAAAAGAAATTCTGGAACTTTTATTCAACGATTAACAAGTGATCCAAACGAAATGGGAACCTTTTTTACAATGGGAATAGGAAGACTAACTATGTTACTTACAAATATAGGTATATTTGTTGCAGTCTTTTTAATTAATAAAATAGCATTTCTTTATTATATTGTTATATCAACTATTTTATCTATATTATTTATTATTAAATCAAAAAAGATTAATGAAAAAGATAAAGTATTTAGAAAACAAAAAGAAAAAACAAGTGGTTTAATAAGTGAGTTAGTAAGAGGTATAAGAGATATAAAAATGCTTAATGCCAAAGATTCTTTTATGGATGAAATAGATCATAGTATTGATGATTACACTAAAACGCAATTTGATTTAAGAAACACTGATATTAAATATAATCTTTTAATAGAAAGTTTAATGGTTACTTTTGAATTCTTATTAATACTTATGATTGTATATTTTTTACAGAATAATCAAATAGATACTGCAATTGCGTTAGTAATATATAATTATTCTAATAGAATAAATGGACCTTTATTACAAACTATTGGTGAATTTGCAGAAATGATTAAGTCATTTAATCTGTCATGTGAAAGAGTATTTTCTTTATCAACTGATGAATTTAAAAAAGAAAAATTTGGAAAAGAAAAATTAGATAAATTAAATGGAGATATAGAGTTTAAAAATGTTAATTTTTCATATGAGAATAAAGAAGTGTTAAAGAATCTTAGTTTTAAGATTAAAGCTAATGAAACAATTGGATTTGTTGGAAAAAGTGGTGTTGGTAAAACAACTATATTTTCATTACTTTGTAAACTTTATAATGTAGAAGATGGAATGATATATTTAGATGGAAAAGATATTAATACTTTGGATGAAGAATCTATTAGAAATAATATTACTATTATTTCTCAAAATCCATATATATTTAATATGAGTATTAAAGATAATCTAAAATTAGTAAAAAAAGGTGTAACTGATGGAGAAATAGTAGAGGCTTGTAAATTAGCTTGTTTAGATGAATTTATTAATGCTTTACCTGATAAATATGATTCAGTAGTAGGAGAAGGTGGAGTAACTCTTTCTGGTGGTCAAAGACAAAGACTCGCTATTGCAAGAGCGTTTATTCAAGATACTGAAATAATATTATTTGATGAGGCAACATCTGCTCTAGATAATGAAACACAAGCTTTAATACAAGAAGCAATAAATAATTTAAAACAAAAATATACAATTTTAATTGTGGCACATAGATTGTCAACTATTATTAATTCTGATAGAATAATTGTTATAGATGAAGGAACTAATGCTGGAGAAGGAAAACATAAAACATTACTTAAAAATAATAAAGTCTATAAGAAATTATATGAAACAGAAATACAAGAAAAATAGACTCTTATTAAGAGGCTTTTATGTTAGGGGTGATAAAATGATAGATAATATTATTAAAGATTTAGAAAAGAAATTAGAAATAAGTATTAACAAAGATAATATCAAATATTTTAATGATGGGGTATCGGGTTCTATAGTATTTAAATATGATAAATATTTAGTTAAAACTACTGATATAAAAGAATTAGATGCGTATTTAGAATTTTTTAATTTATATAAAGAAGACTACTTTCAAAAGATTATTTGTTATAACAAAGAACTTCTTTATATTTGCTTTAATTTTATTGAAGGAGATTTATTTAAATATAATTTTGTAGAGCCAACATCCTTTGTTGAACAAGTATATAATATTTGTTCTAAGTATAAAGAATATAATTATGATGCATACGGATATTTAGAAGAGGATAAAATGAACTTTATTGATTTTCTAAAAGATGAATCATATAGAGAAGAAGATAAAATTGATATTGATTATTCTTTATTATTTAATTCATACAAGATAATAGAAAAAAATAATGTTCCTAAATATTTAATACATGGTGATTTTGGTACACATAATTTTATAGTTAATAATAAAAAAATATATGTAATTGATCCTATCCCTTTAGTAGGAGACCCTTTATATGATTTTTATTTTAGTATTTTTACTAATACAAATATATTTAAAGAATTAGATATAGATTATATATTAAGTTTCTTTAACGATAGAGATTATGAATATAAAAGAGCATTAATGATAATATGTTTCTTTATTAGATTAAGAAGAAGTTCTAAATATGATCCTGAAAATATATCTATATATAAATCTTATTTAGGAGGTTTATATGATAAAGCTAATTAAACCTAGTATAGATGATTATTGGTATCAAGAAAAGTTAGAGTCTGATCCTAAGACTATGAGTTATAATGCAGGATGGGATGTTAATTATTATGGTTATCATTATGATACAGGTTGTATAGATTTTCCGAAAGAAAGATGGAAAGAAACTTTAGAAAGAAGAGAGAAAGATAATATTTATTTCTTTTATATATATGATTCAGATATAGATTCATATGTAGGCTATTGTCATTATAAAAATAGTAATAGATGCGATATAGGTATTTTAATTGAAGATAAATATAAAGGTAAAGGATATGGTAAAAAAGGTCTTATTTTACTATGCAAAGAGGCTTTTAATAATGAAATAGATAAATTATATGATAGCATTGAATACTCTAGAGAGAATGCAATAAAACTATTTAAAAGTATTGGTTTTAAAGAAGAAAAAGAAGAAATATATAAAAGATTTGGTAAAGAAGAAAAAGGAGCCTTGTTATCATTAGAAAAAGAAGATTTTATTAATAATCAATTAGATAATATTAAAACACCAGAAGATATACTATCTTTTATGGATAATATAAGATATGGTTATGTAGATTCTAATAAAGAGATACATTATAATACTCTAAAGGGTTTTAGAAAGAAATATAAGACTATATCAATTAAAGATATATTAAAATATAAAGTAGGAACATGTATTGAACAAGTATATTTAATGAAATATTTATTAGATAAACTAAATATAAAAAATAAAATGTACTGTACTAGAATATATGAACCGGATTCTTTTAATGATTTAGATGCTGAAGAACATATGCATTGTTTTATACTTTATTATATGAATAACAAAGTATATCATATAGAACATCCAAACCCTGATAAAATTGGTATATATGAATATGATAGTGAGGAAGAAGCTCTAAAAGAAATTAATGATTACTATGTTAATATGTCTAAAGGAGTATCTAGACCATTAACAGAATTTTTTGATGTAGAAGAAGGATTAACATTTAATGAATTTAATAAATATATTAATTCACTAGATAAATAGAAGGAGGATTTATGGAAGAAAAAAGAATGAATAAAGAAGAACTAGAAGAGGTTATTAGAAAATTAGGAATACCTAAAGAAGAATTCTATGTTTTATCATCTGGTAATTTAGTTTTAAGAGGATTATTTAAAGATGCAGGTGATCTTGATATATGTATTAGTGAAAAGGGTTTAGAATTACTAAAAAACAAATTTGATTTAAAGAAAAAAGAAAATAATTTCTATCAAGTTAATGAAAAAGTAGAATGCATAGTAGAAGATTTATCTAAAAGAAAGTATGATGATCTAGGTGATTATAATGGCCAAAACTTAGAAGAATACTATAATTTCTTAATAAATAGTAAAAGAGAAAAAGACAAAATAAGATTAGAAATAGTAGAAAAAGAATTAAATAATGAGTATTAATTTACTCATTTTTTTGATATAATGAAACTATGATAGAGGAGGGTTTGGATATGACAGTGGAGGAAAAAGCGTTAAATTTCGCAATTAATGCTCATAAAGGACAAAAAAGAAAATCTGATGAAGATATACCTATGTTTTTTCATTCTTTAAATGTAGGACAAATTCTTAAAGAATATGGTTTTGATGAAAATTTTGTCGCTGCAGGTTTTTTACATGATGCAGTAGATAATACTAAATATACTTTAAAAGATATTGAAAAAGAATTTGGTAAAGATATCGCGTCTTTAGTAACCAATAAAGCATTAATCTGTGCAGATAAAATAAGTGATTTAGAGGATTTGTTATTATATTTTTCAAGAAAAGGCAAGTGTGACTTTAGTAAAATTAAATTTGAAAATAAACAAAGGTATTATACAAATGTTTTAGAAAGTTTAAAAGTAGGTGAAATGGACGATCAATTAAAACCTATGCTAAAAAAATATGATGATTTGTTACAAAAAGTTTTTTATAACGGTGACATTGATATAGAAATAAGAAATAATTATTTTAATAGTGATGTTGAAAGATATAATCAAATAAAAAGATTACATCATAAAAAAGAAGAATTACTAAAGCTAAAGAGTTTAACTAATAAACCAGAATCATATTTAATAGAATTAGATGGTGTTAAGTCAACTGAAATAAAAAGAATACTAAATGATTTAAATCAATTTTCTGATTCTGATCAATATAAGATAACTTTGTTAGATGAATCTAATATAAGAAATTTTAAAAATGATAATAATGATTTAATAATTGTTGATGAAGTGTTATTTAGTAAAAAGTATTATTCATATAATAATATTTTAATTCCATTAATAAAGGAAAATACTTTCTTTATAGTTAAAACAGATAATCACAAATCGAATTTAGAAGATTTTTCGATTAAAACAGCAAATGTAATGTTAGATAATGTTAGATCTGATTATATATTAAAATTAAAAAAAGAATATAGGAGTGAATAATATGAAAGAAATAGAAGTATTAGTAGATTTTGATAATAATGAAGAAGAAATGTCTGAAAAATTATCTAAATTTGAATTTGTAAAAGAATTAGATTTATATGACACATATTATGAAGATCCATTAAGAGACAATTTAAAACCAGAAGATGATTTAAGAATAAATGAAATATTTAGAGTTAGAAGAATAGGTAATGATTGTTTAATAACTTATAAGAAAAATCATTTTGATGGTAAGAGATGGTTATATTCAGATGAATATGAAACAAAGGCAGAAAACTATGAAACTATAGAAACAATTATTAAGATGTTAGGATTAGAAGAACAAATAGTAGTAAATAATAAAAGAAGATATTATAAAACAGATGAATATGAAATTACATTAGATCATGTTGTAGGTTATGGATGTTTTTTAGAAGTTGAAAAAATGACTGATGATGATGTAGATGTTAAAAAAATTAAAGATGAGATAAGAAGTTTTATTAAAGAACTTAATTTAAAAAATGTTAAAGAATTAAATATAGGTAAAAATCAATTGATGCTTGCTAAAAAATTAGGTAGAAATATTAATTTATATGTAAAATAAAAAAAACAGTAAAATGTTCATCAATTTAACAAAAATAGGCTAAAAACAGCCTATTTTTTCATTATTTATGATAAAATGTTAATGACAGTTGTCAAATTTCCAATGTTAATTGGTAGTGCGCAACCGACATATTTGCTAGAATTGTTAGTGAAAGAGGTGATTAGTATGTCAATCGGAGAAAGATTGTACAATTTAAGAAAAGAAAGAAATTTGTCACAAGAAGATCTAGCTAATGAACTAGGTGTAAGTAGACAAACAATATCAAAATGGGAAACAGGTGAGTCCTCTCCTGATTTTGATAAAATAATTCCAATATGTGATTTTTTTGGAATTACATCAGATGAATTAATATCTGGTAAACAAAACATCGTAGAAGTTGCAAAAGAAAATAAGAAAGCAAAATTTGCTAGAAATATTGCAATATCAGTTGCACTTTATATTATTTCTTT
>Ga0129307_1003353_pt1 | contig 10330 bp, 8 predicted proteins | sample P1105metagenome_FD_94437 | JGI IMG/M metagenome (GOLD analysis project Ga0129307, IMG submission 94437) | Capybara group fecal microbial communities from Wisconsin, USA - P1105 metagenome | ecosystem: Host-associated > Mammals > Digestive system > Large intestine > Fecal | place: USA: Wisconsin... | reverse complement strand
AGGCGGCATTCACCACGGTGGGCGGCATGATTTCGGTATAGCCCGACTTGCGAGCCTCGTCGAGGAAGAAGTTGATGAGTGCGCGTTGCAGGCGGGCGCCCTTGCCGATGTATACGGGGAAGCCTGCACCTGTGATTTTCACACCCAGGTCGAAGTCAATCAGGTTGTATTTCTTTGCCAGTTCCCAATGGGGAAGCTTGGCCTCAGCCACTTCGGGGTTGGTGGTCCAATTGCCTACGGTATCACCCTCGACACACTCCCTGAGGTTGCTCTTCACCACGTGGTTGTCCTCGGCGGCAGCACCCTCCGGCACTTCATCGTAGGGAATGTTAGGAATCTGGCAGAGCAGGGTGGTGAGCTCGTCTTCGGTTTTCGACTTCTCAGCCTCCAGCTGCTTATTGGTCTCTTTCATCTCAGCCACGGTGGCCTTGATGTTCTCGGCTTCCTCTTTCTTGCCTTGTTTCATGAGCATTCCTATCTGGGCTGCCATTTTCTTGGCCTCCGAAAGGTTGGCGTCTAATGCCTGTTGAGTCTCGCGGCGGTGCTTGTCTACGGCGAGAACATTCTCGATGGCTTCGCGCGCACCGTTGAAGTGCTTTTTCTGCAAACCGCGAATCACGCGTTCAGTTTCCTCACTGATGAGTTTTAGTGTAAGCATAATGATTATTGTTACTTAATTGATGTTTCCTTGTTGTCAGAGTGACGGCTGATGCCCTTTCGCTCATTCGGGTGCAAAAGTACAAAAATATTTTTGGAACAAGGCTATAAAAAGGCAAAAATCCCAAATCTCCTCGGAGAAATGGGATTTTTGTTGTTTGTTTGGAATAGTTTTCTGATTATTTAAGCTTCAGCCTCGGGTATTACGTTTACCACACTCTTGTCGTGGCGTCCCTTGTGGAACTCTACAGTACCGTCTACGAGAGCGTACAGCGTATCATCCTTACCGATGGCAACATTGTTACCAGGGTTGTGCTTTGTGCCGCGCTGGCGAACGATGATGTTGCCTGCTACACACTTCTGACCGCCGAAAATCTTAATACCAAGTCGTTGAGCTGCTGATTCGCGTCCGTTCTTCGAACTACCGACACCTTTTTTATGAGCCATTTCTTAGTCCTCCTTTTTTAAGCGATTACTGATTTTACTTCTACCTGAGTGAACTGCTGGCGATGACCGTTCTTTTTACGATAGCCCTTGCGACGCTTCATTTTGAAAACAATCACCTTCTCGCCCTTCACGAGCGGGTTCACTACCTCACACACTACTTTTGCACCGTCTACGGTGGGTGCGCCTACCGTTACTGCGCCGTCAGCATCTACGAGCAGCACTTTCTCAAATTCAACAGTATTACCAGCCTCAACATCCTTGATGCGGTTGACATAGAGCTTTTGTCCCTGCTCTACTTTGAACTGCTGACCGTTAATTTCTACAATTGCGTACATTGATTTTATGATTGTAAAACGGGTTTTTCCGCCAGGCGATGCGCACCGTGCGCATGCTTGTTTGAGCCCGAACGGACTAAATCGGGCGCAAAGGTACTACTTTTTATTGAATTGACAAAGGATTTTGACGATTATTTTTAAAAACAATAAAGCGATCGCCTTCACAGGTAATCGCTCTATATCTTCAATAGGTATTAGTTTTTTTTAAGGTAAAAAGATTGTTTTCAGGATAACTGTTGCAAAGATAAGGCAATTTTTTTAACTACCAAAACATTTTATTGATAAAATTTTTCAAAAATCGGTGTGTGGGCGCACAATGGTAATTATTTTACAAATCTTAACATAAAAATCTGCGTAAACGTTTACTTTCCTTCGTATTTTTACATTTTGTTGCATCAAAGTGTCATGTTTTATACATCCCGCTTGAGTCTGCGGATGCATATTGTACAGTTTTCCGTATAAACCTTCCCCCTGCTTTGTTAGAGGGCTCTTCTGCGTTGCTAGAGTAGCCTTCTGTGTTGCCAGAGTAGCCTTCTGGAAGAATCGTCACTATCTTCATTCGTGATGTTTGCATCTTTGTCTCTTTCTTCATCATGTCTCTCCCTTCGTCATGTCTCTCTATGAGTCATGAGGTCAAACCATCACAGCCGGCAGCTGTTGAAACTCTGCCGGTAATGATGTGTGTCGCCCGAGAAAGGAAATGGTTATCGTTTGATGATGGTGGTGCCTAGCCTGTGTGTGACATCTTTCCGTCCGACGGTTCTGATGTTGTAGACTCCATTCGGCACATCGTGGATATCGACGAAGGTGTTGCGGTAAGGCTTGGTGGCGATGATGTTGCCAGCCATGCTTTCGATGACGACATAATCGGCGTCGAGGGTCTTTCCCTTTTCCGGAAGCATCACTTTCTTTCCGTCGTTCTTCAGCATTCGTTTCGAGACGGTTCTCTGTGCGCCATTCTCCATTTGGAGTGCATCGCTCTCGTTGCCATAGCGGTCAGTGGCGGTAATGGCCACGTATAGTCCTTTCTCCGTGAAGTCGGGAATGCGGATTGTGGTCTGCTGATAGCGTGTGGCCGTCAGGTTGCGGGCATCGTTCACATCTACAGGATAGTTTCGGCTGACATATATATTATATAATAAGGTGTTGCCATCCGTCTGACGGTAGTTGGCGTTAGGCGAGCTCCATGCGATTTGGTCGCCGTTGATGCTTAGGCGGCGCGGCATAAGAGGCTTCTTGCTGCTCATCCAAGTCATGGGCGGCACAAGGGCAGGGTAGCGGTCGAAGTGGTCGGCCACATACCGGTAGATGCCTTTCACGTTGTCGGTCAGGAATTTTGAGCGGAAGGAGGTGTGCCCCAAGTTATACTGGCGCAGCACGTTCAGCTCGCGGGTGATGACTTCGAGCGGCCAGTTGAGCTCGCGCGGATGGAGCATATAGATGCCAAGGCCGGGGGCAACAATCTTGCCGTAGCTGCATTCTGCCCAGTCGATGGCAAACGGGAAGAAGTTGTTGTCGCGGAAGTACATCATGGGGAAGAGCGCGTCCATCAGTCCGTCGCGCAACCATCCCTGTGCATCCTGGCAAACCGTGGTGTTGGCATTCCATCCGCGGCTGGCATAGCGCGTCAGGTCGTCGTATTTTCCGATGGGCGAGCAGCTCATCTTCACCCACGGCTTGATGCTTTTCACCGTACGGCTAATGCTGCCTACGATGCGGGTGATGTAGGAGCGCCCTACGCTTTTGTTCGTTCTTTTCTTCCAAGTCTCCGGGTAGCGGATATAGTCGAGATGGATGCCGTCGACATCGTAGTTGCGCACGATTTCGCCACACATGTTGGCCAGGTAGTCGCCCGTTTGAGCCGACTCGGGGTTCATGTAGCCCTCTTCTCCGATTTTCACCAATAGTTTGGGGTGTTTCTTGCGCAGCTGGGCACACCCCAGCGCATTCCATTTGCCCACGGGAATGGTGACCACCCACGCATGCAGCTCCATGCCTCGCTTGTGGCATTCGTCGATGGCGAACCGGAGAGCGTCGTAGCCGGGAGATACTCCGGGCTTGCCCGAGAGGCAGCCGTCCCAAGGCTCGTAGGCAGAGGGGTAGATGGTGGTGGCGCGTACACGCGTCTGGAGCAGTACCGTATTGATGTTGGCATGTTTCAGCTGGTCAAGAATCTTGCACAATTCCTGCTTCTGCCGCTCAATGGCATGTGTGTTGTTGGCATAGGAGTGTGGCCAGTCGAGCCCGCCGATGGTGGTGAGCCACACCGCCCTGACCTCGTATTTGGGAAATGTTATTTGGGCCTTGGCTATGAATGTGAGACAGATGATAGCGATGAGGAAAATATATCTTTTCATACTTTTTCAATTAATTTCTGCGCAAAGTTACTGATATTTTTCCTTATTTCAAATAAATTCGCTACTTTTGCAGAGATGTTTATAAACAATTCAGTAAAATGATAACATTTTTGATTAGTCTTGTCGCTCTCGTCGTAGGCTATATGGTTTACGGCAAGTTTGTAGAGCGCGTTTTCGGACCTGACGACCGTCTCACCCCCGCCGTTGCGAAGGCCGATGGCGTTGATTTTGTAGTTCTGCCCAATTGGAAAGTGTTCATGATTCAGTTCCTGAACATTGCCGGAACTGGCCCTATCTTCGGAGCTATCATGGGCGCCAAGTTCGGACCTGCCGCTTACCTTTGGATAGTGTTGGGATGTATATTTGCAGGTGCTGTTCACGACTATCTGTGCGGTATGCTCTCGATGCGTAACGACGGTGCCGGTCAGCCGGAGCTGATAGGTCTTTATCTGGGTCATACCACCAAGCGCGTGATGCTGGTCTTCTCGGTGTTCCTGCTGATGATGGTAGGCGCCGTGTTTGTTTACAGCCCAGCTTTGATACTTGGCAAGATGTGTAGCGACGGACTGACGTGGGTCTACATCTGGTGTGGAATCATCTTTGCTTATTACCTCATCGCCACCATGCTTCCTATCGATAAGATTATCGGTAAGATATACCCCTTGTTTGCCGTCTCGATGCTCTTCATGGCCGTTGCGCTGATGGTGGTGTTGTTTGTCAAATGGCCTTCGCTCCCTGAGCTGACCGATGGAATCTACGGCGAAGGATATAGCTCGCCCATCTTCCCGGCCTTGTTCATCACCATTGCCTGCGGAGCCATTAGCGGATTCCATGCCACGCAGACGCCCTTGATGGCCCGTTGCCTGAAGAACGAGAAAATGGGCCGTCCTATATTCTACGGTTCGATGATCACCGAGGGGCTTGTGGCGCTCATCTGGGCCACCGTCTCGATGTATTTCTTCTATGGCGGAGCAGCCGAGGAACTGGGTGTGCCAGCCACATTGCAAGCCCCCGAGGTGGTGACCACCGTGAGCCAGGGCTGGTTGGGCACGTTCGGCGGCATTCTGGCCTTGCTGGGTGTGGTGGCAGCTCCTATCACCAGCGGAGATACAGCCTTGCGCTCAGCCCGTCTGATTATCGCAGAGTTTATTCACCTCGACCAGCGGAGCGTGGTCAAGCGCTTTTGGATTTGCATCCCCCTGTTTGGTGCCACCATGCTGCTGCTGTTCTTTAACATCGAGAACCCCGACGGGTTTAATGTCATTTGGAGCTACTTCGGCTGGGCCAATCAGACGCTGGCTGTGTTCACCCTCTGGGCCATCACCGTCTATCTGGTTCGCGCGAAGAAGCCCTACTGGATTACTTTCCTTCCGGCCGTGTTCATGACCGTCGTCTGCTCTTCGTTCCTGATGATTTCGAAGAATGCCTTCGGATTCGACATGATGGTCGGCTATGGAGTGGGCGGTGCCGCCCTCATCATCTCGCTGGCCTGGTTCTTCCGCTGGTATCAGCAGGAGAAGAGCCGCTCATCGGTTCAGAAGTGAACAACAACAAGAATTATTCATTAAAAAACAAATAAAGATTATGAAAAAGAGAATCGCACTAATGGTGATTTCTGCCCTGGTGGCAGTATCGGGTTATGCTCAGTTTGAGGAAGGTAAGTCGTATGTCGGAGCCAATCTGACGGGACTGGACTTTAGTTATAGCGGAGCCAAGAAGTTCAGCGGTGGTGTTGGTGCCCAGCTGGGTTATTTCTTGTTCGACGACTTCATGGTGTTGGGCGATTTCGAGTACCAACGCAACGGTATTGCCAAGACCAACGACTTCCTGCTTGGAGCCGGTATGCGCTACTACATTGAGCAAAACGGCATCTACCTGGGTGTCAACGCCAAGTATCTGCACAATAATCATAACTACAACGATGTGATGCCCGGTGTGGAGGTGGGTTATGCCTTCTTCATCGACGGCCATGTGACCATCGAGCCGGCGTTGTACTACCAGCAGTCGTTCAAGAGTCATAAAGACTACTCGAGCGTTGGTTTCCGTATTGGCTTCGGCTACACCTTCTAGAGAATAAGACTGGTTTCCCGGCGTGATAACAAGCATGCACGTTGGGAAACCATACCATAAACAGATACAATCATCGATAAAAAAGAATTATGCTATCAGTTGACGAATTAGAGGATCGCCTCATTGACCTTTCGTTTGCAGAGGATATAGGCGACGGCGATCACACCACGCTCTGTTGTATTCCCGAGGACGCCATGGGCAAGAGCCATCTGCTCATCAAGGAAGATGGTATCCTGGCTGGTGTCGAGGTGGCCAAGAAAGTGTTTGCACGTTTCGACCCCGACATGCAGGTGGAAGTGCTCATGGGCGATGGCTCGAGAGTGAAGAAGGGCGATATCGCCATGATTGTGAGCGGACGCATTCGCTCATTACTTCAGACCGAGCGCCTGATGCTGAATATCATGCAACGCATGAGCGGCATCGCCACCATGACCAACCGCTATGTGGAGCGCCTGAAGGGTACGCACACCCGTGTGCTCGACACCCGCAAGACAACTCCCGGCATGCGCATGCTCGAGAAACAAGCCGTCAAGATTGGCGGAGGCGTAAACCACCGCATTGGTTTGTTCGACATGATTCTGCTCAAGGACAACCATGTTGACTTCTCGGGCGGCATTGCCAACGCCATCAACCGTTGTCATGCTTACCTGAAGGAGAAGGGCCTCGACTTGAAGATCGAGATCGAGGTGCGCTCGTTCGACGAGATACGTCAGGTGATGGAGGTCGGTGGAGTCGACCGCATCATGCTCGATAACTTCAGCGTGGAGAACACTCGCAAGGCCGTCGAGATGATTGGTGGCAAGTACGAGACCGAGTCGAGTGGCGGAATCACCTTTGATACCATTCGCGACTATGCGGAGTGTGGTGTCGACTTTGTGTCGGTAGGAGCACTAACGCACTCTGTGAAGGGACTCGACATGAGTTTCAAAGCATGCTAGGCAGTTTGTTTCTGGCAGCATTACTTCACTTTACTTCGCCGGTGAACTATGACATCACGCTGGCCGGCAATTTCGGTGAGCCGCGTCCGCATCATTTCCATGGGGGAATAGATGTGAAGACGGGTGGAGTAGAGGGGAAGGCTATTCTATCAATAGCCGATGGTTACGTCTCGCGCGTGACCGTCGGCCTTTATGGTTTTGGCAATGCTGTCTATGTGCAACACCCGGGAGGCTATACCAGCGTCTATTGTCATCTGAAACGATTCTCGCCGCAGATAGCTGCTGCCGTGAAGCGCTGGCAATATCAGCATCAGAGCTATTCGGCCGATGTGCGGCTGAAGGCTACCGACTGCCCTGTGGCCGAAGGACAGGTGATAGCCACCAGCGGGAACACAGGTTCTTCGCAGGCTCCTCATTTGCATCTCGAGATTCACGACACGAAGACCTGGAACATGCTCGACCCGCTCGACTACCTGAAAGATTACGTGGCTGACAAGATGCCGCCCCAGGCTCATGGCTTCATGGCTTGTCCGGTGCAGGGAGAGGGTGTGTTCAACGGCGGTTCCAACAAGCAGAATTTCGGCTTTTCCAGCCACCATCTGCAACGTGAGTTCTATGCGTGGGGGAAGGTGGGTTTCGCCTTGTGGGCGAACGACTATATGGAGGCCACCTACAACCATTATGGCATTCGCTACACGCAACTGAAGGTAGACGGCCGCGAGGTGTTCTGGAGCGATGTGAGCAACATCCCGGTCGAAATGAACAGGCTGGTGAACTCGTGGGGCGACTATGCCCACAAGCTTCGCTCCAACGTCTGGTATCTGAAGTCGTTTGTAGAGCCCGGCAACTATCTGCCCATGCTTCATGCCGATGAGAACCGGGGCATCATCGACTTCAACGAGGAGCGCGACTATCAGGTGGTCTATACCATCAGCGACTTTGCCAATAACACCAGCGAGTATTCGTTTACCGTCAGAGGGCGCCGCCAGGCCCTGCCCGGGCAGAAGAGCGTCAATGCGATGCGGCTGATGCGCTGGGATCGTACCAACTACTACAACCTTCCCGGCATGCGTCTTCGCATTCCCACCCGACAATTGCCCGACAATGTGGAGTTGCGCCCTCTCATGCGACGAGGCACCTATTCGGACGTCTACCGGTTCTATGCCACCAGCTACCCGCTATTCACGGGCGCCTCTGTTTCCTTGCGATGCAAGCAACATGTGGCCGACCCTAGCAAGCTTTATGTGGTTTGCCATCTGGGAAGTCCCAAGTATCTGGGAGGCGTCTACAAGGATGGCTGGGTGACGGCCACTATTCGCGACCTCGGCGTTGACTACGAACTGGCTTACGACGACCAGCCGCCACTCGTCAACATGGTGAGTACGGGTGAGCAAATCACCATCGGCATGGTCGACAAGCATAGCGGACTCCGTTCTTACAAAGCCTTTATCGACGATGAGTTCGTGTTGTTCGAACAGGTACCCAAGAGCCAGTGGGTGAGATGCAAGCTGAGCGAGACCCCTGTCAAGAAGAATGGTAAGATGCATCGTCTGAAGTTCATCGCCACCGACAACCGGCAGAACCAAAGAACATTCGAGGCACTCGTCAAATACTAGATTGACACCTATTTATAATATAGGTAACTGTCATGTTGTTCAGTTCATCTCTCTTATCAATTAGAAAATAAACACTAAAAATACTAAGCACTATGAAAAAAATCTTATTGGCCGTTATGTTGCTGGCTGCTAGCTATGCCAGCGCATGTACAAACTTTATTGTTGGCAAGAATGCGTCAGCCGATGGCTCGGTCATCTGCTCCTACAATGCCGACTCTTACGGAATGTTCACCGGACTCTATCACTTCCCAGCCGGCAAGCATGCGCCCGGCACCATGCGCCCCGTTTACGACTGGGACACCAACAAGTACCTGGGCGAGATTGCCGAGGCTCCCGAGACCTACAATGTCATCGGCAACATCAACGAGTATCAGGTGACCATCGGCGAGACCACATTCGGCGGTCGTGAGGAGATGGTCGACACCACAGGCATCATCGACTACGGCTCGCTCATCTATATTGCCTTGCAACGCTCGAAGACCGCCCGTGAGGCCATTCAGGTGATGACCACGCTGGTAGAGCAGTACGGCTATTGCTCAGAGGGCGAGACCTTCACCATCTGCGACCCCAATGAGGCGTGGATCATGGAGATGATGGGATGTGCCAGCGACCGCAAGCTCTCGAGGGAGCGCACCGTATGGGTGGCTATCCGCATTCCCGACGACGCCATTTGTGCACATGCCAACCAAAGCCGCATCACCACCTTCAACATGAAAGACAAGCAGAACGTGCTATTCTCGAAGAACGTGGTGAAGTATGCCCGCAAGATGGGGTGGTTCGATGGCAAGGACGCTGAGTTCAGCTACAACGACGCCTATGCCCAGCCCGACTTTGGCGGCCGCCGCTATTGCGAGGCCCGTGTGTGGTCGTTCTTCCGCCACTTCGACAAGTCGTTCGACAAGTATCTGCCCTTCGTCATGGGCAAGGAGCCGCTCGAGAATTGCGAGCGCATGCCGCTATGGATCAAGGCACCGCGCAAGGTGAGCGTCCAGGACATTATGACTTGCATGCGCGACCACTACGAGGGCACCGCCCTGGCACTCGACAAAGACCTGGGCGGCGGTATTTGGGACATGCCTTACCGTCCCACGCCCCTTTCATTCAAGGTGGGTGAGAAGAGCTACTTCAACGAGCGTCCCATCAGCACCCAGCAGACCGGCTTCACCTTCGTCAGTCAGATGCGCTCATGGCTGCCCCGCGAGATTGGAGGCTGCTTCTGGTTTGGCAACGACGACGGCAACATGGTGGCCTACACGCCCATCTATTGCGGCAACAGAGTGCAGCCCGAGTGCTACAACACGCCGGGTGCCGATGCCGTGACCTTCTCCGACAAGAATGCCTATTGGGTTTGCAACTGGGTGTCGAACATGGTTTATCCTCGCTATTCGCAACTCTTCCCCTCGTTGAAAGCCGTTCGCGACTCGCTCGAGCAGAGCTACTTCAAGAATCAGCCGATGATGGAAGAGGCCGCTCTGAACATCTACGCCCAGAACCAGGAGCGAGCCATCGAATTCCTGAACGACTATAGCAATCGCGTGGCTCAGGAGATGCTCGATCGTTGGAAACAATTGGCCACCTATCTCATTGTGAAGTACAACGATATGATCATCAAGCCCGAGGCCGACGGTCACTTCACTCGCACGAAGACGGGTCTTGGTGCACGTCCTACACGTCCTGGCTACCCAACGCCTTATGCACGCCATTACGTGAAGCAAACTGGTGAAAAATATTCCATTAAATAATAACACTTAAACTCTCCACACCAATGAAAGATACCATTTTAATTTATAGTGGTGGAATGGATAGCACCACGATGCTCTACGAGTATCAGGAGCGCATCGCCATAGCCGTTTCGTTCGACTATGGCTCGAACCACAATACCAGGGAAATCGCTTGTGCCAAAACGCATT
>Ga0129307_1003349_pt1 | contig 10336 bp, 9 predicted proteins | sample P1105metagenome_FD_94437 | JGI IMG/M metagenome (GOLD analysis project Ga0129307, IMG submission 94437) | Capybara group fecal microbial communities from Wisconsin, USA - P1105 metagenome | ecosystem: Host-associated > Mammals > Digestive system > Large intestine > Fecal | place: USA: Wisconsin... | reverse complement strand
GTTTCCGTGGAGACCCGCCCTCGTGCCAGGCGTACTCCCCTTGTTGGTAAGCGACCTCGGTACGGAGCGGGCTATGAACCCGCGTTGCGGTGCTACCCGGCCCTGCGCCGTGAACGCTGTGCGCGGAGTAGCCTGCCTTGCGTGGCGTCGACGGATCGGAGAACACAACCATATCCCCCGGCCAGGGGAGAGGGCGATCGCTCCGTGAAACCGGCGCTGCAAAAGAGGCTAAGAGACGGTTCGACTGTGGCGGAAATCGCCTAGGCTGTCCTTCGGGGACAGGATAGGGGTTACAGTGCGGACTAAGTGGCAATCGGGTACCGCGCAGGGGCAACGGCGCGGCACGGCCCTCAAAGGGGAACCACCTGACCGGCAACGGGAGGCGGGCCGCGGGGAAAGCCAACCCGACCAAAGCCGTAGGATTACTCTATCCTGCCGCCGCTATTCAGTACCCTTTTCAAATCGTGAAAGGCGCTCTCCGGCGCGTGGCGGCGGAGAGCGGCCAAATACAGTTCGCGCCCGCGGGCGCGAAACCCTGCGGGGGGAGAGTATGAAAAAAGAAGAGGCAAAGCCGCGAAGTTACTGGCGCTGGGTGCTGCGCATATTCATGATGTCCGTGGTGCTTTCCGCGGCGCTCAGCCTTGCTTCGGGCGTGGCGCTGAAGGGCGCGGACTATGCGCTGGCGGTGAGCGTGCTGCTGGCGTTCGTCCTGCTTGGCATCGTGTTCGACGTGATCGGCGTCGCCGTGACCGCGGCGGACGCGCGGCCGTTCTACTCCATGGCGTCCCACCGGGAGCGCGGCGCGAAGGAGGCGCTCTATCTGCTGCACAACGCGGAGAAGGTGTCGAGCTTTTGCAACGACGTGGTGGGCGATATCTGCGGCATCGTCAGCGGAACCACGGCGGCGGTCATCGTGGCGCGGCTGCAGTCGGACTTCAACACGAGGAGCATCCTGATCTCCATTGCCGTGACGGCGCTGATCTCCGGATTGACCATCGGCGGCAAGGCGATCGGCAAGCGTCTGGCGATGAACCGAAGCAAGGAAGTCGTGTTCCGGGTGGCGAAGGCGCTGCGCGTGCTCCGCATCGTACGGAAGTAAGAGGAGGATCGACTTGATTTTAGATCATATCCGCTCTCCGGAGGACGTCAAGGCGCTCTCGAGGGAGCAGACGGAGCTTTTGTGCCGTGAATTGCATACGTTTTTGCTGCACAGCGTCGCGGAGACGGGAGGCCACCTTGCCTCCAACCTCGGAGCGGTGGAGCTTACGGTGGCGATCCACCGCGTGTTCGACACATCGCGGGATCGCCTTGTCTTTGACGTCGGTCACCAGTGCTACGCCCATAAGGCGCTGACCGGGCGGCTTGCGCAGTTCCCGACGCTGCGGCAGTTCGGCGGGCTGTCCGGCTTCCCGAAGCCGAACGAGAGCGCGCACGACGCCTTTGTCGCGGGGCACGCGTCCAACTCGGTGTCCGTGGCGCTGGGCATGGCGCGCGCGCGTACCCTGCTCGGCGAGGACTATTCCGTGCTGGCGCTCATCGGCGACGGCGCGCTCTCCGGCGGGCTGGCCTACGAGGGCCTGAACAACGCGGGCGCCTCCGGCGAGCCGATGATCGTCATCGTCAACGACAACGGTATGTCCATCTCGCGCAACGTCGGCGCGGTGTCGGCGCATTTGTCCCAGCTGCGCAGCAAGCCGGCCTATTACCGCTTCAAGAAAAACTACCGCCGCATCCTGCGCACCACGAAGGCGGGCGAGGCGGTCTACACCTTCAACCACCGGATCAAGTCCGGCGTCAAGGACGCGCTGCTGCCCAAGTCCTCGCTGTTCGAGGATATGGGGTTTACTTACATCGGTCCCGTGGACGGGCACAACGAGGCGCAGGTCGAGGATGCGCTGCGCTGGGCGAAGGAGCTGAATTGCCCGGTGCTGCTTCATGTCCGAACGGTCAAGGGCAAGGGCTATCCTCCCGCCGAAAACGAACCGAACAAATGGCACGGCGTGGGCAGATTTGACGTCGATACCGGCATCATCAAGCAGGGCGGAGAGAGTTTCTCCTCCGTCTTCGGCGAAGAGCTGTGCGCCATCGCGGCGGAGGACAGGCGCGTCTGCGCGATCACGGCGGCGATGAGCGACGGCACGGGGCTGACGGACTTTGCCGAGCGGTTTCCCGACCGCTTCTTTGACGTCGGCATCGCGGAGTCCGCGGCGGCGGCAATGGCCGCGGGTATGGCGAAGCAGGGGCTTGTGCCGGTGTTCGCCGTGTACTCGACGTTCCTGCAGCGCGCCTACGACCAGATCATCCACGACACGGCGCTCTCGAACCTGCACGTCGTTTTCGCCGTGGACCGCGCCGGGCTGGTCGGACAGGACGGCGAGACCCACCACGGCATCTTTGACGCGACGTTTTTGTCCGACATCCCGAACATGACCGTGCTTTGCCCCGCGAACTTCGCGGAGGAACGCGCCATGCTGCGCCGCGCGATCCATGAGATCGACGGCCCCGTGGCGATCCGCTATCCCCGCGGAGGGGAGGAGGGCTTGCGCGAGGACCGCAGCGAAGGCGCCTTCGCCGAGCTGCGCGCCGGCGAAGACGTGACCCTCTGCGCCTACGGCACGATGATCGAGCCCGTGCTCGAGGCGGCGGACATTCTGGCGCGGGCGGGCGTCTCGGCGCGGGTCGTCAAGATCAACTGCATCTCGCCCTTCCGGGACGCCGACGTGCGCCGCGTGTTTACGGGGACGAAGAGGCTGATCATCGCGGAGGAGTGCGCCGGCGTCGGCTGCGTCGGCCAGCGTCTCGCGGCGATCCTGACCGAGGAGGGCATCCTGTTGGATAAACTGTACCTTTGCAACCTTGGCATACGGTTTCCGCCCCACGGCAGCGTGGAGCGGCTCCGCGAGGCATTCCATATCGACGCCGCGTCCATCGCGGAGAAAGCGCTGGAGGTGGTGCGGTAATGGCAAAGCAGAGACTGGACGTCTATCTGACCGAGCACGGCATGGCGGAGACGCGACAGAAGGCGCTTGCCACCATCATGAGCGGCGTCGTGTACGTCAACGACCAGAAGGTGGACAAGGCGGGCTTCGGCGTCGCCCCCGAGGCGAAGGTGGAGGTGCGCGGCAGCACGCTGCGCTATGTCAGCCGCGGCGGGCTGAAGCTGGAAAAGGCGATGCGCGAGTTCGCGCTGACGCTCGACAACTGCGTCTGCGCCGACGTCGGCGCGTCCACCGGCGGCTTCACCGATTGTATGCTGCAAAACGGCGCTGCGAAGGTCTACGCCGTGGACGTGGGCTACGGCCAGCTCGACTGGAAGTTGCGCAGCGACCCGCGCGTCGTGTGCATGGAGCGCACGAACGCCCGCTATCTGACCCATGAGCAGATCCCCGACGAGCTGGACTTCGCATCCATCGACGTATCGTTCATCTCGCTCGCGCTGATCCTGCCCGCGGTCAACGGCCTGCTGCGCGACGGCGGGCACGTCGCCTGTCTGGTCAAGCCCCAGTTCGAGGCGGGGCGTGAGAAAGTCGGAAAGAAGGGCGTCGTCCGCGATCCCGCGGTGCATCGGGAGGTTTTGGAAAACTTTCTCAGGCACGCGGCGGACAGCGGTTTCGGCGTGCTGGATCTGACGTTTTCCCCCATCCGCGGGCCGGAGGGGAACATCGAATATCTCGGCTATCTGGAAAAGGGCGCGGTCACGGAGCGCGAGTTCGACCTCGCGGCGCTGGTGGCGGCGTCCCACGGAGAGCTGGACACATAAGAGGTGCTTGCAATGCTCAAAAAAGTGATTCTTTGTCCGAACCCCTACCGCGACACGGAGCTGCGCGTCGCAAAGCGGGCAAAGGCGATCCTCGACGAGGCGCGCTGCCCCAACGTCGTGTGCATCCCGTTCCGCGGCAACGACGAGCCGGAGGGCTACGGCCTGGAGATCCGCCCCCTGCAGCAGGAGATCCGCGGCGCGGATATGCTGATCGCGTTCGGAGGCGACGGCACGATCCTGCACCTGTCCAAGACCGCCGCGCACAAGGATATCCCTGTGCTGGGCGTTAATCTGGGCAGCCTCGGCTTTATGGCGGAGCTGGAGCAGAAGGAGCTTCACAGGCTCAGGAACCTCTGCGAGGGCAAGTATCAGATCGAAAGCCGCATGATGCTCGACGTCGTCGTCAAGCGCGACGGGCGCGTCATCTACTCGAGCCTCGGCCTCAACGAGGCGCTCATCGCGCGCGGCAACGTTTCGCGCGTCATCCGGCTTCACATCTTTACCGAGAACGGCAAGCTTGTGGACGTCGCCGGCGACGGCGTGGTGGTGGCGAGCCCCACCGGTTCCACGGCGTATTCGCTCAGCGCGGGCGGCCCCGTGGTCGAGCCGACGGCGCGCAACTTCGTCGTCAGCCCGATCTGCGCCCACAGCGTCCACGCCAACGCCTACGTCCTCTCGCCCGAGCGCGTCATCACAGTGCAGACCGAGGCAACGGGGTACAAGCCGGTCGTTCTGTCGGTGGACGGCGGGCGCGCGTTTTCCCTGCGCCACGGCGACGCGGTGGAGATCACCCGCTCGCGTTTCGATACCAAGCTGGTGCGCCTGGAAAACCGCAGCTTCTGCGAGGTGCTGCAGCGGAAAATGGTGGGAGGATTGTTGAACCATGAAGAATGAACGTCAGGAGCTGATCCTGTCCATCATCTCCGAAGAGGTGATCGAGACGCAGGAACAGCTGATCGAACGCCTGCGCCTGCGCGGCGTCGTCAGCACGCAGGCGACGGTTTCCCGCGACATCAAGCAGCTCCATCTCATCAAGGAGCCTGCCGGCGACGGCCGCTACCGTTACGCCGTCTCGGCGCACAAGACCCGCCTCAACTTTGCCGACCGCCTGCAGACCATCCTGCGGGAGAGCATCATCGGCGTCGACTATGCGCAGAATCTGGTCGTGCTCAAGACCATGCCGGGCCTTGCCGGCGCGGCGGGCGCGGCGTTCGACGGCATGGAGATCGCGCAGATGGTCGGCTCCATAGCCGGCGACGACACGGTGCTGGTCATCATGCGCGACGTGGAGAGCGCGGCGGAGTTCTGCGTGGAGATCAACGAGATGCAAAAAAAGTTTCAGAAGTGATTGAATATGCTGCAATTACTGCACATTGAGAACATTGCCATCATCGAGCGCGCGGACATCGCCTTCGCGCGCGGCTTCAACGCGCTCACCGGCGAGACCGGCGCGGGCAAATCCATCGTCATCGACTCGCTTGGCGCGGTGCTGGGACAGCGCACGTCGCGCGACCTGATCCGCACCGGCGCGCCCAGGGCGCTGGTCAGCGCCGCTTTTGACGGCGTGGACGGAGCGATCCCCGCCCTCGCGCAAAACGGCGTCGCCCCCGAGGACGACGGCACGCTGCTGCTCTCGCGCGAGATGACCGGCGACGGGCGCAACGTCTGCCGCGCGAACGGCCGCCCGATCACCGTGACGCAGCTGCGCGCCATCGGCGCGGCGCTGCTGAACATCCACGGTCAGCACGACGGCACGGCGCTGCTCGACGAGACGCAGCACCTCGCCTACCTCGACCGCTTCGCGCACATGGACGCGCGGCTGGACGCCTACGGCGCGCTGTATGACGCGCTCGCCGCCACGCGCCGCGAGATCGACGCCCTGCGCATGGACGAGGCGGAGAAGGCGCGCCGCGTGGACACGCTCCGCCACCAGATCGCGGAGCTGGAGCGCGCGGAGCTGAAGGAGGGCGAGGAGGAAGCCCTCGCCCAGCGGCGCAACATCCTGCGCAACGCCGAGAAGTTCATCGCTGCCGTCAGCGAGGCGGACGCCTGCCTGAACGGCGGGGACGAGGGCTGCGGCGCCGCCGCGTCCATCCGTCAGGCGCACGACGCCCTGCGCCCCCTGCGCGGCCTTGGCGACGAGTTCGCCGCCCTGTCCGACCGTCTGGAGGCGCTCTACAGCGAGGCGTACGACCTCGCTATGACCCTGCGCGACAAGCGCGAGAGCTTCGACTTCTCGCCCGCCGAGCTGGACGAGGTCGAATCGCGCTCCGATCAGCTCTACCGCCTCAAGAAAAAATACGGCGGAACGGTGGAGGAGATGCTGGACTACCTCGCGCGCTCGAAGGACGAGCTCGACCGCATCGAATACGCCGACGACCGCATCGTTCAGCTTGAAGCAAAGCTGGACAAGCAGAAGGTCGCCGTCCTCGCCTCGGCGCGCGAGCTGTCCGACGCGCGCAAAAGCGCCGCGGCGACGCTGGAGGGTGAGATCCTGCGCGAGCTGCGGGAGCTGGATATGCCCAAGGTGCGCTTCGCCATCGACTTCATGGAGAAGGAGCCGGACGCGACCGGCATGGACGAGGTGCGTTTCCTCATGTCCGCCAACGTGGGCGAGGAATTGAAGCCCATCCACAAGATCGCCTCCGGCGGCGAGCTGGCGCGCATCATGCTGGCAATGAAAAATGTCTTCGCCGCGCAGGAGAGCGTCATGACCATGGTGTTCGACGAGGTGGACACCGGCGTGTCGGGACGCGCGGCGCAGCGCGTGGCGGAAAAACTCGCCCGCGTGTCGCGCGAGAAGCAGGTGCTTTGCGTCACGCATCTGCCGCAGCTTGCGGCGATGGCGGACACGCACTTCTCCGTCGAAAAGGGCGAGGAGAACGGGCGCACCCTGACCAAAGTCACCGAGCTTGACCGTGCCGCCCGCGCGAAGGAGCTGGCGCGGCTCACCGGCGGCGAGAGCGTCAGCGACACGATGCTCCGCGGCGCGGAGGAGCTGCTCGACGCGGCGGAGACCTTTAAGAGGAGACTACAAGCATGAGCAAATTTGCCGAGCGTATCCTGCGGGAATACCCCATGCGCTTCAAGCCGCAGGAAAAGGAGGCGTTCCGCCTCTACCTCATGGGCGCGCTGCGGGAGATGGGCTATACGCCCAAGCTGCAAAACCGCGAGACGGCGCTCAAGATCGGCGGTCGCGTGGCGAACGTGGTCGCGGGCGACCCCGAAACCGCGAAGCTGGTGTTCATCGCCCACTATGACACGGGGCTCAAGACCCTGTTTCCCCCGCTCATCATGCCCGGCCGCCCGATGACGGCGCTGCTGTATCTGGCTCTGACGCCGCTCATTGTGATGCTGGGCAGCCTCGTCGTGTCCTTTGCGCTGACCTTTGCCGTCAACGCGCCGCACTGGACGCTGCCGATGTTCCTTATCCTGCTGCTCGCGTCGATGCTGTATCTGCGCTTCGGCCCCGGCGAGACGCGGAACGTCAACGACAACAGCTCCGGCGTCGCCGCCCTGTTGGAGACCGCCGCCGCCCTCACCCCGCGCTATCGCGGCGAGGTCGCGTTCGCCTTTCTCGACGGCGGCATGGGCGGCATGAGCGGCGCGAAGGCGCTGCGCAAGGCGTACCCCTCCACGCGGGACAAGGTCGTCGTCAACGTGAACTGCGTGGCGGAGGGCGCGGAGATCCTGGTGCTCCCGAGCCGTCAAAACCGCTGGAACGGCGAGGCGCTGGACGCCATCCTCGACAGCTTTGAGAACGGCGAACACACCACGGTCTTCCTCAAGACCGACGGGCTGATCTACTACCCCTCCGACAACCGCGCGTTCCGCGGCTCGTTTGCCGTCTGCGCCTGCGACAAGGTCAGCGGCTTCGGCAGGCTGATCCGCCCCCGCCGCGCGACGGCCATCGACGAGGAACACATAACAATACTGAAAAATGGATTATGTAAACTGATTGCGACATATCAGGCCTAGGGCTTGACAAACGAGCGACCCTTGGCTATAATACGGTCCCACAGCAAGGAAGCGGAGAAGTAGGCGGTTTTGCCCTGCCAAGAGAGACCCTGACTGGTGGAAAGGGGAGAGGGCGGCCGGTGAAATACACCGCGGAGCCGATGCCCGAACGGCGAAAGCCCAGTAGGCGTATTCCGGGAGCGCCCGTTATCGCGCGGGAGTGTGCAGCACTCCATGAGGCTGTCTCCGCGAGGGGACGGCGAACCAGAGGTGGTACCGCGATTCGATCGCCCTCTGTCCCAAACACCGGGGACAGAGGGCTTTTTTCTGTCCCGAACAAACGAAAAGGAGAAACGATCATGCAAATCTACGAAGAACTCAAAGCGCGCGGCCTGCTGGCGCAGGTGACGGACGAGGACGAGATCCGCGAGCTCGTCAACAACGGCAAGGCGACGTTCTACATCGGCTTCGACTGCACGGCGGACAGCCTACACGTCGGCCACTTCATGGCGCTGTGCCTGATGAAGCGCCTGCAAATGGCGGGCAACAAGCCCATCGCCCTCATCGGCGGCGGCACGACCATGATCGGCGACCCCTCGGGGCGCTCGGATATGCGCAAGATGCTCACGAAGGAGGATATCGACCACAACGCCGCCTGCTTCAAGCGCCAGATGGAGAAGTTCATCGAGTTCGGCGAGGACAAGGCGATGATGCTCAACAACGCCGAATGGCTGATGGGGCTCAACTACATTGAGCTGCTGCGCGAGGTGGGCGCGTGCTTCTCGGTGAACAATATGCTGCGCGCCGAGTGCTACAAGCAGCGCATGGAGAAGGGGCTTTCCTTCCTCGAATTCAACTACATGATCATGCAGTCCTACGACTTTTACTATATGTTCCAGCACTACGGCTGCAATATGCAGTTCGGCGGCAACGACCAGTGGAGCAATATGCTCGGCGGCACGGAGCTGATCCGCCGCAAGCTCGGCAAGGACGCGCACGCCATGACCATCACGCTCCTGCTCAACAGCGAGGGCAAGAAGATGGGCAAGACCGCCAGCGGCGCGGTGTGGCTCGACCCGAACAAGACCAGCCCCTACGACTTCTACCAGTACTGGCGCAACGTCGGCGACGCGGACGTGCTCAAGTGCATCCGTATGCTGACCTTCCTCCCGCTCGAGCAGATCGACGAGATGGACAAGTGGGAGGGCAGCCAGCTCAACCGCGCGAAGGAGATCCTCGCCTACGAGCTGACCAAGCTCGTCCACGGCGAGGAGGAGGCGGAGAAGGCGCAGCAGAGCGCCAAGGCGCTCTTCGGCGGCGGCGGAAACAGCGAGAATATGCCGACCACCACCCTGACCGACGCCGACCTGACCGACGGGAAGATCGACATCCTGAGCGTGCTGGTCAAGACGGGGCTCTGCCCCTCGCGCGGCGAGGCGCGCCGCCTCGTCCAGCAGGGCGGCGTCACCGTGGACGACGTCAAGGTCTCCGGCATCGACGAGAGCTACGACAAGGACCGCCTCTCCAACGGCATCATGGTCAAGAAGGGCAAGAAGGTCTATCACAAGGTCACAATGTAACACAAAAAGACGGACAGCCGCGAGCTGTCCGTCTTTTGTTGTGTGAAGGGTCTGCGGCCGTTTACTCCGGCCTCACGCCGATGACGATGTGATGGTGGTCGCTCTCCCGCGTCCGAATGGTCTGCAGGGAATAGGGCGTGGGCGTTCCGTCCTTCAGCTTACGGAACGAGATGCAGAGGGATTCTTCCTGCGCGGCAAGGTCGATCAGGTTCGCCTTGGCGGTCGCGTCCCGCAGCCTCTGCACATCCGCCTCCGCCACATTCTCAAGCAGCTTCTCGCGGGCGTCGTCAAAGAAGTCGCTGCCGCCCGGGCGGATCTTGAGGTCGCCGTCCTTGCCCATAAAGAACTCAAGATAGAAGTCCGTGACCACATCCACATAGTAGATGCTCTCGAAGTCGCTGGTCAGCGCCTTGGAGATGCTCATGTAGGTTTTCTTTACCGCCGGCGCGATCTCCGTTTTGACCGCTCCGCGCTCGATCAGGAAGCGGTCGAACTCCTCATACGGCACCGGCTTGGAGAAGTAGTAGCCCTGCACATAGTCGCAGCCCATCGCCTTGAGCACCATATACTGCTCCTCGGTTTCGACGCCCTCGGCGACGACGGGCACGTGCAGGTAGTCCGCGATGTCGATGATCAGCTCGATCATGCGCACGTCGCGGTTCTCGCCGAACGCGCTGCGGATGAAGCTCATGTCCAGCTTCAGCGCGTCGATGGGCAGATGCGACAGCATACCGAGGGACGAGTAGCCTGTGCCGAAATCGTCCATCTCGATGCGGAAGCCCATGCCCATGCCGCGCAGCTCCTTCGCGGTGGAGATGACCTGGTCAGAATCGCCGGTATACGCCGACTCCGTGATCTCCAGCACCAGATCGTCGGGATCGAGCCGGTACTCCGCAAGGATATCCTTGAAGATGTTCTTGAGGTTCGGCGTCAGCATATCGATGCGGGACACATTCACCGACACGGGGACGGAATAGCCGAAGCGATCCTTCCAGTCGCGTATCCTCGCCGCCGCCTCGCGCCACACAAACTGGTCGAG